>Ga0208041_1000105_pt1 | contig 105589 bp, 104 predicted proteins | sample AD_SCU002_MetaG_FD_184453 | JGI IMG/M metagenome (GOLD analysis project Ga0208041, IMG submission 184453) | Active sludge microbial communities of municipal wastewater-treating anaerobic digesters from China - AD_SCU002_MetaG (SPAdes) (version 2) | ecosystem: Engineered > Bioreactor >...
ACACCGGGATGGACTTCCAGGGGCTCAATATCAGCAATCTCCACGTCACAGGCGGTGTCACCGATTTCCTCCCGGTCGCCTGGGACCTCAACTACACCGGTCTGGAGACCGCGACGGAGGACGTCTTCTACTCCAACGACAACAACTTCACCTGGGTGAAATTCAACAGCCTCAGCGCTACGAACACGACAACGAGCGGCAACGCAACGCTGGATGTGCGAAACCTCCCGGCCGGCTACTACACCATCACGGTCTACGGCTATGCCCCGGATACCGGGGATGCCACGGCCATGTTGGTCCAGGAAGTAACCGGCGGTGCGGGTAAAAGCGCATACATACGGATCCAGTGAACCATCCCGGTATCCTTCCTCGGGAGGGCTTCCCTCCCGGGGCCTGTGCCTCCGTCCTTACGGCACCTCACGGTGCTCGAATTTGCGTTTGCTCTCCCATACCTTGTGACCCCTGACCCTCCGGTATCTCTTTCCATCACAGGGATCGGGATGCGCAGGAGAGCGGCCCGATCATCCCCCTCCCGTTGCGGCCCGCACCGCTCCCCCGCACAACCGCGCAAACCGGTATTTAACTTTCGTGGAATGCCCTGCGCTTTCCGCAAGGCGATTTAGCACCGGATTGAATTATTTTCACTGGAATCAGCTCTCAGAGGGTTAAAAATCCTCTTTTTACAGCAGGGAATGGGTGAAAAACATGCCGTGGAACTATTATATGATTCTTATGCGCAGTGGCCCGTCTCGCTGCCCCGGTTCTAAGTGAAAAGTATCTTCAAACATAATTATAATAGCCAATCCGTTGGCTAATGACGGGTTTATCGCTTGTCCCTCAGACCGATATCAAATGAGAAATATTATATATATGATGAGGGATCAGGGCTGCTTGATCTCAGCATGAATTTCCAGAAAATAATCATCCTCACGATCTTGCTCGGCCTGATCGTTCCTGCGGTGGGTGCGGCAGACCCAGGCCGGATCGTCCTCTCGAGCGATATCGGCTGGCTGGTGGCAAACGGGGCCGATTCCTCCGGAATAACCGTGCAGGTTCTCGACGGGGACGGGGCGTCGCTTCCAAACTGCACCGTGGCGCTCGACGTCGACCCGATCTACGGCCGCCTCGCGCCCGCGACCGTCACCACCGGTGCGTCGGGGACTGCCGTCACCACGTTCACGGTTAACAAGACGAGCGGCGTCGCCGTGATCACCGCCCGGGCCGGAGCGGTCGAGGAAACCCTCTCCCTCTCAATCGACCATGACCTGCCCTCCCGCATCGTATACCTCCACTACGACTCTGAGGTGACCGCGGGCAATACCACCACCATCACTGTGGGCGTGGCCGACCGGCACGGCAACCCGGTGGACGATCGGAGGGTCGCCGAGACGGTACGTTTCAGCGCCGGTTCGGTCGACGACGATGCCGTCTTCATCGACGACGGGGGCTCGCCGGTGCCGGTGCTCGAACGGAGCACCAACGTCACGGGCTTTGTCCGGGCGGAATTTCGAACCGGCCGCACCGTCGGTGAGAATATCGTCCGGATGACCGTCCTCCCGGCCGGCGTCGACCGCTACATCTCCATCCGCGGGCTGCCCACCGGGCTTCCCGCCGCAATCGACGTCTCGGTCAGCCCTGATGCCGACCCTATCCCCTATCGGTCCGCGAACGGGGAAGATACCTTCACCCTGACCTACAGGCTCTTCGACGCCTGGGGCAACCCGGCGGCCGGCCGCGGCCTCCAGGTCAACACCTCCCTTGGAGAGAATGCCGTCCTGACGACGAACGGCACGGGCATCGCCTGCCTCACCTACGGCCCGAAGGACACCACCGGCAGGATCACCATCACCGTGACGACCGTGGACAACGCGAGCGTGACCTCATCAGAGACCGTCGAGTTCATCCACACCGACCCGGTGGATATGCTCCTGTCGGCAAACCCCCAGTCCATGCCGAGCCGGGATGTCAACCGAGATTCCATCTCGGAACTCCGGGCCAAGGTGATGGATATCAAGGGGAACCCGGTCGCGGACGAGACGGTGACGTTTGAGATTGTTCCCGGATCGGTCAATGTCGGTGGATACACCAAAATTCAGGATCCGGCACTGACTACGACGTCTGCCGAGACCGATGAATACGGGTACGCCACCGTTGAGTTCCAGCCGGGGACGTTTGCCGGTCCGAAGGAGAATGGCTGGGACGCCACTGCAAAGGGTACGGCGACTGTCCGGGCGACGTGGAGGGATCTCAGCCGGGATATTCTCCTGACCTGGATGAACTATCCTTATCTCTCCGTGGAGGCGAGCGTCTCTAACCAGACAGTTGCGGTGAACAACACGACCGAAGTCACCATCCGGCTGAAGGGAGATGGGTATGCGCTGCAGCCGGACCCGATCGATGTGGTGCTCTGCACGGATCGTTCAGGGAGTATGCTTTATGATAACCCCGACCGGATGCACTCGGTGAGGGAGGCGGCAAAGGAGTTTGTTGACAGCATGTCCGAGAGAGATAAGGTGGGTCTTGTCACCTTCGGGAGGAATACCGGTTCGAGAAATCAGATCGATGTTCCAGGGGAAAGTTCGTTTACCAATCCTTGGAACTATATCGACAATGACTATAGCACGCCGAAACGATATCGCGATTATGCGACGGTTGATCTGCCGCTTATTGATACTCTCTCTTCGGTGAAAACTGAGCTCAATAATATAGTGCCTGACTACGGAACACCGATGCGAGGTGGCACCTACAGGGCGATCAACGAGTTGAGCGTTAACGGCAGTTCCGATGCTGTGAAAGCGATCGTTTTACTCTCTGATGGGGATTACAATTGGTACGGTGATCCTCTGGCCAGAGGGAATGGTTATCCCTCTTCCTGGTATGGCCCTACTGCTTATGGAGATCTCGTTCAGGACTATTACATGTTCGACGGTCTGTTAGATGCCGAACAGAATCTTTCTGTCTATGCCCGGCATAAAAATGTCACGATCTACTCGATCGGATACGCGGACAGCATTTCTCCTGGCGGCAGAGCTGCCCTGAAAACACTTGCCGAGTCCACAGGCGGGAAGTATTACAACGGCACTGCAGCTAACATCGGTGCTGTCTACACTGCCATTGCAGGCGACCTCAAGACCGAGGCCGGCGTCGACACCACCATGACCCTCGACTTCGGCACGATCCGGGTCAACGACGAAGATCGGGAGGGGGAGGCCGTCTTCACTTACGTCCACGAAGACGGTATCTCAACCACCATCGAGAGCTGGGTTGAGAACGATACAGGACGCCACGAGATCACGCCATTTACCACTATCAACCAGACCGACGACTGGAACGACGACCACGCCCTGCAATTCGAGATCGGCACCGTCCACCTCGACCAGGTCTGGGAGGCGACATTCCGCCTCAGAGTGCTCACCGACGGCAACATCAACGTCTTCGGCCCCGGTTCAACGATCACGTTCAACGACGGTGCGGAGCTCGCCCTCCCCGACACCTTCATCACGGCCGTGCCGGACCTTGCCAACACCGGTCTCGGCTCCGCAACGCTCACGCTTGCAAACCCGCGTTACACCTGCACTGAGCCGGTGCTGGAGTTCCTCACCGCCGCCTGGGACCTCGCGTACACCGGGTCGGGGTCCGTGACCCAGGTCGTGGAGTACTCAAACGACGGCGGCCTCTCCTGGGTGCAGTTCGACACCCCGACCAGTGGTGCTTCCTCCCTCGACGTCCGAAACCGGCCGCCCGGAGAGTATCGGATCCGGGTACGTGCCTCAGCAGACGACGCGCCGGATGCCGGGGTAATCTTCCCCCCTATCCGGGTAGGAGAATGGCAGAATGCGTATATCCGACTTGCATAAGATCTCCGGGTGCCACAAGAGCGCACCCGGAAGAACTGACGGACCCAGCGGGAATTGAACCCGCGTCCTTGGGTTCGAAGCCCAAAAGGATGTCCTCTACCCCATAGGTCCCCACATGGTTTTCTATCATAAGTTATTAAGCGTTTTTATGTCAGTACAATATACAATGATTCTCTCGTCCAGCGAAATCGTTCGCCGGCTCCAGGACGGCGATCTCGTCATCGAACCATACCACGGCATCTCCCAGCAGCCCGCATCCTATGACCTCCGGGCAGCTGAAAAGACCGTACTCCCGTGCGGCACGTGCACCCTCGTCCCCTCGATCGAGCGGGTGGAACTTCCCGCCGACCTCGCGGCAACCCTCCGGTGCCGCTCCTCGCTCGCCCGCCGCGGCGTCCTCCTCGGCGGCGGATTCGTAGATCCGGGGTTCCGGGGTCAGCTGACGCTCTGCCTGACGAACACGGGTACAGAACCGGTTACTCTCGCCGGCGGAGACAGGATCGTCCAGATGATTCTCCAGGAAGTGCGGAACGGCGACCGCGTCTACCAGGGCCGGTATCAGGAAAGTGTTGGCGCGGTGCAGACACGATGACCTCCTCGATACGCTCGGAACGGAAGTACCTTGAGATCCTGCGAATCCTCGCCGATTCGCACGAACCCCTCGGCGCCAAAAGGTTAAGCGAGAAGATGGCTGAGAGGGGGTTCGTCTTGAGCGACCGCGCCGTCCAGTACTACCTCCAGTACCTCGATGAAGCGGGATTTACGGAGAAGGTCGGGAACCGGGGTCGCATCCTCACTGACGCGGGGATCGCAGAGAGCGAGAGCGCCCTCGTCGACGAGCGGATCGGCTTCATCATATCGAAACTCGAACAGCTCTCCTTCCGGAGCACCTTCGACCCGGCGACCGGGACAGGGAGCGTCGCCTACAACCTCTCCTTCGTGCGGGAGGAAGACCTCCCGGGCGTCGAGGCAGCCTTCGACGAGGTGGCAGGAGTTGGTTATGGATTCCTGAACACCTACCGGATCGTCGACACCGATCCCCGCATACCCGAAGGCCATGTGGGGATCATGACGGCCTGCAGCGTCACGCTGGACGGCGTCCTCCAGAAGATGGGTATCCCGACGAGGCTCGAGTACGCCGGCAGGATCGCCGTCGATGAGGATGGCTCTGCCGGGTTCCTCGACCTCATCGGCTACCGGGGGACATCGGTCGACCCCCTCCAGCTCTTCATATCCGCCGGCCTCACCTCGATCAACCGGCTGGTGACGACCCGGGCCGGGGTAGGGCTAGCCAACATCCGGGCGGTGCCCGCGGTTGCGCGGGGTCAGGTGGAGGAGGCCGCCGGGTTGATGATGGAGTGTGGGTTCGTATTCCCAGCCGGCGGGGGCATTGGAGAGTTCAATCTCCCGAAACATCCCTATCGGCTCTCCGTCGTCGCGTTTTCCGGCATGAACATGGTGGGGAACGCCCTTGAGAAGGGATACGCCATCAGGACCGAGATCGGCGCCGGGATCATACCGTTTGAACGAATGGCAGACGCTACCGGATCCAGGTGAACCCTTCACCGTCCGGATCCTCTTCGGCCTTCTTCTCCGCTTCCTTCCGGCTCCGCGACCGAGTGGTCGCGTCGATCACATCGAGCCTCCCGCGCGAGGGGTCAATCTCCTTCGGGCGAGGACCCCCGTGGCCGAATCCCCGGCCGTTCTGGTCCAGCAGGGCATCCTTCGGTGCGGGGGCCGCCCCACGCACACGCAGGTCGCGCCCATCGAGGGTACTGTCGCTCGGCCGCTGTATCCCACGATCGATCGAGGCCCGATCGCCGGTGAGCGCCCCGTCTTTCGGGCGCTGCACCGTTTTTATGGTTGTGGGGTATACGATTGTATCGTCCTTCGGAGCAGTCTTCTCGATGCTGATTCCTTTCGGACCAAAGACGGAGTTCTTCGGCGCAGGCATGGACGAGGTGACCGAGGTCGATCCCGTGAGGTCGATCTCCCTCCCGCCCTGCTTTGGGGGGAGGATGACGGCGCCGTCGTCTCGCTTCTTCTCGGCTTTCGGAAGGATATCGATGGTATCGTCCCTGCGCACGTTGCTGCCCTGGCCACTGCCCGGGAGCATGATCATCTCATCCCTCTCCGCTGCATGCTGTTCTGTCATATGCTTATTCTCCTCCTGAAACGCTGACTCCAGGGGAGAGACGAACTCCGGGGCGTCGTCCTCGTCCGGTGCCCCGGTCTCCGCCGCCCGGGCAGCTTCCTCGCGCAGCCGCTCCTCCTCTTCGGCCTTCAGTTCTTCTTCCTCGCATTCAAGCCGGTATTCGGTTCGGATCTCCCGGAGTTCTTCGACGCGGGGGACATTGGATAACCCCGAGAGCACGATGATGATCCCGACAAACGAGGTGTTCCTCACCGGATAGTCCCCGGACCGCATCTCGAGGCCGGCGATGCTCCGGTCGATCCATTTCCTGACGGTCTGAAACCCTTTCATCGAGAGCTCGGCCGAAGGCCCGGCGATCAGCACCAGTGCCTTATCGGCACTTGTGAGGTCGCAGGGGACCGATACCTCCTCGTAGACCGCTTTCTTCGCGAGCGAGACGATCCGGGCGGCCTTCTCCTGGGAGCCCTGAATGAAGTACTTCAGCGACCGCCGCCGGTAGAGGAGGTCCAGCCACCCGGTCGGCAGGCGTTCGGTGGCGTAACCGACCGCGACGAAACTGTTCCCTTTCAGGGTGTTGAGGACTTCCCCGGCATCCAGGACAACCTCGGCGAAATCGAGCCCGGACTCGTTGAACTCGCCTGCACGGAGGAGGAGGCCGATCTGGCGAGCGATCCGCTCGTTGAGCAGACCGTAGTGGGTCCTCGGGTCGAGCACCCCGGAGTTCCGGCGCAGCCTGCCCATGAAGCCGGGCTCTTCCGTCTCGGCTGCAGCCGCGGCCGCCCTGATCTTCTGCGACCAGGTCTCGTTATCGAAGAGGATGACCGCATCGACAAGCCCCTGGAGGGTATCAAGGTCGTCGGCGGCCTTGGCCGAGACCCGTTTCCCCTCATCCAGGCATGGCAGCATAGCGAGCGCGAAGATCGGTTCTACGTAGGACTTCCGGAGCTCTTCGATGATGGGCGGCGCGATGTCGATTACACTGCCTCCGAGCCCGCAGCAGAGCAGGACGGCGTCGATATCCAGTGTATCCAGGGCCTGGATCCGGGTCATCACCTCCTCGATATCGATCACGCTCGTGATATCGCCGGGATCCATGATATCGATCCGTGGGAAGAAGATCCTCGCGGGGTCAGGGAGGTGGCGGAGCTGCACGAGAGAGTTCGGGTCGATGTCGATCGCTACCGCACTCATGCAGTAAACTCTGCTTCGCCGATCGTGATCGTAGAGGCTATCCACAACCCGCGACCCGGCGCCACCCAACCCTATCGCCAGCACTCGCATACCGTTATACTCCCCCGTCCTCGTCGTATGTCCGGAGTGGCTTTTGCCGCAGAAAAGGGCGCGCATGCCACTCAAAACCATTGATGAATATGTGGGCGGGCGAACATATATATTTCTGTCACGTTCCGGGCCGGGAGCGCATCCGTTTTCAAAAGCAATGTATTTGAATCCTTCGGTTTCATCCCCTTGTGCTGGAGCCCTTCGTCGGGTTAGGAAGGAAATTCTCCGGATGTCCTGGAGAACACATTACATCTCTCCGTTTTGCAGTACCTGTGCAGTACGTGTCGTTCGGCGAGCACAAAATGGTAATATATATAACTCTCGGCACGTAACTACTCATTGAGGTGTATAGCCTTGACTACATATGGAATTGAATTTGTGCCCGGAGCAATCAATGTCAAGCAGGTGGTGAAGTTCACCAAGCTTGCAGAGTCAAAAGATATTGACTACGCTTGGATCACCAACCACTACAACAACCGTCATGCCTATCCGACCCTTGCCATGATCGCGGCAAACACCGACTCGATCAAGATGGGACCGGGTATCATGAACACGTTCACCGACACCCCGGCAGCCATTGCCTCCTTCATGGCTACCTTAAACGAGATCTCCGACGGACGCGCCGTCCTCGGTATCGGGCCCGGCGACCTCTCGACCCTCCCGAAGCTCGCCATCGACCCCGTCAAGCCCGTCGGCCACCTGAAGGAAGGCGTCGAGCAGATCCGAAAACTCCTCGCCGGTGAAGAGGTCAAGAAGAGCGGCAACATGGAGTTCTTCGACTACGACGGTGCCAAGCTGACCGGTGTCACCCTGCCCGGCAAGAAGGGCATCCCGGTCTACATCGGTGCCCAGGGACCCAAGGTGCTCGAGCTCGCCGGCACGATCGGTGACGGCGCCCTGATCAACGCATCGAATCCCAAGGACTTCGACATCGCGATCCCGATCATCAAGGGAGCCATGGAGAAAGTCGGCAAGAAGACGTTCGACGTCGGTGCCTACACCGCCATGTCCATCGACATGAACGAGAAGAAGGCCCGGAACGCCGCAAAGATTGTGGCCGCATTCATCGCCGCAGGCTCCCCGCCCGCGCTCCTCCAGCGTCACGGACTCGACCTCGCCAACGTCGCGAAGATCAAGGAAGCGCTCGGCCGCTTTGACTTCAAGACCGTCGGCGGACTCGTCGGCGACGCGGAGATCGACGCCTTCACCATCGCCGGAACCCCCGACATGGTCAAGCAGAAGTGCGAAGACCTCGCAAAGTCCGGAGTTACCCAGATCATCTTCGGCTCGCCTCTCGGCCCCGACATGACCAACTCCATCCGCCTCCTCGGCAAGTACGTCGTATAAGTCAGGAGACAGCACTCATCTTTTTTTTATCCACGATCCCGGGATCATTTCGTGCCGGCCCGGTATTCCCGGCTCTTCCGCCCGCTTCCACATCTCCCGGAGCCTTCGGCTTTCGTTCCCCGCAACCCGGACAGAGTTTTATACGGTCGGCGCGCCAATCGGATTACAAAAGGCCATGTTCACCACTCGCGAGATTCGGACCGATCGGGGAGTTCTCCAGTACCGCCGGGAGTCACTCACCGGCATCCGGTGCCGGATCAGTCCCGTCCGGGTCGAACGACGGATCGACGCCTTCCCAGCCCTGCCCTGCTCCCGTGACGGCTGCCCGTTCTGCCCCAACGCCATAGAAACATCTACCCCGACGTTCGCGGACGGCACCCGGCTCCGGTGCGGGAAGAGCGTGACGTTCCCGAACCTCTACCCTTACGCCGAGCACCATGTGGTCACGGTGATCACGCCCGATCACGATACGGCAGGTCCATTCGACCAGAGGACCCTTGCCGACGCCATATCCGGTACGGCGGAAGCCCTCGCCCGGGGACCGGGCTACGCGACCATCAACTGGAACTACCTCCCTTCAGCCGGTGCAAGCATCGTCCACCCGCACCTGCAGGGTCTGGCCGACCGGGAGCCCGCCCGCCTTGCGGACCTCTATATCTCCGGTGGCCGCCGGTACCTCGCCGACCACGGCCGCCTCTACTGGGACGACCTCGTGGAGCACGAGCGCACCTCGGACCGGTTCCTCTTCGAGGACGAGATCTTCTGGTCGGCAAGCCCCGTCCCCCTCGGCGAGCGGGAGGTCCGGGGGATCCTCCCGGTATCGACGCTTGCCGAACTCGGGCCGTATGTCGAGCCGCTGGCCGCCGGGATCCTCCGGGTCGTCGCCTTCTACCGGAGCCTCGGCACGCACGCCTTCAACGTCTCGATCTTCTTCGATGCTCCCCGTGCGGGGCAGGGTCACCGGGCCTTCTGTTCCCTCATCGCACGGCTAAATCCAAACAGCCTCTCCATGTGCGACTCGGCGTTCATGGAGCGGCTGCACCAGGAACCGGTCATTCTGACCCTCCCCGAGGACGTGGGCCCCCTCTTCCGGGAGAAAGGTTGATTCCGTCCAGTGCCGATTCTTTACCATGACGGGCGCGCGCGAATTCCTTGTCGGTGGGGAGTGGCGAGCGAGCAATGAGATCCTGGATGTCCGTTTCCCCTACACCCGGGAGACGGTCGGCCGGGTCTGCCTTGCCGGGAGCGTGGATATCGAGGACGCCCTTCGATCCGCAGCGGCAGGCTTCTCTCTCACCCGGCATCTTCCGGCCCACCGCCGGTCCGAGATCCTCTATGCCCTTGCTGATCTGCTCCGGGAACACGCGGCGGAGTTTGTGGAGACGATCGTCCTCGAAGCGGGAAAGACCCGGGCTCTTGCAGAGGGCGAGGTTCTGCGTGCCAGAGAGACGATCGAGGTCTCTGCCGAGGAAGCGCGCCGAATCGACGGCACGATCCTCCCTCTCGACTGGAACGAGGGCGGTGAAGGGCGGATTGGATGTATCCGCCGGTTCCCGCTTGGCCCGGTGCTCGCGATCACACCGTTCAACTTTCCGCTCAACCTCGCCTGTCACAAACTCGGGCCGGCCATCGCCGCCGGGGACTCCATCGTCCTCAAACCCGCGTCGGCAACCCCGATCTCCGCGTTGATGTTCGGGGAACTGATGCTTGACGCCGGGTTTCCCCCGGCGGCAATCAGTGTCGTCCCCTGTCGAAGCGAGCTTGCCGAGCGGATGGTGCAGGACGACCGGATCGCCTGCCTGAGTTTCACCGGAAGCCCGGCCATTGGGTGGCACCTTCGCGGCATCGCGGGCCGGAAAAGGGTCGGGCTGGAACTTGGCGGCAATGCGGCTGTGATAGTTCACGAAGATGCCGATATCCCCTTCGCGGTCGGCCGGATCGTCGCCGGCGGATTTTCCAACGCCGGCCAGGCTTGCATCTCGGTGCAGCGGGTCTACCTCCACCGGCCGATCTTCGAGGAGGCGCTCGCGCTGCTCGTCGACCGGGTCCGTGCCCTCACCGTCGGCGACCCGCGCGAGCCCGGAACTGCCGTGGGGCCGATGATAACGGGGGAGGCTGCCGGGACGGCGTTTGCAAAGGTGCAGGACGCGGTCGGGAAGGGTGCGAGGGCGATCACGGGCGGGAGCTGTGAGGGTCCGCTCTTTTACCCTACAGTCCTCCTCGACACGACCCCGGATATGGAGGTGAACCGGACCGAAGTCTTCGCCCCGGTGGTGACGGTCACCCCCTACGATACCTTTGAAGAGGCGATTGCACTCGCAAACGACTCTGACTACGGTCTGCAGGCCGGCCTCTTCACCCATGATGCCCGGAGGATCGCACAGGCGTTTGCCGGCATCCGGGTCGGCGGGCTGGTGATCAACGACGTCTCGACGTTCCGGATGGACCACGCTCCGTACGGCGGGGTCCGAGGTTCGGGGATCGGGCGTGAAGGGCCGAAGTATGCTATCGAAGAGATGACTGAAGAACGGATGATGGTCTTCTCTCCGTAGGCGGCAAGGATCGACCCGGGTTCCTGTCCTCTCGCATTGGTCCGATATCTTCTGGATCCCTGTTCGGGCTGTCCATCCGGGGAAGGCTCAAGCGTGCGTTACGGGTTGACTCATTCGTGCCGCTGCTCCAGGGAGCCCTGCGGCAGCAGTCGCTCACAAACGATGCAAAAAATAGACTGGTATTGGATTTACTCGGGCTTGCTGATGAGCGCAGTTTTCGAGACGATCTCGCCGGTCTTCTTGTGGGGCTTCCTGATGACCGCGTCCACACTCTTCTCGAGGTTGCGTGCTTCCTCGCAGAGGATCATCGCCTGGCGCATCATCTCGTGGGCGCTCGTGACGATCGGGATGTACTTCTCCCACTCCTTCGTCATGAAGCAGCCCTTGACGTTGACGCCTGCAACCGCCTGGGCGATCTCGTAAGCCGCGCGGGCCTTCGCGAGCGCGTAGGGGTTGCTGAACTCGCCCTCGACCGCCTTGTCGGAGGTCATGACGACCTTCGGGAGCGCGAGGTCCGCGCCCTTCTTGCCTGCCTTGACCTGGTCGATGACCTTGTCGAGCTCCGTCTGCATCTTCCGGAACGCGCCGGTGATAGCGAGGACCTTGACGAGGTTTCCATTGTAGTCCGCCATCTCGATGGGGTCGAGGAACTCACGGCGGGCGCCGATCATGGCGTCGGCCTTCATGATGATGTAGCCGAAGTTGCTCGCCTTGAGCGCCTCAAACTGCTCCTTCTTGGTGGTGACGTCGTCGGTGATGACAACGCAGGGAATTCCGGCCGCTGCGAGGTCTTCACGGGCCTTTACAGGTCCGGGGAGGACGCCGTTCGGGGAGACGACGATACAGAAGTCCGGGCCCCATGCCTTCATGTTGCTGACCACGCGGTCGATGTCCTCGGGCTGCAGTTTCGTGCCGGAGGTCGCCATGAACGTGATGATGTCCTCACGGTCGGCGCGCTCGTCGAGAAGGAGTTCACCCATTACACCGCTGGCGATATTTCCCAGTTTTGCAATTCCTACTTTAACAACCACTTTAACACCTCTCAAAATTTGAGAACACGATAGTATCGCCAAGTTCTCATATAAACGTTTTGAAATGGCCCGAAACCTCTCCCTGGAGTGGGTGAAGTTAAGGGGAAGTGTTTAAATTGAATGTGATTATATATATTTCCCTAATGAAACAGGGTCTGCTTACCGATCGCCAGAAGGAAGTGCTGCGCTACCGGAAGAAAGGGCTGACGCAACAACAGATCGCGGAGATTATCCATACCTCGAAGGCAAACGTCTGCACTATCGAAAAGGCCGCCATCGAAAACATCTCGCGCGCACGTGAGACGCTCGAGTTCCTCTACACCCTCGACGCGGCGCACCTCTGCACGCTTCCGGGCGGCCTCGACCTGCTCAAGGCGCCTGAGATCATCTACACGGAGGCCGAGAAGATGGGGGTAAAGGTCAAGTATGATACGATATCGCTCATTAACCGGCTCAGGGACGCTAACCCCGACCGGTTCAGGGGCAGGCAGGTCCGCGACGCGGTCGAGATCTACATCAACGAGGACGGCGACCTGTACTTCGGGTGATGGTGTTCCCTGGCGCGCGGGCTTATGCCGGCGCGGTCGTGTCGGGAGTCCTGCGGGCCGGGGTCTTCCCGCTGGGTGCCTGCGAGCGGCCCACTCGCGGCCCTTCGTTCATCCCCCGGGCAGCTCAGTTCGCCGAATTAATGCCGGACATGCAGCAGATATCCGTTTTGTCCGGGTTTCCGGGAAATTGGATGACAAGGTTTATATCCAATTTTAAGTAATGTTTAAGAAACCGCTCTCCATTGCTCCGCCCTGATCCACGAGATAACCGGCACTGCACGTGCCTCTGATCTCGGGGATCTCTCCGGTTTCGCTTCATACGCGGATCAGAGACTCGCGGCGGGGCAGTGTAGGGGGTACCAGACAAAGCAACGATCGAACCTCCTCATGGAGGGCCGATGTCGATATGGAGTTGTGCTCGTCACAACGGGATGACAGGAGCTGGATCTGATCGAGACGTTGGGCCAACGCCAGTGCAGCGCGCCCGGTTCCGGGAACCCCCTTCCCGGGAGCGTCAAAGTGTCAGGATCTATTGGCGAAGACTGGAACCACGCCCGGTGCACACCGGGCCGGCAACGGAGATGAGCGATCGGAAGGCGCGGAGACGGACGTCTCTGCGCCTTCTCGCTCCCCGCTGCCTCCATCAACTGTTTCCCTTCGCGTCGCGCCGTAATGGCGCGGCGTTCGATATCCTGCCCCGAATCTACGGGTTCGTCAGAAGACCGATCGTGCCGGCACGTCCGGCACGGAATTCGGCGTCGAGCACCGCTCTCAGGAGCGATGTATCGCACTACAATGCACGAAGGGTTGATTGAAACATGCCGAAGATTAACAGGCCACGCAGAGGATCCCTCGCGTACAGCCCGAGAAAGCGGGCAAAGAGCCCGGTTCCCCGCTACGGTTCATGGCCGAAGTACGCGGGATCCCCGGCTGTGCAGGGATTTGCAGGGTACAAAGTGGGGATGACCCACGTCATCATGGTGGACGACCACAAAAGCAGTCCCACCGAAGGCAAGGACGTGATGGTGCCGGTGACCGTGGTTGAGGTCCCGCCCATGCGGGTGGCGGGGGTGCGCGCATACAGCGAGGATACCTACGGAAAGCACGCGCTGACCGAGGCCTGGACGACCGACCTCGACGAGGAGTTGTCCCGCCGCATCAACGTCCCGAAGAACCACGACACCGCTGCCGCCCTCGATGCTATCAAGAATGCGATCGGTGAGGGCAAGGTCGCTGAACTCTACGCTCTGGCCTACACCCGGCCCATGGAGATCACCGGCGTTCCGAAGAAAGTTCCCGACCTGATGGAGATGCGGATCGCCGGCGGAAACCTTGACGATCAGATCGCCTACGCCGCCGGAATTCTTGGAAAAGAGATTACGATCTCCGGCAACCTCGAGGTCGGCGAATACGTCGATGTGACCGCTGTTACCACCGGTAAGGGCACGGAAGGCCCCGTCAAGCGCTGGGGCGTTCAGGTCCGGAAGCGGAAGCACTCCCGTGGCGGCAAGAAGCGCCACATCGGCAACCTCGGTCCGTGGCATCCGCACCATGTTCGGTGGCAGGTGCCCCAGATGGGCCAGATGGGCTACCAGCAGCGCACCGAGTTCAACAAGCGCATCTTAAAGGTCGGCACCGACGGCGCCGACATAACGCCGGCAGGCGGATTCCTCCACTACGGCCTTGTGCGTGGTCCCTACGTCTTGATCAAGGGTTCCGTCCCGGGACCGAACAAGCGCCTGGTCCGGATCCGGTCCGCAATACGGCAGGGTGAACACACCGTCCGCACGCCGGCGATCAGTTTCGTCAGCGCGCAGAGCCAGCAGGGGTGAGCAGCGATGAAGGCACAGGTTCGAACACTGACAGGCGAGATCGCCCACGAGATCGATCTCCCGGAAATCTTTAATGAAGAGTACAGGCCCGACCTGATTAAGCGGGCTGTCCTCGCGCTCCAGAGCACCCGGTTCCAGCCGCATGGGACAGACCCCTATGCCGGGATCCGCACCTCGGCAGAGTCGTGGGGTAGCGGCCGGGGTGTCGCTCAGGTCCCCCGTCTGAAGAACGGCAGCAAGGTGGCACGAGTGCCGCAAGCAACCGGTGGGCGTGCAGCACATCCCCCGAAGGTCGCAAAGATCCTCGTCAAGGAGATCAACCGGAAAGAGAAGCGCAAGGCCTTCCGGTCTGCCGTCGCAGCCAGCACGTACCAGGACCTCGTCCGGGGACGCGGGCACCTCTTTTCGGGTGAACTCCCGCTGGTCTTCGAGGACCGGTTTGAAGAGGTCGTCCGGACGGGCGATGTCATCTCGGCGCTCTCCGCCCTCGGGGTCTATGCCGACGTCGAGCGGGCGAAGGACAGCAGAAAGGTCCGTGCGGGACGCGGTACCATGCGTGGCCGCCGCTACAAGCAGCGCAAGAGTGTCCTCATCGTCACCGGGAGCGAACCGCTCCGGGCGGCCCGGAACCTTGCCGGCGTCGATGCCGTGGCGGTCAACCAGCTGAACACCGAACTCTTAGCACCCGGCACGCAGGCAGGACGCCTGACGATCTGGACCGAGTCTGCAATCCGGAGACTGGAGGAGTTCTCATGATGCTGAAATACCCGTTCGTTACTGAAAAGGCAACGATGATGCTCGAAGGCGAGAGCAAACTCCAGTTTATCGTGCAGAGGAATGCCACCAAGCAGGATATCAAGCGCGAGCTGGAGTCTTCCTTTGAACAGGAAGTGACCTCCGTCCGCACAATGATGACCATGAAAGGCGAAAAGAAGGCCATCGTAACGTTTGCGGATGCGAAAGCGGCTGAAGAGATTCTCAGCCGGCTGGGGATAATGTAAGGTGAGTGACGAATGGCACATCGAATTATAGCACAGAGCCGCGGAAAAGGCGGTCCATCCTACCGTGCACCGTCGCACCGGTATAAGGCCGAACTGCGGCACATGGGGAAGACTGACGCCCTGGTCTCCGGGATCGTCGTCGACATCGAGCACGACCCGGCCCGTCACGCGCCGATCGCTCTCACGAAACTCGAGGACGGCCAGAAGGTCTACATCCTCGCCACCGAAGGGCTCGGTGTCGGGGATGCGATCTCCTGGGGCACGGGAGGCGTGGTGAAGAACGGAAACACCCTGCCGCTCAGTGAGGTCCCGGTCGGTGCATACGTCTGCAACATCGAGGCCAGGCCCAACGACGGCGGCAAATTTGTCCGTTCAAGCGGCGTCCAGGCCCTCGTTATCGGCAAGGCCGACGACGGCAGAGTCGGTGTTCGGATGCCGAGCGGCAAGAACAAGTGGTTCAACGGTGCCTGCATGGCAACCGTCGGTATCGTTGCCGGCGGCGGACGGGGAGAGAAACCGTTCGTCAAGGCAGGAAAGAAGGCTTTCCACGTCAGGTCCTCCTCTGAACGGTGGCCGCGCGTCAAGGGTGTCTGCATGAACGTCATCGACCACCCGTTCGGTGGCGGTGGCCACCAGCACTGCGGACGCCCGAAGACCGTCTCCCACGGGACGTCCCCGGGGCGGAAGGTAGGGCATATTGCCGCCCGGAGAACCGGCAAGTGGAAGAAGTGAGAGGTGAATCATGGCAAAGAAGACACAAAAGCGAATGCCGCGGCGGCGTGAGGAATTCACCTATCGCGGCCACTCCATGGAGGACCTGCAGCAGATGGCTCTCTCCGAGCTGATGCCGATCATGCCGGCCCGGGCACGGAGGAAGTTTGATCGCGGTCTCTCACGGGAACACGAGAAACTCCTCGCCGATCTCCGGTCAGGAGACGAGAAGATCCGCACCCATCTGCGCGACATGGTCGTCCTGCCCGAGATGATCGGCAAGACGATCGAGATCCACAACGGGAAGGAGTTCCAGAAGGTGGAGATCCAGCCTGAGGCGGTCTTCCACTATTTTGGAGAGTTTGCACTGACCCGCAGGAGGGTCTCTCACGGCAGCGCCGGTATCGGTGCAACCCGGTCGAGTAAGTACGTACCGCTGAAGTGATGGCTATGGCACGAACAGAGTATTCAGCAAAGATTGAGGGCGAGAACGTCGCTCGCGCAAAGGCGAACGAGCTTCCCGTCTCTCCCAAGCACTCGATCGAGATTGCCAGGTTCATCCGGAACATGACCACTGTCGAAGCAAAGGCATACCTTACTGAAGTGGTGGCGCTCAAGAAGGCCATCCCCTTCAAGCGGTTCAACCGCAACGTCGCCCACAAGCGCGGCCTCCAGAAGTGGGCGGCAGGCCGGTACCCGGTCAAGGCTGCAGAAGCCTACATCAGGCTGCTCGAGTCTGTCGAGAAGAACGCCGAATACATCGGCCTTGATACCGCAAACCTCCGGATCGACCACGTTGCCGCGAACGCCGGCCGTGGCCTCCGGGCGTTCTTCCCGCGTGCGATGGGTCGCGCCACCCCGAAACGCAGGGAGACCGTGAACATCGAGATCGTAGTGACTGAGGTGGCGTAATGGCAATCGAGAAAAAATTTATCACTGACGGCGTGCGTAACGTCCGTGTCGAGAAGTTCCTTACGAAGGAACTCAAGCGGGCGGGATACGGCGGCATGGACATCACCCGGACGCCGCTCGGCACCCAGGTGACTATCTTTGCAGAGAAGCCCGGTATCGTGATCGGGAAAGGCGGCAAACAGGTCCGCCAGCTCACACAGGACCTCGCCACCGACTACGAGATCGAGTCTCCGCAGGTGGAGGTCCAGCAGGTCCAGAATCCCAACTTCAACGCCCAGATCATGGCTGAGCGGCTTGCAAACGCTCTTGAGCGGGGCTGGTACTTCCGAAAGGCCGGATCGAGTACGATTCGCCGGGTGATGGAGTCCGGTGCCCTCGGCTGCGAGGTTGTCGTCGCCGGGAAACTGACGGGCGCCCGGTCACGGACCCAGAAGTTCACCGAGGGCTACGTCAAGCACTGTGGTGAGCCCAGCGAGACGATCGTCGAGAAGGGCTACGCGCTTGCGATCAAGAAACTCGGGACCATCGGGGTTCAGGTCAAGATTGTCCCGCCGGATGCCCGGCTGCCCGATACCTTTGACGTTCTCGAGCCGGAGCCCAAGAAGGCTCCGGCCGAGCTGATCGAGACCGAAGAGGTCGGCGAAGAGGTCTTCGAGGAAGAGTTCGAGGAGACCTCCGATGAGGTATACCCGGAGGAGAGATAGATGGCAATCTTTCGCGCACGGGAAGTGAAGCAACTCTCCGATGTCGAGCTCCTCGAGCAGGAGCAGAAACTCTCCCTCGAACTGATTCAGGAGCGCGGGAAAGTCAGCGCCGGCGGTGCCACCGAGAACCCCGGGAGGATTCGCGAGGTCAGGAGAACGATCGCGCGCATCCGAACCGAGCAGAATGCACGGAGGAACGCATGATCTCTCCCCAGAACGTCCTGCGGCACGAATTGATCGGCCTGGACGTTCTGGTCGCCCGCGCGAGCAACCCGGGTCATGTCGGGGTGTCTGGTCGCATCGTCGATGAGACCAGAAACACCCTGGTCATCCAGACCGGGCAGGGAGAGACGCGGATACCAAAACGGTGCAGCGTATTCCGCCTCCGGCTCCCGGACGGCACGACCGTCGATCTGGACGGTTCGAGCCTCGAGACACAGCCGGAACGGCGGATCAGTATGCGCATCAGATAAACGAGGATGAATAATGGCACGAAACATTGGGTTGGACGTCCCCCTTCCGGAAACGGAATGTGAGGACGCAAATTGTCCGTTTCACGGCACTTTACCGGTACGCGGCCAGGTGATTACCGGCAAAGTCGTGAGCGACCGTATGAACGGTACCGTCGTCGTGGAGCGTGAGTTCCTCCACTACGTCAAGAAATACAAGCGGTACGAAAAGCGCAGATCCCGGTACCACGCCCACAGCACACCCTGTATCAATGCGGGTGTGGGTGATGTGGTCCGGATCGCGGAATGCAGACCGCTTTCAAAGACCAAGAACTTCGTGGTGGTCGAGGTGATGAAGGAATGAAGGCAATGCAGTCGACCATTCCTCGCGCCCTCGCCACCGGCTCCCGGATGGTCTGCTCCGACAACACCGGCGCACGGCTCGTGGAGATCGTCTCGGTTGACGGCTACCACGGTGTCCGGCGGCGGCAGCCCTGCATGGGTGTCGGCGACATCGCGACCGTGAGCGTCAAGAAAGGCACTCCCGATATGCGGAGGAAACTTGAGAAAGCTGTGGTCGTCCGGCAGAAGAAGGAGATCCGCCGCCCGAACGGCATCCGGCTTTCGTTCGAGGACAACGCTATGGTGCTCATCAACGAGCGCGGCGAGCCGAAGGGAACGGAGATCAAGGGTGCCGTCCCTCGCGAGATCGCAGAGCGTTTCCCGAAGATCGCCTCCATGGCGACGATAATCGTCTAAGGTGTGGTGAAGCATGGTACGCATAGTAAGCAAACAACCAAGAAAACAGCGTAAGGCACGCTATAACGCGCCGAACCACACCCGGGGCCGGTTCCTCTCCGCACCGCTTGCCCCCGAACTCCGCGGCAAATACAATACCCGGCGGACCCGTGTGGTCAAGGGCGATACCGTCAAGGTGCTTCGTGGAGACTTCGCCGGCGATGAAGGCGTCGTCGATGCGGTCGATATGCAGATGTGCCGGCTGGTCGTGCACGGCGTGATGGTGACGAAGTCGGACGGAACCGAGGTTCCCCGGCCGGTTGATCCCTCGAACGTGCAGATCACGAAGCTCAACCTGAAAGACAAACTACGTGAGGAGAGACTCGGAGGCGGAGCATAATGTCCAATTATCTCAAGCGGCTGGTAGCGCCGGAATCCTGGCATATCCCGAAGAAAGTACAGAAATTCGTCATGAAGACCGCCCCGGGCCCCCACAACGCCGGCGCTCTGCCGGTAGGCGTCTGGCTCCGCGAGCACGTCGTTCTTGCACAGAATGCGAGCGAGGTCCGGAAGATCCTGCACCAGCGTGACATCATCGTCAACGGGCGGGCCTGCCGGAACCCGCAGATGGGCCTTGGCGTATTCGACATCGTTTCGATCCCGAAGCTCGGGAAACACTACCGCATTCAGCTCGATATGCGGGGCAACCTGGTCGCCGTCGAGATTTCGGCAGAGTCTGCGAAGACCCGGCTCTGCAAGGTCCAGAACAAGACCACGGTCCGCGGCGGCAAGGTGCAGTTGAACCTTGCGTTCGGTGCGAACATCCTCGCCGACAACACCTACAAGGCAAAAGACTCCATCGTCGTGACCCTTGGTGACGGCGAAGACCGGTTCCGCATCGTCGACCACTTCCCCTTCACAGAAGGCAACGTGGCCACAATCGTCGGTGGAAAGCACTCCGGAAAGGTCGGCAGGATCGTCGAGATTATCAAGACCGCAAGTTCCGTCCCGAACCGCGTCATCCTCACGGACGACTCGACCGGAACCCGGTTTGAGACCATCGAGGAGTACGTCTTCATGGTCGGCCGCTCCGCGATTGCACCTGAACTGGAGGCACTGGCATGAGCGCGATGCAGGATATCTACATCGACAAGGTCGTTGTGCACATGGGCGTCGGAGAGAGCGGTGAACGGCTGGTCAAAGCCGAGGATCTCATGAGAAAGATCACCGGCCAGAAGTCCGTCCGCACCATCGCAAAGCGGACCCAGCCCGCGTTCGGTATCCGGAAGGGCGCACCCATCGGGTGCAAGGTCACCCTGCGCCGGGAGAATGCCGAGAAGTTCATCACGACCGCGCTTGATATCATCGAGCGCCAGCTTGCAACCTCGCAGTTCGACCAGACCGGCAACGTCTCCTTCGGTATCGAAGAGCACACGGACTTCCCGGGCATGTCCTACGATCCGGCGATCGGCATCTATGGTATGGACGTCAACGTGGTGCTCGAGCGCAAAGGCGTTCGGATTGCACGGAGGGCCGTCGAGCGCAGGAAACTGCCGGCCGACCAGAAAGTGAATAAAGAGGAAGCCATCGCGTTCATGCGCGAGCACTACCAGGTGGAGGTGTAAAGAATGGCAGATGCATCAGGAGCACCTTCAGCAGGCGAGAACGTAAAGAAGTTCGGCCGTGGTGCAAACGAGTGCCGCATATGCGGCAGAAAGCAGGGCCTTGTGCGTAAATACGGCATCTACTTCTGCCGACAGTGCTTCCGCGAATGGGCAGGGAAGATGGGCTTTAAGAAGATGAACTAGAGGTTAGAGAAATGGCACGACTGAATCCAATCGCTGACGCGATGAGCACGATCAAGAATGCCGGCGACGCTGGAAAGAACGAGGTTATTGTCGAACCCGCCAGCAAGCTTCTCGGTGCAATGCTCCGCGTTATGCAGGAAAACGGCTTTATCGGCAGCTTCGAGTTCATCGACGACGGCCGCGGCGGCCAGTTCCGGGTCCAACTCTCCGGAACGATCAATAAGTGTGGCGCCATCACCCCCCGGTTCCCGGTAGCGATGGCCGATATGGAATACTGGGAGTCGCAGTACCTCCCCGCAAAGAACTTCGGTATCCTGATCGTCTCCACCTCGAAGGGAGTTATCTCCCACGCCGAGGCCCGGGGCGAGGGTATCGGTGGGCAACTGCTGGGATACGTCTACTAAAGGAGGGGAAGAGTATGGGAATAACACGACAGGTCGAGATCCCTCCCGGTGTGAACGTCACGCTCGAGGGCAGCATGCTCACGGTCTCGGGACCGAAGGGCACGCTGGTTCGTGATATACGCTTCCCGCAGATCGATGTCACGGTCGGGGACGGCGAAGTTGTCGTCTCCACGGCATCCGATAAGAAGCGGTTTCTCGCCATGAGCGGCACGCTTGAGGCACATGTGAAGAGCATGTTCCGGGGTGTCGTCGAAGGCTACGAGTATCGCATGAAGGTGGTCTATAGTCACTTCCCGATCCAGCTCAAACAGCAGGGCGATCGCCTCGAGATCAACAACTTCCTTGGGGAGAAACAGCCCCGGTTAGCAAAGATCCTCAAAGGCGTCACCGTCAAGATTGGGAACGACGAAGTGACTCTCACCGGTATCGATAAGGAGAAGGTGGGCAACACGGCCGCAAACATCGAGCACGCAACCAGGGTCACGAAACGTGATCCCCGGGTGTTCCAGGACGGCGTTTACATCACCGAGAGGGCGTGAAGAGCATGGATGAGACTAGAAGATTGATCCGCGTCCGCACCCGGCACAACAAGCCCGCCTTCAAGAGGCGGGGACTTCACCGCAAATCGAGACTGGCAGACGTCTGGCGGCGTCCACGCGGTCTGCAAAACAAGCAGAGGCGGCAGTTCAGCGCGAAAGGCGCCCTTCCCCGGCCGGGATACGGGAGCCCTGCTGCAATCCGCGGCATGCATCCGAGCGGCTATGAGGAGGTCCGGGTCTTTACGCCGGCAGAACTTGCGGGACTGAACCCGGAGGTTCAGGCTGTCCGGATCGGCGGATCCGTAGGAAACAGAAAGCGTGGGGAGATTCAGGCACGGGCCCTGGAACTGGGGCTTAAGGTGCTGAATGCAAAGGATCTTACCCGTGCGGCCGCGACTGCGGAAAGCGAAGAAGAGGTGAACGAAGATGAGTGATCTCGCCAGTCAGAGGCGAATGGCAGCCGCTATTCTCAAGTGCGGTGCCAACCGTGTCTGGTTCGATCCTGAGCGCCAGGCTGATATCGAGGCGGCTATCTCCAGAAACGACCTGCGCGAGCTGATCGGCGAAGGCGTGATCAAGGCTCACGTCGTGAAGGGGAATAGCCGCGGCAGGGCCCGGGCACGGATGGCAAAGCGTTCCTACGGCCACCGGAAAGGACCGGGGCGGAGGAAAGGCGCCGCTGGAGCACGTGGCCCCAGCAAGCGGGCATGGATACGCAAGATCCGGGCGCAGCGGCGCACGCTGCGCGAGATGCGCGACGAAGGAACAATCGAGCGGAGTCTCTATCGCGTGATGTACCGGCGGGCTTCCGGAGGGCAGTTCCGGAGCGTGTCGCATCTTGCATCTCATGTTGAGACGATGGCAGGGAGGATGAGATAATGGCAACCGGCCCAAGATACTTCGTGCCTTTCCGGAGAAGGCACGAGGGCAAGACTGATTACTACAAGCGGATGTCGCTCCTGTCATCAGGAAGCCCCAGGATGGTCGTCCGGAAGACAAACCGGCAGATCATCGTGCAGCTGGTCGTCCCCGAGATTGAGGGAGACCGCACCCTGGTGGCTGCATACTCGGCTGAGCTTGCCGACTTCGGCTACGAGGGATCGACCTCCAGCACCCCGGCAGCCTACCTGACCGGGATGCTGTTTGCGATCAAGGCGTTGAACGCAGGGTATGAAGAGGGTATCCTGGATATCGGGCTCGCCCGGGCGAAACCCGGAGCACGCGTCTTTGCTGCCCTCAAGGGGGCAGTGGACGGCGGTCTCGACGTTCCCTATGGTGAATCGATCCTCCCCGATGAGGAGCGGCTCAAAGGTGCACACATCGCCGGGTATGCCCCTGAGAAGGCAGGCAACCTGGTGGCAAATGTAGAGGCTGTGGCTCTGGCCATCAAGAAGGAGCTGGTGTGACATGGCATACGTACAGGAAGAATGGATTCCGCTCACCGGTCTCGGGCGCATGGTCGCTGCAGGCGAGATCACCAGTATCGATGAGGTGCTCGCAAGCGGCAGGCCGATCAAGGAGCCCCAGATTGTCGATATCCTCCTGCCCGACCTGGAGGACGAGGTGCTGGACATCAACATGGTCCAGCGGATGACGGACTCGGGTCGCCGTGTAAAGTTCCGCACCGTCGTGGTGGTCGGGAACAGGAACGGTTACGTCGGGTTCGGCCAGGGCAAGGATGTCCAGGTCGGCAACGCGATCCAGAAAGCGATAGCAAACGCAAAACAGAATCTCGTCAAGGTCTCCCGTGGATGCGGGAGCTGGGAGTGCGGTTGTGACACCGCCCACTCTATCCCCATCGAGGTGACCGGCAAGGCGGGCAGTGTCCGGGTGACGCTGAAGCCTGCCCCGCAGGGAATCGGTCTCGTGACCGGGGATATTCCAAAGAAGGTCCTGCAGCTTGCAGGCATCAAGGATGTCTGGGCCTTCAACCGGGGGCAGACCCGGACGACCATCAACTACGCCAAGGCGACGTTTGAGGCACTCAAGCAGACGAATATCGTCCGGATCGGAGGGAAAGAGTGATGTACGCGGTAGTGCAGGTGCGCGGCGTGGTCAATACCAACCGCGAGATCAAGGACACCTTGAAGATGCTCCGTCTGCACCATATCAACCACTGCGTCCTCGTGCCCGATACCCCCGCGTACCTGGGCATGATCCGCAAGGTCAAGGACTTCGTGGCGTACGGCGAGGTGACCGGAGAGACTCTGGCCACCCTCCTGCGCACCCGGGGCAGGCTGACCGGAGACGAGCGGCTGACCGACGAATACGTCCGTGCGCATACCCCATATGCCGGCATCGACGAATTTGCAACGGCGCTCTGCAGTGGCGAGGCAAGCTTCCGCGATCTGACTGAGATTAAGCCGGTGCTGAGACTGCACCCTCCACGAAAGGGCTATAAAACCATCAAGCGAACCTTTCAGCAGGGTGGGGCTCTTGGCTACTATGGTCCCGAGATCAACGATCTCCTCTACAAGATGAGGTGAGACTGATGCCCGTAAACAAGAGAACCAAATATCGGGGTTCACGAACCTGTGGCGGCGGCACGCACAAGAACCGGCGTGGCGCCGGTAACAGGGGTGGACGGGGTAGAGCCGGGCAGCGGGACCACCGCTTCTCCCACTTCTACCTGAAGGGTGAGATATCCAATGGCAAGCACGGGTTCGTCAACAAGACCTCTGTGTCGGTATCTGCTCTAGATATCGGTGATATCGACCAGATGGCCGAAGCGCTGCTCCGTGAGGGGTTTGCCACCCAGGAGGGTGATCTCATCACCCTCGACGCCACTGAGATCGGTATTGAGAAAGTGCTCGGTGGCGGAAGAGTCACCCACAAGATGAGTATCTCCGCCCGGGAGTTTTCAGAACGAGCCCGGGCAAAGATTGAGGAGATGGGCGGTCAGGCAACGACCGCCTGATCTTCTTTTTAGGTGAAATCATGGGAGATCTGCTGGATAGATTTGAACCCATCCTTGCAGCGATGCCTGCAGTCCGAAGCCCGGAGGGGCACGTCCACTTCAAGAACAAATTGATGTGGACACTTGCGATTCTGCTCCTCTACTTCTCATTGACGAATATTGATATCTTCGGACTCTCTGCGCAGTCGCAGGATATTTTTGGAATGTACCGTGCCTTGCTCGCTGGTGCGAGCGGTTCGCTCCTGCATCTCGGTATCGGGCCGATCGTCACCGCATCGATCGTGCTGCAGCTGCTCAAGGGCGCCGGACTCCTGCAGATCGACACCAGTGAAGCACGCGGTCAGGTCATGTACATGGGCCTGCAGAAGATGCTCATCTTCGTGATGATCATCGTCGAAGCGCTCCCCATGGTCGCGAGCGGGCTGATGTTGCCCGATCCGTCGGTGGCAATGCAGTTCTTCGGCGGGAATATGCTTGCGGTCTCGTTCCTGATCTTCCTCCAGCTCTGCCTCGGCGGCCTTCTGGTGATGCTGATGGATGAGGTCGTCACCAAGTGGGGTGTCGGATCAGGGGTGGGGCTCTTCATCGTTGCAGGAGTGTCCCAGGGTCTCGTGAACGGCTTCCTGAACTGGCAGACGGGCACTGACCCCTTCCCGATAGGATTCTTCCCGCGGCTCTTCGCCGTGGCGACGTCGGGAGCCGACTTCCTCCAGTACTTCGGTACGGACCTGCTCGCCCTCGTCACGACGATCGCCATCTTCATGATCATCGTCTACGTGGAATCGACCCGTATCGAGATCCCGCTTGCGCATACCGCTGTCCGCGGCGCCCGCGCGCGTTTCCCGGTGAAACTCATCTATGCGAGCGTTTTGCCGATGATCCTGGTCCGGGTGCTGCAGGCGAACATCCAGATGATCGGGATGTTCCTCTCGAATGCCGGGATAACCATCTTCGGTGAGTTTGAGGGGCAGACACCGATGAACGGTTTCATGTGGTATATTGCTCCCATCAACCAGCCGCAGGATTGGATGTGGTGGCTTGCCGATCTCGGGCATGCCCCCTGGGAGATCCTCCTGCGCATGGGAATCGATACTGTCGTTATGGTGGTCGGGGGTGCGATCTTCGCGCTCTTCTGGGTCAAGACCGCAGGTCTCGACTCAAAGGACGTGGCACGGCAGATCCAGAGGAGTGGGATGCAGATCCCCGGGTACCGCCGGAATGCCCAGGTGCTTGAGAAGTACCTCGACCGCTACATCCCCCGGATCACCGTCATCGGCGGTGTGTTCATCGGGCTCCTCTCGGTCGTCGCGAACCTCTTCGGTATCGTCGGTGCGGTCGGCGGGACGGGACTGCTGCTTGCGGTGAGTATCACCTACCGGCTCTACGAGGAGATCGCAAGCCAGCAGATCATGGAGATGTACCCGTTCATGCGGTCGTTCTTTGGGAAGGAGTAAGTCCGAAGGCCCGACCCGGGAGGGTCGGGCCGGAGGAGTCATTCTGGGAGAAGCGGCGCGAAGCGCTCGCTTCGACGGGAATGTCCTCCTCCTGCTCAGAGGTGCCTCAGCACTTTTTTCGACTGGGAGTGAGTCCGGAGAGAGATCCATATCCCGGATAGGATCTGGAGTCAGTCTGGAAAATCAGTCCAGAAGACCTGCTCTCCCCCTGACCAGACCACGCGGGGGCTCACAACTCCCATATCTGCCCAGCAACTCATTTTCTCGCCTGGTTGCCCGCCCGGGCCCCGAGTGATTCCGAAAGAGATTACTCTTCAAGCGTGGATTTATTTTATACTGAACTACAATCTACATGGAGTGATAGAGTTGGGGAAGAAAGTCGTCGTAACAGGAGTTCCCGGTGTCGGGAAGACTACCGTCATCAACGGTGCGATGGAGAGACTGGCGGCCGAGGGCGTTGCTTACACGGCCGTCAACTTCGGCACGTTCATGTTTGATGTGGCCAGGAATGAAGACCTGGTCTCGAATCGCGATGAGATGCGCAAGCTCGGGAAAGATGACCAGAAACGCCTCCAGCAGGCGGCTGCCTCGGGGATCGCTGCCATGAGCGCCGATGCGAACATCATCATCGATACTCACAGCAGCGTCAAGACCCCGGCGGGTTTCCTCGCGGGGCTGCCTGCATGGGTGCTCCGCGAGTTGATGCCTGATATGGTCGTGCTGGTGGAGACCGACCCGGACCAGATCCTGATGCGCCGGCTCGGTGACGCCTCAAGGGTCCGCGACATGGAAGGAGCCCGGGAGATCACCGAGCACCAGGAGTTCAACCGCGCTGTTAGCGCGGCGTATGCAATGTACACCGGCTGCACCATCAAGATCGTCAAGAACGAAAACTTCCTGCTCGAGAAAGGCATCGACGACCTGGTGAGTGTGCTGAGGTAACCTGATATGGCGGACCTGAAGAAGCACGGCCCGACGATCGCCCTCATCTTTACCATGCTCGTGATGCTCTCGTACAGCGTCGAATGGATACGGGTGACGGTCGGTCAGGGGATGGACGTAGTATTGGGCCCCTTGATCGATACCCTCGGCGTCCCGTTTTTCGTCATGATCCTGATCCTCTCGAGCATCACGGGCCTCTACTCGTCGCTCGTCCAGAAGTACACCATCGACTACGAGAAGATGCAGGAGACGCAGGCGAAGATGCGGGTGTTCCAGAAGGAGTTCCGGGAGGCCCAGCTCTCCGGAGACGAAAAGAGGGTCAAGAAACTCCAGGGGAAACAGGAGCGGATGATGCAGGACCAGCTTGACATCTCCCGGCAGCAGTTCACTCCGATGGCGATCATCCTCGTGCTGTCTGTCCCGATCTTCTTCTGGCTCCTCTTACGGCTCCCGCCGATCGGCACGCCGACCACCATCGCGAGCGGCATTGTGCTGCCCTTCATTGGAGCCGTTGGCCTCTCAAGCTTCGCGTTCTGGATCGTGCCGGCCTGGATCCTCTGGTACATGATCTGCTCGCTGACCATCAGCCAGGTGATCCGGAAATCCCTCAACATCGGAGGGCTCTGATGCGGATCACCATCAGCGGCCCGCCAGGGAGCGGCACCACGTCGCTCGCCCGCTCCCTGGCCGGGAAGTACGGGCTTGACCTCATCTCTGCGGGAGAGGTCTTCCGCCAGCTCGCCCGGGAGCACGGCATGGACCTTGCTGAATTCGGCAGGTTCGCAGAGAACGATCCCTCCGTCGACCGGATGATCGACGCCCGGCAGAAAGAGATCGGCGAAGGTGCCGACAACATCATCATCGAGGGCAGGCTCTCGGGCCGGATGATCGAGAACGCCGATCTCCGGATCTGGCTCTCCGCATCGCTCTCCTGCCGGGCGAAGCGAATCGCTGGCCGTGACGGGATGGACGAAGCGGGGGCCCGGGTCTACACCGAGAACCGGCAGCGTTCCGAGGCCACCCGCTACCGGAACTACTACGGTATCGAGATCGACGATCTCTCTTCGTATGATATCGTCCTCTCGTCCGAGACCTTCGGCGTGGGCGCCCTCGGGACGATTGTGGATACCGCAATCGGGTGCCTCGCGCGGCAGAAGCAGCCCGAGACCCTCTAGGGTTTCTCTGCTCTCTTTGCTTTTATTCTTTTAATGCGCCGGAGCCGCACCAGATCCTGCCGCTCTATCTCGTCGCGCTGATCCTCGATGAACCGGCGCAACTGGGTGAGTTCCGGGATGACCTTGAACTCCAGTGCGTTCACACGCCGCCGGGTCCGTTCGATATCGTCGAGCAGTCGCCTGACGCCTCCTTCGAGTTCGGCACTTGCTATGATCGTTTCAAGGAGGTCCTCGTAGGCATCGGCGGCGTCATCGATGACCGACGTGGTCCCGAGGATGCCGTAACCCCGCTGCTCGAGCGTCTTCTTCACCATCACCGGTTCGAGTTCCGGAAGACGGACCCCGAAGACGTTCTTCTGCCGGGCCGTGTAGATCGGGGTGGTCTCCACCGAGAGCGCTGCAAGGAGCACTCCCGTCGCCCCTTCCATCATGGCGGCGACCGCCACCATCTCCCGGGCCCGGGTATATTGTTCTTCGAGTTCTCGGCGCTGCAACGCGGCCCGGTCGGTGAGTTTGACCAGTTCCAGCATCATACCGTCGAGTTTCATCGCGAGGAGTCGATGTATCCGCTCAGCAAGAGCCATCCGCCGCCTGACGATCAGGAGGCCGGCCCGGGTGGGTTTGATCTCATCAACCGGCATGGTGCTTCCTCACAGGACGATGTACTGCCATACCCGCTCGGTCGGCAGACCGAACGCCTTTCCTCGCGCGATTGCCCGCAGGTTCGCCACCTCGTACTTCTTCCGCTCCAGGTACGCAAGCACCGGCAGGATCGAGAACGGATGACGCCTGGAGAGGGACTCCAGCCGGTGAAGCCTGATGCGGGTGACTGCTATCTCGACCTCATGAATGGGCCGCTGACGCTGGTGCCATCGTTGCCAGACCAGTTCCGCGGCGTCAATGCTTGAGAATCCCGGATCCCGCCGGAGATCGCGCACCGCCTGGGCCAGGACCGGAACGATGTCGGTCTCCAGGAAGGCGCTGACAAACTCCTCCTCCGTCTCGATGCCGTAGAGCCGCCGGAAGTGTCTGATGGGAATACGGCCGCCCGGGATCATGGTCTGGTCAATGACCGCAAGGTTGCACGCTTCTTCTGCGCAGTGGAGCCGGAGAAGGTTCCTCATGTTGGTGATATCAATCTCAAACCGGAGATAGGCGTTCAACTCCTGACACCCGCTGCACCTGGTTCTGCCGGGATCGAGCAGCCCGGCGTAGTAGTGCCTGTAGAGTTCGTTCTCGATCTGGGCAAAGACGCCCTTCTCCCCGCAGACCCGGTAGGATTCTGCAAGGACCGGGTAGAGTCGCCAGTCCTGAAGAGCTTCGATAGTCTCGCCGCAGGTCGTCAAAGAGAGAAGATGGTCGAGGAGTGCGCTGTCGATCTCGCCTGCCGGGATAAGGAGGTCGCGGACCTGTTGCCCGGGTATGTTGTGAACCGTGCCCCGCAGGATAGCCATGACGTTTGCTATATCCCATCGGGTGAGGTATTCACGGGTCAGGATCTGCAGGTCTCCGGGAGCGATCGCCATACTGCTCCGGAACGACCGCGCCAGACTGTGGTTCACCGCCTCTTCGATGAGCTGGGCGCCAGAGAAGTCGGGTGTGAGATTCGCAATCTCCCGTGCGTACTCCAGGCACCGACCGAGGTGGGCGATGATCTCCGGTATGCTCATCCGCATAAGCCGCAAGTACTCTTCACGGGGGAGGAGCGCGGTCCTCCGGACCCGGAACCGGGTGCAGGCATAGATGAACGACGGAGAGGTCATACCTGGCAGGGGCATGCACCCCCATTACCAGCCCGCCTTATAAATGCGCACCCGGAGGTCCGGCCGCAGGAAGGAGGGGTAGCGACCACCGGCACACCCTGTCTCTCGAACGGATTGCAGGGTCGGAAAGACCCTGGCGATGCCGAAGGCGTCGAGCGTATCAACGGCCCGGGGTGACCGAAGAAGATGGTGACCTCATCGGGGGACCGGGATGGCAGGGTATGCTTGCGACTTATACCACCGGCATGACGATCATCGTCAATAGTTCGTTCTCCGGATACTCGGGTCCGTTGTAGTAACATTCGTAGACGGTACCGGTAGGCTTAAGCCCGTTCTTCTCTATCCAGTTCGCCATCTCAGTGTACGTCGAGACCATCTCTCTATATGGGCCACGATACATGCAGGAGACAACGTTGCCTTCCGGGATAGAGCCCGGGTGGATGTCCCCTTTCCCCGGCAATATCTTCGATACGGGAAACCCAATCTCGACATCAAGACGTTGCATATCCATGTTGTAGTAGGCCACATACGGGACATCTGAGACAAGTTCGCCCAGTTCCTTCAGGTAATCAGCTATCCTGCAGTAACTCTCGCCGATCAGCATGGGTAGATGTTCGACGTTTGTTCTGGTGCGAATCGATACGGTAGGTTGCTCCCTTTTACGGAAGATATCAATGTTCGATACTTTCGGCATCGTACTCCTCCAGTTGTGCAATATCGTTGACACCCGCTTCTGTCCCCCGATAAGCGGTCTGAGATCTCCTCGTTTGATGATTTTTCCTCCCACCTCAAATACTTTCTGCCGGGCTGCCTGCTCCTCGTTGAGTTGCACCTCCGGTGCACGAGCGGCGCTCGTCTCACGACTCGACCTCATCAGGCACCCGGTTATGGTCAGCGGGAACCGGTCGGGTCCCCTGCTGCCATGCATACCCCGGTCCCCGTCCGGCAGGTAAGATTCATATTCGGTGCCGTCAACCCCTCCGATAACCATGCCATACTCGGTCGTTACGGGGGATCTCTTCCGGGCCCATGACGACCCCGGTCACCCCGAGTCGCAGGCACGCCTCGATGCCGCTCTCACCGGGGTGCCGGCTGATGCCTACCGTATCACCCCGGAGCAGACGACGCTCCGGGACCTCACCCGGGTACACACGCACCGGCACATCGCGACCCTCCGGTCGTTCTGCAGGGCGTGTCCTCCCGGACGGGCCTGCTACCTCGACTCCGACACCTACGTCACCTGTGGGTCGTTCGATGCGGCCCTGTATGCGGCGGGTGCCGCGTGGCAGGCGGTGGAGCGGGCGCTCGAGGGCGAACACTCGTTTGCCCTGGTCCGTCCGCCGGGGCACCATGCCGGGCCGAACCGGGCTATGGGATTCTGCCTCTTCAACAACGCTGCCGTAGCGACAGCCCGCGCGCTCGAGTCGGTCGACCGGGCAGCGATCCTTGACTGGGACCTGCATCACGGCAACGGGACACAGGCAGCGTTCTACACCTCGGACCGGGTGCTCTACTGCTCGGTCCACCAGGCAGGGCTCTTCCCCGGAACAGGCTGGCCGGATGAGCGGGGCGCCGGCGCGGGCGCCGGGTATACCGTCAATGCGCCTCTTGAGCCGGGTTCGACCGGCGCCGACTACACCCTGGTCTTTCGGGAGATCTTCATCCCGGCACTCCGGCAGTTCGAGCCGGACCTCGTCGTGATATCGGCAGGTCAGGATGCGCTCTTCGACGACCCGCTCGGTTCGATGCAACTCCGCCCCGACGACTTCGGGGCTCTGACCGGGATGCTGGCGGACGCGAGTCCCGTGGCTCTCGCCCTTGTGCTCGAGGGAGGCTACGGGCGGTCACACGCCGGGGCCGTCGGTGCGATATGTGCCGCCCTCGGCGGAGCGCGCGTTGTGCCCGGCGGCGGTAAACCGAAGACGAGCACCCGGCTGCTTGTGGAGGCATATGGCGACGACGGGCGAGCTGTCCCTCTCTGAGGGAGGTTCATCGTCTCCCTGGTGGGGATGAGTTGCACGCCGGACCGTGGTGGAACCCTCGTGGCGACCATTCCCGTCGCCCCCGGGGATACCTCCGGGAACTCCGGCAACGGGGCTGCCGCTTCGACTACCACGGTGCCCACGGAGCCGGGGACCCCGACGAGCGCACCCTCCCCCGCGCCGACCACAGCGGCATCCGGCTTCGCCGTACTCGCCGCGGCCGGAGCGGTTCTCGTTGCAGCGTGGCTGGCGTGGAGGTGATGATTCCCGGCCACAGGTATCTATATATACAATAATGTATAATTTTGTACAATGATGTTTGTAATGGGTTCCAGACCGGCCGCCCGGTCCATCGATGCCGGAGAGCGCTCTCGCCCCCTTTCGCAGCCACGTTGGCGTCCTTGCTGATCTCTCAGTCCTAAAAACCGCATAGCCCGTCGAATACCATACTCGAAAGATAGGATACTATGAAATCAAGAGATATTGCAATCATCGGCATACTCCTTGCCGTAGGGGCTATCATCAGGTATATGTCCCTCCTGATCCCCGGCCCCATCGTATCGAACCTCGTGATCGCCTTCTATAGCCTTGCCATCATACTGGTCGTGCCCACATTCCGTGAGGCGATCGGGATCGGCGTTGTAGCGGGCATCATCTGTGCCCTTCTCAGCCACTCGATCTTCCCGCCCGCGAATTTCGTCAGCGAACCCATCGGTGCGGTCGCCTGCCTCGGGGTCTACCTGATGCTGAGAGACCGGTTCGTCCTCGCCCCGGCGGTGACGACGCTTCTGGCCACCTTTGCGAGCGGGTTCTCGTTCATCCTCATCTCCATCCTTGCCGTGGCGCCGACGGTCCTTGGCAAGTTCGGGACCTTTGAAGCGTTCCTCGCGGTCACCGTGCCGATTGTCCTGATCACCGCGGCGGTCAACGCCGGCGTCGCGCAGGCGCTCGAGATGCCGGCATCGCGGGCGCTGATGCGGGGGGTCCGGCAGGCGGCCCCGGCGCGGGACATGAGGCAGGCGGATGAGTCCTGAGGCCGGCCGGGAGACCGCCCTCTCTCTTCGAGGCGTCTCTTACGCCTATCCCGGCTCCGATTCACCGGCGCTCGACGGGATCAACCTTGATATCAGGAGAGGGGAGGTCGTCTTCGTCACCGGTCCAACCGGGGCGGGGAAGACGACCCTCTGCCTTGCGGCGTCCGGCATCCTCCACCACGAGTACGGCGGCACGCTCGAGGGCGCGATCACCATCCTCGGGAAGAGCGTCCGGGACTACCGGAGCATGGCCGGGATCGGGAGGCACGTCGGCGTGGTCTTTGACGATGCCGATGCCCAGCTCATCTTCTCCACCGTCGAGGAGGAGGTGGCATCGGGGCTTGAGAACCTCGGTATCCCGAGGGCGGAGATGGAGCAGAGGCTCCGGCACGTGATGGAGGCGACCGGGATCGCCGACCTTGCAGACCGGGCCCCGCACACCCTCTCCGGCGGGCAGAAGCAGCGGGTCGCCATCGCAGCAACCCTTGCCCTGGGGACAGAGATCCTGGTTCTGGACGAATCGACCGCCGAACTGGATGCAGAGGCAACCTCTACGGTATCCGCTCTCCTTCGACGGCTCGCGGACGAGGGGACGGCCGTCCTCATCGTCGAACAGAAGCTCACCGAACTCGCTGCCGTCGCGGATAGAATGGTCCTCATTAACGACGGCACGATCACAAAGGTCGGGTCCCCCGCGGAGATGATGCAGGAGGTCGTCCTGCAACACCCGACGGCCGGCGACATCCGCGGTATCCGGCCGCCCGCACCGGGGGCAGCCTCCCCGGGCGGGGTGCTCCCCGTCATATCGATCCGGGGGCTCGTCCACCGTTACGATGGGGTTACGGCCATCGGGGGTCTCGACTTCGAGGTCGCTCCCGGTGAGATCGTGGCTGTGGTCGGGGAGAACGGGTCCGGGAAGACGACGCTCGTCAAGCACTTCAACGGGCTGCTCCGCCCCACCAGCGGCAGTGTTGTCGTCGACGGGCTGGATGCCGCCACCGTGCCGATAGCGGAACTTGCGCGCCACGTGGGCCTCGTCTTCCAGAACCCGGACACCATGCTCTTTGCAGAGACCGTGGAGGAGGAAGTGGCCTTTGGTATTCGGAACATCAACCCGGATGGAGACCCGGGACAGACAGTCGAGGCCGCCCTTTGTGAGGTCGGCCTCTTCCGCCGGAAGGGAGCCTACCCGCGGTCACTCTCCCGTGGCGAGCGGCAACGCCTGGCGATCGCCTGCGTCATCGCAATGAGGCCGAACGTGATCGTGCTCGACGAGCCTACGACCGGGCTCGATGCCCGGGAGTCGGAGCGGGTCATGGAGGTTCTTGAGCGCTTGCGGCAGAATGGTCATACAATCGTCATGGTGACGCATGACATACACCTTGGAGAAGAGTATGCCGACCGTATCGTCAGGATGAAGCAGGGAAGGATCGTCGGCGACGAGAGAATGTACGAGGAGGAACCATGCCCGAGATTATGCAGTATCTCACCCGGGAGAGCGCCTTTCACCGCCTCCACCCGATTACCAAACTGATCTTTGCAGCCGTCGTCGTTGCCCTCGCAGTGCTGACGAGCGATACCGCGATGCTCGCGGTCCTTGTCGGGGCGGTCGTAGCCGTAGCGGTAGTGGGGGGGCTCGCCCGTGATCTTCTCCGCCAGGTGCCTCTGCTGCTCTCTCTTGCGGCAAGCCTGCTTGCCCTCACCGTCCTCACCATCCGGAGCGGGGGTATCCTCGGTTACCTGATCCCGCCATCGGTCCCGGTCATCGGGGGGGCCTTCCCCGTCACGACGGGGGCGATCGACCTCGCCGTCGCGATGACGCTCCGGTTCGCGGCGATGCTCTTTGCCTTCCAGCTCCTGGTTATATCGACTCAGCCGCGCGACCTCGTCCACGTCATGGACCGCCTCAAGATGCCTGTGGACTACACGCTCATGTTCCTGATTGCGCTCCGGTTCATCCCGAGCCTGCAACTCGAAGGGAAGCGGATCCACGAGGCACAGCTCGCCCGGGCCTACAACCCGGGGAAGGGCCTCTCCGGGAAAGTCCGGGGGCTCTTTCCCATCATCATCCCCCTGGTTTCAAACTCCCTTGGAAAAGCCACGGTCCTTGGTCTGACCATTGATCTCCGGGGCTACCGCTCCGGCAGGCGGACGCCGATGCGTGACCTCTCTCCGGGCCGGGCCGATGTTGCCGGCATCTGCTGCATGGGGCTTCTCGTCGCAGGGTATTTGGCTGTGCTGGTCATATAATCCGATATGTGCGACGGTGCATCTCCCACTCCCTCTTTTCTGCTTCCGACGGCGTTTGAGTTCTACATCGGCGGAAGTGCCGGGCCGTCCCTCTACGTCAGGCTCGTGGACGGGCGGCTCCTCTATGAGTGGGCGAGTGCCGGCGGCTACTCCGGGGTGGTGATGGAGGCGTCGCCCACACCGGATGAGTGGGCACGATTCCACGAGACCGCCGACCGGCTCGGTGTTTGGGAATGGGAGCCGGAGTATGTCTCTGCCTACTCCTGTTGCGACGTCACCTACTGGCACCTGCGGATGGAGATGGGTGGACACAGTATCGTCGTGCGGGGCGCAAATGGGTATCCGGGCTCTGCCGGCCCGGAGGCATCGCGGGAGTTCCGCGAATTCCGCGCGGCAGTGGGAGAACTGATCGGGCGCGAGCCGTGATTGTTTCAGGGAGAGAGCCCGCCCAGGTGTTCGAGGCTTTGTTCGTAGTGCTGAAACGAGTTCGGCTCGACAACCTTCGTGACGCCCGGTGGAAGAGCGGCCATCACGCGGCGAAAATCGATATTCCCGTCACCGCAGGCCAGGTGTTCGTCACGGCGGCCGTGGTTGTCGTGCAGGTGGACATGGATCGTTTCTCCACACTCAAGGAACGATGCCAGGTTACCGTTTACATGGGCATGCCCCACGTCGAGGGCGAAGCCGAGGTCCCGGTCGGCAAGGCGGTCGAGAAAATCCGGTTCCCTGAAGAAACAGATCTCCCATGCCCCCATGTTCTCGACGGCGAACCGGACATCCACCATATGTTGAACTGCAGCGAGGTCGTCAAGCGATCGGTCGAGAGCGGCCTGCGCGGCGCTCCGCATCTCTTCTCCCCAGATGTGTCCCGGGTGGACGACCAGCCGCTCGGCGCCGATCCGGTCGCAAACTTCTGCAAGATCGGCGAGAACCTTGATGGCCGCCCTGCGCAGGTGCTCGTTCTCGGACGCGATGTTAATATCGGCGACCGGCGCATGGACGGTGTAGCGGAGATCGAACGAGTGGCAGACCTCTTCGCACCGGAAGAGGCAGTGAGGGCCGTCGGAGAGAATCTCCGTACGACCCGTACGGCCGGAGATGAGACCGAGCGCCTCCTCAAGCGCCCGGTCCATCAGGCAGCAGGTGGAGCACCCGATCGTATTCGTCGACTGCATGGCGTCCGACCTACCGCTTCCCTCTCCTCCACCAGGCCCGCGCGGCGACAAAGCACACGCCTGCCGTAACCGGCGCTGCCGGAGAGAGCGCCATCCCCTCTTGCGGAGCTGCGTGCTCCTGATCGGAGACAGCGGCAGTGCGCGACAGTTCACCGATAAGAGTTGCCTCCGGCAACGGCATGTCGAGCGTCTCGGCACGGAGGGGTTCCGGCTGCACCTCAAGCAGCGACACGGTCCCATCGAGTGCGCCGGTAAGGATCTGTGTTGTTTCGGACGACTGAGCCGAGACACACCTGATCTCCTCCTCCGTTGGGTGCGTCCACACGTTCTCTCCGTTCCGGTTGAATAGGGTGATCCCACTGCCTGCCAGCACAAGAGTCGACCCGTCTCCGGAGATCGATACATCCGCGATCCGCTCCTGTAGTGGAGATTTCCACAGGAGCCGTCCGTTCCGGTTGAGGAGATATGTAACCTGCTGGGCCGATCCTGCGGCAACCGTCGAACCGTCGCGGGAGATGGCAACCCGGATGCCGTTGCTGCCCGTCCTGTAGTTCCAGAGAAGCCGGCCTTCCCTGCTGAAGAGATATATGTTCCCCTGACCGTCGCCGACAACGATGCTCGAACCGTCGCCGTCGATCGATACGCTCTCGATCGGATCTCCGGTATCAAAGGACCAGGAGACGTTGGCAATCGTTTGTCCGTTGTCCTGGGAGAACACCCGGAGCATGGTGCCGATCCCTGCACCGATCGTACGCCCGTCTGCGGCGATAGCGACGCTCTGCACCCGGGATTCCGGTCTGGAACGCCAGAGCACCTCGCCTTTCCGGTCGAACAGCAGGAGGTGGTCCCCCCCGGCTACGATGCATTCGCCGTCGGAGGAGATGGCCACGCATCTGCTGCAGGATACTGGGTAACTCCAGAGCATTGTGCCTTTCTGGTCATAGAGGTGGATGCTCTCTTCTGTGGTGACGGCACCGTAGAGACCGCTCTCTGCGAGTGCGGCCGCCGCAATCCGGTTGCCGAGTTCCGCTCGCCAGAGTTCTTCGCCGGAGAGCGCCTGCCCCAGGACCGGGTACGCAAGGCCGCTCGCGACGATAACCACGAAGAAAATGGGTAAGATCTGGTTCCACCGCATTCCGCACCGGTCCTTCTTACCTGCCCTGATCAGGAGAACGGTGAGCAGCGCAAAGGCAGGCAAGATCGTGCAGAAACCCGGCGACTGGGCCGCATGAGTCTCTTCGGGGATGCCCGCATCAAAGAGGTCCGGGTGGAGGGTGGCCGCCACCTCTTCCAGCGCATCCACGATCCGCGGGCTTCCGCGGCTGATGATGTCAGCGTCGACGACGTAGACGTGGCCGTTTCTGACCGCATCGAGCCTCTGCATCCGGGGCTCGTTCATGAAGTAGTCGTAGACGATGTCGTATCCTCCATTGCTCATGCCGGTACCCGAACTGACGAAGATGTACTCCGGGTTCGTGGTGATGAACTCTTCGAGGCCGACGATGCCCCACCCCTCTGTCGAACCGAATGCATTGGTCCCCCCGGCCATCGTGATCACCTCGTCCTGGAATGTTGCCCCGCCGCTGACCCAGATCGGGTCGTACCAGACGACATGGGCGACGGACGGTCTCTCCGCCAGGGCCTCTGTCGTATCGGTCACCGCCTGAATACGGGCCTGCAGTTCCCGAACGCACGCCGCTGCCCGCTCTTCCTGCCCGGTAGCCACTCCGACCAGTTCGGTGTCCCGCAGGACATCGTCGACCGTCTGCGGGTTGAGGGTGACGACGGTCATCCCGAGAACTCTCAGGCGGTTGACCACGTCTTCGGTGTTGCCGGTAGCGGCGAAGATCAGGTCCGGTTCGGTTGCGAGCACCTTCTCGATGTTGATGGTGCTGTATCCGCCGACCTTCAGTTTGCCGGCGGCCTCTGGCGGGTAGTTACAGTAGTCGGTGACGCCGACGATCCGGTCCTCAAGGCCGAGGGCATACAGGATCTCGGTATTGGATGGTGCGAGCGAGACGATCTTCTGCGGCAGGCCCCGGATCGTGACGATCTCCCCATAGTCGTCGGTCACCGTCACGGCTCTCCCGGCCGCGTCCGTCGCTGCCGGAGCGTACGTCCCGGCCGGGGTCGTGGTAGGGGCGGCGGCCATGATGCCCGGCGTGGGTGTGGCGGACGGCGAGTGCACCGTCGGAGAAGGGAGTATGGGGTATGGTCGCCCGAGGAGTGCGGGAATTGCGCTTGCAGTCATGCCGCAGGGATTGTCGGTCACGTACGCCGTGTAGCGGAACGAACCGTCGGGGTTCTGCAGGCCGGCAAGGTGGTCCACCACACTCGTCTCACCCGCTCTCCAGTTCGCGGGGTTGTCTCCCGTGGCAACGATGCCCTGAATGACCCAGGCATCCGACGCAGCGTTTGCGGCGCTCGTTCCCCCGTAATGGAAACCGCCGTTCTCCTGCTGCATTCCCTTCAGGTATGCGAGCGCGTTCTGCACCGCGGCTGCATCGTGGGGGATGCCTGCCGCCGCGAGCGCCTCGAGTGCGGCACCCGTGTCGTCGGGGTCGCTCTCGGCACCCGGCGTCCAGGGGAAGCCGCCGTCGGCGTTCTGCCGTGACATCAGCCACCCGGCCGATCTCCCGGCATCCTCGCCGGCGGAGGCGAGGGCTACGATCGTCCAGATTGTCGTGTAAACATGGTCCCCGGCCTGTCCGTCGGACTTCACCCGCGACTTCAGTTCAGCAACGTAGTCGGTCCCGGAGAAGGCGCGGGGGTCTTCCCCGACTGCAACCAGCGTCAGGATCGTGCGCGCGATATCGACAGTCCCTCCTTTTGCCAGGATGTCGTCGTTCATCGACCGGAGGTAATCGATGGTCGAGTTGCCGTTCTTCACCCACATCCGCGGGTCTTCGCCCGCAGCGACGGCTGCCATGATCGTCCACGACGTCGTGCCCGGGCTGCTCTCGCGCCCGGCTTCCCCGAAACCCCCATCGTCTTTCTGGCAGGCGCGGAGATAGTCCAGGGAGGTCTGGACGGCCGGGTCGCCCGTGCTCAGTGGATAGGCGCCGCAGGAGGCGATGCAGAGGAGGAGGATGAGCAGGATGCTGCCGATCCGCTTCATTGTCTTCTCCTCCGCTCGATGAAGAGGTATGCCGCTCCGATGAGCAGGGCCATGCCCGTGCCGGCGATGATGAGCGGTGATGCTCCTGCAGGCGCAGGCGTTCCGGCTGCGGTCGGTGCACCGGAGGCGGCAGCGGTAGCGGTGCTCACCGGGATATTCTGTGCCGCGGGCGCTGCCGTGACCGTCAGCAGGCCGAAGGCCGAGAGGCCGCCGGGTGAGATTCCCTCGAAGATCAGGTTCCCGTTCCTGTCGGTCCCGGCAGGCCGGGTTTCGAGTACCTCGTATCTGCCGTCCTCCGCAGACCGTGCGATCCTGACGGCGTCCACGCCGCCGTGCTCTTCCACCCACGTGGGGCTTACGGTCATCCGGATCACCGCTCCGGCGATATCCTCGCCGTTCTCCAGGTTGGTCCGCGTGACGGTCATGGTATAGGCAAGAGCATCGATCTCCTCACCGTTCTCTGCCGCGGCGAGGTGGAAGGCACTTGCCGCACCTGCATCGGGTGTCTCGGTGATGGAGATCTCGATGCGGCCGTCTCCCGGTATGCCGGTGAGGTTCAGGTCCAGCGATGCGGCGACGAGACCTATCGAGCTGATGTTAGCCGTGACGGGCTCGATCGATGCCGTGACGCTCTCGATCAGGCCCGTGGCCGTCCCTTCCTTTTCGTTGATGTTCCGGGCGGTAAGGACCATGGTCAGCCCGTTCCGCTTGATGATAAAGGAGTTCCCCGATACGGTGACCTGCTCCGCGGACGTGTTCCCGCTGCCGGTGTAAAACGAGAAGACCTGACCCCACTCCCCGAGTTCGACGAAGGCCCCGGCCGGCAGCCCGAGGAAGAACGACGGGATTGCCGCTCCCGGCTTATTGGAGCCCTCGGTTACGGTGTCCGATGCGGAACCCGACGAACCGGAACCGCCGCCCGACGAACTCGATTCCGAACTGCCGGCCGATGCCGGGATCGTAACCCTGATCGGGACGATGTCCGACGATGTCGCCGGGGTCGAACTCATCCCCTCGCTCCAGAAGAAGACGACTTCATCGCCGTTAGCGAGCGCATATGTGTTTGCACCGACGGCGGGGCTTTCGCCGTTCACCTGGTACATCCAGCCCTTCGTCCCCGTGCCTGCTCTGCCCCTGACGGAGTTGAGGAAGAGCGACCCGTACTCCCGGTAGTACGAGTCGTCGACGGTATAGGCGGTTCCCGTCGCATCGAGGGCACCCAGTGCTGTCTGCCGGCCGACCGTGTAGGTCTTTCCGCTGTTTGCCGCGGTGATGTTAAACTTACCTGATTCGAGGGTGACGGTGATCCAGGAGGCCGGCGAATCGCCTCCTCCTCCCTCCCCTCCCGGTGTCGGGGTGGGCGTTGTCGGGATGGAGACGGTGATGTTGACCACCGCGCCGGCGCTCTCGGGTGGCGAATCCCATGCCCCGTACCAGTAGGTGACGACGTCCCCGTCGGCGAGCTGGTAGTCCGCTGCTCCGACGCCGGCGGTCACCCCGTTGACCGCATAGAGCCACGAGTCCCAGGAGGTTTCGTTGTAGGCGATACCGCCGATGGAGTAGAGGTACGAGCCCCAGCTTTCCTCCTTGAGGGTATAGTTGAAGTTGCCTCTCGTCGCTGCCGCGTCCAGCGCTCCGAGGGCCGAGGTCCGGTTGACGGTGTAGGCGGCACTCGCGTTGTTGAGCGGCGTGACCGTGAATGTTTGCCCGTCCGTCAGGTTGACTGTTCCTTCCCATGCGAAGTCGCAGACGTTGACGTTGATGTTGATGACGTGGTCGGCGGTCTCCGGGGTCGAATCCCACGCTCCGTACCAGTAGGTGACGACGTCCCCGTCGGCGAGCTGGTAGTCCGCCGCTCCGACGCCGGCGGTCGCCCCGTTGACCGCATAGAGCCAGGAGTCCCAGGAAGTCTCGTTGTAGGCGATACCGGCGATGGAGTAGAGGTACGAGCCCCAGCTCTCCTCCCTGAGGGTGTAGTTGAAACCGCCTGCCGTCGCTGCCGCGTCCAGCGCTCCGAGGGCCGAGGTCCGGTTGACCGTGTAGACGGCGCTCTGGTTGTTGAACGGCGTGACCGCGAAGGTCTCTCCCCTGGTCAGGGCCACGGTCCCGCTCCACAGGCCGGGCGCCGGGGTGGGCGTTGCCGGGATGGAGACGGTGATGTTGACCACCGTACCGGCGGTATCGGGCGTCGAATCCCACTCCCCATACCAGTAGGTGACGATATCCCCGTCGGCGAGCTGGTAGTCCGTCGTTTCGACGGTGGCGGCGACGCTGTTGACGCTGTAGAGCCATGAATCCCCGGAGGTCTCGTTGTAGACGATGCCGGCGATGGAGTAGAGGTACGAGCCCCAGGTTTCCTCCCTGAGGGTGTAGTTGAAACCACCTGTGATCGCGGCGGCATCCAGCGCGCCGAGGGCCGAGGTCCGGTTGACGGTGTAGACGGCGCTCTCGTTGTTGAACGGCGTGACCGTGAAGGTCTCTCCTTCGGCGAGTCTCACCATTCCGCTCCACCCGGAAAACGCCGATTCCGGGACCTGCCCTTCCCCGAAGGCATAGAGGTTCCCTTCATCGGACCCGATGTAGAGGATGCCGTTCGATACGGCCGGCGAGGACTGGAGGTAATTGGTCGTGGCGTACCGCCAGACTTCGTTGCCCGCAGTATCAACCGCGAAGATTGTGGCTGTCCTGGTGTTGGAGGCGAAGTAGACGGTATCGTTCGCAACAACCGGTGAGGTGTCGATCCTGCCGTTTGCAGTAAACGTCCACTCTTCGTCTCCGGTCTCTGCATCGCGGCAGTGCATGACCCCGTCGGCCGTGCCGAGATAGAGCCTGCCGCCGGCAACGGCGGGCGTGCCCCACGATGCACTGACTGACCTGTTCCAGACCTCGATACCCGTGACGGTGTCGAGGGCATAGAGCCGGTTTGCCGACGCGGCATAGACCATGCTGCCGGCGATCGCCGGCGACGACTTTACCTGTCCGTCGGTAGTGACGTTCCAGATCTCCTCACCGGTATCGATGTCGATACAGTAGAGGGCATCTGTCACGGCGTTGCCGGCGAAGTACGCCCGGCCTGCGGCATCGACAGCCGGCGAAGAGTAGGCAAACGTCTTGTTTCCGGTGGTATACGTCCGGACTTCGTTTCCATCGGGATCGAAGGCGTGCAGCGTCCCGTCGGTCATAGAGGTCACCAGGACCATGTCGTCGTACACAACCGGGCTGCAGGAGAGGCCGTGCCAGTTACCGCCTTCTCTCCCGGTATCGACGGGAACGTTCCAGAGCGTGCTGCCGTCCGTGGTATCGATACAGTAGAGGTTCCCGTCCATGCATCCGACAAAGAGCCTGTCGCCGGAGACGGCCGCGCCGGATACGGTGCCTTCGCCGGCACCCAGGGGGTTCCTCCAGACCTCGCTGCCGGTGGAGGCATTCAGGCAGAAGAGGTAATATTCCTCCTCGGAATCAAAGTTCATGTCCGGCCAGACCCCGATGTAGACCCGGCCGCCATCCACCACTGGTGATGCGCCGACGAACTCACCGAGGTTGGCCTTCCAGAGGATAGTGTTGTTCTGCGGCCCGTCTTCGGGGACGTAGCCGGTTCGTTGCCCGTCGTGGTGAAACATCGGGTATGCCGCGCTCACCACGCCGACGAGCATGAGTGAGAGCATGATAAGCCCGATAGAGATTTTAAAACCGTTTGATTTCATTAGTACAAGTACACTTGATATAACTTAATAAAATTTTACAAATTGATTCTTCAATAACTAATTTTCATTTGTATTCAGGCCGGTTCTCCACCCGGACGCCCTGATGCCGGCGCGCCTTCCAGGGCAGTTTCCGGCCCGATTTGACGACGTTATCGCGGAGAAATGCGGGGGATGGCTGTGCCGGATCCGCCAGCCGGGGTGGCGCCGCGCGCATACGGTTGATCCAGGAGAGGGCACCCGGCACGCAGAGCCGTACAGCGGACCGGCTCCATGTGACTACCGGCAACAGCCCATGCCCGCCCCTCTTGCTTCCCGGGCACGCCCTTGCACATCATCTCCGGTCGGTACCCGCGATCCTGCAGCGGCGGGTCACGCCGACCCCATAAGGAACTGCAGGACCTGCTCGATCCGCTCCGCCGTGACCGCCCCCCGTTCAAGCAGCCCGTAAATGATCGCTTCTGCCTCTCCTCCGGTGCAGTCCTGGAAGGACCGGTGCGTGTCGCCGTTCAGGAGCACAATCCGCTTATTCCGGTAACCTTCCAGTATCCTGATGTTCTCGATATTGCCCTGCCCTACGGGCATTGCCGTTACGACGACCGCATCCGCGGCAGCGATGCACCGCGCGAGGTCCTCGCGGGCGCCCGGAGAGATTGCGCTGAACGGTGCCTCGGTAACGCAGGGTATGTTCAATGCCGTTGCGGTTGCATAGTCGGTATCGAAAACGTTGAGCACACCGGTGCTCACCCGGAATCCCTCCTTGTGGAGAGCGTAGAGGAGATCGGACCCCGTCCCGCCGCCGCAGACGACGTGCACGCCCCGTTCCGGCTGGCGTTTCGCGGCGTATTTGTACGTAGGGAGGATATACGGCTTCCCTGTCAGGGGATGGGGTTTTACCAGTGCATCGATCCCGTATACTGTATTGAGTGTCTCACGGGTCAGGACATCCTTCGGCGGTCCGGCAGCATAGACCCGCCGGTCTTTGAGCACGATCAGGCGGTCGCAGTAGTATGCAGCCAGATTCAGGTCGTGAAAGACGCTGATCACGGTGATATCCTCGGTGAGACCCTTGATGATGTTAAGAATTTCGATCTGGTGACTGATATCGAGGTTTGAGGTGGCCTCGTCGAGCAGCAGGACCTCTGGTTCCTGTGCGAGCGCCCGCGCGATGAGCACCCGCTGGCGTTCGCCGCCGCTGATCTCGTGGACCGACGAACCGGCGATGTGAGTGACGTTTGCAAGGTGCATGGCGTGGTCACAGATCTCCAGGTCCTCCGATCTCTCGGAAGCGAATCTCCCGATGTAGGGGTGCCTCCCCATCATGACGATCTCGCGAACGGTATAATCGAAGCTGATTGAGATCTCCTGCGGCACGACGGCGACCTGTTGCGCCAGATCCCGGAAACTGAAGGTGCCCAGGCCCTGTTCGGAGAGACGGACCTCTCCCGAATCCGGGGCGACAATCCGGCTCATCGCTTTGAGCAGTGTCGTCTTCCCGGACCCGTTCGGCCCGATGATCCCGAGAATCTCGCCCCTGTCCGCGTAAAACGAGACTGCCTCAAGAATCTTCCTTGCGCCGTAAGAGACGTCGATATCGATGATTTCGACCGGCTTCATGCTCTCATCCGACTCCGCAGAAGGTATATGAAAAACGGTGCGCCGAAGCAGGCGGTGATGATCCCGACCGGCATGTCGTTCGCGAACGTCCTTGCGAGCGTGTCGGACCAGACGAGGAGGATCCCGCCTGCAAGGGCGGCTGCAGGAAAGAGGATGCGATGGTCCGGCCCGACGATCAGGCGCATCACGTGGGGGGTGATCAGGCCGATGAACCCGATTGCCCCTGCGATAGAGACCGCTATGCCCGTCAGGGATGCGCTCGCAAAGAGGAGGATCCGCTTTAATCGTTCGACATTCACGCCGAGATGGATCGCGTCCTCTTCCCCGAGCGATATGATGTTGATATCGCGTGCATAGAGGTAGATGGCCACGCACCCGATCGGGATGAGGATGGCGATGAAGACGTCGTCCCATGCGACATTCCAGAACCCTCCCATCAGCCAGAACATGATCTGGTGCAGGCTCCGTCCGGAGGTATACATGAGGAACGAGAGAAATGCGGAGAGGAGCATGGAGAGGGCGACGCCGGAGAGCAGGAGCGTCTCGACGGGAATCTTCCCGCCCTGGCGGGCGATGGTGTAGACGGCAAAGGTGGTGATTGCCGCTCCTGCGAATGCGAGAACCGGCAAACCTGCACCTGCCAGGAAGACGATGGACAGCGTGGCCCCGAGGGACCCGCCGGTCGACGTGCCGATGATGTAGGGATCCGCCATCGAGTTCTTGAACAGTCCCTGCATGGCCGTGCCTGCCACGGCAAGCGCACAACCGACCAGCGCTGCAGCGATCACCCGTGGAAGCCTGACGTCCCGGACGATCATCCCTGCCGTCTCCGGACTGAAGAGTGATGCGATCGAGACGTTGGTTGGTCCGATGGCCACAGCAAGGATCATGCTGGCAAGAAGGATGCAAATGAGTATCGGAATCGCAATCAACCTGATTCTGGACATTCTCTGTTAAGTAAAGTATTTTTTACTTTATTAAACTTATCTTGTGTATAGCCGCGCGCCAGGTTTCTAGAAACGTAGATTGACCGGATTCTTGTGCATTGGAGGGAATCTGGGTAAGCCTGATACGATGAGCCGTCAAACCTCTCTGCCATATGGGCAACCTGAACATTGCTGTGCTGGGACCCGGTGGTTACGCCAAAGACCTCGGGAAGAAGGGCACGGAATCCGATATCACCTTCTATAACCTGAAGAAGGGCGATGATACCGTCACCATCATCGAACCGACCCGGTATCCCGAGCGGCTGGCCCCGCTCTTCTACGCCGCATCGATGGCGGATGCGGTTCTCATCGTGGTGAGCGAGATCACCCCGACACTCGGGGAGTGGGTGCTGATACTCGATGAGGTAGGGGTAAAGCAGGGTTACATCGTCCTCCGGAACTATCTGACCCCAGGTGACCTCGCGCCGCTTCTCCGGGGAACGGTGCTCGAGCACTACGAGTTCGTAGACGCTGACCCGATCGCGCTCCGAGACCTCCTGCTCGACCTGGCGCACGCTCGACACCCTGTTCCGCCCGGCGCCGGTGCTGTGGGAACGATCCCCATCGATCATCACTTCAACGTCCGCGGTATCGGGACGGTTATTCTCGGCGGCGTGGTGCGGGGTGGGATCAGGAAGCACGATACCCTGAAGATCTACCCCGGGGAGCAACCGATCACGGTGCGGTCCATCCAGAAGCACGACGACGACTTCGACTGGGCCGCCGAAGGCGACCGTGTGGGGCTCGCGCTCAAGAACGTCGAGTCCGACGACCTTGACCGCGGCTTTGTCCTCTCAAACGATCCCGCGATCCGGACCCGGACGAGCCTTGAGGCGCGGGGGACCCTGGTCAGGTATTGGCCGGCGCCGCTCACGGCGGGGACGGTCCTTCACATCGGCCACTGGATGCAGTTCATCCCGGCGCGGGTGGAGGCCGTGCGGGACGAGGGGAACTGGCGGCAGCCGACGCTCTCACTTGTGCTGGAGAAAGATCTCGTCTACCTTCCCGGCGACACGGCGGTGCTCCACTATCTCGAGGGTGGGAAACTCCGGATCGTCGGACATATCGAACTGCCCTGAGCAGTTTGGGCGGGAAGATCCCGTCAAAGATATCAACTCATTTTTAATCAGGCCCCGGGGGCCTCTGCCGTACCCGTGAACCCGGAGACTCGCACCAGTCACGCCGGGTCTGTGATGCTGGAGCAACCACGGCGAAGAGCCGTGCGACCTAAAAAAAGGGGGGGTTAGACGAGTTTGAAGAGCGGGTGGGTATCGACCTTGGGCTCGATGCCGAGGTCGCGCACCGCTTCCAGCACAACGATATCGACGTAGGCCTGTGCGGTGATCATCGCCTCGACATTCTCGATCGGGCCGTACATGATCAGGTCGGCACCAAGCGTGCTTGCAACCATGTTGCATCCGATATCGGGTGCAGACCAGGCCGCCTGGCGCATACCGTCCGTACCACCGAGGTAGTGGTGCGTGAGCTGCTCGATGAGGGCATCCTTGCCCTCGAGGCCGGCCAGCTGCTGGGAGGGGACTTTCTTCGTTCCCTTCCACCGCTTGAGCCAGGTCCAGGAGACGGTCATGTTGTGGTAGGCACCGCCGGTCGGCAGACCGTGGATCGCCTTGCAGGCGAGGATCTCGCGGTATGAACCGCCGGAACCGAGACCGAGCGGGGTTGCTGCGGTATCGAGGATCGGGCGGGTGATGCCGCACTTCTCCGCGATCTCGAGCATTCCCATCTCCTGCCCGGCGACGCCGCCCTCGGTCAGGACCTTCTCACGGCCGGCAACCGACGGGTCGGCGGGGTTGAAGGCGAGGACGATGGCTGCATTCACATCGCTCTTGGCCAGCGCCTCGATGTTCTCCGGTCCGATCGAACCGTTGATCGAGTTGTAGATCGCACGGTCTGCGGTGCCCGACTGGGTGACGTACTCGCACGCATGGGCGAGCGCCGCCGGGACGGACGAGTCCATCAGGAACGCGGTCTTGTCGTCGATGCTGCAGAACCAGTCGATGTAACTCTCGAAGGCCTCGCCGTATTCCCCGATAATCTGAATGAAGTGGGGAATACCGGTAAGGTCCGAGAGTTCCTGGCAGCGGTTCCAGAGCCCCTCTGCTTTCAGCTTGTCGATCTTTCCGGTGTGGTCATCCAGAACAACCTCGTGTTTGTTGTAGAAGATGGATGCACCGAGCACGGTCGGGTATTCACCAGGCTGCCCGCCGATCATGGTACCGTTAAAGTCGTGTACCGTCTGCTCTTTTTCGAACTTGAACATATTCGTCAATCCTCCTTACAGGTACCCAACCAATTTGGGCAGTAATACCAACAACATCATGAATACAATCAAACCTGCAACCAGCCCATACAGGATGCCGATATCGCGCCCGATCTTTCTTCCGACGCGTTGGGCTATCTCTGCATCGACGAACTCGATCCTCTCCTCGATAGCGTTGAGCCGCTCCTCGATCTCAAGGAACTGTGGGTTTGCGCCTGCGGCGGCAACTTCCGCCGCGCCGCCTGCTTCCTTGACCTCGACGATCATGGGTTCTGCGGGGAACGCACCGGGGTCTCTGGCCTTGAGTTCGTCGATCTTGGCCTTGATGGTGCCCATATCCTCGCTTTCCATGATGTTGACCATCTCGACCTGGTCCTGGAAGCGCTTGATCGCCTCGTCGGTAAGGTTCTCGATGAACGGGATGGCTCCCTGAGCGCCGACGATCTTACCGCCGGAGACTCCTCCGGCATGCAGCGCTATGAAGCTCTGACCGGAAAGGTGTCCCTTAACCTCCGTACCACAGCAGAGGATGAACCTGATGTTGGGATTGGAGATGACGTTCGCGATGATCTTCTCGATACCGAGGTTCTCGGTCTTACAGGACCCGGCGATTGCCGCTCCGGCATCGCAGATGCCCTGCTCGTCGAGGTGGGATCCCATGGTGACGACGCCGACGCAACTCTGTGCGTCTCCCGTGTGGAAGTCGCCCTGAACAATCGGCCATCCGCTGGCCGGTGATTTCTTCTCAACCATGTTAGATCGCCCCCAGCATCAGTGCCGGAATCACGATCAGGAGCATGGCTACGATGAGTCCGACTGCGAACCCGACGATGCCCATGCCCATGATACCGGATTCGAGTTTCGTCGTGCGGGCAAGGATCTGTGCCTTGTACCGAATGCCGTCCATCATCGTGTTGATCGCCGTCATCCGGATGGGGCCTGCAGCCTGTGTAGTTTCTTCTGCCATCTATCTCACCCCAGCAAGATGAACCCCAGGATCACGAACGAGACGATCAGGCCGATCATGAGGCCCTCAATCTTGCCCGAGTAGACACCGGCGGCAAACTTGTTGCGGTAACCGATGTCAGTGACCATCCGTTCGATGACTTTTGTCCGTGCGTGTATCAGTGCCAGTTCACCGGAAAGCGGCTGTACTTCGCCGGTCGCTTCCTCTGCCTCACCGCCTGCTTCCTTGACCTCGACGATCATGGGTTCTGCGGGGAACGCACCGGGGTCTCTGGCCTTGAGTTCGTCGATCTTGGCCTTGATGGTGCCCATATCCTCGCTTTCCATGATGTTGACCATCTCGACCTGGTCCTGGAAGCGCTTGATCGCCTCGTCGGTAAGGTTCTCGATGAACGGGATGGCTCCCTGAGCGCCGACGATCTTACCGCCGGAGACTCCTCCGGCATGCAGCGCTATGAAGCTCTGACCGGAAAGGTGTCCCTTAACCTCCGTACCACAGCAGAGGATGAACCTGATGTTGGGATTGGAGATGACGTTCGCGATGATCTTCTCGATACCGAGGTTCTCGGTCTTACAGGACCCGGCGATTGCCGCTCCGGCATCGCAGATGCCCTGCTCGTCGAGGTGGGATCCCATGGTGACGACGCCGACGCAACTCTGTGCATCTCCCGTGTGGAAGTCGCCCTGAACAATCGGCCATCCGCTGGCCGGTGATTTCTTCTCAACCATGTTCTTCACCTCACAGCAGTCCTAATACGACGACACCGGCAACCAGAAGGCCGATTGCCATGCCATACCAGAATGCGGTCACGCCTCCGGCGACGTTGAGAACTCCCTCCCGGTTCGGGAACGAAGCCAGGAAGTTGCCCTCCCCGGAGAGCATGCCGACCAGGTCGTCGGTAATCTTCTCGAGTTCTGCTACCTGCTCGAGTACGGGGGTATACGACACACCTGCGGTGGTGACGACGCCGACCAGCGGGTCGACGACCAGTCCGTACTCAGGCAGTACCTGAATGTATGCCATTTACGCACCTCCCTTGGGCTCCAGGATCGGCTGTGCGTCGAGCCACGCATAGGCGTCACGCTTCGAGAGCGCGATGTACTGCGTGTAGGTGTAGATCCACCCGATGACCGATACCAGCAGCGATATGAGAGCAGGGATGAACCCGATAAATGCGAACGATATGATCGCAACGGTGATCATGGAGAGGAAGCCGCACTCTGCAGCGAGCATGAGCGTCCGGTCCTGCCGCTCCCCCGGCCCGAGACAGGCGTTGAAGGAGTGCTGGATGGCGATGGCGCCGAGCATGAAGATCACGGCGATGATGCTGCCGCCGATGAGGGAGAATTCGTAGGTCTCGACAGCGAAGCCGAGGATCGAGATCTCGCCGGTGATCATGCCGATGAACTCGAACGTTCCGCAGGCCATCGCCGCGAGACCGAGCACCGTCATCGCGCCGACGATTGCAAGTTCCGTCAGGGAGATGATCATGACCGGGATGTCCATCCGGACGACATGATTTGCCATTACTCCGGCGACCGCACCGATGATCGCGGCGATGATGATCGTCACGATGGGCGCAGCGATGCCGGTCGTCGCTCCGAAGAGCGCGGCGATGACACCGGACCCGAGCGCGATCATGCCCGCCGACGGGACACCGGTACCGAGACCGTAACTGCAGAGGTGCTTGATCGTGTCGGTACCCCAGATGAGCGCGACCACGGCAGCAAGCCCGCCGAAGAATGCGAAGTACTGGGTGCCGGTGATCGTGTTTAAGTATGTCAGGTAGATGAGGACAAGCGATCCCACGAGGCCGTAGATCACGAGCTGATTGTGCGGGATGCCGCCTCCTGCTCCTGCTTCAATCTTTACCGACATTTAGAACACCCCCACCAGTTCGAGCAGCCCGATCGAGAAGATGCCTGCAACAGCGGATGCCACAGCGGCCGCGATGACCGCTCTCGGGAACCGTTTGAACTTGGGGTCATGCGGCCCTTCGATCGTACCGGTGATGTTGTATGCGGCAAGCACGGCGTTCATCAGGAACATACCGACCGCGAAGACACCGGCAAGCGAGATGGCGACGGGCGCGATCTGCTCGACCGTTGTGTCCAGGATTGTAGGCAGCTGTGCCTGGTAAATATCGAGGAGTTCAAGGTAGATGAGCGTCCCGCCGAGACCACCGAGTGCGCCGCCGATGACACCGCCGACCCAGGAGATGAACGGGAGGCCGTGCCCCTCGGTACCCTGGCTCTTGTACTCGGGGAAGGTGTCGCCCGTGATCGGGTCTTTTGCGACTTTACCGGAAGCTGCCGGGATACCCATGCCGAAGACGTAGATGATGTTGACCATCGTGCAGGTGATCGCCATCAGCAGCCCGCCACCGACCGCACCGCCGGCGAGGGCCAGCGGGAGTCCGAGGGGGGCAGCCCATGCGCCACCGAAGAGTCCGGCAAGGCCGGCGCCGGCGGCAAGCATCGCGACACCGGTCGCGATACCGGGTGCCTGTCCCATTGCAGCGGGGGCACCGCCGACCGGGACGAAGTGGACGCCGAACCCGATCAGGACGCCGCCGATGATGATGCCGACGAGCGCGATCAGCCCGGCCATCTGTGCGAAGAAGAAGGCAAGCACAAGTGCGACGATGATAAGAACTATGCCGATAGCGATGCCCATTCCTGTCGGGGACTGGACACCCCCTGTCTGTTTAGGTCCACCGAGCGCGCTCATGACGATGCCTCCTCAGGGGCCGTGTAGGGTCCGAAAGTCTTCCTTGCCCAGACCTCGATGTAGCGGTCGATGATGGCAAAGATCAGGATGATAACGATACCGATGATGACCGCTCCCCATCCGGCGGCGAGCGGCTCAAAGACAACGGTACGCCAGAGTTCGAAGAAGACGATCAGGCCAAAGCAGATCCCCGATGCGGGGCCGCCGAGTTTGGCGCTGAAGAAACCGTTGTCGAGCGAGTTGCGCTGTCCGGCTTCGGCGTAACGGACGATGTTGCCGGACGCGGAGATCGGAACACCGGCTCCAAACTTCTGCTCCTGGTACTGCCGCTCCTTTCCGTAGAACGGGTTACCGGTTGCAGACCCGGCTGCACCGAGTGCGATACCCCATACGAGACCCAGGAGCGGGAGCGGGAAGGGGTGACCGAGTGCGCTGATCATCAGGTGACACATCGCGACGGTGGTGAAGATTGCTACGAACGCGTGTGCCATGGTCACGGTCGTCATCGACTTCAGGATGTCGATATAGACCGGCTGTCCAAACTTAGCGAGACTTGCAGTACGGCCGAGGTATGCGGTTGTCGCATAGACGCCCTGCACGAAGACCGCGAGAGCGCTCCCGAGCACAATTGCAAGTATCGGGTTTATCTGCATCGCCATGAATGCCCAGGCAAGGCCTGCACCCAGAGCAACCCATAAGCCGTACGCTGGGGGTTCACCGGCAACTGCCTTGTTAAAGATGCGGTGAATATATCCCATTTGCGGAGCAAGCTGAACCTGTGAGTTCGGGTCACCCTGTGATCCGATATCAGACTCAGTGTCTTCCGCAGCGCCGGCGACGGTTGCAAGAGCACCTGCCAATGCGGTAATGCCGATGCCAAATACGATCTCTTCCATTCAGCATCCTCCTCTGATGCGCATTGCGCCAGAGTATAAGTTCAAAACCTTTTTGGTTCATTTAACAGTTGTTTATGACTTAATTAAAGGTTTCGAAAAGTTGCGCCGCTATAGCAATGAAATGTAAAAAATCGTCCGGAATGCCCGTTTTGGGCATGTTAAGTTACGCTAAAGAAAAAAAAGTTGATTTAGGGTTACCGCGCCGGGATGATGAGCGAACGCTCGCCGGCGGGCATAAACTCGCGGATTGCACCCTTCGCGAACTCGCGGCGGGGCTCGGCGAAGTCGAACTTCAGGGCCGGGTCGGCGAAGCAGATCTTCACCCGCGGGTCGAAGCACCATGCGTCGCCACGGCCGTAGTGGGCACCACCGGTGATCGCGGCGTACTCGCCCTGGTGACCGACGTTCATCGCGTAGTTCGGGTAGTTCGGACCACGGACCTCGCCGATCGCGCCCTCGTCTCCACGGATGGAGAGGGAGTTCGCGGAACCGCACTGGTCCTGGAGGTCGTAGCCGAAGAAGCCGAGACGCGACCATCCGTCCTTGTGCAGGAGCATGCAGAGGTACCAGGCGTTCAGGCCGGCGTTGGAGTTTCCGGTCGCGATGGAGGTCGACAGACCGCAGGCGGCGGCAAGCACACCGGCACGCTGGGACCCGCCGAAGTGGTCCTCCATCATGGTCGGGAACTGCTCGTACTGCTCCATGCCGTTGAGGGCGACCTCGGTCGCGATGTCGTTGACGATGTCGTAGGTCGGCTTGACCTTGTCGTTCGGGCTCGGGTTCTTCCAGTCGACCTTGTACTTGTCCTTGATGTAGTCCATACCGTAGTAGGTGAACTCATCGAGGATGTTGTCGGTGTAGGCCGCGGTCGCGTACTGGGTGAATCCGACACCGCCGGACATGTAGGAGCCGAGCCAGATCTGGTCGTAGAGCATGGTTCCGGCGCCGACAACCTCGAGGGAGGCCCGGGCGGGGTCGTTGGGGTACTTCCGGTTCGCCTGAACGATATCCGAGAAGAGACCGAATGCAAGGCCACCGGGCTCGTTCGGGCCACGGGCACGCCGGGCGGGCAGGTGGGACGCCATCTGGATGACACCCGCGTGCTTCGCGGCGTAGGAGAGGTCGGCGACGGCTGCTTCGCCGGCGCACATGCGGTAGGCGCCGATGAAGGACATACCGATCTGCATCGCAGACCACCGGGAGGTCGTTCCACCGTCGCAGGTCCGGACGACTGAGGTCGGGATGTGGATTGCCTGCCAGAGGGACTTTCCGACGGCGGCGGAGAGAGCCTCGGCCTGCTTGGCGGGGAAGGCCTTCTCGACGTCGATGACGAACTGGGGTTCGATATCGTCGGCAAGTTCCTGGTCGCCGGTGAAGACCTTGACGTAACAGTCGTCGACGAGGCCGGGGTGAGTCTCGACCATGTGTTCCTGGACGACGGCCGCGCCGGGCATGGCGTGGTTCAGCACGTGCAGGTACTCGTTGATCGTCTCGGGGGTGACTTCCTTGCCCAGACGCTTCTGCAGGGTCTGGTGAGCGAGGTCCATGTTGACGATGACAGTCCGCCGGATGTCGTCCCACATCTGCTGCATCGCAGCGTTGTTGACGAAGTGCAGGTCGTCACCTTCGACGAAGACGCCGGTGCCGGAGACCTCGTAGGTCATCAGCTGGCGCTGGCCGAGCGGGATACCGCCAAGGTGGCAGCGCACGGGGTCGTACATGGAGATACCGCGGTCCATCTCGACGGCGCGGCTGGCCTTCACGAACTCCTCCTTGCGGGGGGACTGGTGGTACCCATTGAAGTTGTAGTACTCGGCCGTATCAGACTGGACGTCCTGTCCCTGGAATTTCTCCTTGAGCGATTTCAGGAACAGCTTCTGGGATCTTTCAATCTTTGCCATATTCAATCACTCCTTGGGAAGGAACCCGTATTTCGTCCGCAGCGTGTGGATGCGCTGGACGTACTCGATGTATTCGGCATCGTCACGGTACGGGGTGCCACCGAGTGAGTGGAAGATCGTCGTGCGGGCCTTAAGCCACTTCTCGTCGAGCGGCTTGCCGACGGCAACCGCACGGTCGAGGGGCTCACCGATCTGGTTCTTGACGTAACGGACGATGCCGTCATCGCCAAGGACACTCCTCTGGAGCATGTCGAACATCATGCCGTTCTCGGCAAGACGGAGCGAGTGACCGTGCACGGTCGCACCACGGATGCCGGTGCGGGCTGCGTCGAGGAGCTCGGTGTTGATAAGTTCCTTGGAGTACTTCTCGAGATCGCGCTCGCGGCACTCGACGATCTGACGGCCGGAGAGCGTACCGGGGTCGATACCACGGAAGCGGTAGCACTCGGTGTAGGTCCGCTGGTAGGGCTGCGAGGGGGCGAAGAACATCGAGTCCGCGAACTGGATGTAGCGGACACGGTCGCCGGCCTTGGCACCGTCAGTCGGGGTTACAATCTTGCGGATGGGGCAGTCGGGTTCCTGCTGCTCGGCGAGCGGCGGGTGGGCCGTCGGATAGGCGGATCCCGGCGCCCTGTGGCCGAGGATCAGCACGATATCCTCGTCTGTCACATCGCGCATCTTTTCAAGCTTCTGGTTGGGGTTCATCTGCTTGCGCCGGTTCTCGGCGACCTTGGATGTACCCGGTCCGTATTGGGGCTTGTATGCCATGTCTCAATTCACCTTCATGTTGGGCTTTTTAGCACTTTCATAACGGCACGAACGACTTCTGCCAATTTTTCCCTGCCAGGGGTCTGACCCCGTGTCACACCGCTGACGATATCCATCACCATGCCTTTCGTCTTAACCCGGTCGGGCGGCGGCATAACAACCGCTGTCCTGACTCCCTCCTTTGCGAGATCTTCAAAGTCTATCGGGACCTGAGAAACGACGATCGCCCTGATCTTCACGTGCTCAAGGATAAACCGGATCTTCTGCACCACATGAGAGCGGACATTCCCGTGGTGCAGGATGGCGACCTTGTGCTGCTCGATCTGAGCAATCTCCTTCTCCGTTAGCCCGAAGTAGGCTCCGAGGACATGACCCTTGATAGGTGAATCTGCCGGGACTCCGCTCCCTGCGTTCAGGACAAGCGTGGTCACGGAGAACTCCGTCCCTTCCCTCCGGAGGCCGGAGGTGATGTCGCAGACCGGTTTTGTGACGTGTCTGCGGCCGGGGGACATTCCAATCACGATCACATCCGGGGACCTGGCTTCAGAGATAGTCCCGCGCTGGGCAAGACCGCCTCCTTTTCCCATCCCCATGCTCTCGCGGCAGTCGACGACCTGGGTTACTCTTCCGATAGGCATCTTACTTGGTTCCCTGAATGATAATGGGACCGTCTTTCTTTCTTGGATCGACAAGTCCGAGAATATCTCTGTCGGCGTCAGGTCCGTACTTCGCGTAGTCGGACGTTGTCGGCTGGGTCTTCATGTATCGTCCCTTCTGGACGATACAGGAGAAGTCCTTATCGGCAAAGACTTCGTCAACTGCTTCCCCGATAACCGGAATGTACGACTCGTCCTCGAGTTCCAGGATGATTGTTCCGACCTGCACCTGGAGCTGGACGTCCTGGTCTCCGACACGGATAACCTTACGGTCCGGATGGGGGTTGGGTTTCCCCCGTGCCGGGCCGTACGGAACGGTGGCGGGGAGGTTTGGTCCATTGATGGACATCCGGCGAATCCCGCCGACCTGAACAAGTCTGTTCAGGAGTTCTTCTACCGTATCGGGTCTGAGGAATCGCGCAGAAACGATTCGAACCTGAGGGTATATGGCGTCAGTCATTAGCATCCTTATGTTATTTACACACCCTGTGCGATCTGCTGGATCGGCTTGTTGAAGACGTCGACCTTGCCGTAGGTGTCGGCATAGATCTTCGAGGTGCTCTCGGGCGAGAACATCTGGGTTCCGGCGTCGAGCGCCGCTGCAGCGACCACACACGGGATAGCCACGCCTGCGGCGTGCCTGGTCACGACGTGGTTGCCGTTGAAGATACCGGGGCCGCCACCGCCGTAGATCGAGTGGCTGAAGAACGAGAACCCGACGGCAGTACCCATGACACGGCCGTAGTCGCAGCCGGGGAGGCCGGTCTCGTGCTCAAGCAGGTCGTTGAAGTACAGGAGCGTCGAGGAGACTGCCTGGGCGAACCGTCCGGCACCGCAGTTGACCATGGTGGCTGCCATGGTTCCTGCAGAGGCGTAGGCGTTCCAGAGCATGGGGTCCTTGGTGTCGTAGAACTGGAAGTACCCGCCCTTCTTGCCCGGGGTGATGACCTTGTCCTCGATGGCGCGCTCGACCAGGCTCTGGACGACCGTGCCGATGGTTCCGGTCGCACCGTTCGCCTTGACGAGGTCGTAGACCATGTTGTTCGCGTTCAGGCCCTGGTAGGCGTACGCGAGCAGCTGGGCGCGCTCGAACGGTCCGATGGCGTTACCCATCTCAAACATTCCTGCCTGCTCGAAGGTGGACGAGAGTGCGGCGCCCTGCATAGCGTTCCGGTTGGTCATCATGACACTGTGGTTGACCGGGATGTTCCGGAGCGCGTAGCCGAGACCTTCGTTGTTCTGGGGGATCGACAGGATCGACGTGACGTTAGCGCCGGAAAGATCCATCGTGTGCGGGTAAGAACCCCAGACTGCCGTCTTGACCATCGCTGCGTCGAACGCTCCGATGTTGAACTGCTCGACGAGCGAGTAGGTGGTTGCGGCTGCGACCGAGGTGATCGCGGCATCGTAGGTGGATGCGGCCTCCAGGCGGACGCTGGGCACCTCGACGAGGATGAGTTTACCGCCGCCGAACTCGCGGATGTTGGTGTTGTCACCCTCCTCGACCTGGACCATCTCCTTGATCTTGGCGATGACGGCATCCTTGTTGCCGACGATGTCGAGATTCATCTCGCGGCCCATGACGTTCCCCTTTGCGACCTTTCCGGTCTTCAGGGATTCCTGGATGCCGCCCAGGTTGACTGCGACCGTCCTCTTGGTCAGGTCGATGAGTTTCCTGGTCGCCGGGTTGACCAGCGGGCTGATCTTCTCAAGCGGCACACCACTCTTCAACTGCTTGCCTGCATCATCATACAGGTCAATAGTTTCCTTGTATTTCGCCATAATCTTTCTCCATTACCCTCTTTATGTGCATACAGTCCGTAACTGTGAAGTGAACACTAAAAGTATCGCTGGTTGTATCTGATGGTAACTACTGCACGTCCTCGTGGGACAAGAGATAGTAACCTTCTCTGATGATATAAGCATTGCTATTTATGTCTACGATCAGATATATATCCGGAGTGCAATACCAGATATCTGCTAGATAAAGGTCGATTGCACGGGATAGTGAATTTATTATACCCCCTCAGGAGGTGGTATGGATCACTTAAAAGTGTAAGACTTTGTGCTACTTTTTTAGCGCCCGGCGTGCGCTATCTCTATAGATTTACATCCCTTCGTATGCGCGGTAGAAAAATAGGGGGTTCAGGCCTTGACCAACTGGTACAATTTGCCGTAGATCTTCTGGCCTTTCCTCTTTCGGTGGCGTTCACCAAGGTCACCCTCATAGAGAGCAAACCGACCTTTGGTGCCGTTCACCTCAATATCGACATCCTCACGGTATGCAAATCCGGGCATCATAACGTCGATGTTTCCAAAGACGTAGATCTCGCCCTCCACCATCTGGCCTCCAAGACGGCTCTTCGCATTGCCCTTGATGACGATCTTCCCACCTTCGGCATGGGTGGCGACGTGAACGTCGACATCGCCGCCGACGACGATCTCGCCGCCGTTCATGAAGGTGCCGAGATCGCTTCCGGCATTGCCTGCGACAGAGATCTTCCCGCCGGCCATCCCACGCCAGTCGCCACGGTATGCGGCGCCGAGATAATTCCCGGCATTGCCGGTGACGGTGATCTCACCGCCTTTCATCCCGGTGCCGGCAAAGGCGTCAACGTTCCCGTTCACGGTGATCTTGCCGCCCTGCATCCAGGCGCCGACGTACATGTCGGTGTTGCTGTTGACGACGATCTCGCCGCCGGTCATCTGCTGGCCGATCCTTTTAACCCGGGAGAGGTCGCCGCCGACGACGATCTTCGTCTCGGCCGGGGTCGCTCCGGCTTTGCCGGAGACGTCGAAGAAGTCTCCGAGCCGGTGCTGCTCTCGCCCTACGTAAACAGGGAGGTCGACGATCTCTTCCGCCTTCTTCCCGGCGAACGCATCGGGAGTGATGGTGTCAGCCTCGAGGTACAGCCCGGGCTGGTTCTTTATGGTGAGTGTAACGGTTTCCATCCTTCTCTCCCCTCACTGTGTAGCATCAACCTCAATCACGTACGGGTTCGGAAGATAGTGGCCGCTAACCTCGTAGTTGTTTAAGGTGACGGTGTAGTAGCGGAGGAACTTCTCCTTGACGTCACGCATCACCTGCGGGTTCTCGTTGACTTTAGTGTTCACCCAGAGCGTCCGCTTGTTGCCGTTCGAGACGATCTCGTGGTCGTCGATGACCTGGACCCCCGCCTTGAAGAGGCATTCTGCGTTCGAGAACGCCGTCTCGATAGCGTCGGGCGCGTAAGGCTCGTTCGGGTTGAAGTCGAAGACTGCAACATCTCCTTCGAGGCCGGGCGCAAGTCCGCCGTACATGTGCGAAAGACCGAGCGACTTTGCCGGTCCTGCGCGGGTCATCTGCGCGATCTCGTAGAGGTCGAGTTCGCGGTCGATGCCGGCGAGGTTGGTCGCTTCGATGACCTTGTCCTTGTGCTTGAAGGCGTCGAACTGCTGCTTCCTGGCCTCCTCGCTCATGAGCCACTTCATGATCCGCGGGTAGCGGATGAACGGTCCGGCGTTCGGGTGGTCGGTGGTCATGAAGACACGCATCGGGTCTTTTGCGAGCAGAGCGAGTTCAAGACCGATGCACCACTGGATGGCGCAGACCTTGATGTTCGGGCTGTAGACGTAGGGCACGACACCGGACCCGGTCTCGAGTTCGACATCGGCGTTCGCCCACTTCAGGTGGTTCAATTCCGTGAGGTGGTGCTCGAACGGTCCGTCGGCGGTCATCGTCGTGGTCTCGTCGAGCGTCACCTGACCCATGTCGATGGTGAGGTTGTCGTGCGAGTTCACGTAGGCCATGATGTCCTTTGCCCTGGACTCCACGTTCGCCCAGGAGTCTCCACCGTAGGAGTGGAACTGGACGTGGGTATGGTGCATCACCTGATCGCGGCCGAACTTGCTGTTCGGCTTGATACCCTCCGAGAGCTTGAACGTGTCGAGCGTCGTCGTGTAGTTGCCGGGGTTCCCGAGGTTGTTCGCGTGAACGTGCATCGAGTGCGGGAGACCGAGATACTCGTTCGCTTCGATGAGGCCCTTCACGATCTGGGCCGGCGTGATGTCGAAGTAGGGGACCGGGTCGTGAACGTTATCGCAGTTCAGGCCCCATCCCCAGGCTTCGGTGCCGCCGGGGTTGACGACCTTGACCGCGTAGCCCTTCGTGGCTCGCAGGAGCCAGGCGATGTAGGCGGCGGTGTTCTCGATCTCGTGGTTCTTGAGATACTCGAGCACGAACCAGTTGTTCCCGAAGACCGGGTAAGCGCCCTGGTCGAGGATCGGTGTGTCCCGCATCTCCTCGTGGGTGTGCCGGGCGTAGAGCGGCGGCATGGCCGCTTCCATCACGGTGGTGTAGCCCATGCGGGCGTAGTTGTAGCCGGTCCGGAGCGTTGTCGGGACCGAAAACCCACCCTGCATTCGTTCGATGCCGTGTCCGGGCTTGTAGGTGAAGAGTTTGTCTTCGGGGCGGAAGTTACGACCGATGTTTACCTTCGGGCCGGCAACATGAGCGTGGACGTCGACACCGCCCGCCATGACGGTCTTACCGCTGGCATCGATGATCTTTGGGCTGCTGAGAGCCGTTGTCTCGACGATCTTGCCGTCCTTGATGGCGATATCGGCCTTATCTCCCTTGATCCCGAGAACCGGGTCGAAGACGAAACCGTTCTTAATGAGAAACTCTGCCATCGCTTATACCCCCTTGAGTTCCTTGACGCGTGCGAGGACGTGTGTGAGGAACTCTTCGTCGGTCATCATGCCTTCGGGGGCATCAACGACCTTTCTGGTCTCAATCGGTACGTTATCCATACGGTATGCGCACCCACCTATCTCGACGCCCACGAAGGCGACCGGGACATGGACCTTGCAGACCTCGGTGGTCGGGGTCTCATGGGGATCGATAGCGACTGACGGGAGGTCATAGATCTTCTTGACCGAACTGAACGGGAAGTGCGCGCCGGGGTCGCTGCCGAGAACGAAGACCGCGTCCACCTCGTCCCTGCGGAGCAGGTCGTTCGAGGTCGTCTCCCCGGGGTTGTAGCGGGCGAAGCCGCGGGAGAGGTCCACCGCGTAGGGGAACCCGAAGAGCCAGCCCCAGACCTGACCGGAGCCGGTAACGTTGTAGTGCCCGCGCATCGGCATGATGGCGGCTTTCGTGTACTCGTTCAAGTCACGGGTGACAGCGATGGCCGCGTCGATGTTGTGGTTCTTCCCGATCGACTGGGTCACACCCATACCGAAGAAGATGATCGCGAACCTGCCGCTCTTGAGCGTCTCGGCAACCTCGTAGATCTTTGCTTTCGGAATCCCGGCGACGACGTCGGGGAGTTTCTCACCTTTGAACGCCACGCGGAGAGCATCGAGGAGCTCGTAGTCGCGTCCCTGCTCGATCTGGAGGTGGACATCCGCGATGCTCGCGGTGTCGGTGGGGCGCGGGTCGACGACGATCACCTTTCGGCTCGCATGACCCTTGCCGGTGAAGAATCCACGGGGGAAGATCGAGTAGCGGGACATGTGCCTTGGGTGGGCATGTGCCGGGTTGCAACCCCAGAAGAGGATCCGGTCGGCACGGTTCTTGACCTCCCCGAGCGTGCAGCTTGGGATACCGATATCCTGAACCGCGATGAGGGAGGTGCCGTGGCAGACGGTAGCCGTGTTGTCCATGACCGCTCCGACAGCTTCACCAATCTCGGACCCGACGGACTGGGCCTCACAGTTTGTGGAACTCCAGCCATACATCAGGGGTTTCTTTGCGTCGGCAAGCATCTTTGCCGTGTACTCGATTGCTTCGTCGTAGGAGATCTCCTTCCAGGAGCCGTCTTCCTGCCGCATGCGGGGTCGGGTAATACGGTCCTTTGCCTGGGAGTGGAGGAACTTCTCGGCGCCGATGGCGCACGCGTTGTAGACTTCGAGGAGCTGCTTGTTGTCATCGCTGACAACGACCTCAAGGTCGTCGCAGAGCGTTCCGCAGAACGGGCAGATAACGTCGGTTACAGTCTTCGTCATGCTAGTTCACCCCTGCACCCCTTGCGCACCAGTTCCAGTGAGCCGAGTACGGGTTCGTTTTTGGCGACCTCCACCTGAACAGGTGTACCCTTAAACGTTGGCATGCCGGTAGAGTAGGTGTTCGGATTGACCACCATGTTTGCCCATGGCCCCATCGGTATATATGCCACGCCGGGATGGGGACCCTGGGTTGCCTCGACCGCCTTGACGACGACACTGCCGTAGTCGCTGGTGACACGTACGTGCGTGTTGCGGTAAGCTCCCAGCCTTTTGAAGTCCACCGGGTCCAGCTCGATGATCCCGCAGGCGGTGGTGTAGGCGGGTTTTTCTTTCCCCGCCTCCATGGACACCCCCTGCTGGATGGTGCGACCCGTGATCAAATTCACACTGATTGCCATTGTTTGTATCCCCTGTCTATTGATATTTGATATTACCTGGCAAACTCTTTGAGCGGGCTTGGGCCGAGCTCGTTGATGGTCTTGACGACGTCCGTCATGACCGTCCCCCATTTTGCACCCTCGGATGCGGAGACAAAGGTCATCCTGAGACGCTTGTCGTCAAGACCGATGTTCTTGAGGACACTCTTCAAGAGGAACATCCTCTTGGCTGCCTTAAAGTTGCCCTCAAGGTAGTGGCAGTCGCCGAAGTGACAGCCGGAGACCAGCACGCCGTCCGCCCCGTCCTGGAATGCCTTCAGGATGAAGAGGGGATCGATCCGGCCCGTGCACATCACGCGGATGGCACGGATGTCCGGCGGGTATTGAATACGGGCGCCGCCAGCGAGGTCTGCGCCTGCGTACGAGCACCAGTTGCAGATGATGGCGATGATCTTGGGATTCCAGTTCTCGTCTGCCATTTACTGTTCACCCCCGAGGAGGAATGCATCGATCTGTGCGATGATCTGTGGGGTTGCAAAGTGCTGCATCCAGATTGCACCGCCGGGGCAGAATCCGCCGCAGGTGCCGCAACCCTTACACTTGGCTTCAGTGACCTGCATGACCGTGCGGCCGTCCTTCTCGACGAGCGAGAGGGCGCTGTAGGGGCACTGGTTGATGCACATTCCGCATCCGGCACACTTATCCTCCATGCACTGGGCGAAGTAGGGCTCGAGCTCCACTTCTCCCCTGTGGATCGGAATGGATGCCGCGGATGCCGCACCCTCTGCCTGCGCGACCGTATCGGGAATGTCTTTAGGTCCCTGGCAGACGCCGGCGAGGTAGACACCGGCAGTGGTGGTGCCGCACGGGTTCAGCTTCGGGTGGGCCTCAAGGAGCCAGCCGTCCTGCGAGCAGGAGACACCGAAGAGCCTCCGGGTCTTCTCGGTCTCGGCGCTGGGCTGGATAGCTGCCGCGAGCACGACCAGATCGACTTCCATATCGATTGGCCGGCCGAGGAGCGTGTCCTCTGCGTTGACGTGAAGGTTCTTGGTCACCGGGTCTTCGAGGATGTTTGCCACGCGGCCGCGGATGAACTTCGCACCCTCGTTCTGGATGCGGTAGTAGAACTCCTCGTACATCTTGCCGAAGGACCGGATGTCCATGTAGAAGATGTAGGGTATTGCGCCGGGGATCTTCTCGATGATCTGGTGGGCGTGCTTGAGCGAATACATGCAGCAGAACCGCGAACAGTACGGCTTGCCGACGCCGGTCGAGTCACGGGAGCCTGCACAGAGAACGAACGCGATCCGCTTCGGAGTCTCGCCGTCGCTCGGGCGGACGAGGTGGCCGCCGGTCGGGCCGGACGCACAGATCAGACGCTCGAACTCAAGACTCGTGATGACGTTGTCGTAGTTCTTGTAGCCCCACTCGAACTTCTTCTCGATGGGGAATATGTCGTATCCCAGCGCGAGGACGACGGTACCGACCTTGACGGTCATGAACTCGTCCTTTGCCTCGAGGTCGACTGCCTTCTTATCGCCGCATGCCTCGACGCAGAGGCCGCACTTGACACAGGCGTCGAAGTCGACGGTGTAGATCAACGGGGAGACCTGCGGGTGGTAGATGTAGATTGCCTTTCTCGGCGCCATGCCGAGTTCGAACGGGTTCGGCTTGATGACCGGGCAGACTTCCGAACAGTCGCCGCAGCCGGTGCAGCCGCCGCCGACGATGCCGCGGACTTCCGCCTCTGCCGGGGTGATGACCCCGCGTGCCTTCTTTCGGAGGGTCACGTCGAAGTTGCCGATGTATCCCTCAACAGCCTCGACCTCGGTATAGGTGAGGAGTTCGATCCCCTCGTTCCGGTAGACATCCACCATCTTCGGGGTAAGGATGCACTGCGAGCAGTCCAGTGTCGGGAAGGTCTTGTCGAGCTGGGACATCCTGCCGCCGATGGTGGGGCTCTTCTCCACGAGGTAGGTCTTGATGCCTGCATTCGCAAGGTCGAGTGCTGCCTGCATGCCGCCGACACCGCCGCCGACGACCATTGCCGCCTTCTCTACGGGGACGCTCTTCGGGACGAGGTCCTCAAGCAGGGATGCCTTTGCTACGGCGATCCTGACTGCGTCCTTTGCCTTGGAGGTGGCCTCTTCGGGCTGGTGCATGTGCACCCACGAGTTCTGCTCGCGGATGTTTGCCATCTCGAACCGGAAGGGGTTTAAGCCACCTGCCTTGGTCGCATTACGGAACGTGGGCTCGTGCAGACGCGGAGAACAGGCCGCCACGACGACTCCTGTCAGTTTCTGCTCGTTGATGGCCTCTGCAATCTTGTTCTGGCCGGGGGTCGAGCACATGTACTGGTAGTCATCGGCGACGATGACGTTCGGGAGCGTCCTGGCGTACTCCATTACTGCCTTAACGTCGATGGAGCCCGCAATATTGGTACCACAGTGGCACACAAAAACGCCAATTCTTGGCTCTTCGTATTTTTTGACTTCTGCCATGTATTTGCACCTCACAGGATCTTCTTCAGGAATGGCTCAACATCGATGGCATGGAGGTCGAGTGCAAGATCGTCCGGGCTCATGCCCTGTGCCAATCCCAGGAGTTCATTGTAGTGCAGGACGGGGATGCCGTGTTCGACACCGAACTTCTCCTTGATCTCGATCTGGCCGCGGTCGAACTGGAGCTGGCAGAACGGACAGACTTCGGTGACTGCATCGACGCCTACCTCCTCCATGTTGATCAGCTTTTCGTTCGTGATGTCGAGCGCGTGCGTGATATCGTATCCGCGGACACCGCCGCCGGCACCGCAGCACTGCATCTTGTTGCGGTACTGGACCGGCTCGGCGCCGAGCGCGGCGACGAGTTCTTCCATCCACATCGGGTTCTCGGTGTCCCCGAAGTGCCGCTCTTTGCTCGGCTTCATCAGGTGGCAGCCGTAGTGGACGGCGACTTTCGCGCCGGTCAGGGGGCGCTTGACGCTGTCGGCGAGTTTCTTGACGCCCACGATCTCGGGGTCGTAGTAGAGCTCGGCGAGGTGCCAGACATCGGCGGTCCCCTTGAATTCCATATCAATCTCTTTGAGCACTTCGTTGACTCCGTCGCGGAGTTCATCATTGTGCTTCAGCTTGTGGTTGACTTCCCAGATGGACTTGTAGCACCCGTTGCAGACCAGGGCGATATCCATGCCCATCTGCTCGGCGAGTACGACGTTCCGGGCCGCCATTGCGTACCAGACGTTTAAGTCGATCGAACCGAACGCACCCGGTGCCGGGCAGCAGCTTGCGCCCTTCAGGGGGAGGAGGTCGATGCCGACGTTCTTGCTGGTCTGGATGGCCGCTGCCTCGATTCCCGGATACCGGTTCGGGGCAATGCACCCGAGGAAGAATGCATACTGGTGTTTGTTCTTGCTCATGGTTTCACTCACCCTGTGCCAGTATTCTGTCTGCGTTCTCTTTCAGCCTGTAGTGGTCGAGGATCTTCCTGATGCCGGGCAGGTACTCCGGGTACTTGTGCGTTGTCTCAGGCTCCTCATCGAGGCCCAGTCTCTTCCGGGCGGCACGGTTGGCGTCGTTGTTGGGGACGCCGTGACCACTCTTGTAGATGAGCTGAACCGTCTGGAGGAAGTTGCGCGGAATGATGTCCCGCTTGAACGCGAGGTTCCTCATCGCCATGATCGCGTCGGTCGGCGCGAGGTCACGGGGGCACCGGTCGGTGCAGCTGTAACAGGTGGTGCAGAGCCAGAGATCCGGGTCGGTGAGGATCTCTTCCTCGAGGCCGAGGATTGACTTGCGCATGAACAGCCGGATACGGTACGAACTCCGGGGTGCCGAGGGGCACGAACCGGTGCAGGTGCCGCACTGGTAGCACATATGGGCGGCCGTCTGCCCGATCTTCTCGACATCCTTGATGAACTCGGGGTTGCTGTCAGGGATGTAATATTTCCTGTCCCGAAGTTTCTCAGAGAGTTTCTGGTCCTTGTAGTCTTTCTTTACTGCCATTGACGATCCCTCACGCCTCTTGCGCTTTTCCCAGAACTTTGACCTCAACCTCGCCGGCGGAGGTCTCCTTGACCTTTGACGTCCTCGGGGTGAGCAGTTTCTCCTTGATCTGCTTGAAGAGATCCGTCTCTTTATCCTGCATCCGGATGGCCGTCCGCCGCAGAACGATCGCATCCTCGCTCGGGCAGGCGTTCACGCAGGCGCCGCAGAGGATACAGAAGTCCTTGTTGATGGCGATGTTGGGCTCAATCTCTCCCTTCATCTCCTTCGCCGGGACGGGGGTGGGCAGGTAGAGCGCGTTGCAGGGGCAGACCTCAACACAGGTCGAGCAGCCACCGGGGCACTTCTCGGGGTTGATCTCGATATCTCCCTCGAAGATCTTCTCGACGGTGATTGCTTCCTGGGGGCAGGTCTGGACGCACCAGGTACAGGTGCAACAGTTCTCCTGCTCGATATCGACCTTGCCGGGCAGCTTGTCGCTGACGACCTCACGCTCAAGGGTGATGCACTCCTGGGGGCAGGCCTCCACGCAGATCGTGCAGCCGTCGCAGGTGCTCTCTTCCCACTTGACTTCCCCTTCGATCTTGCCGGTCTCGGGGTTTGCGGGGTTGCGGACGACGGTGATGCTCGGGCAGAGCTCGCCGCAGATACCACAGACGTCGCACTTCTCGGTGTCGACGGTAAACGTGGTCTTCGTCTGCAGTGCGGTCTCACGCGGCCTGCCGGCCTCGTCGCCGCCCTCGAATGCGGGGACATCACGTGCGATGGCGTCCCGCGGACAGACCTCCTCGCAGATGGTGCACCGGTCGCACTTCTCCTCATCGATTACAGTGACCATGTCGTATGTCGGGAACCCTTCTTTCTCAAGGATCGGGAGCCTCTCCTCCCCGTCGACCTTGAGTGTCATCGCGTTGAAGGGACACATAATGACGCAGACGCCGCAATACGAACACTTCTCGGGGTTGACGTCGACAGGTGCTGCATAGTCGATTGCCCCACGGCGTGTCGCACCCACGGGTCCGAGCACGATTGCCTCTTCGGGGCAGGCGTCGACACAGATACCGCAACCTGTACAGGTCTCTGCGTTCAGGATCAGGTTGTTGACTGCCTTCAGGAGCTTCTGCTCCATGATGACATTCTGTCCTTCCCGCGTTTTGGAATACTTTGGAAACAGTGCCATATTCTAATATCACTCCTAAACTTCCACTTTTCGGGCCTTTGCCGGGCTTTCCCACGGTCCCACAAGCTTGATAACCCCATAGGGGCATGCCTGGACGCATACGCCGCAGCCGGCGCAGAGTTCGGAGTTGAAATCAAGGATGACGGCTTTGCCGTCCTTGACCTTGTAAATCTTCTCCTTGGTTACCGGATCTTCGGTAAAGAGCTCAAGAGCATCCACCGGACATGCCACCACGCAGTTATTGCAGCCTGTACATCGTTCCATATTGATGTGCAATGCAAATGCCATGGTATCACGCACCAGATCTGATCGATTAAAAATCGATATAAAAAGAATAGTCAAAGAATATACATAAACTTTCTGAAATTCGGCAGTCTTATATTCCAGAACCCTGATTATCTGTAAATTTTTATAAATTAAAGGAATTGTTATGTAAATCCGATGCTCCATATCCCGTCGTTAAACGCACTTCCCGGGGAAACAACGAATCGAAACCCTTAAATTGTAGATCGGGCGTTCTGGTGAAAATCGGTGGCTAATTCGGGTCGGTAGTGTTGAGCGCAGGCAGAATCTCCACGGAACTCGGGCATAATCCCCGGTCCATCCAGGCGGAATGCCCACCATCTCTTGCGCGGTGCGAGTAGCAACCGTTTCTGTATCCGCCGACTCTCCTCTCTTTGTGCCGGGTGCATCTGCTTCGCCCGGGAGTGCCTGCCCCGATCCCCGCCCACGATCTCGACCACATGCCGGATAGGGCTTCCCGACGGGGCTCGCGGCCTGAGACGTGCTTAACTCGACTCTTCCCGATGGTAGAGGATAATCTGCATGAATGCAAGTCTGAATGGTGCAACGGGGGAGCCCCGGGCGTCCCACGATCCGATCGCCGATCCTATTCATCCTTACTCCGCACGGGTGGTGGATATCGGTGGGTCTGCGGTGCCGCGCGGTTTCGGCTCCCCCCTGACTCCCGGCCGTCGGCCGCCGCGCCGCCGGGAAAAAAAGAAACCTTATTCTGTCCGCATTGTAACATTGTAGCAAACGAGGTGTACATTGTCCATGGAACTGAATGGCGTTACTATTGATGATACCTATGCAGAGGCGTTCCCGACCTGGGTGGCACGGCCGATTATCACCGCCGTCACCGAGGAGTGGGCATACAAGGCAGCAGTGGAGGCCGTCGGGTTTGCCACCTCTACCATCGGATGTCCGGCGGAGGCAGGTATCGACTGCTTCGTCCCTGCCGACGAGACCCCCGACGGACGCCCCGGGTATGCGATCATGATCTGTGCGAGCAAGAAGAAACTGAAGGAGCAGGTTGTGGAGCGGCTTGCCGAGTGCGTCCTCACCGCGCCGACGACGGCGGTCTTCGACGGCCTCGCGGACGTCGTCGCCGAGGTCCCGGAGAAGCTCCCGGTCAAGCTCCACTTCTTCGGCGATGGGTTCGAGGAGAAGCGCGAGGTCGGCGGCAGGACGGTATGGGCCATCCCGATCATGGAGGGCGAGTATATCGGCGAGGAGGAGTTCGGCGCCGTCAAGGGTGTTGCAGGCGGCAACTTCTTCATCATGGGCGAGAACCAGATGGCCGCCCTCACGGCCGCCCAGGCGGCTATTGACGCAATCAGCGGCGTCTGCGGCGTCATCACGCCGTTCCCCGGCGGCATCGTCGCGAGCGGCTCGAAGGTCGGAAGCAAGAAATACAAGTTCATGGGCGCAAGCACGAACGAGGCCTACTGCCCGACGCTGAGGGAGAAGGTCGAGGGCAGCAAGGTGCCCGAGGGCGTGAAGGCGGTCTACGAGATCGTCATCGACGGTGTCGACGAGGACTCGATCAAGACCGCGATGGCCGAGGGCATCCGTGCGGCAACCAAGGTGCCGGGTGTAAAGTTCATCAGCGCCGGAAACTTCGGCGGGAGCCTCGGGCCGTTCAAGTTCGAACTCAAGGATGTCCTTGCGGACTATCTCTAATCTCTTTTTCTCTGTGGCGGTTCTTGAGGGTGCCGTCTGGTTGGCCCTGTTGTTGGGGTCGTGAGGCTGGTGGTCGGTGAAGATCCCCGGTGTGATGACGAAGGGTGGGGCCCTGGGGTTTGAGCACCGCTACTCAAGTTGCAGTTATTGGGATGCCCAAATCGAGGGAAAAGCCCGGTACAGTGGACCGTGGGAGCTCCTGCCCTTCGGCCAAGTCGCTTATCGCCACGCACTGCCCCCGCCCCTTGGGGCTGGGAACGACTGCTGGAACAGCAGGAGTTGGAGCACCGCAGGTGCGACTGAGGAGGCCGGAGGCCGGGTGGGGTGGGGGTTGTAGACATCAGTTGACAAGTAGAGACAGGGGAGGGGGGTCTCCCCCCTCCTCGTCAGCCCCTCCCCCTATGGCGATACCCCCTTGAAATCCGTGTCATAAGTTTGCGACTGGCAGAAGGTGCGATGGACCGAACGTCCGAAATTTGAATCCGTTTGGCCTCCCACACTTCCATCACCAACTTGACCCCCCCCTCATGAAAGAACCGCCCCCCGTGCATCTTCATTGCCCACGCCTGCGGCGAGGAACCCATGCTCGTATATGAGCCTCCCTCATCGGCCACCCCCCCGCCGAAGCCCGCTCTGGCTCACCTGCTCCCCCTCGATCGATCCCCTTAAATACCGTTATCAACGACATTCTTGTTAACGATAATTTCGGTGACATGATGATCACGCTCACACCTGATGAAGTCAGGGCCCGGTTCGGGCCGTTATTCTCGATGAAGTATCTCGCTATGGTCGATCAGAACGCCGGTCTCGCGGAGATCCGCGAGCAGTGCCGGGCCCGGGGGACCATCGAGTGGGATGCGGCGAACCGGGTGCGGGCGAAAGGCGCGGTCCAGTCCTGCCACGTCGAGGGCACGACGATGACGATGCTCGCCCGGCTGGGTGCATCCCCGGCGAATTTCGGGGCTGCCGGTAAGGAGATCGGCGGGCAGGCACTCGAGGGTGTCGAGGTTCTCGGGGACGACGTGGTGACGACGTGGTCCGGGATCGCCGGAGCGGGCGTCGGCGTCGCCGCCTGCCTGACACAGGCGCCGGGCGTGACCCGGGCCGAGTACCCGTCCGATGACGACCTTAAGATCGGCGGCGCCCGGGTCTGCCGGGTGCGGATCGTCTCCCCTCTCTACGAGAAGGTGACGATCGGGATCGACGACACCGACACCCGCGAGGAAGGCGCCACGTGGGTCCTCGCGCTCAAGTGCGCTGAGGCCTGCACAATCCCCGGGGTGGAGTACCTGGACATGCGCCTTGTGCAGTTGAACCCCGCCGTCCCGAAGAAGACGACCAACTGCGTTGGGTCCGCCCTGAACTTTGCCGTCCGCCCCGGAAAGGTGGAGACGCTCCTTGAGTACGTCCGCGACTTCGTCGAGTCGGAGGCCGTCAGCAACGATACCGGCATTGCCGTATATCGCGGGATCGCATTTGCCGAGGAGTCCCCCTACTTAAAGAGGGTCAAAACCGAGCTCCTGACGGTCGACGACGCAGAAGCGGAAGCTGCACGGATGGGCGTCCGGTTCATCGACTCAAACGCACGGAAAGGCCGTATCGGGGCGTTGGGGGCCGTTCTCTGGGGGAACAAGGGCGTTGAGGCGGCTGGTCTGTATGGAGAGACTCTCTGATCCTTACACGATACGGTATCCACAGATCGTGGCGGTGGCCGACGAGAGCGGAGAGCACGTAGAACTCATCGAGTTCTTCGACTGCATCGGCGGGGCGATGTGGGTGAAGCGCCACTACGCGCAGAGCCCGCTTGTCCGCTCTGTCCGGACCGTGGGCGCGACGAATCGCTACATCCTCCGGATCGGTGTCGCCGACCTCGCGCTCGAAGGTTCGGTCTTCCCCGCGGGGATTGCCGGCGTTGCCGTCGAAGGGGACATGATTGCCATCACCTACCGCGGCCTCGGCGGCGGCGGCGTGGGGGCATCCATCTGCCGCGCCACCGCTCGCGGCGTCGCCCACCAGAGAAGCGATCCGGCTGGCGGCGGGCGTCTTTCGGGCTCGACGATCTGGCTCCCCCGGCGCGAACGGGTGATCATCGGGGTCGACGACACCGATACCCCGGAGGAGGGTGCCACCTGGACGCTCGCCCACAACATCGCGCGCGCCGTTGAGGACGACTGTTCCCGCTATCTCTCCCATACCATCGTGCAGCTCTATCCTGTCCCCTACCGGACCAAGAACTGTGTCGCCATCGCCTGCGAGTTCGCCACGTCCGATCCCGCGGGGCTGGTCCGGCGCTACCACGACTACCTGAAGGAGTACACGCTCTCGGATGAGACCGGGATGGCGGTCTGGCAGGGATTCGATTCCGCCCCGCTTGAGGAGTTCGGCGAACGTGTGAAGCGGGGGGAGGTCTCGCCCACCGACCTTGCCGCTCTCGCCGACCGGCGGCTTTCCGTCGTCATGGACGGCCGTGGCGCGATCGGGGCGGTGGCGGCGATCCCGTTCGCCACACGGTATGAGGAGGCGCTGGCGTTATGGAATGGATTCGGTTAAAGGCCCGGCTGCTTGAGGCTGGTTCGGTCCGCATCTCCGGCGAGCCGGTAGACCGGTACGTATCCCGTTCGGCGGCCGGCCCTTCGGCGGGGGGGAAGTCCGGCTCGCTCTTCTTTTCCGCTGGTGGCCGGCGGGTCCGTCTCGGTATCGACGAGGCAAGTCTCATTGTGCTCTTCCACCGGGGAGGAGGCGAGGCGGTCCTCACCCTTGACGGAGAGGAGGTTTACGGTCGCCTTGAGCCTGCCGCGCTCCATTGCCCCTGCCAGGCCTACATCACGGTCAGCGGGGCGTGTATCTTCCACTGCCGCTACTGCCGGGTCCCGGGCCTCCCCGGGCGGCGCAAGGAGATCGCCGAGATCGTCGAGATGGTCGGGAGCGCGGTCGACCGGGTCGATGCCATAGCGATCACGAGCGGTGTCGCGTCTTCGATCGAGGAGGAAGAAGCCTACGTCCTCGAAGTCGTGGCGGCGCTTGCTCCGTTCGGCCTTCCGATCGGGGTCTCTATCTACCCCGGCCCCGAGACGCCGGCACGGCTCCACGCCCTCGGCGTCGTCGAGGTGAAGTTCAACATCGAGACGGCAACGGAGGCGCTTTTTTGTCAGATGTGCCCAGATCTTTCGTGGGATGGGGTCTGGGAGGCGTTACGATCCTCAGTGATGCTCTTTGGGCGGGATCGGGTCTTCTCCAACGTCATCGTCGGCCTCGGGGAGACCGATGAAGATCTGGAGCGGGTCATGGGTGATCTTGCCGCGATCGGGGTGATCCCGGTCCTCCGCCCGCTCACCCCGGCGGCATCTCTAGCCGGCCGGTCCCGCCCGTCCTCCGCCCGGCTGCTCTCGCTCTATGACACCCACGAGCGGATCCTCCGGCAGGCCGGGCTCAACCCCCGCCGGGCGCTGACGATGTGTTCGGCATGCACCGGGTGCGACCTCGTGCCGGGGAGGGACGGATGAAGGGCACGGAAGCGCTCGCCCTGGCGCTCCTCCGGTCTGCCGACCGCTGCTACGCCGTTCCCGGCTACCCGGTCTCGGAGCTCGCCGCCTCGGCCGGGGCCACGATCACCATCAACGAGAAGGTGGCAATCGAGTATGCCCTCGGCGACTCCCTCTCCGGGCGGCGGGCGACCGTGATCGTCAAGCACGTCGGCCTCAACGCCTGCGCGGACCCGCTGGTGCATGCGACCGCCCAGGGCCTCCGTGCAGGCGTCGTGGTGGTCGTCGGCGACGATATCCGTGCGGCAGGATCGGACGTCGTGCAGGACTCCCGCTACTACGGCGAGGTTGCCCGGGTGCCTGTTCTGGAACCCGACGGCGAGACACCCGGGCCGGCGGTCGAAGCGGCGTTCCAGGCTTCCGAGACCTTCTCCCGCGTGGCGCTCGTCAGGGTCACGCCCGACCTCCTGGATGCGGACGTGCCGGAACCCCCCGTAATCCGCACGGATCGGACGGGGGGCCTCGCAGACCCGGACCTCACGATGGCCGGACGGGCGCAGACGGCCGATCGGCGGACGGCGGCGATGTTTGCCTGGTCACGCTCCTCACCCCTCAATCGTTCTGCCGGTGGGGTGTTCCGGGCCGTCACCGTCTACCCGCCTCCTGCAGATCCGGACGTGCTCGCCCGGCTCCGCGAGACCGGCCGCCCGTTCCTATCGGAGCACCGGCTGCTCGCTCCACCTGAACCCGCCGGGGAGCCCGAACGGTTCTCATCCCGGGGCTTCTCGCGGACGTTCTGCCGGGGCTGCCCGTTCCACCCTGCCCTCGCCATCCTCTCCGGGCGCGGGATGCGGGCCGTCTGCGACGCAGGGTGCGCGATCCTTGCAATGAACCCACCCTACCGGGTCGGCATCGCCACCTACGGCCTCGGATCGTCGGTTGCCGTGGCGGCGACCGGCACGGGCGTCGCGCTCACCGGCGACTACGCGCTCCTGCACTCCGGGCTAAACGCCCTCATCGACGTCTACGAGCGCAAACTCCCGCTCCTCTGTATCGTTCTCGCGAACAACCGGATGGGGATGACCGGCGGTCACCCTGTCCCCAACGTCCTTCGCTACATCGCCTGGGCGGATCCGGTCGTCTGCGCTGCAGACGACACCGCGGCGCTCCGCCGGGTCCTCGTCCCCCCGGAGGGGGGACCCCGGACGGTGGTGATCGAAGGCGCCTGCCCTGAAGGTGCACGACATGAAACCGTGGCATATTGAGATCTGCGACGTAACGTTGCGGGATGGGGAGCAGACTCCCGGCGTCTCGTTTACTCGTGATGAGAAGATGGCGATCGCGGAATCGCTCGACGATATCGGCGTGGAGGTGATAGAGGCCGGCTTTCCGGTGGTCTCGGCGATAGAGAAGGAGTGCGTCGCCGCCATCGCACACAGCGGTCTAGATGCGCGCATCTGCTGCCTTGCACGGGCATTGCAGCCCGATATCGAGGTGGCCATCGACTGCGACGTTGATATGGTCAGCATCTTCATCGCGACCTCGGACCTCCACATCCGGCACAAGTACCGCAAGCCCCGTGAGGAGGTGCTCTATGACGCCCTCGGTATGGTGGAGTTTGCCGCCGATCACGGGGTTCAGGTACGGTTCGCTGCCGAAGACGCATCGCGAACCGATCCGACGTTCCTCGTGGATATGTACATCAAGGGTGTCGAATGCGGAGCCAATCTCGTCAGTTTCGCGGATACCGTCGGGTGCCTTACCCCGCTTGAGATTCATGCGGTCGTCTCGGAGATCCTCGGTGCGGCCCCCCTCCCCCTCTGCATCCACTGCCACAACGACCTCGGGTTTGCGGCGGCAAACACCATCACGGCCGCGGCTGCGGGGGCGTTCCAGCTCCACACCACCGTCAACGGCATCGGCGAGCGTGCCGGCAACGCCGCGCTCGAGCAGGTGCTCGTCGCCCTGCGGATGAAGGGCGGCGTCGACCGCTACGACCTCTCCCGCCTGCAGGAGACATCAAGGCTGGTTGCCCGGGCTTCAGGCGTGGCCCCGGAGCGCACCCGGCCGATCGTCGGCGAGAATGCCTTCGCCCACGAGAGCGGGATCCACATCGCCGCTATCCTTGAGGATCCCTCAACCTACGAGTACGTCCCTCCTGAACTTGTGGGCGGCGAGCGGCGGTTCGTCCTCGGGAAGCACACGGGGAAGCGGGCGCTTGAACACGTTGCAAAGGCCTACGGGTTCGCTCTCTCTGATGAGGAGGCGCGGTGGGTGCTCGAACAGGTCAAGCAGAAGAGCGAGGGCAAGTGCAGCGTCACCCCGGATGTGCTCTGCGGGTTCCTCAGGCAGGCAAAGGAGGGGATCTTCCTGTGAGCACACTCTCCGAGCGGATCCTCGGCGCACCGTCGGGGGCATACGTGGACCGCGAGGTCGATATCGCCTTTGCCCATGATGGGACCGGCGTCCTCGCCCGGGAGGCCCTCCGGGAGATGGGCGTGGAGAATCTCCCCCACCCCGAGCGCTTGCGCCTTGTCTTCGACCACATTGTCCCGGCAAACACCGGGACGACGGCGACGCTCCAGGCGGATCTCCGTGGGTATGCCCGGTCTTCGGGGATAGAACTCTCGGACGCCGGAGGCGGAATCTGCCACCAGGTGATGAGTGAAGGAGTCGTCCGGCCCGGCATGATCGTCGTCGGCGCCGACTCCCATACCTGCACCCTCGGTGCCTTCGGTGCGTTTGCCACCGGGGTGGGGGCGACCGATATGGCGGCGATCTGGGCTTCCGGGGGCACGTGGTTCCGGGTCCCGGAGACGATCGCGGTCAATCTCGCGGGGAGGCTCACCGGCGCCGCGGAGCCGAAGGACATCGCCCTTACCTATGTCTCGAAACTCGGGATGGAAGGAGCAACCTACCGGGCACTGGAGTTCATGGGCGACGGGGCGGCGGAAATCTCCATGGACGGGCGGCTGACCATCTCCAACATGGCGGTCGAGACGGGAGCAAAGGCCGGGATCTTTTACGCCGATGCGACCACTGTCCGTTACCTCACGGAGTACGGCCTTGCGGCATCCCCCCAGACCCCGGAGGACTGCCGTTATGAGCAGACGGTCGAGATCGATCTTGCCGATGTCGTGCCCCTCGTCGCGGTCCCGCACCGGGTGGACACCGTCCGCGAGGTGGAGGGCGTCGCGGGCACGCACCTCGATCAGGTCTTCGTCGGGACCTGCACGAACGGCCGCTACGAGGACCTCGCCCGGTTCGCCCGGATCATCCGGGGTAGAAAGGTGGCGGTCCGCACCCTGGTCGCCCCCGCGTCGCGCGCGGTGCTCGCCCGGGCGATCGCCACCGGCGTCCTCGCCGATATCGTGGATGCGGGATGCATGGTGGCGCCGCCCGGGTGCGGGCCGTGCCTCGGGGCACACGCCGGCGTGCTCGGCGAAGGCGAGGTCTGCCTCTCCACCGCCAACCGGAACTTCAAGAACCGGATGGGCGTTGGCGGCGAGATCTACCTCTCGTCGGTTGCCACCGCCGCCGCAAGCGCCATCGCAGGCGTAATCGCCGTGCCGGAGGGGGCGTAATGCAAGGCGTTGGGCCGGCGGTCTGCCTGGGGAATGATATCGATACCGACGTCATCATCGCGGGCCGTTACCTGCGGACGAAGGACCGCTCGGTCTGGGCGAAGCACGTCTTTGAGGACCTGGATCCCTCGCTCGCCGGCCGCATCCGGGGTGCGATCATCGTCGCCGGGAGGAATATGGGGTGCGGGTCGTCCCGGGAGCAGGCGGTGGTTGCCCTCCGGGAGGCCGGGGTGATCGGGGTCGTCGCCCCGTCGTTTGCCCGCATATTCTTCCGGAACGCCGTCAACGTCGGCCTCCCGGTCATCGAGGCCGAGGTGGCCTGCATCGACGGGGCTCGCGTCGTCTTCGACCTTGATAGCGGATGGGTGGAGGTTGATGGAGAGCGGCATCCCGCTCGCCCGCTCTCGGAGAAGATGGTCGCCATCCTCCGGGCCGGAGGGCTGGTCCCTTACTGGAGGTCGTCCCGATGATCTTCCCTCCCCACTGCAAGTATGTCGGGTCTGCGACCACCACCCCGTATGGCGAACAGGTTTATTTCCTCTCGCGCTACCTGGTCCGGGAGACCACCGGCGGGATGGAGGTGCTTGAGGTTGAGCCCGACCCGGACGGGACCGGGCTGATGCGCAGGGTGCTCTCCACCCGTGTGCTCGCCGCCGGCGATGAGGTCTCCCGCTACCCGGATCGAGTGAACGTCCACGACCGGACATTTCTGGTACGGGAAGCAATGCGGTCCGGGCACCGGTGCACCGTATTCACCGGCCACGGCGAGCAGACTACATTCGTGCTCGACCCGGACCTCTCGGAATTCCTCCGTATCCACGTTTACGACATCACCCCGCCCCGCCCCCATCTCTCGGCCACGCTTGCCGACCTGGAGCGAACCGGACTCTTCGGAGACCTCGAGGTCATCTTCGAGCACCATGTCCGGGATATCTGTGAGATCGATGCTGACATCTACCCCTGCCATGCGGCTGGTTTCAGCCGCACGCTCGACGCGGATCCGGTTCGTCCCGGAGACCGGGTCGCGGGCTGCCTGACGGCGAGAGATCTGGTGCGGGAATGTTGTGGCGACGGGGTGACGGTGGAGAACATCTGCCCGCTCGAGGTGGTGGCGGAGGAGCCGTTCATCGCCCGGTGCTGCCGGAGCGAGCGGGGGGGTATCGGGTACCGGAACGGTCTGTTCGGTGCGGTGGTCCACTGGGGCGCGTCGCCCCGGGATATCGCGCAGGCGGTCGTTGACGTCGTTGCCGCATGGAGGGGGCGGGATGGTGAAGGTAGCGGTCGTTGAGGGCGACGGCATCGGGCACGAGGTCGTGCCGATCGCCCGCGATATCCTCGCGGCCGTACGCCCGGACTTCGAGTTCTTCGACGTCGAGGTGGGGTATGGGCTCTGGGAGCGGACCGGGAGCGCCTGTGGGGAGGAGACGATGGCTGATCTCCGGTCTGCGGACGCCACTCTCTTTGGGGCCGTCACGACACCGCCTGACCCTGACTACCGGAGCGTTATGCTGCAGATCCGCCATGCCCTCGACCTTTACGCAAACGTCCGCCCAATACGGGACGAGGCAGTCGATATCATCATCGTGCGGGAAAACACCGAGGGGCTCTACTCCGGCATCGAGTGGACGGAGCCCGACCGGGCCTGCACCGTCCGGGTCGTCTCCCGGCGGGGGAGCGAGCGGATCGCCCGCTACGCCTGCACCCTCGCGAAGTCCCGCCGGCACCTCACTGTCGGCAACAAGGCGAACGTTTTAAAGTCGGACTGCCTCTTCGTCGAGGTCTGCCTGGCGGAGGCTGCCCGGGTGGGCGTTCCCTGCACGGCCCGCTACATCGACGCGCTCTGCCTCGATCTCCTGATGCACCCGGGCGGTTACGATGTGGTCGTGACCACCAATATGTTCGGGGACATCCTCTCCGACGCCGCCGCCTACCTGGTGGGGGGGCTGGGGATGCTGCCGAGCGCGAATATCGGAAAGCGTGCCGCCCTCTTTGAGCCCGTGCATGGGAGCGCCCCCGATATTGCAGGGCGGAATATCGCAAACCCCATCGCAGCGATACGGAGCGGAGCGATGCTGCTCTCTCACTTCGGCGACCCTGCATCGGCGGTTGCCGTGGAGGACGCAGTCTCGCGGGTGCTTCGTGCGGGCATCCGGACCCGCGATCTCGGCGGCAGCGCCGGCACCCGGGAGTTCGGGACGGCGGTGCTCCGCGAGGTCGAGCGAAGGAAGGCCTAAACGCTTCAGAGTCGAGAGTTACGTCATGGTGCTGGTGGGATGTCATGTCTCCATCGCCGGCTCGATCGACCTCGCGGTCGGGAGAGCCGGCGAGCGGGGTTGCGACACGTTTCAGATCTTCTCCCGGAACCCCCGGGGCTGGAAGGCGAAAGACCTTGATGCGGGCTCGGCCGATGCGTTCAGGGCGGCGATGCGTGCATCCGGGCTCGGCCCGGTCGTTGACCACATGCCCTATCTCCCGAACCCGGCTTCGCCCGACGACGAGATCTATGAGAAATCAGTCGCGTTGCTCGCCGCAGAACTCCGGCGGTGCGCCCTTCTTGGGATACCCTACCTCGTGACCCACCTCGGGCACCACCGCGGCATCGGGACCGAGGTGGGGCAGGCTCGGGTCATCACCGCCGTAAACCGGGCGCTCGTCGATGCCGGCACGGAGAGCGTGATGCTGCTCCTCGAGAATACCGCCGGAGAGAAGAACAGCGTGGGGACGACCGTCGCCGACCTCTTCCGGATCCTCGATGGGATCGAAGGGGAGGGGAGGGTCGGGATCTGTTTTGACACCTGCCACGCCTTCGCCGCCGGCTACGACCTCCGGACGGCGGAGGGTGTCGATGCGGTCTTTGGGGAACTGGATGACCGGATCGGCCTGTCCCATCTCCGGGTCATTCACCTCAACGACTGCAAGGGTGACCTCGGGGGCGGACTCGACCGGCACGAGCATATCGGGCTTGGGTCCATCGGGGAGGAGGGGTTCCGGCATATCCTCCACCACCCGGCAGTCCGGGATCTCCCGCTCATCTGCGAAACCCCGGTGGACGAGCGGCGAGACGATGCCGGGAATGTTGCGAAGGTCCGGGAGCTTGCCGGGACGTAATGTATCTGCAGGGTCGGGCCCAGGAAATATGTTCTCATTTTTATAAAAATATTCAATAGTCTCCCGACCAACCGGGAGGCGTAAGGGATATATAATTATAGTCCCATCATGCCCTTCACGAACCCTTTATCTGGCGGGACCCGGTGATGCTCCGGAACCCTGCATGACCTCAGTTTACACGCCGGCGGGTTGGGATGGGGTCTCAATCCAGCCTGCAGGTACCATCGTGTGAGACGAAAGGGGGCGTTCTCATCGTGGTGATCGAAGCATGGTTGGGCGTATAACGCTGATAGTATCCTATATTGTCGTTCTCGCCGGACTGCTGGCCCTCCCCGCTCTGGCGGTGGAGTCGGCTCCCGGGGAGATGGTAGTCTTCTGCACTGCCGGCGGGTCGCAGGAGCATCCGGATATAGACGGCGATATGGTCGTCTGGGAAGACGGCCGGAACGGGAACAGAGGTATCTACTCGTCGAGCGAGCCCGGTCCGGGTGCACGGATAACAGATGAGACCGCCTCGGAGGAGAGGCCGTCGATCTCGGGAGATTACATCGTCTGGCAGGAGAACCGGGACGGGAATTGGGATATCTACCTCTACCGGCGCTCAACGGGTGAAGAGACACAACTCACCACCGATCCGGGCAACCAGTGGCTCCCCATCGTCCGTGGGAACCGCGTCGCCTGGTACGACGACAGTAGTGGCAGGACGAACGTCGTCCTCTACGACATCACTGCAAAGGCCGTGAAGACCTCCATCGACGCTGACGCAAAGACGACGATTCCCTACGGGTCTACCGGGTTTGCGCCCGCCCTCTCGGATAGGTATCTCGGCTGGGTAAAGGGGGGAGACGACAGGATCTGGTACTACGAGATCGATACCGGCGAGACGGGTCCGGCGTCGCCGGGCGGGGGGCCCCAATCCTGGCCGTCGCTATCCGGCAGCCGGATCGCCTGGGAGGACTACCGAAACGGAGATCCGGATATCTACCTGGCCGATCTCGGTGATCCGTCCGGCGAAGTGGAACAGATCACCGACAATCCTGCCTGGCAGGTCTCCCCGGCGCTCAGCGAGGAGATCATCGTCTGGGAGGATACGCGGGACGGGGTATCGAATATCTACATCCGGGACTTCTCCCCGGGGGAGGCGGTGCAGATGCCTCTTGCCCCTTCCGATATCGAACAGCTCTACCCTGCCGTCAGCGGCAACCGGATCATCTGGCAGGAAGGTCGTGGTGGGAAATCAGACCTCTATCTCTTCACCTACGCCGGCGGAACGCCGCCGGTGGCGCAGTTTTCGACAAACACGACAGAGGGAATTGTGCCGCTCCCCGTCCGGTTCACCGATCGATCAACCGGTAACCCGGTATCGTGGGAGTGGAAGTTCGGCGACGGAGGTTCGTCGAAGGAGCGGAACCCGGTGTACACCTACGAGAGCCCGGGCGAGTATACGGTCTCGCTCACGGTGAGCAACCGGTTTGGGTCCGACACCGTCACGAAGGTCGACCCTGTCCGCGTCGAGTCGCCGGAGCTCCCGGCCGCTGATTTTTCTGCCGTGCCGGTATCGGGTGGTGCGCCTCTCGTCGTGAAGTTCACGGACGGATCGTCGAACAGTCCCACTGCCTGGTTCTGGGATTTCGGGGACGGTGCAACCTCGGACGAGCAGAACCCGTTTCACACCTACGCGGAAGCCGGCACCTACACCGTCAGCCTGACCGCCGACAACGCGGCAGGCAGCGCGAACGTCACGAAACACGACTACATTACCATTATCAAGCCTCCGTCAGCCTCGTTTGAGGTCGATGCCCGGAACGGGACCCCTCCACACACCGTCCGGTTTTCGGACACCTCAACCGGCGATATCAAAGCCCGGTCCTGGCGTTTCGGTGACGGCGGGTTCTCCTCTGACCGGAACCCGGAGCATACCTACACGGCTGCCGGGACCTATACTGTCTCGCTTGAAGTCGAGAACCCGGCCGGAAGCGATACAGAGACGAAGAGCGGCTACATCACCGTGATTGAGCGGCCGGTCGCGGCATTCACCGCGAGCGCGACGACCGGAGTCGCCCCGTTCGCGGTCAGGTTTACGGACGCCTCGACCGGGGCCCCGGCCTCCTGGTCCTGGAGTTTCGGGGACGGAGGGGTCTCTGCCGACCGGAACCCCGTACACACCTACGAGAGTCCCGGGACCTATACCGTCTCCCTGACCGTCGAAAACGGTGCCGGAGAGAGTACGACGGCCCGGGCCGGGTACATAACAATCCTTGAACCTCTGGCCGCCGGGTTTGAGGCGAGCCCGACGGTGGGTAGTGCGCCGCTTTCCGTCCGGTTTACCGACCTCTCTCTCGGCCGTGTTGAATCGTGGAAGTGGGAGTTCGGCGACGGCAGCTCATCGAGCGAGCAGAACCCGACCCATATCTATCAGGGCGCAGGTACCTACACCGTGAGACTCACCGTCGCGAACGAACTCCAGAGCGATACCCGGGAGATGACGGGCTACATTGCGGTCACCGCATCGCCGGCGGCCGAGTTTTCCGCGAACGTGACCCGCGGCAGGGTTCCGCTTGCGGTCTGGTTTACGGATGCGTCGGCAGGAGGGCCGATCTCGTGGTCGTGGGCCTTTGGTGACGGCGGGTCGTCCACCGGGAGGAGCCCCGTTCACGTGTATCCGGTGCCCGGGACCTATACCGTCTCCCTGACCGTCGAAAACGATGCGGGGAAGAACACCACGGTCCGCACCGGCTACATCACAATTCTGGAGCCGCTCGCTGCCGGGTTCACCGCCAACGTGACCGTCGGGGCCACCCCGCTCGCCGTCAGGTTTGCGGATGCGTCGGTGGGGAAACCTGTGTCGTGGTCCTGGGACTTCGGTGACAACAGGACCTCTACCGTACCGGACCCGGTTCACGTATTCGAACTACCCGGGACCTATACCGTCAGCCTGACCATCTCCGACGGCAGCGACCGCTCCACGAAGACCGTGCAGGTTCGGGCCTTCGGTTCGCCGGCCGCAGGGTTCAGTGCCGCGCCCCTCAACGGGACAGCCCCCCTCATGGTTGCGTTTACCGACGCTTCCACCGGAGAACCCTCCTCCTGGCTCTGGAATTTCGGCGACGGGAAGACCTCGACTGAACGCCATCCCTCGCACACCTACACCGCCGTCGGGAACTATTCCGTCAACCTGACGGCAGGAAACGTCGCCGGGAAGAATACTGCGATGAAGACCGCATACATAACGGTCCGCCCCGCCCCGGCAACCCCTACTCCGACGCAGACGTCGAGTGGCGGTGGCGGTGGCGGCGGAGGGGGAGGAGGCGGTGGCGGCGGCTTGATGAGCCCGGTCTGGAACATCCCGACCCCCGCCCCGACCCCAACCGCGAGCATGACGCCGACCACCGCCCCGGAAGGGGCTCTTCCCGGTCGGCTCCCTCTCGGGGGGACCGGTCTCGTGGAAGAGATCGTCAGGATCGGTTCGCCCGACGGCACTGCGAGCCTCACCGTTGCGGAGGGTGTCAGGGCCGTTGATGCCGCCGGGGCCCCGCTTCATGCGGTGACCCTCGAAGCGCTCGATCCGGCCGACATGCCAGCGGTGCCCGCCGCGGGAGCATATGCGTTTGCCGGGTACGCCTGCACCCTCGGGCCGGAGGGTGCCGTCTTCTCACCGCCGGTGGCCCTGACGTTCAACCTCACGGAAGAACAGTGGGATGCCGTCTGCAACGGCAGCGAGCAGACTGGGCTCCTGGTGCAGTGGTACAACCGGTCGGCGGACGCCTGGGAGGGTATCCCCACCACCGTCTACCCGGAGAGCCGGAGCGTCACGGCGGAAGTCTCGCACTTCAGCCCGTATGCACTCTTTGTCGAGGTATCCGGGAGCGGCGCGGCACAGGTGGTCGCGGACGGCGCTCAACCGCAGCCGGAGGCCGGGCAGGATCTCCCGTATGCGTCCCTCGTCCCCGGTCTGCTTGCCCTCATCCTCGTGGGGGTGGGAGCGTTCCTCTATTTCCGGAAGGAAAACCCCTGAAATAATATTTGTGATAAAAAGGGTGGGTGCGAGGTAGGGATTACCTTCGCCGCTTCCTTCCCGCTACAAGGAGAAGGAGGAGTGCCGCCCCGGCCCCGATCGCACCGAACCCCGGTGCTGTCGGAGTGGCTTCGGCCGTTGTCTCCTCAAGACCGGCAAGCCAGGCGGCGCTGGTATCGGGTGAGAGGAACCGGATGCCCGCAAGGGTGTAACCGCCGGGAGCGCCGGTGGCCGCGTAGACTCCGGTTTCAGGGAACGTTGTGTTCCACCGGATTGTCCCGTCCGGGTCGGTCCCGAGGACGAACCCCTCTCCGCTCCTGATATCCGTGCCTGCAACTATATACCCCCCGGAAGGCCGCAGGACAACGCTGTATCCGGTGAGGCCCTCCATGTTCTTGAGCCAGACCTCCTCCCCCTGTGCGTCGACGAGGCCGTACCAGTAGTTTCCTGAGTAGACGAATCCGCCCTCATCGGTCTCTTCGATGTCCATGATGACCGGCGCCGCATAATTCTTCCTCCAGAGCGTGTTGCCGTCGACATCGAGACGAATGAGGAAGGCGTCCCCGATGTCGTTATTGAAGGGCGACGTCGTACCCCCGAGGATGTATCCGCCGTCGGCGGTCACGAGCCCCGCGTTCGCGGAGGCACCGGGGAACGTCCGGCTCCAGACGGGCGCACCGTTGCCGTCGGTCTTCGTGACGATCGCCGTGGTATTATCCATCGATTCCGATGGGCTCCAGAGCCACCCGAAGGCGACGTATCCGCCGTCAGCGGTCTCTGCGACGGTTGAGACCTTCATATTCGGCAGGACCTGCCGCCACGCCTCCGCCCCGGCGGCGTCGGTCCTGATCAGGACCGAAGAGCCGCTGTAGATGGAGTTCTCGTCCACCACGGTTCTCGATACATTGTAACTTCCGATGATATACCCCCCATCGGAGGTCTCTGCAACGGAAGCCGGCGCCAGGTCGGGGAATCTCCCGGTCCACACCTCGTTCCCCACGCCGTCGGTCTTTACGAGCAGCAGGCCTTCTGTGCCCCCGTAGACCTCCGTAAGGGCGGAGCCGAGAGCGATATAGCCACCGTCCGCGGTCGATGCAACGGCATCGAACTTATTGTTGTTCTCCGGCGAAAACGTCACATTCCAGGCGATCGTCTCTGCGGTCTCTGCTGCAGAGACAGTCACGATCGCCAGCACTGCCGTGATGAGCAGCGCCACTACAATCGTCCTGAAGTGTCGGAAATATCGGTAGATTTTCGTCATGGAATCGATCATTGATGCGGTCCGGCACGCAAAAAACGTAGTGGTCCATCTTCCCGGCGGTGCCGGCAATCCATTAATGAACGTGAACTTCCATATAGTTTGAGCACGTGTTGGCAATATTTGACGGAACCTGGGTACGCCTCGGCGGCGAAGGACGCACGCTCTACGAGCAGGGCGGCTACGGGAGGCTGGAAGGAACCGGGCTTCGCCTCTCCCCCGAAGAGGCGCTCTATCTCATGGAACGAAACAAGATCGACGTGAAGGATTTTGGTTTTGATGCCCTGCTCGGCCTCTTCGCCGGTCAGCCGAACTTCGTCCGCCGGTATCTCGTCTACCGCGACATCCGTGAGCGGGGATACGTGGTTCAGCCCGGCCCACAGGATTTCCGTGTCTTCCGTCGCGGCCACAAGCCCGGGGTCGGCAAGTCCCAGTACCTGATCCGGGTTCTTTCCGAGCGAGACCTGGTCGACTTCGACCGGCTGAGCCAGGACGTGCTCACCGCGGTCAACATGCGTAAACAGTACCTTCTCGCGGTCGTGGACGATGAGGACGAACTGACCTACTATGAGGTGCGGGTGCAGGACCTCCCCGGGGTCGGGGAGCCGGCCGGGTGCGCAACACCGGTGGAGGCATCCCTCTTTGGGACCTACGCGCTGGCTCACCTGCCGCCGGGAACCCCGCTTGAGGAGGATTGGTACGGTAAACGGCTTGATACCGAGCGGCTGCTCCTTCGCCCGGTCGAGTCGATCTTTCTCATGCGCCGCCGGTGCCTCTCGATCACGCGGGACGGAGAACCGATGACCGCAGAGCAGTTCCTCGGCGCGGTGGCGGAGAAGGACGTCGAGATCCGGGAGAAAGAACGGGTCTTCTCTGATCTCAGGGAGAAAGGCTACATCCCGAGAACCGGATACAAGTTTGGGCATCATTTCCGTGTCTACTCCGGGAAGAAGACCCACTCCGAGATGCTCGTCCACGCCGTCCCGTCCGGAACCACCACGCCGATGAGCGGCGTCTCCCGCTCGGTCAGGCTTGCTCACAGCGTCAAAAAGAAGATGTTGTTTGCCTGCATATACAATACCGATATTAAATATGTCGAATTCGCCCGAATAAAATTGTGAGCGTCAGGCCATGCAGTCCGAAATGAATCCGTGGTCGAGTAACCAGACCGTCGATGTAGATCGACTCTTTGCCGAGTTCGGCATCGAGCCTATCGGTGAGGTCGCGCGAAGACTTCCCGAGGTACCGTCATTTATGCGCAGGGGTGTCGTCGTCGGGCACCGGGACTACCAGCTGGTCGTCGACGCCATCCGGAATCGCACCCCGTTTCACGTGCTGACCGGGTTCATGCCCTCAGGCCTCCCGCACCTCGGGCACCTGATGGTCATGAAGGAGGTGGTCTGGCACGTCCAGCAGGGCGGGAACGGTTATGTCGCCATCGCCGACCGAGAGGCGCACGCAGTTCGCGGCATCTCGTGGGAGAAGTGCCGCGAGTTCGGGAAGGAATACCTCAAAGCCCTCTATGCCCTTGGGTTTGAGGGAACGACCTACTACCAGAGCCGGAACGAGCGTTTGAAAGACCTGGCGTTCGAGGCGTCCACGAAGGTGAACTTCTCGGACCTTGCGGCGATATATGGGTTTGGACCCGAGACCTCGCTCTCCCATGCCATGAGTGTCGCCACCCAGGTGGCCGACATCCTCTTCCCGCAGCTTGACGCGAGCCCTGCTCCGACGGTCGTCCCGGTCGGCCTCGACCAGGACCCGCATATCCGGCTCACCCGGGACGTGGCCTACAAACTGAGAATGTTCACGGTCGAGGACCGCGGCGACCACATCAGCGTCCGGTCGAAGAATGCCCCCGAAGCGGCCCTCGAAGCCGTACACCGTGCATTCTCGCGGTCAAAGAAATATGCGGGCCACGTGGACGTCACCGGTCACCCGATGGACCGTGTGGAAGGCGCTGTCCGGGAGATCGAGATAGCCAACGGGGGGTTCGGGTTCTATCTGCCCTCGTCGACCTACCACATCTTCATGCCCGGGCTCCAGGGCGGGAAGATGTCGAGCAGCGTGTCCGACAGTTCCTTTGGGTTCTACGAGTCCGACAAGTCGGTCAAGAAGAAGGTTATGGGGGCGCTGACCGGTGGGCGGATGACGCTCGAGGAGCAGCGGCGTCTTGGCGGCGAGCCCGATGTCTGCTCGGTCTATCTCTTAAACCTCTTTCACATGCTCGAGGACGACGTTGAACTCGCCGACCTTCGGCGGCGGTGCGAGAGCGGCGAGCTCACCTGCGGGCAGTGCAAGAAAGAGACGTATGAGCGCGTGCAGGCGTTTCTCTCGGAGTTGCGGGATAAGATGGATGCAGTCGAACACCTTGCAGAGGAGGTGTGATGAGTGGAACTGACGTTAAACGAGAAGAGACTCCTGGTTGTTCTGGGGGCGATGGGATCGGCCGACGCGGCCACCCTTGCGGAGAAGATGGATACCCGCCGGGAGGCGGTGGTGCAGTACGCGAACCTTGCCGGGGAACGGGGGCTCGTGGACGTAGAGAAGCGCGTCTCCCGGCGGTATATCCCGACCGAGGAGGGGCGGGCTTACGTCGGAAAAGGACTCCCAGAACGGCAGGTGCTCGAGAGTTTTGAGGAGTCAATCCCGATGCGGGACCTCCAGGCGCATCCGCTCGCAAAGATCGCCATCGGCTGGATGCGCAAGAAGGGCTGGATCGCCATCAGGGACGGGGTCGTTCAGAAGTCCGGCAACACCGCTCCGGGGCCCGACGAAGCCGCGTTCGCCAGGATAGCCGAAAGCGGCGAGATCGCCGACGGCGAAGGTGTCGCCGATCTCGCGAAGCGCGGGCTCGTCGAGGAGGAGGAGACCGTCGCCTACACCGTCTCGATCACGCCCCGTGGCCGCGAACTTCTCGCCGAAGGGCTCGACCTGCAGGAAGAGGCGGGCACGCTCACCCGCGAGCAGATCCTCTCCGGTGAGTGGAAGAGCCTCCCGCTCCGGCGCTACGATGTTACGAAACTCCCGAAGCGCGCCTATCCCGGGAAGGCACATCCCTACCAGCGCATTATCGACGAGATGCGCCGTGTCCTCTTCGACATGGGCTTTGAGGAGATGGCGGGCGGGATTGTCCAGAGTTCGTTCTGGAACTTCGACGCCCTCTTCCAGCCGCAGGACCACCCGGCACGGGAGATGCAGGACACCTTCTTCCTCGGCGAGCGCTGGCCGCTCCCCAGGGGTTACGAGCGCGTCCGCGAGATGCACGAGCACGGCGGCGAGACTTCCTCGACCGGGTGGGGAGGCACCTGGAGCGCCGCGAAGGCGCAGCAGTGCGTGCTCCGGACCCATACAACGAGCCTCTCGATCCAGCACCTCGCCGCGCATCCCACTCCCCCGGTGAAGGCGTTCTGCATCGGCCGTGTCTACCGGCGGGAGGCGATCGACCCCACCCACCTTGCGGAGTTCGAGCAACTCGAGGGGATCGTCATGGACGAAGACGTCAACTTCCGCCATCTTCTCGGGTTCTTGAAGGAGTTCTACGCCAAGATGGGCTTTGAGAAGGTCCGGTTCCGTCCCGGCTACTTCCCCTACACCGAACCCTCCGTGGAGCCCGAGGTCTACGTCGACGGCCTCGGCTGGGTGGAACTCGGCGGAGCGGGCATTTTCCGGCAGGAGGTGACCGCGCCCTTCGGGATCGAGCACCCGGTGCTCGCGTGGGGTCTCGGGATCAGCCGCGTGGCGATGCTCCGGCTCGGGCTGCGGGATCTCCGGCAGCTCTACAGGAGCGACGTCGAGTGGGTCCGCGAGACGCCCACTTACGGCGGGAGGCGGTGAGATGGCAATAATCACGTTACCCTACCGATACCTGGAACGACTGGCCGGGACCGACCGGCAGACAGTCATCGACCGCGTTCCGATGATCGGAGCCGATGTCGAGCGGATCGAGGTAGACCACGTGGACGTCGAGTTCTTCCCGAACCGGCCGGACCTCTACTCGCCCGAGGGCGTCGCCCGGGCGATGCGCGGCTTCCTCGGGATCGAGGAGGGGCTTCCGGCCTACACCGTCCGCCCCTCCGGCATCACCTTCTCGGTCGACCCGGGGCTTGCTGATATCCGGCCCTACCTGGGCTCGGCCGTGATCCGGAACGTCAATCTCGACGAGGAATCTATCCAGAGCCTGATGAGCCTCCAGGAAGCCCTCCACTGGGCGGTCGGGCGCGGGCGCGGCAAGGTGGCGATCGGCGTCCACGACCTCGACACGGTCACGTCGCCCTTCCGCTACATCGCCTCGCCACGGAGTCGTGCCTTCGTCCCGCTCGACTTCGAGCGGGAGATGACGATGGAAGAGATCCTCACCGACCACCCGAAGGGCCGGGACTACGCCCACCTGGTGGAGAACTTCCATACGTTCCCGCTGATCGTCGATGCCGAGAACCGGGTGCTTTCTTTCCCGCCGATCATCAACGGCGAGCTGACGAGGGTCACGGCGGCGACGAAGAACATCCTGCTCGATTGCACCGGCACCGACAGAAAGGCGGTGATAACAGCGGTAAACATCATCTGCACGGCGCTCGCCGAGGCCGGGGCGACAATTGAGAGTGTCACCGTCGAAGGGGATGAGATGCCCACGCTTGCCCCTGTGGAACGGGTGGTCTCGGTCGGGGAGTGCTCCCGCCTCCTCGGCCTCTCCCTCACGCCGCAGGAGATGGCGCGGCTCCTTCGCCGGATGCGATTTGGGGCCGAGCCCGACGGCGCCTCACGGGTCCGGGTCCTCGTTCCCTGTTACCGCTCGGACATCCTCCACGACTGGGATATCTTCGAGGACGTGGCGATAGCTCACGGCATCGAGAACTTCGATGCCGTCCTCCCGGCGACCTCCACCGTTGCACAGGAGCACCCGGTCACTGCGATCGGGAGGGCGGTCCGGTCGGTGATGACCGGCCTCGGGCACCTCGAGGTGATCCCGTTCACTCTCACGAACGATCGGGTGCTCTACGCGAACATGCAGCGGGAGCCCTCTCCTGGAACCTTGCGGGTGCTCCACCCGATCAGCGAGGAGCAGACGGTGGTCCGGACCGACCTCCTTCCCCTGCTGATGGAGATGCTCCAGGCAAACAAGCATCGCGAACTCCCGCAGCGGCTCTTTACGGTGGGCGACGTGGTCGTGGACTGCATCACCTCCCAGAAAGCGGCGGCGGTCAGCATCCACCCGGCGGCCGACTTCTCGGAGGCGTATGCGGCGGCGGATGTCCTCTGCCGGGAGCTCTCGCTGCTCTATACGGTCCGGGAATCGGCGGATCCGGCATTTATCGACGGCCGCCGTGGGGATATCATCGTCGATGGAAGAGTTGTGGGGGTGTTCGGGGAGATCCACCCGGCCGTCCTGACGGCGTTCGACCTCGAGCACCCGGTCGCGGCGTTTGCGCTCGACCTTAGAGCCGTACCGGGATACCCCGTCCAGCCAGGTACTCCTTGACCTGGCGGACGGTGAACTCACCGTAGTGGAAGACGCTTGCCGCGAGGCAGGCGTCGGCCTTCCCTTTTGTAAACCCGTCGTAGAAGTGCTCGAGCGTGCCCACGCCGCCGCTTGCGACCACCGGGATACCGACCGCCCCCGAGATCGCTCTGGTGATCGGGATGTCGAACCCTTCCTTCGTCCCGTCGGTCTCCATGCTGGTGAGCAGGATCTCGCCGGCTCCACGCTCTTCGGCATCTTTCGCCCAGGCAACGGCGTCAAGCCCCGTCCCCCGGCTCCCGCCGTGGGTCACGACTTCATACCAGCACTCCCGGCCGTCGGCAAGGGCAACAGGGGTCAATCCCTGCTCCATGTCGTAGTTTCGCCGGACATCGACGGCGACGACGATGCACTGGGTGCCGAACCGTTCTGCGCCCCGCGAGATCAGTTCCGGGTCCTGGACTGCGCTTGAATTGATGCTCACTTTATCCGCTCCCGCCCGGAGGATCTGTTTCATGTCGTCGATCGTCCGGATGCCGCCGCCGACGGTGAGCGGGAGGAAGAGTTCGTCCGCCGCCCGCCGGATCACGTCGATGATGGTGCCCCGGTTCTCCCTGGTGGCGGTGATATCGAGGAACACCACCTCATCCGCACCCTGCTCGTTGTAACGCTGGGCGAGCTCCACGGGATCGCCCGCATCGCGCAGGCCGATGAAGTGCGTACCCTTGACTACCCGCCCGTCCTTGAGGTCGAGGCAGGGGATGATCCGCTTTGTCAGAACCATGAGTAGTGGTTTTGAGCGGGAGGTGATGAGGGTATCTCAGGTCCCCGGCCCCGGTGGGGCGTCGTTCCTGGCGGAGCGTCGCAACTCGCACCTGGCGGTGCTCGACCTCCGTTCCTGGCGGAGCGTCGCAACTCGCACCTGGCGGTGCTCGACCTCCGTTCCTGGCGGAGCGTCGCAACTCGCACCTGGCGGTGCTCGACCTCCGTTCCTGGCGGAGCGTCGCAACTCGCACCTTACGGTGCTCGACCTCCGTTCCTGGCGGAGCGTCGCAACTCGCACCTTACGGTGCTCGACCTCCGTTCCTGGCGGAGCGTCGCAACTCGCACCTTACGGTGCTCGACCTCCGTTCCTGGCGGAGCGTCGCAACTCGCACCTTACGGTGCTCGACCTCCGTTCCTGGCGGAGCGTCGCAACTCGCACCTTACGGTGCTCGACCTCCGTTCCTGGCGGAGCGTCGCAAGTCGCACCTTACGGTGCTCGACCTCCGTTCCTGGCGGAGCGTCGCAAGTCGCACCTTACGGTGCTCCTGCTCCGGCCGCTCGCTTCGCTCCCGCCCGTCGCACCTTACGTTTAAGTAATCCTGAAAGATACCTTTACAGGCAAGCCGGACGCATATCCGGACAGATTACCGGTCTGGTGGTTTCATGGAGTCAGGAGATTTAAAAATTGCGTGGGCGCGGCAATATATGCCGGTACTCTCGTCCATTCGGAAACGGTTTGTTGAGGAGAAGCCTTTCTCCGGCATGACTATCGGCATGGCACTGCATGTCGAGGCAAAGACTGCGGTGCTGGTCGAGACCCTGGCGGCAGGCGGTGCACAGGTGCATATCACGGGGTGCAACCCCCTCTCGACCCAGGACGACGTCTCTGCGGCGCTCAACACCCGTAAGGGGATTCACTCCTACGCCCGCCGGGGAGCCGATGTCGAGGAGTATTACGCGGCCATCGACCGGGTGCTCGACGCCCGGCCGGCAATCACCATCGACGACGGCATGGACCTGATCTACCGCATCCACACCGAACGGCAGGATGTGCTTGATGGTGTCATCGGCGGGTGCGAAGAGACCACGACCGGCATCCACCGGCTCCGCGCGATGGCGCGCGACGGGGCGCTCAAGTTCCCGGTCATGGCCGTCAACGACACCCCGATGAAACACTTCTTCGACAACGTCCACGGGACCGGGGAGAGTTCGCTTGCATCGATCATGATCACGACGAATATCCTCATCGCCGGTAAAAGGCTCGTCGTCGCCGGCTACGGCTACTGCGGCAGGGGACTTGCGCAGAAGGCGCGGAGCCTCGGTGCCCGCGTCATCGTGACCGAAGTGGATCCCCGGCGGGCGCTCCAGGCGTATATGGACGGATTCGACGTCATGACGATGGACGATGCGGTACCCCTCGGCGAGATCTTCGTCACCACCACCGGGAATGCGAGCATCATCACGGAGCGGCACTTCCCGAACCTGAAGGACGGCGCGATCCTCGCGAACGCCGGCCACTTCAACGTCGAGATCGACGTCGAGTGGCTCGCATCGCATGCAGATTCCACTCTCCACCGTGACGGCATCGACACCTACCTCCTCGGCGGGAAAGCCATCCACGTCCTCGCTGAAGGGAGGCTCGTGAACCTCGCGACGCCGAAGGGGATGGGCCACCCCGTCGAGGTGATGGACCTGAGTTTCGCCGTCCAGGCTCTCTCTGCGGAGTTCATCGCAAAGCATGGCTGCGAGCTCGCTCCGGGAGTCCACGATGTCCCGTCCGCCATCGATGAAGGGATAGCACGGCTGAAACTTGCCACACTCGGCATCTCGATCGACCGGCTGACGCCCGAGCAGGAAACATATATGAGCAGCTGGACGATCGGGACGTAATTCCCCCTCCTTTTTCTCATCGTCGCGGGAGCCCCGGCACAAGACCTGGGGTAGATGGTCCCGGGCCCAATACGCCGTCAGGTCGGGTGGGCGTCGTCATCACCATTCATTCGCACCATAAACCCGTGGCCGCATTCACAGCACCGGTATTGTGCATAAAGGCCGTGATCGGGGGCGTCGACATCGCCGAGGAGCTCTCCGGGAGAACCGCACCGGGGACATGCCGGCCCTACGTCGTCAAACCAGCGGCCGCACCTGAGACACTGGTGGATAGTATGGATCCGCGGAATTGCAGCGACGATGTCTTCGATGTGGTGCCGGCACCCGCAGAAGGGGCAGGGAGTAGATGCGTCGTCTCCGGCGTCATCCGACGGGTGCGCTGACTTCCGGTTCCCATCTAACACGCGCACGCACCAATCCCCCTCCATCCGGTGAGGTTGCTCCTCTTCGTGATGGTGCTATTCCGCCCTTTTCGTGCCTGCTGAACGCCTCCCGGCAGGCACAGGCCGACCGACCTGCTCTGTCTCATACACCTTTATGGGGGCTCCGATTGCTTAATGATACCTGTTGGTATCTTATGGTATCCGGCTGGAAGAATAATAACAGTGCAATATAATTGTTCTGCCGGGATACCTGAATGGGAAGATGGAGTCTCCCGATAACGTTTCAAGCAAGCAGGTGGGTGTGCGGCTGCCGGGCCACCTCTACCGGTGGCTGAAGAATAAGGTCGACAACGGCGAGTACTCGAATATGGCCCAGTCCGTCATCGGGGAACTTACGAAGGCCAGGACGCTCGAAGAATCTCGGTGCCGGGAGACCACACTATACAATACCTGCGAGGACGAATCCCTTGCCCGGATGGTGAACGAGCGCATCGAGGGAGTCCGCCGTGAGCTTCTGGACGAGATGAAGCGGCGGCGTACCTGATCGGACCTATCATCGTTCTACGTGTGCACGATCGTCGCATGCCGGATAGAGGTGTCCTCGCCAATGCACCTCCTATGGCCGCACCGGCCGTGCGGTACTCCTGCGCCGGTGCGTGCGAGGCGGGGAACCTTCTTACTCCGGGCCGATGGGCATGAAAAACTCCCCTGAACCCTTCTTTTCATTCGCTCCGGCACCGGCCGCCTGCCTGTGGACCGGACCACTCACCCGACTGATGCCCCGGCATTTCGCCCATGTTCCGCGCGTCGGATCTCCAGAGGCACCGCACACTTTTAATACTCTCCCGGGTTGTAAATAAAATTCGCTTTATATTGGTCAGGAATCAACGAAATTAAATATATTGAGCCGCAATTGTCATGTGAGAAAGGTATCAGTATGAAAACGTCAACCTCGGCAACCCTTGTTGCCATATGTCTTCTGGTGATCGCCGGTCTCCTGGTCGCGGGGTGCACGACCACCACCGAGACCCCCGAGCAGACGACTCTGACCGTCTTTACGGCCGCATCGCTCACGGGAGCCTTCACGGATATCGGCAAAGCCTACGAGGCACAGAATGAGAACGTCAAGGTCGACTTCGTCTTTGACGGATCACAGACCCTTCGCACCCAGATCGAGCAGGGCGCGAATGTGGATATCTTCGTCTCGGCGAGTACAAAGCACATGAAGGCGCTCCAGGACGGCGGGTTCATGGACAACAGCACCGTGGCTCCGTTCCTCGGGAACAGTCTGGCTCTGGTAGTCCCGGTCGATAACCCGGCAACCATCAATGGTCTTGCCGACCTGAACAGATCGGGGGTGAAACTCGTCATCGGCACCAAGGATGTTCCCTTCGGCGACTACACCCGGCAGATGTTCGAGAAGATGGCCGCCGATCCTGCCTATGGTCCGGCCTACAAGGACGCCGTGATGAAGAACGTCGTCTCCGAGGAGACGGCGGTGAGCTCGGTGGTGCCCAAGTTGGCGCTCGGTGAGGCGGATGCGGCGATCGTCTACAAGTCGGATGTCTCAAAAGACGACCTGACCAAAGTGACCCGGATCGAGATCCCGGCCCAGTACAACGTCGTGGCCACCTACCCGCTCGGTATCCTTGCGGAGTCACCGAGCAAGGCCGAAGCAGAGTCGTTCATAGCATTCGTCCGGGGTCCGGACGGCAGTGCCATCCTGACGGAATATGGTTTTGACCCGATCCCTGCCTGAGCGTGGGATACCCCTGCTCGGCAGCCGGACGGTATTGAGGAGGGTGATGCTCTCCCTCTTCACCACCGTCCTTCTTGTAATCTTCCTCCTCTTCATCACGCTGCCGGTCGTCTCGCTCTTCCTGCGCATATCGCCGGAGGCGTTCTTCCACTCGCTCACCGAACCGGTGGTACTTGATGCGCTCTCTCTCTCCTTCGTCACCGCGACGGTGAGCACGGTGATCGTCGTCCTCTTCGGGACACCGCTTGCCCTGGTGAACGCCCGACGCGACTACACGGGGAGGGAACTCGTCGACACTCTCACCGACCTCCCTATCGTCCTCCCGCCGGCGGTGGCGGGACTCGCGTTACTGATGGCCTTCGGCCGTCGGGGCGTGATCGGGCAGTACCTCGATATCTTCGGCATCCATATCGGCTTCACTACGACCGCGGTGATCCTCGCGCAGGTCTTCGTCGCCTCGCCGTTCTACATCCGGCAGGCGCGGGCGAGTTTCGAGGCGGTCGACCGCCTCTACGAGGATGCGGCGCGGACCCTCGGGGCCTCACCCGGAGCTGTCGCTCTCCGGATCACCATCCCGCTTGCGTGGGGCGGACTCGTCTCCGGGGCGATCCTCTCGTTCGCCCGGGCTCTCGGGGAGTTCGGCGCCACGATCATGTTTGCCGGGAACTTTCAGGGCAGGACCCAGACGATGCCGCTTGCGATTTATACGACCATGCAAGGAGACATGAACGCCGCGATCAGCCTCTCCATCATTCTTGTCGTGATATCGTTTGCGGTGATCTCTGCCGTGAAGGTCGTCACCCGGAGGAGGTACTGATGCTCTCCGTCCATGTCGTGCGGCAACTGCGGGACTTTGTCCTCGACGTCGCGCTCTCGGCCCGGTCAGGCGAGACCCTCGTCCTCATCGGTGAGAACGGATCGGGCAAGTCCACGGTGCTGAACCTGATCTCCGGCATCCTCACCCCTGACCGCGGCGAGATCACCCTCGAGGACCGGACGCTCTTTTCGTCCGAAAAAAAGGTCGCTATTCCTCCCGAGAACCGGAACATCGGCCACCTCTTCCAGTCCTATGCCCTCTTCCCGCACATGACCGTCTTTGAGAACGTGGCGTTCGGCCTCCGGAGCAGGAAGGTCCCGAAAGCCGAAATAGCCGATGCCGTGGCCGAGCAGCTCGCGACGATGCACCTCTCCGACCTCGCGGACGTCAACGTCGGCCGGCTCTCGGGAGGCCAGCGGCAGCGAGTGGGCCTCGCACGGGCCCTGATCCTCGACCCCGCACTCCTCCTCCTCGACGAACCGCTTGCGGCCGTCGATATGCGGGCTCAGGCGCCGATGCGGAGTGAGCTCCACGACCAGATCCGGAACGCCGGCATCCCCTGCATCGTCGTCACCCACAACCTCCGCGACGCCCTGGAACTGGGGGATCGCCTCTGCCTCATCGAGGAGGGGAAGGTGGTGGTCGACGGTGCGCCGGAGGAGGTGCTCGGGATGCGGGAGAATGGGTTTATCGAGAGCTTTGCCGGAGAATGAGTGAGAGAAGGCATGAGGGGTGGAGGTTCCCCCCAAAAAAGATTTCGTCACGTTCTTACGTCTCGGGTGCCCACCACCCGGTCAATGGTACATGACCGCCGGGCCTCTCTCCTGCTCCTGGCACTGGTCGCGGTTCTTACTCTCGTCCCGGCATCGGATCCGCAACAGGAAAGAATGAGCCTCACCCGGGCCGACTCGCCGGGCCCCGTGCACAATAGAGGTACTCCTGTGCGTACCCCGCGTACTCCCCGAAGTAGTCCCGGCTAAATCGCCGGATCCGCTCATACTCCGCCGGGGTGCACCCCTTCCCGGAGAGGTCCGGGAGGTAGGTCTCCGCCACGATCCGGCGTATCCAGACGTCGACCGGGAACGCCTCGAAGAACCCGAACGCAAAGAGCAGCACGCAGTCCGCCGCCTTCGGCCCGACGCCCGTAAATTGCATCAGCGCCCGCCGCGCCTCTTCGAAAGGAAGGGCGGCGACTCGCTCTGCCCAGTCCGGGTGTTCTGCCACGTAAGCAGCAGCCTCGCAGACGTAATCCGTCCGGTAACCGAGTTTGCAGTCCCACAGGTCCGCGTGGGAGGTTTCTGCAAGCACCTCCGGCTCCGGGAACGCATGCGCCGTTCCAGAATGTCCGTCGATCGGCTTTCCATAGCGCTCCGCCATCAGCGCGACCCGCCGCTTCACCGCCGGGATGTTCGTGTTCGTGGCGCAGATGTAGGAGATCAGGCACTCCCAGGGCTGTTGTCTGACAAGCCGGAGGCCGCGGCACTCCTGGATGGCAGCGCCGATGATGGGATCGCGGTCGATGGATGCGAGGATCGCGGGGAGGTCCTGGTCCAGCTGGAAGTAGGCGCGGACGAACCCCGCATCCGCCCCCTCAAACGTGAGCCGGTTTGCATCCTGCCGTATCCGGACAGCCCGGCCGCAGGAGACCCCCTGCCACCACCCGTCCGCCTTCTCCCAGCGGAAGGCCTGGCCGCAGGAGAGCGTCCGGTCGAGGTCAAACGACCGGTCGTCGTGAAGCGTGATCGTCGTCATGGCCGGCGAGCCCGGCAGGTGAAAAAGAGTTGGTTATTGTGCCTTCTGCTCATCCTTCATCTGTTGGTAGACACAGGACTGCACATCCTGCCCGAGTTTCCCGATCGCGTCCGCCCGACAGCGTGCGCAATGCCGCATCTGCTTGATGAACGGGGCGCACCGGTCCTGCATCTCCCGCTTATCCTTCGGCGTCGGGGGGGTGATCCCGGCGAACTTGTACTGCGGGATGAGGGGAATGACGTTGAAGGTGAACGCTCCCATCTCACCGACCTTCTTTGCTATCTCGGGTATGTGCTCGTCGTTGATCCCGGGGATGTAGACGGTGTTTATCTTCACAAACATCTTCTTTGCAACCGCCATCTCGATCCCCTTCATCTGCTGGGAGAGGAGGAGTTCCGCCGCCTCACGCCCATGATACTTCTTCCCGTTGTACTCGACCCAGGAGTAGATCTTCTCCCCGATCGCAGGGTCGATGGCGTTGAGCGTGACCGTAACGTTCCCGACATCGTACTTCGCCAGTTCCTCGATCGACTCCGGGAGCATGAGGCCGTTCGTGCTGATGCACATGATCAGGTGCGGGAACTCCTCGTGGACCAGCCGGAGCGCCTCAAACGTCTCGGGGTTTGCAAGCGGTTCGCCCGGCCCCGCGATGCCGATCACCTTCACGTAGGGGTGCTCCTGCATGACTTTCCGGACAAGGTCGAGCGCCTCCTCCGGCGGGAGGACCCTGCTCGTCACACCCGGCCGGCTCTCGTTTACGCAGTCAAAATCCCGCACGCAGTAGTTGCACTGGATATTGCACCTCGGGGCGACGGGGAGGTGGCATCGCCCAAAGGAGTGACACGCTTTATCGGAGTAGCAGGGGTGCTCGCTGATCTTGCGTAGCTGCTCCGGATCGTAGGGGACCTCCCTGCCCTGGACCGTCGCGGTCCGATACGATTCATCGGCCATATAACATGATCTATGCGCCAGAGGATATTATATACTGATGGGTGCCGGCGGGCTTGCGGCACTCGTATCCTGCAGTCCGATCGGCCGGCTCCGTATGCACCAGGCCTTCGGGTTCCGGTGTGGGTTTTGGGGGCGCGCCGTGGCTCCTGTCAAGGATAACGGGGATCTCGGGGAGAACGAGATAAACCGGAAAGAAGCCGAAGATGCTATGATACTCCGCTGTGTACATCTGCATTCGCCTGTAGTCGCTCTGCATCCGCGATAGTTCCGCCACGAGGTCCGCAAGATGCCCCGTGCTCTGGATCTCCTCCGGAACTCTTGGGACTGTAGTGAGACGGTTCAGGATCTCGTCTCGCAAGACATGGACCTTGTAGCCGCCTACTTGCAGGAAGAGTTCGCGGCTGTAGGTCCCCTGCAGGTACCGGACGATCACGACCTGCGAGGCAAATATGGCAAAGAGCGGCAGGAGGCCCCACCCAAGAGCGAGGTTGACTGAGGCGAGAAACGTGGAGAGTGTCATCCCCGGGAGGAAGATCGCCGATACGGCGAGGATCCCGCTCGCTGCCCCCAGGGCGGTGACGAGGAGGATGACCCGCATTGCCGCCCGCCAGCCTGCCCTGATCTTCTCCTGCAGGTTCGTCCGCATTCCATCGAGTGAGAGAAAGAAGTCTGTTGTATATGGCTTGACATGCCAGATGCCGGCATAGAAGAGGATGATTGCAAGGGACTGGAGCGTGATCAGTGCTGCCGCTCCCGGCTTGAGGGATCCCGCAACCCAACCGCTGAAGAACGCAAAGAGTATATTGATGCCGAATAGCAGCCCGAACCCGGCGGCGAGAGGCTGACTGTTGATGAAGAAGGTGTCCCAGAAGACCTTCCCGAACGTCCTCCCCTCGCGGCCCAGGAGATAGGAGACCCCTCCTGCTTCCCGGATCGATCGGACGATCTCTCCGGCGGTCTCCCTGCCCCGGAAGGCCATCTTCCCGCTACCGGTCGGGATCATCAGGATGAAGGGATTCACCATATAGAGGATGAAACTCGAGACGATCCAGTAGAGCATGAAGCGGGGGAAGACGAGCAGGAAGAAGAGGTTCGCGAGGACAGCGACGAGGATGAAGGGGCCTGTGGCGTGGAGCCGGTCGTCGCGGGCGAGGAGGGACGAGTGCCGCTCCTCCTCACGCGCGATCTCATCCTTCACGTCTCTTGCGAGCGCCCCGGCCTCCCGGGCGTACCTTCCAGCGTGAATGTTGTTCTCCGGTAACACCATCTGCGGGAAGACAGTGGTCTCTCCAGGATAAATGCGTTCGCAAGATCTGGACCGTTCCCACTCCGGCGAAAGATTGGGTAGGTCAGGCTGTCTGCCGGGTGAGATCGAGCGAGGAAGACCCGGCTTCGGCCTCCCGCGCTGACCTTTCCTGCTCCATACCTAACCGCTCCTCCGCAGATTTGAGAATCAGGCCGAGCATCTCAGGATACGTCAGGCCCGCATACTTTGCCATCTTTGCGAGGTGGCCGTCCCAGCACCAGCCGGGGTTCGGATTGACCTCGAGGAGTTTCGGGCTGCCGTGCTCGTCCAGGCGCCAGTCGAACCGACAGTAGTCGCGGCACTCCAGGCGCTCAAAAAGGGCGAGACAGCACCGCACGACCAGTCTTTCGGTCTCCTCGGGGAGATCCGCCGGCCTTGATACGATCTTCCAGTACGGCGAGTCTGGAAGCCACTTCGCTTCGTAGCCGCAGAGCCGGGGAAGGTCCGGGGGCAGCGCGGAGTAGTCTTCCTCGGTGATGGGAAGCACCGTGCAATATCCCGATGGATTCCCGATGATGCCGACGCTGATATCCTTTCCCGTAAGGAACTCTTCGACAAGGAGCGACTGGTTGTATCCGAGCGTCGTCCGCAGGGAATTGATGACGTCGGAGAGTTCTTCGATGGTATGGGCGATGCTCCGTTGCGTAATGCCGTATGAGGAGTCGCCTGCGTTCGGCTTGACGATCACCGGGAGATTCATCCCGACATCGTAGGTACGGTCGCCAGGAGTGATGAAGCAGGCGTCCGGCACCGGAATTCCCATCTCTTTCGCGACTCCGCGCACGAGCGACTTGTCATAGCAGAACGCGAGTGATTGTGGTCCGGATCCCGTGTACGCGATATCGAGGATCTCAAGGAGCGCCGGCACGTGGAGTTCTTTTCGTGGATCGTTGTTGAATCCCTCGTCGCAGAGGTTGAAGGCATAATCCACCTTTCCTTTTAGTTTCGGGAGGTCCTGCATCAGAGTCTCGTGTTTACACAGGTAGGTGAACCGGTATCTTTTCAGTTCCCGGAGGGCCGCCTTCATCTGGTCGATGGTGTAGAAGTCGTCGTCGTCGAAGGTACAGGAGGGTTTCAAGGCATCGGGTTTGGCGGGGTCGCCGAGAATCACCGCGACATGTTTTGTCCTCTCCTGCCCTCTTGCCTTCGTCGTCGCCCACTCCTTCTTGAGAACCGCGGTGACGATGTGGCGGCGCTCCATCATGCCGAGGTCCTGGTTCCGTTGTGACTCCGTGGCGATGCCGTGGAAAGTGATGCCGGAGAAGCCCGCCCGTTCCAGGAGTTTTCTGAGCGCCTCGGGGGTGTAGAGACGTTCGGCATAGAACTGGTCGGCGACGACGCCCTTATTGACGTCGGTGATCACTTCCCTTGAGATCAGGCGCTGCGAATCAAGCGAGAGGGACCGCTCCCGGCAGACAAACATCGTATCGTCGATCCACTCCCACGACCTCGCCTGAAAGTGCTCCTTCAGGTACTCGCCGTCGGCCACATCCAGGAGCACCCGCCCCCAGGGCTTGAGGATGCGCCGGAGTTCGGTGAGGACCCGCAGGTCTTCCTCGACGGAATCAAAGTAACCGAAACTGTTCCCGAGGACGAGGACGACATCGTAGGTGTCGGTGCGATAGGGCAACCGGCGTGCGTCTCCTTCCCGGAACCGGATCGAGAACCCCTCTTTCTTCGCGGTCGACCGGGCACGCTGGATCAGGTAATGCGACTGGTCGAGCCCTTCGGCGTTGTAGCCCCTGCGCACAAGTTCAAGGGTGTGCCTTCCCTGGCCGCAGCAGAGGTCGAGGATCTTCGCGTCGGGCCCCAGGTTCAGGACCTGGGCGATCCGGTCGATCTCGTTTCTGGTTATCTGCTGGTCGTCGACGACGTCGCCGTCGGTCTTCAGGTAGAGACGGTTGAAGATACCTTTCCACCAGTCGGATTTCACATGCTCTTCAAGGTTCGGGACCGGACCGAACGTCCTCCTGTCCCGGTGTTTTCCCTTCAATTTGCTATCAGGGGGTTCGTCTGTGTGGATCTCATCGGTCATGCTGAGCCTCTCATCCTAATCCCATCTCCGGGATAGAATCGGCGTTTTGCCAGGTTGCAAAAGAGAGCGGTTGACACGTGCCATAGTTGGATAATCATTGAGTAGGATGGCATCGATAAAAGCGTTATGTCATCGTTCTCTCTGTCAGAGTAAACAATCACGTGATAAGAGGGTTTCACCCCCCCTGAAGCCCCCCTCACGCGCCGGAGGATGTGGGACCTGTGCTTCCCGGTGCGTGGTGGGAACCGGGTGGAGTGAGCAGATCAGGGCCGGTTTTGGTCTCCGGGATCCCGGAGAAACACCTATATGCAGGCAGGTTATTGTATATGTGCAGACTATCTGCATGGTTGAAGTATATGGATGAGAGATATCCGAGCAGGGGTTCCCGCTCGTTTGAGGGCCGCCCCCGCGAGTTCCACAAGGCAGTCTGTTCCGACTGCGGCAAAGAGTGCGAAGTTCCTTTCAAGCCCACGGAGGGTAGACCCGTCTATTGCCGCGACTGCCTCCCGAAGTACAGGAAACCCCGGTACTGAGTCGTTTGTGTGAATACAGTTTCCCACATGTGAGTGAAATCCCAATGAATGAGAGATATCCGAGCAGGGGTCCCCGCTCGTTTGAGGACCGCCCCCGCGAGTTCCACAAGGCAGTCTGTTCCGACTGCGGCAAAGAGTGCGAAGTTCCTTTCAAGCCCACGGAGGGTAGACCCGTCTATTGCCGCGACTGCCTCCCGAAGCACAGAAAACCCCGATTCTAACTTTTTTTGGCGCGCACACGTGAGGATCCGCTCCTCGGAGTTGCCGGCCATGCGTCCGCCCCGCGCATGCAGCCCTGAAGGGTTTGCCCATTGTATTCTCCTGCCGCTCACACGATAAGCCGCCTCCTCATCAACCTGATGGCGAGGACGAAGAAGAATACTGTCGCCAATACGATCCAGACAAGGCTGAGGAGATTGATTGGTGAAAAGTTCGAGAGCGTTATCGCCCGGTTGATGCCGACGATGTGCGTCAGCGGGAGAACGGCGAGGGCAAAGTACTGGATCGGTTGCGGAAGCAGGTCAAGGGGGAAGAACGTCCCCGAGAAGAGGAACATCGGGGTGATGAAGAGGAACGAGGGATAGTTGAGCGCATCAATACTCGGCGTGATCGCCGTGAAGCACATCGCAATACCTGCAAAGAGAAGGCCGGCAAGGTAGGCGAAGGGGATGAGCAGCAGGGATGACGGCATGGCCACGACGCCGAAGAGGAGGAGCACCGGGAGCATCAGGGTTGCATAGATCATCCCACGGGTAGCGCCCCAGAGCATCTCCCCGGCGATCACTTCGTCGATGCTGACCGGCGTTGCGATGACGGCATCAAACGTTTTCTGGTAGTACATCCGGACAAACGACGAGTATGTGCACTCAAAGAATGCCGAATACATCACCGATATCGAGACGAGGGCCGGTGCGATGAAGACCGGGTATGGTATACCGTCGATAGCCTCGACATACGTGCCGAGGCCGAATCCCAGGGCCAGGAGGTAGAGGACCGGTTCAACGAAGGGCGGGATGAAGTTTACCCGGTAGGTCCTGAGGAAGGCGTCCCAGTTCCTCCGCCAGACACTCCATACCCTGCCGGTGATGTCGATCATCGCTCGCTCACTCTCGCAGGCTCCGGCCGGTCAACCGCAGGAAGACGTCCTCAAGGGTTGCCGGGCGAACCGTCACCGCCGCCTCGTGCCGGCAGACCTCGAGCAGGTTGCGTGCCACGTCGTGGGGACGATCCGTGAAGACCTGGATTACGTCGCCAGCAGGGTCATAGTTCACGCCAAGTCCGGTCAGGCAGGAGATCACCTTCTCTGTCTGCTCGACCTCGACGATATCGCTCCCGGCATGCTCCCGGATGAGGTCTGCCGGGGCGCCCTCGACGAGGATCTGTCCGTGATCCATGATTACCAGTCGATCGCAGAGACGTTCCGCTTCGTCGAGATAGTGCGTGGTGAGGACAAGGGTGTTCCCTGCCGCCTGGAGGCTCCGGAGTTTCTCCCAGATCAGGTGCCGCGCCTGTGGGTCGAGCCCGATGGTGGGCTCGTCGAGGATGAGCAGTTCCGGTGCGTTGATCAGGGCCCGGGCGATGATCAGACGCCGTTTCATTCCGCCCGAGAGTTTGTCGATCAGGACATCCCGTTTCTCCTCAAGTTGCATGAATGCGAGGAGTTCTTCCGCCCGCTGCTCTGCCTCCCGCTTCGGGATGCCGAAGTAGCGGGCGTAGACCAGCAGGTTTCGGTAGGCTGAAAAATCCGGGTCGAGGTTGGTCTCCTGCGGCACCACGCCGATGTGATTTTTTATCTCCCGCTGGTGGGTATCCACATCCATATCGAAGACCTGCAGGGTGCCCCCGGTCTTAGGGGAGACGCACTGGATCATCTTCATGGTCGTCGTCTTTCCCGCGCCGTTCGGCCCGAGGAACCCGAATATTTCCCCTTCTTGAACCCGGAAGGCTATACGGTCGACTGCGATGAGATCCTCAAACCGCTTTTCCAGGTCGCGCGCTACGATGACGTCGCCGATGATCGTTCCTCCTGATCTGTCAGTGAGGTCGTGCGAATAGAACACTCTTTCGCTTGCCCATCCCTCTCTCCGGCGAAGGCGGTCTCTGGCTGTCTTCCTGTATTCATCGGGAAGAAACAGCCGTAATTCTCTCTGGCCCGGCCCGGAGGCCGCATCCTTTTTGTCCGGACAGGGTCTACTAGTATAACTCATACGTATGGAGAAGCGACGATACCATGATTGATGGTGCTGGAGGGCGGGGTGCGGATCCGGACGAGGCCATCTTCCCTTCCGATCTTGTCTATGTCTCTTCGTCGGATTGTCGTGGCCGTGGAGTATTCGCCCGCCGGGATCTCGTGGCCGGCGATCTGATCGAGGTCTGCCCGGTGATCGTGCTCGGGGGATTGGATGAGCAGGAACTCCTCGATAAGACGCGCCTCTTCAACTACTACTTTGCGTGGGGGGAGCACCAGGAACTGGCCGCCGTGGCGCTGGGCTATGGGTCACTCTACAATCACTCCTACCACGCGAACGCAGACCATGTCTGTGACGTCCTCCGGGGCGAGATCCGTATCTACGCCCATCATGCCGTCCGGAAGGGCGAGGAGATCACCATCAACTACGGCGGCCGGCCTGACTGTCCGGATCCCGTCTGGTTCGATGTGGTGGAGAATTGAGTTCTTTTTATCATCTCCGTGTTCGCACTGGTTCGCTCCCGCGGAGGCGCCGGAGCACGGTTGCTGCCGGAGGAGCAGCGGTGTTTTACCGGCACCGGGAACCGGGGGTGGAGGCAACGTCCCGGTCCT
>Ga0208041_1000106_pt1 | contig 105298 bp, 71 predicted proteins | sample AD_SCU002_MetaG_FD_184453 | JGI IMG/M metagenome (GOLD analysis project Ga0208041, IMG submission 184453) | Active sludge microbial communities of municipal wastewater-treating anaerobic digesters from China - AD_SCU002_MetaG (SPAdes) (version 2) | ecosystem: Engineered > Bioreactor > Anaerobic...
TAGAGGCTTTTTGAGGGCTATAATTGGCAAATTTGGACATAAATGATGGTTCTCAGCTAAAAATATCGTAAACTGGACTTGAATTCACTCTCACAGTTTCAGCGGGAGTATTGTTCAACGGTCTTTCACTGGTGAAATGGAGCAGCAGGGGTTCAATATCCTCGGGTCTTTCACGTAGGGGCGGGATCTGAATCCGGAAGGCAGCCAGCCGATAATAAAGATCCTGACGGAAGCTTTGATCTGTGATTTGCGCTTGCGGATCACGGTTTGTAGCTGCGATAAACCTCACATCTACTGCAGTCTCATTGCTGGCACCAAGCTTCATGAATTTCTTCTCTTCCAGCACCCTGAGGAGTTTGGATTGCATCACAAGAGGCATTTCTCCTATTTCGTCCAGGAATACTGAGCCACTTTGGCTAAGCTCCAGAATACCCTTTTTATCCTGAACTGCGCCCGTAAAAGTACCCCGTTTGAATCCAAAGAATTCACTTTCGATCAGGTTCTCTGGTAAGGCAGCACAGTTTATCGGAAAGAATCGTGCTTCCTTGCGGGGGCTGGCAAAATGGATAATTCTGGCGATGATCTCTTTACCTGTGCCACTTTCTCCAGTGATGATCAGCGGTGTATCTGGAAATGCTGCCAGACGCAGGCTATCTTCAATGACCTTGCGGATGGCAGTACTTTCACCTACGAAGTTCTTCTCAATCCGTCTTTCAAGCTCCCTGGTGATCAGAGAGTTATCATCCGTGAGTTTGTTTACTTCCTGCTTCAAGCCCACAATTCTGGCGCTGCGCTTTAGAGCCACTTCCAGGTCATTCTGGCGAAATGGTTTTCTCAGGTAGTCACAAGCTCCAAAGCGCATAGCCTCGATCACTGTATCCATATCTCCATGCCCGGAGATCATGATCACTTCCAGTGAGGGAAAATCGGCTTTGATCTGCTTCAAAACTGCAATACCATCCATTTCGGGCAGGCGAATATCCAGGATCATGAGGTCAAAGCTCTCTTTCTGCAGTATCGTAAAGGCGGCAGAAGGAGTGTTTACACAGGTGGGTAGATGTTTCTGACGGCGGAGGAACTCGCTGAGCTCGTCCAGTATTCTGGATTCATCGTCCAGGATCAATACTTTCATAAGTCATATCCTTCCATTTGGTAAGGTAACTCAATCACGAAGGTGGTGCCGGATTGTGGGGTAGAGGTGAAGCTGATGCTGCCATTCATTCTGGTCAAGGTACTTTGGCTGATTGCCAGTCCCAAGCCCGTGCCTTCGGATTGGTCTTTGGTACTGAAGAAGATTTCAAAGATTCGCTCGTGGATGTCCTCAGGGATTCCACAGCCATTATCAGATATTGAAATCCGGATCTGGTCGCCTGCTATTTCAGTATGTATAGTGATCAAGCCTTTGTCCAGACTGTCTTGAGCTTGGCGTTGGCGGATCGCATCACGGGCATTGGTGAGCAAATTCAGGATCACCTGCTCGAACTTGATGGCATTGCCAGAGATACTAAGATCAGCACTTTTCAGATCGAGGTTCAGGGTAATTCCCATTTTTTGTAATTGATCTGCAATCAGCGCAGTAGCGTTTTGGACGCTCTGTTTCAGATTGAAGTGACTGTCCTCGGTATCTTCCTGGGGACGCGAGAAATGGCGAATGTGATTGATCACATTCTGCATCCGCGTGATATCCTCAAAGAGCACTTGCAGCTTGCGCTCCAGGTAGGAGGCATCAAGGCTGTTGTCCAGAATCGCTCCTTTGATGTTTTCCAAAGTGAAGGACAGTGTTTGCATAGGCTGGTTGAGCTCATGCGATATCCCTGCTGCCAGCTCTCCCAGTAGTGCCAGTCGGGATTGGCGCAGGGCTTTTTGTTCCTGGACCTGCCTGGCTTCCACTTCGGTTTCCACCCGTTTTTCCAGTTCTCTGTTCAAGGCATTAAGATCAGCCTGTGCTGCGTAGAGCTTCTTGCTGAGTTTGAGTACGCTTTGATAGCGCCACAGAACCAGCAGTAAACCCAGGACAATGAGAGCCAGGATGATGTAGAGGTAGTTTCTGAGACGAGTGCTGTTTTTTAGTTCCCGGCGGGTAAGCTCGTTGTTGCGGGTGAGGAGATCGATATTGCGCTGTTTCTCTTCCACTTCATAGCGAACTTCCAATTCATTCAGTTGTCTGGCATTCTCCAGGCTGGAGAGGCTATCGCTGATGCTGTGGTAGCGCTTCAAATGTGTGATTGCGCTTCTAAAATCGCCAATTTGCTGGTAATAATCTGCTCGCAGTTTGGCAAGATTGCGGGTGTGTTCATAAGATTGTAAGGCTGGTTCCAGCTTCGACGCCAAGTCCAGCCAGAGTTTACATTCCTGATGCTGCATCAGATCCAGGGAGAGGCTGGCAAGATTGATCAGTGATGCCATCACACTGGGTTTATCAGAGGAGTCCTTTTTTAACTCATAAGACTTCAAATAAGCTTGCTTGGCCTGGCTCAAATCTCCCGTCGCCATATGCAAGACGCCCAGGTTGTTGTAGAGGCTGGCAATCCTGGCAGAATTATTCAGCTTTTTTTGGATCTCAAGCGCTTTACGGTTGTAAGCAAAGGCTTGGGGATAGTTTTCCAGATGGCGGTAACAGATGCTTATGGAGCTGAAAATCGATGCCAGTGCTGCAGGGTCATTATCCTGTTCCCGCAGTTTCAGAGCCTGAAATTGGTAGTCCAGGCTGCGTTCGTGATTTCCTGTCTTTAGATAGAAGACACTCAGGTTGATCAGCGCATTGGCGAGTTCTATAGGGTCTCCCAGCTTGCGTTTGATGCTCAGGGCTTGTTGGTAATGATCCAGGCTGGGGCCGAAGGAGCCGATTCTCAGGTACAGATTGCCAATGTTGTTGTGGATTTTTGCCAGTTGTACCTGGTCTCTGATCTTTTGTGCCAGACTCAAGGCCTGTGTGTAATACTGCAGAGCTTCGGAGAGCTTGCCTTGGGCAGCCAGAAGGTTCGCAATGGCAACGCCCACATAGATCTGGTCATCTGTTCTTTTCTCTTTTTGGGCAATTTGAAATGCCTGATTGTAATAAGATAAGGCCTCAGTATATTCAGAATTATCCCGATGCTGGTCACCCAGATCTATTAGGGCATTTAACTGATTTGATGTCGATCCAGCCTTCCTGACAGAACTTTTTGGGGATGGTAATTGGGCAGATTTTTGGGCGGATAGTGAAGGAACAGCAAATAGCATAATGCTACAGATGATGATGCCAGTGGTGGCATGGCGGCTGAGACGCGCTTTTATCATCACAATAGTTCCTTCTTTTTTGCAGAGCACCATGTGACTCTGCTCAGAAGTTGTCAATAAAAAACAGCCATCCGGGTCTGGATGGCTGCTAGTCCTTTGTTTCAGGCTAAATCAATTAAAAGAACGAGCCCAGAGCCCGATCCATCAGGAAGCCGCTCCAGGGATCACTGGTGGCTTTAACCTGACGCACGTCCTTGACGCTGAAGACGAATTCATACTGCGCTGTAAGGCCATCCACGGTAAAGGGGACGATGAGCCGCAGTTCTTTGCCTTTGTAGCGCACGGCATCATTATAGTCAATAGGCAGCAGTGGGCGTCTGATCCAGGAGCCGGTGACGCTTGATTGATACACATGATCGTTGGAATAGAGCTTTTCTGTGATATTCCCGCGTCTGGGGATCACGGTAGGCGTCTGGGGATTGTTACGTTCCGCAGGTTTGGTGGAAGAGATATTCACGCCATGACCGATGTTGTCATAGTCCATATAAGAAGCATTGTCCCAATCGATCATGATGGGCATTTCACTTTTGTTGTAAAGCACCACATCCCATCCTGCTTCCGTAGCACTCCAGATACTGCGAAAGAGGTCATCCTCAAAAGCATATCGTACGATGCCAGCTTGGGTAGTATCTGCCACAGGGGCACGGTAGCGCTGGGAAATGTCACTGGGTTTGCGCACCATGGAAAGCTCCAGATCGTACTTCACGATCATCTTGTCTGCCGCAGCGTTTTGGGCACACCCAAAAAAGCTCAACAGCAGTAGCGCAATCAGGCTGAACATAATGACTTTTTTCATACTCACTCCCTTGTTGTTTCTTTATTATGTAGATTATTGCATGGAGAATAAACTGTCAAGCAGAAAGTGCTCCCCATAGGTATTGACAGGTGCTTCCAGACCACTTGAAACAGAATGTAATTGCTGTTTGATCTATATGGTTTAGATTGTCATGGGACAGTTCTTCACATCATGCACATAAGGAGTAATCATGAACAGACCTCTGTATTTTCAATTGCCGTCCGCCGATCCCCAACGTTTGGTAGAATTCTACCATACAGTTTTTGGGTGGACTTTTGGCCGGCTGGAGCTGTTGGATAACATCTGGATTCTGGTGTCCGGAGATCCCACTCTGCCGGGTTTGAATGGTATCGTGATGGGGCAGCACATGCCCTGCACGGTAAATGTCATCGCTGTGGACGATCTGGATCAGCGTTTGGACAAAGTTCTCGCCTGGGGCGGTAAAATCACTACACCCAAACAGGAGATCGAGGGGCTGGGCATTTTTGCCTGGTGTGCGGATAATGACGATAATCCCTTTGTATTGATGCAAAGCTCTGATCAATTGAACAAAGTAATGTTGCAAAGCGTATCAAACCAGATTCCTGAGGCTGAGGTTACCAGCCGTCCGGTTCACTTTGAAATCCCTGCTACAGACATGGACAAAGTGGCTGAGTTTTACGCCTCGGTGCTGGATTGGACAGTGCAGAAGTGGCAAGGTCCGATCCAATATACGTTTCTGATGACCGGAGATGAATCCAGCGCCGGTATCGATGGTGCGCTCATGGAAAAGGCCAACAACCTCTATCCGGTGAATGTAATGTCCACCAATGATATAGATATGATTATCGAGAAGATTGTCAAGGCTGGAGGCAAGATCCTGATGCCCAAAGAACAGATACCGGGAGTGGGACTCTTTGCCTATGCTCTGGATCCCGATAACAATCAGTTTGGGATCATGCAGTTCAATCAACAACAATAAGATAAGGCGGATACATGACAGAGATCGAAAAACAAATCACTGCCCTCGAGCAGGAAATCATCCAGAAAAAGCAGGATTTGTACAAGCTCAAAAAAACCATGCCCAGCTTTGAGCTTCAGGATTATGAACTCATCCAACGGGATGGCAGCAAGATCAGACTGAGCGAACTTTTTGGCACGAAAGACCAGATGATTCTGGTACACAATATGGGAGCTTCCTGCCCTTACTGCACTCTTTGGGCTGATGGTTTCAAAGGGATTCACAAGCATCTGGAAGACCAGGCTGCTTTTGTGATCAGCACTCCTGATGCACCAGAGGCCATGGATCGCTTTGCGTCCTCGCGGGATTGGCAATTCAAGGTGGTTTCCACCAGCAGTTGTACCCTGAAGAAGGACCTGGGCTTTGAGCTTGAGAATGGCAGCTATTATCCAGGAGTCTCTACTCTGTTCAAGGATTCAGATGGTAAGATCTGGCATGTTGCCAAGGCATTCTTTGGCCCAGGAGATGATTTCTGTGCCTTGTGGTATTTCTTTGACATGCTGAAAGAGCCAGATCCGGATTGGGTACCCAAGTATAGTTATTGAACTAACTGTCCTCAGTTTATAGATCCTTGCTAATCTGAAACACGCTATCAATACGGATTCAATACGCATCGCCTCCGCAATGACTGCGTAATGATAGCGTATTTCAAAGCGGCAGGAGTTGCTCATCCCTGGGCTTACTCATACTCATCGCTTGCCCGGCTGGGGAGGTGCTTGGGTGGCATGGATGATGAGCAGGGCTGGATCGTAACCGTCACCGTAACATAGGCTTTCAGCCTGTTGTACCGTAGGGTTTTCGAACCCTGCGTTCTTGGATCGTAAACGTCCTCGTTTACGGAGACCCGAAGGGGCTCGTGAAGTCTTGCGTAACCCGTATGAGTAGAGGCACATCGTCCAGAGAGACGAGTTCGGAACACCGGTTTCAACCGGTCGGTACGCCGGATTAATCCGGTGAAGATGAAGCATCTATCTGCCTGTACCAGATAAATCTGGCACATCGTCCAGATAAATCTGGTGTTCCGCATCGCATATTGTCCAATCCAAGATGGTCACTCTGGTCGGGAAAACAGAGGATACAACAGACTAAAAGCCAATGTTGTAACAGAATGGAAGGATTTGCTCTATTTATTCATCAAGGGTAGTGGTTCGAAATCCTCTTTGTAGAGCCAGCTTTCGCCACCATCCACGATCTTGCCACTACTCAGCAGAGGTGCCATTCGAACAGGCATCTGGATGTCGCAAAAGCCATTACCGATGATTGCCCCAATCACCTGTCCAGGCTTCATTTCTGCTTCGGTAAAGAGGATTACTCTGGAACCTGTGAACCTGAACTGGATACGGGTGCCATCAAGTTCCAGCTGGAGCTTGCCATCTTCCCATACACAAGATTCATGGGGGCAACGGATTTCCACGGTATCGAGGAAGCTCTTGCGGATCGAGATCTGGGTGGTATCCTCGAAAGTGCGGATCTGGCTTACTTTTCCCGTGATCGGGCAGTAAATGGTATCTGGTTGGGGAGCGAGGATCTTATTGCGTATCCGGTGCATGTTTGTTATGATAAAAAACCAGATCAGACCAGCGATTGCCATAATCAGGGCGATTGTAGAAATGAATCCCAAGGCGGGCAGGATGAAATTGAGCACGAAGCTCAGGATGATCACACCCGCCGGATTCACCAAATTGCGGTATTGTAGCTTTTTGATGCGCTGCAGAGCAGTAATCTCTGTCAGCAGATAGTCATGTTTCATTTGGTAGTGCGAGTCCAGGTATCTGTGCGTCCTGCCAGAGAGATGCCAATAAAGCCACGAAGAGCCAGGGTATTGTTGTTGGTCAACTCAGCTTTGGCGGAATAGGTCTTGCCGCTTTTTGGATCATATATCTTGCCACCGGAGTATTTGCTCTTGCCATCGGCTTTGAGTCCGGAAAGGATCTGCAGATCGATCAAGGGACGGGTGCGCAGATTGGCATCGGGGTTTTTATGATCTACCTTGGCTTTCCCTTTATCGTCATTGGGCTCTTTCAGCCAGACGATTTTACCCACAAAAGCGCCGCTCTTGGTCTGGGAAATCTCAATCTTGCTGGTCTTTTCTCCATTGAACCAGATACCCACAATACGGTCTTCAGCGGGTTTCTCAGCCACCTGAGCGATCAGGGGCAATAGCGTCAGCAGGGCGAGGACTATCAGAATGAAGTGTTTCATGAAGGTCTCCTTTTAGATGATTCCACAGCGATGAAGGATGAAGTCTACGTGCTTCAGATAACGCTCGTAGGAAAAGATGTCCTTGATCTCTTCAGGGCTGAGGACTTTGGTGATCTCGGGATTGGCGAGGATCAGCGCTTGAAAGTCTGATCCGCTGTGGATGGATTCCATAGCATTGGATTGAACCAGGGCGTAGGCTTGCTCACGGCTCATGCCCTTATTCGCCAGATGTAACAACAAGGCTTGGGAAAACACCAGGCCTCGAGTGATTTCTATGTTTTTGAGCATATTCTCAGGATACACAGCCAAAGTTTCCAGCATGGTTCCGGTCTTGGCGAGCATGTAATGCACAAGGATACAGCTATCAGGCAGGATAATGCGTTCCACACTGGAATGCGAGATATCCCGCTCGTGCCAGAGGGCATTGTTTTCCAGCGCTGCATTGGCATTGGCGCGCAGGATACGAGCCAGGCCGCAAAGCTGTTCACTGAGGATAGGATTACGCTTGTGGGGCATGGCTGAAGAGCCTTTCTGGCCGCTGGAGAAATTCTCCTCGGCTTCGCGGACTTCGGTGCGCTGCAGATGCCTGATCTCCAGTGCGATCTTTTTCAATGTGGTGCCTATCTGGGCAATGGTAAGCATGAACTGTGCATGGCGGTCACGCTGGATCACTTGAGTGGACACATTAACCGGCTCCAGATCGAGGTAGCGGCAGGCAAGGGTTTCCACTTCGGGACTCAGGTGAGCATAGTTTCCCACCGCGCCAGAGAACTGGCCTATGCTAACAGATTTCAGGGCTGCTTCCATACGTTCGATATTACGGCTGGTTTCATCATGCCAGAGGGCAAATTTGAGCCCGAAAGAGGTGGGTTCGGCATGGATGCCGTGGCTGCGTCCCATACACAATGTATGGCGGTATTCACGGGCTTTGAGCTTGAGGATTTCTCTAAGGCGATGCAGTTCGGTGAGGATCAATTCGCCGGATTGCTTGAGTTGCAAGGCTGTAGCCGTATCCAGCACATCAGAGGAGGTCATGCCATAATGAATCCAGCGGGATGGTTCACCTACGTATTCGGCTACATTGGTGAGAAATGCGATCACATCATGCTTAGTGATCAGTTCCAATTCAGCGATGCGGTCTGTATTGAAATCAGCTTTGGCGGCGATAATGTCATAATCAGCTTTGGGAATCACGCCCAGTTCGTGCATGGCCCGGGCAGCGGCAAGCTCCACTTCCAGCCAGCATTCATAGCGGTTTTCCAGTGTCCAGATGCGCTGCATCTCAGGCAAAGTGTATCTACTGATCATTGATCCCCCAAAAAGCCCTTAAAAATCTTCATCATCCCACTGCCTTCCAAGAGCTCAAAGATATCCTTTGTGCCTGCTGCCTTGCGGGGCAAAGGAGTGATCTCAGGAGGCGTGTATGATACTGTGTCAAAATACATCTTGATTGCCATGTCTTTTCCGGCTTTTACATTGATATTGTCCAAAGTACCGGTTTTGGTGTATCCCACAGCGAGCTCGAGATTGGATCTTGCATCTTTGACGCTGATCAGCTGATATGCCTTGCTGAAGCTCACTTTCAGGCTGTCATAGACCACAGCTTTGCTACGGATGATATCATCGCCGAAACGGGAGATGAGTGAATCCGCACTGGAAAAGGTCTTGATGCTGCCCATGGGAATGGCATTTCCGAAATTGAGCGCTTCCAAAGCTGGCATTACAGGCGCTTGAAGAGCAAAGTAATCACCGGCGTAGATGCTGATCAGGGGTGAAGCTGTGGCTCCGAAGATTCCGCCATCGATCACGTCCAGTCTCAGTTGATCCTGGTTTTTGGCAAGGACAAACGGTTTACGCAGAGCTAGGCCCATGGCGTTGATTTCGATGATGCCCTGCCCCTGCAAGGATTCCCATTTCATCAGTTCAGAGTGCAGCCTTTGCCTGTCATTGGGTTTACGAATTCCGGTGCAGGCGCTGAGCACCAAGGCCAGGATCAGTCCCAATCCAATCAGGTATCTCTTCAAGAGCTCTCTCCAGGCAGGATTTTAGGTTTGTTCAAAATGTAGATGCCGATCAGGGAGGCGATGATCATCAGCAGGGACAGAAACTGCCCAATGCTCATGAAGCCAAAGATAAAGCCATATTTCTCGTAGAAAGGGATATCATCAGGGACCCGCACGAACTCGATCAGAAACCGCACGACTCCATAGCCCCCGATAAAAGTCCAGAAGACCATGCCATCTTTCACCTTTTTCAGCAGCATGAGATAGCTGATTCCACCAAGGAGTAAACCTTCGGATAACATTTCATAGAGCTGTGTGGGGTGGCGGGGTAGCTCTCCCGCATCGGGGAAGATCATACCCCAGGGGAGGGTGGTGGTTCTGCCCCAAAGCTCAGCATTGATGAAGTTACCCAGGCGTCCCAGACCCAATCCCAAAGCTACCAAAGGAATGGCAGCATCGGCAAGGGTCATGAAATGCATCTTGTAGCGTTTGCAGAAGATGATTCCTGCGATGATCACACCCAAAGCTCCGCCGTGAAAGCTCATGCCCCCTTCCCAGACCGAGAAGACAGCCAAAGGATGCTGCAGGTAGTACATGAAGTTGTAAAACAGGACATAGCCCATTCTGCCCCCGATGATGACTCCCAGCATCACATAAAACACTGCGGATTCATACTGCTCACGAGGCAGGGTGATGTTCTTCAGCTTGAGGAGGTGCTTGTAAAAGAAGAAGGCACAGACAAAGCTGAGCACATAGAACAAGCCATACCAACGGATGTGCAGATCGAGACCCAATAGGGAAAAGCTGACGATCTCGGGGCTAATATTTGGAAATCTGAGCATGGATCCTATCTCTTGGTGAATTCGTGCAAGCGCTTCACGATCAGATCAACTGCCTGATCAGGGTCGCCATCGAACTTTTCCACTTGCTTGTCATGCTTGGGGCTGAAGATGCTCACCACTTGGGTGGGAGAGCCATTGAGACCGATCTCAGTTTCATCCAGAGCCAGATCATCAGCGTTCCAGATCTTCAGTTCCACGCTCTTGGCATTGCGTTTGCCACGCAGGGATGGCAGGCGCGGTGTATTGATTTCCTTGACCACGGAGATCAAGCCCGGGAGCTTCATTTCCACGATGTCATAGCCATCTTCCATCAGTCTTTGCACCCTGGCTTTGCAGGGCTCCAGAGCTTCCACTTTGCGCACAAAGCAAGTCTGAGGGATATCCAGATGTGCCGCAATGCCAGGTCCCACCTGAGCTGTATCGCCATCGATCGCCTGTTGTCCCGTGAGGATTAGCGTATAGTCGCCCAGTTTTTTGATGGCGGCTGCCAGAGTGAGGCTGGTAGCCCAGGTATCGGCTCCAGCAAACCTACGGTCAGAAAGCAGAATGATCTCATCTACGCCCAAGGACACTGCTTCACGCAGGGTTGCTTCCACCTGAGGTGGACCCATGCTGATAGCTGTAATCGTGCCGCCATGGGCTTCTTTGAGGCGCACAGCTTCCTCGATGGCATAGGTATCAAAGGGATTGAGGATGCTTTCCACACCTTCGCGGATCAGCGTATTGGTCTTGGGATCGATCTTGATCTCAGTAGTGTTTGGGACTTGTTTGATGCATACTACAAAATGCACAAAGCCTCCTATGCGTAAAACTTGCGGATGGTATCCACCACGAACTTTTTCATTTCCAGACTAAGTTCTGGATAAATGGGAATAGAGACCACTTTGCCAGCCAGCGCTTCGGACACGGGCAGATCACCCAGCTTGTAACCCAGGCTGCTGAAACACTCCTGCAGGTGCAGGGGCAGCGGATAGTAGATGGCACAAGCCACATCGTGGGCTTGCAGATGTTGCATCAACGCATCACGTTGCTCGCAGATAAGAGTATATTGGTTGTAGATAGTTACGGCTTTGGGATCGATAAATGGGGTCTGTAGCCCTGGCAGGTCTTGCAGGTGCTCGTCATAGAAACGGGCATTGGCACGACGCGCCTCGCTCCAGGCGGCAAGCTGCTCCAGCTTGACGAGCAGGATGGCAGCCTGGATGGTGTCCAGACGGCTATTGAGTCCCACCCATTTGTGATAATACTTGGGGTTTTCACCATGCACACGCAGTTGACGCAGCTTCATCGCCAGATCGTCATCATTCGTGAGGCACATGCCGGCATCGCCCATAGCCCCAAGATTCTTGCTGGGGAAGAAAGAGAGGGTGCCGATATCGCCAAAACTGCAGCTCATTTTGCCGTTCCAGGTAGCGCCGATACCCTGGGCATTGTCTTCGATCACTTTCAGATTGTGCTTTCTGGCGATCTCCATGATGGCATCCATATCTGCAGTCTGTCCAAAGAGATGCACAGGCATGATGGCTTTGGTGCGGGGTGTGATAGCAGCTTCGATGAGGGCGGGATCAAGGTTGAAAGTGCGGGGATCGATATCCACGAAGACTGGCTTGGCATGGTTGCGCCAGATCGAGGAGGCAGTAGCAAAGAACGTAAAAGGAGTAGTGATTACTTCATCCCCTTCATCGATTCCCAAAGCCTTGATAGCCAAAACCAGAGCGTCGGTGCCCGAAGCACAGCCAATGGCGTGTTTGATGCCCAGATAGGATTCCACTTTGGTTTCCAGTTCCTTCACTTGAGGACCCATGATATAGTGATGATCAGCAAAGACTTTGTCCATTACAGTTCGGATTGCAGGCATCAAAGGTTCATATTGAGCATGCAGATCCAGCATCGGTATTTTCATTGAAACTCCTTTATTTGGTGAGGTTTTGAACCCCAATGATGATTGTTATTGCCGAGGAAAGCAGGGTGATCACGTCCTTGACGTCCACCCACAGAGAACGATCGACTTGTTCAGGGATAAAGATCGTATCGCCAGGGTTGATCACAATGTCCTTTTTAACCTTTTCCCAGTTACCGCTGGTAGCGCGGATGATCCTTAGCCCTGTGAGCTTGCGGTAATTGCCATAACTTCCGGCTGTTTCCACATATTCCTGCCAGGTCTTGCCTTCCACCCAGGGTTGGATGCCCGGATTGCGGACATGCCCGCTTACCCACACTGCATTTAGCTTTTCAGGGATATAGATATAATCTCCATTGTTGAGGATTATGTTTCCCTCTTTGCCCTGAGAGCTCATCAAGCGATTGAAATCCACACTATACAAGCCCTTGGATTGTCGCATGCGGGTGCGTAAATAGTTGTATTCCAGAGGAGTCATATCGCTCATGGGTCTGGTTTTCAGCCTTTCAAGCTCGAGATCAGGCTGCTCAAAGACAGCCCTGTTCAAGACCATGGCATGATCCAGATCAGCTCTGGAGGTGAGCCCTCCAGCCTGAACAATGATGTCGTATAAAGTAGTTGTATCGCTGATGATGAATTCACCCTGGTTGCGGATTTCGCCTGAGAGAGTGACCACTCGGCGGGCTCGGAATTCGCTGTCGTAGGGCACCATGATGCGGTCAAAGGCGTTTAGAACAGTGTTTCCAGCTGCAGGATTCTGCTTCAGATTGATGATCTCCACCTGAAAAGGAACTCCACTGCTTACAAAGCGGTAGTGCTGGATATTGGCAGTATCTGCTCCAGGCAGCAGTCCCTGAGCCAGTTCAAACGCCTTGCCAAGAGTATCGCCAGCCTGAAATTCCAGTTCACCAGAGCGCAATACCGCACCATTGACGCTGATAATCTCTTGAATGGCAGCCACAAAGATCACATCCCCATCTTTGAGCAGGGGATTCTGGCTGAGATCGCCCAGGCGGTAATACATCATGAGGTCATAGTATTGCTCGGCGCCATTGCGGGTAAGCCTGATCCTGCGTAAGGACTGGTTGGCATTGTAATCCGGCTCGATACTCTTAGGCTCGCGCAGCATGGGGATGGGGTTTGTGCTGGTATGCTGGCTTGGAAGCAGAGGCTGTTCAGTCACCATCTGAGGGTTCAAGCCATAAGGATTGTCAGCTTTCTTCAGGGCATCAGACAGACGATCCGTGGCTACAAACCCATAGGAACCAGGGTATGCCACGTATCCTGTGACGCTTACGCTGATCTGAGGACGGGCTTCCACGGGGATTTCAAGCGCGGCTAAAGACAGTACCAGAACCGCAAAGAGCAGGATTAAGAGCTTAATTTTCATAATAGTGGATCATTCTGGTGATGATGTCGTCCAGAGTGAGTTTGGGCGTGTAGCCTATAGCCTGATTGATCTTGGTGAGATCGGGCATGCGGTTCATCATATCCTCAAATCCCTCTTCAAAGGCATCTTCATAGCTCATGTATTCGATGCGGGATTTGCTCTTGCACATGGTCTTTACTTTATGAGCCAGGTCTTTGATGCTGATCGATTCAGTGGTGCCCACATTGTAGATTTCACCTTCACATTCGGGGGTAGCCATCAGCTTGATGAAGGCATCCACCACATCTGAGACATCGGCAAAACAGCGGGATTGCTCGCCACTGCCATACACCACAATGGGTTGATCCAAGAGTGCGGCCTTGATGAATTTGGGTAGCACCATGCCATATTGTCCCATCTGGCGAGGGCCTACGGTATTGAAACAGCGAACGATCACCACGGGGAGCTTCTTTTCGCGAAAGAAAGCCAGCGCCATGAATTCATCAATGGCTTTGCTGCAGCTATAGCCCCAGCGGCTGATATGGGTGGAGCCCAGCAGCCTGTCATCCTGTTCGGCAAAGGGCACTTTCTCGCTTTTACCATAGATCTCGCTGGTGGAGGTGATCAGGGCTTTGGCTTTGTATTTGTTGCAAAGCTCAAGCACGTTGTCTGTGCCCACGATATTGGTTTTCAGGGAAAGCAGGGGGTTTTCGATAATGTATTTCACGCCCACAGCCGCCGCCAGATGATACACCTGTTCGCTCTTGGAGATCAGCTTGTCCATCAATTCACGATTCAAAACTGAGCCGATGCTGTAACGGAAATTGGGGTTTGCCTTAAAATCTTCGATATTCTCCAGCCTGCCCGTGGAGAGATTGTCTATTATGTGCACTTCGTGGCCATCATTCAGCAGCCGTTCTGCCAGGTGCGAACCGATAAAGCCCGCCCCACCTGTGATCAGAATTCTCATTCTCACTCCATCTTAGGTGTTTTAACTCTCCGTATCACTTTACAATACGGTAATGGTAACCCGATTTGCAGATGGACTTTTTGTCAATAGAAAAGGTGATCCTCACAGTCAGGATCCTCATTCGAATTACGCTATCAATGCGCAGTCATTACGCACTCTGTCCGTAATGACTGCGTAATGACTGCGTAACTCATCAAGCGTCGGCATGAAGCTTCTACACAAATGTGGAAACGTCATCCTGACGCATGAATAAAGCTTCAAGTTGAAGCTTCTACATATATACGGGTTACGTTTGGATTGGACACGTCTTCCTACCCCAAACCTTCGCTTCACTCAGCTTTGAGGACTCCGGTCGTGTCGACGAGGCCGCAGGCCGAGCCTTTCGAGCACGTTCCGTGCTCCGCAAATGGGGACGTTTGCGATCTAAATACGCAGGGTTCGAAAACCCTGCGGTACAACAGACTGAAAGTCTATGTTACTACAGGCTGAAAGCCTATGTTACAGGGACGTTTGCGATCCAGTCTTGTGCTCTTTTTATCTCCTGCTCCACTCACGCCGGACAAGGGAGGTGCACGTGTGGCTCTGGACATAATCATAGCCTGTGATTTACCCCCAGGAGTTAACGAAGTTAACGAGAAATGCCATAGTTACGTCTCAATTCTAAGACCCTATATTGAGATTTAACATTAAGGAAACTCATTAACTTCATTAACTCTGAGGGCATTATTCACAGCAGCATCAGGAGCTAAGAATTGCTGACAAACCCATGATAAACGGCTTATTACCGGTTACAAATGTCGCATCATAACCAACCCCTCACCCCGCCCTCTCCCACATCCACACCGGCAAGGGGAGAGGGAGAAAAGAGGTTTCCCACAAAGGGAGAGGGTGAAAAGGTCTCCCACAAGGGGAGAGGGAGTTCTACGTAACCCGTATATATAGGGTACTCACCATCCTCAATGTACTATAGGAGGGCTTAGGCGTCTATTTCACCATGAGCATTTTCTTATTCGACAGCAGATCACCAGATTTTACCCGAAGATAATACACGCCGCTGGCACAGGCCTTGCCATGCTCATCTTTACCATCCCAGGAGAGCAGATTGATGCCTGAAGGCGCATTGCCCTGGTGCAGGCTGCGCACTTTCTGACCGCGCAGGTTGTAGATCTCCACAGCCACAGGTGCTGGGCTCTTGAGCTCATATTCGATGCGGGTATGGTCTCGGAAGGGATTGGGGTAGTTTTGCAATCGGGGTGAAGGCACTGCCACAGGCTCTTCAGCGCTGGAATAGGTGAGGTTTACCAATTGGGTCTCAGTTTCCAGATACACTTCATTGGGAGTGTAAAATACCGAGCCGACCTTGAATTCATACCAGGTGGTGGGCTCGAATCCCGCAATGCTGCAGGTTCTGACCGAGCCTGGGAAATTCATGATGTTCCAGGTGGAAGCAGGTGCACCATACTCTTTGTATGCCACTTCAAAGTGATCAGGATCGGTATATGAATACCAGCGGAGATTGAAGGTATCAGGCGCTTGAGGCTGCACGGGAGCCAAATAGGGGAGGCAGGTGAGATTGGCATTGGGATCGATCTGCATGCCTGCATCCAGAAAGGCTTCAATGGCGATGGAGCGGGCTTTTAGATCATCCAGATCCTCGCCTACAAACAGGATTGTATAGAAGGTTTTAGTCTCGTGGGGAGCCAGATTGAGGCGCTGGTAAAAATTACCCTCGTCATCTGTATCGTAGTAGCCAGGGGTTCCAGGCTGGGCACCGAAATAGGTGTTCAGCACTCTGGTATCATTCGGAGCTGGCTGTTCATACTCCATGATATCATCTTGTTCAGGACGCAGGGGAGTGTAAAAGCTCCAATTTGGATTTCTGCCAGTAGCCAGCCAGTATTTTTCATTTGAGGTTCTTCCAGTGGGGATCAAGGTTCTGGGGTTTTTGTCATCAGGCCCTTGCCCCACCCTCCAATACCAGGCATGGTGAAGACTGTTTTCATTGAACTCAGGGATATAGAGTTTGCTGCCCACCAGATGGAGAGAAAATCCCATATCACCATCTGCATCGCGACTGTAAGCAAATTCATAGCCCTGCCCTTTTACATAGCCGCTTAGGTCATCTACGGCGAGTTCGGGGCCCCAGGAGCTAGGTCCGATATCGGCATCCACATAATGTGAAATGGCGAGGTCTTCGATGGTGTCGAATTCATTGGTATTGTGCACTATATATTTATTGATCAGCATGCGGTCGTGGTTCTGCAGGTTCCAGGCATAGCTTTCCTGATGCACAGCCAGTCCCAGAGGATAGTGGGTGCTTTGCCCGGATTGAGTGCCATAATCCCTGTCGCCAGGAGTTCCAAAGGGGCAGTAGTCATAATAATAGGAACTATGTGTGGTGAAGCCCGGAGTAACAAAAGGACCGGGCTGGGGGATTGTGAAACAGAAGTTTGTGCTGTTGTAAGGATCAAAAGGCAGGGGTGCGGGCTCGCCCATGATGCTTTTCAGGACTCGATCCTGAGAGTTGTACAGAGCGTATAGATCTCCCATCATAGGGTTTAATGTCATCAGCGGATTGTAAGCTGGAAGCAGTTCATACAAATCTGCATCACCATCATTACCCACAGAGGTAAGAGTATCCTGGGCTGCCACCAGATTCGGAGTCCAGTCTGGATGCCCTTCATAGACCAGGACATTGTTGGTCTGAGATGGAGGGTAGGTAAGCCAGTATAACTGGCGTCCCAGGGCATCACGGCGTGCCTTTTTCCCAGAGATCCAGATGGAGGATTTGTAGATCAGTTTCAAACCAATATTGAGTTGCATGTCTTCATCATGGCCGTAATTGGTGGTTACGATCCTGACATTGCCATTGTTGAGCGTTTCAGTATCCAGCATCCGGTCTGGTTCGGATTCGACAAGAGGTAACGCATAGATGCTAAGAGCACAGAGGCAGATCAGACAGAGCATGAGGCGTTTCATTTGCTCCTCCTTTGGGCTGATGAATTGCCCAGAATTTCATTGAACACAGTACTTAATGCACTTGCCGTGGGAGCTGGCTCCATATATGAAAGCGGGAAACCAAAGACCACTACATTACTGCCGGCATGGGAGTGCTTGTAGGCAACATATTTGGAGCTATAGAGGTCATATTGCTCCTGTGTGGGCGGGTAAACAGTAGCTGTCACGGGCTTGCAACCAAAAGCGTAGATGGGAGCTGTACCGGCGCTGGCATTGAACCAGGTGATGGTCGAAAGGCCTTGTCTCAAGTTTACAATGCTGTTGAAGGGATCAGATAGATTGAGGGGGATATCGTTGTATCCGGCCTGTCCTATGGCACCCACAAAGAAAGGACTGGTGGCAAGAGAATTGGATAGGACACCATACTCATCTACAGAACCGATGCCCAGCCTGTTTTGCAGGAAACCATGCCCGATGGCTGAGTTTTCCAAATCGCTGAAGATATAACCCACTCTGCTGGTTCCGCTGAGAACCATATTGCCCTGATTGCCCAGATAAATATCCAGGGCATCGAGGTTTACCATCAGATTCGGGATACTGCTGGGATTGTCGCTATGCCAGAGAATAGCTTTGTAATTCTGTAAAGCAACTGGGGAAACACGATCTGAGGATTGGGTTCCCAGATCAATGCTTGTAATGGCACCCCAGGTGGTGGGGACTACAGCATCGTAGAAACCATCCACCAATGCTTCGGGCGAGTTGCTGGTATGAGCAGGGCTATTGTCGATCAGAAGGATCCCATCCCGCTCAGAGGGGCTTTTATAGGGAGCAAGGTTGAAGGTTTGGGTGGCAGCCAGAGGGCTCAGCGTGCCTTGTAAGTCCTCCACCTTGAGCTCCACAGAGTGCTGGCCACTACCCAGCCCCTGCAGGATGCAGTGGCGGGAATTATCGTTGAAATTCGGCACCCGCAGCCAGGATAGACCATCGAGGTCGTTAACTACCTGGGCATTGAAGAATTGAGGCTGATTGGGGAAAGCAGCGCCATCCAGCCTCAGCCAGAAGGCTGTGATCCGGCTAAAGTAATTCACTCCAGTAGGGCTCAGGACGGTGTTCAGCTCTCTATCAAAGGGATTGTCTGTATAGATAAGGGTGCCATTACTGGTGATGGTTCCATATTGACCTTTATATCCCCAGCGCAGGTGCAGCTTGAAATCCGGGGAGTTTATCCCTTCCAGGCCGTTATTTCCAGACCAGAACTCACGGTTGTGTTTATCGCCATTGGGGGGTATGGGATTCAGATCATAGGCTGGGGATTCATTTGCAATCGCATAATGGTACTGTCCCAATCCCAGGAAAGTATTGCTGTAGATCATCGCCACGGGCTGGTAGCCTGAAACTACATTGAAATGGACACTTGTTGGTACGGCCTGTACCACTCCCGAACGGGACACCACATAACATTCAAACTGGGTGTAGGTATTGGGAGCATTGAAGGTGAGTGCTGGTGTGGAATTTTGATTCAGGATGGCTTTGCGGATGTCAGGATTGTCCATGGTGCTATACCAATCGCCTGCCTGGAGGATTTGCAAGGAGGAATCGATGATGTTCAGACGATACATAAAGTGATGGGCATACATGCCATCCACATAGATATCGCCGATGCTTTCCCGCAATTTGAACTCAATTCCGGCAGCGACATTAGCATAATTGTTAAAGGGAACCTCTATCACTGAATCAACTACACGAGTGCTCCGAAACGGGGATTCCAGATCTTCAACTGTGCCATCAGGATGCTTCACCTTTACCTGAACGCTGGTGATAAGATCCTGAATCCTGCCATTCTGAGATGTGAAATCCAGGCTGAACTGGTTGCTGGCTGTCCAGATGCTTGCATCACTCATCAGCAGCCAGCCCTCAGGATCTGTAGTGATGCCAGGCAAGGGTTCTGCTTTCAGAGTGGTCAGCTTGAAGGCATAAAGCAGGTCCAAAGATTTTGCAGTCTGTATTTCGATGGATTGCCTGTAGGTGAACTCCTCTGCATCCAGCATGATCTTGGCCTCGGAAAAGCTCAGACTGGTGAGCTCAGGCAGTTCAGGAAGCAAGGGGTTACGCTTGTCACAGGATAGTATAAACAAACACAAAGCGACGGTCACAATGACTATGAGTAGCCGATACATACTACCTCCCAAGTGGGTTATCTAGCTTTGGAGATATGTGTATGCCGACGCTGATACTGTCAAGAAATTTTTTAATCCTGCTATGATTTATTTCAAGAATATCCTGAGCATACCTCACTTTTAATGCATAATGCACTTACCACTATGATATTACACAATTCAGCGGGGCAAGAGACGAAAACCGGAACGAATAAGGGAGGGCTTAAACGCTTATCGGACAGCGTTTCGGGCCAGCCGCATCCCGATGTAGCTGTAGCTTGGATAATCGGTGCTGAGATCGCGACGGAACCCGATCTGGCATTCCTCCAAGGTATCGCACCAAGCGCTGCCTCTTTGGGCGCGGACACTACCATTGGATGGTCCTTTGGGATCGATGCTGCCATTTTCGGGTTGATAATCCCAACTGTGCCAATCCCAGCAAAGTTCAGACACATTGCCGGCCATGTCATATATTCCCAATAAGTTGGGAGTGTAACTACCTACGGGTGCACTGAAGGCATAGCCGTCCTCATAATCTTCCAGAATGGCCCAGGTATAGTCATCATGCTCCTCATAATAACCCAGAAAGCTTTCATCGGCGAGATTGGCCGGTGGTTCCATCAGAGGATTCATCTGAAGGTCGTCGTCGCCCCAGACATACAAATAGCTCATACCCCTGTCGCTGGCAGCGAATTCCCATTCAGCAGTGGTTGGGAGCCGATACCCATTGGCTTGGGGATTCCAGGTTACGCTCCAGCTTTGGGTGTCCTGGTCGTTGAGGTTGTTGGGGTCTTTGGTGTCTTTATCGATCTGATAGACGGGAGTCAGACCAGATTTGCTGGATAGCCAGTTGCAGTAGGAAATTGCGTCATACCAGGTGAGACTGGCGGCGGGATGGTTGTCTTGCTGTTCATAGCCGGGATCGCGCCAGCTGAGTCCGGGCTTATCAGTCCAGTTGGCATCTACAAGTCCAAATCCCACGCCTTTGATTTCAGATGTGCTGAGATAGCCGGTGGCATCTACAAACTCACGGAACTCTTTGAGAGTCAGTTCATACCTGGCCAGCTGAAAGCTGCTAATCTGCACCTGAATAGGCTGATCGTCCTGGGTGATGCCCATTTGAATCCATCCACCCTCGATTGCGATCATTTCTGGCCCCGCAGCCATGAGGGTCATTATAGTGAGCAGGAACAACAAAGCAAATGTTATCTTTTTCATTATTATCTCCATACAAGTATTGATTGAGATAGTATACACGATCTTGAGCTTTAGCAAAGCAGGAATATTAACTCGCGATGCATAACATACTGGATATATGGGTGCTTACTTCAGATAGACCACTTTCCCTACAGTAGACTGCTGTCCCTGGCTGACTCTGACAAAATACACGCCTGAACCAGCCTTATGCCCCTTAAAATCTTCACCATTCCAGGATAGATCAAGCTGTTGGTGCTGGGGCAGAAAGTTCATACTCCTGATCAACTGGCCTTTGAGATTGAAGATCTCCAGCTTCAGCGGGGCTCGGGTATCCACCTTATCGAGCTTGAAAGATACATACTGCCGGAAGGGATTGGGATAGGGAGGATACAGGATCACACCTGGATGAGATGGAGCAAGTTCATCCTCTACACTCACAGGCTCACCAAACCAATCTGTCAATACAGTCCTGATCAGCCCTTGGGCTTCATCCTCCCGCATGAAATACAATGGGAAGCTGAGCAGTACGGCCTTCCCCTCGCCATAAATGTGCCGAATTCCCACATACATACCATTCAAATACCCCTGAGCAGCTGTGGGATCGTAGTCTGATCCGTAGCAGAACAGAGGATCTGCATCAGCCGTGGGTTCGAGTCCTTCTACATGGAAGATATGGTTATGAAAGGCTATTGGAGTCTTGAGGCTGTCCACCTGGAGGTTGTTCAGGGTGCCCATCTGCGAGATGGCATAGCGAAACCGTGCAGTATTGGTGTAGTTGATTCCCTGAATCCCTAATACCTGGTTTATGAAAGTGTCCTCAGCAAAGCTGGCTGGATACACTGCATCCAGTTCAAAGGCTTGCCCCGGATGGCAGATACTGAAGAGCACCTGTCCGCCATAATTGATGTAATCTTTCAGGGCTGCTTTGGAATCGAAGGGTGGGATATAGTTGCTGAAGTCATTACCGTGCCAGATAATGGATGAGTAGATGCCCAGATCAGCCAGTCTCAGATACGTGCCTGTCTCTTCCAGATCGATTGCATCACTTACTTGCAAGCCTGTGGTGATGCGATTGTAGAAATCATCCACCATGGTATCGGTAGGCTGGAAGGGATTTGTGCCCGTATAATTCATAGTTTCATCTATGATCAGGATACCTTGGTCAAGGGATACAGGACGGCTTTTGATGACATTTGTGAATAGCCCCTGGTTTCCATCTGAGTCAACTGCGCAAAGCCTGTAGCAGTAGTAGGATTGCAAACCAGGCAGTTGTGCATCCAGATATGAGGTCTGAGGAGCAGCTACGATCCCAACCAGGCTTCCGGGATCAGATTCAGACAGGGAACGGTAGATGTGATATGCAGCCAGATCCAATTCCTGATTAGCTGCCCACAATAGTTCTATGGCATTAGGTTGAGGCAGGTCTGTGAAGCCCGTGGGGATTCTGGGTATATGGAGGGGTACTCCCGAGGTTGTGGTCTGATAGCTTTCGAGACCTGTTGGGTCAGCAGCACTAACCCCAATATAACAGGTAGTTCCCTCAGTAAGACCATTAATCACAAACTCCATCGCTGTGGTTTCAGCCGAGTATGAGTAGTTCCATTCTGATTCTCCCCAGTGCACTACATAGTGATTCACCAATGGGTCATTAGATGCGTCCCAGGAAATTCGCAGGCTGTTTCCAGTGCCAGTGTCAGTTACTTCTAGTTGGGCTGGAGGAGACGATAGGTGAGAATAGTGAGCAGCCATCGCCAGCACGTTCTTGGCCATTTTGCTGAAGTAAACAGGATCCAGATAATCCACAGTGTCCAACGTGGAATGATATACCGGAGACATCCAGAATTCATCAAAAGATATGGCAGGGAAGCCGTATTCCCAGAACAAATAGCTGTCCGTATTGAACTCATTCAGAGGAGCCAGCACAGCATTGAGACCTGTGTACAAAGCAGAAATCTGGGTGGCATAGGCAGCATGATCCAGGCAGCCATCATAGCTATGTAACAGCATTCTATGATCGTCCGGGTAGGGAATGGTATTGCCGATCATATCCATATTGATCATCAGCCGGATATCCATGTTGTTTTGCTGAGCGTTTGCCACGTAATTGTAGGTGCCGATGCAGCCAATTTCCTCAGCCGCCAGAGGAATAAACAGGATCGAACAGCGAGGCTGATAATTCACAGCTTTCATGATTCTGGCTATCTCGAGGATTGCAGCCACACCCGTAGCGTTGTCATCAGCTCCCGGGGCTATTAGCATGGGGTCATCAGTCCAGTTTTGAGAGTCATAATGCGCACCCACGATGATGTATGAATCAGGATACACAGAGCCCGTGAGTTCGGCTACCACGTTGTATTGATAGTCGGTTTGCCAGGGAACGGGATTCAGATGAGCATTACCGTAACCATAGCTTTGCAGCTTGTTTTTGAGCCAGTTCGCAATGTCCAGCCGATTGGTATTGGCTGCGTATCGAGTACCAAAGTTCTGCAGATGTTGCACATAAGCCATCAGACTATCCTGAGATACCATGCCCAGCATATCTGTGATGAAGTTTCGGGTATGAAGCTGCTCGGGCAGATTGATTCTGTGGGATTCAAGGGATATCGGTTCCGTACGTAGTGGGATCAGGCAGCCCTGCACCATGTGCCTGATATCCTGTTCCGGAAGGCTGGATTGGATCAGGAGGCAGGAATCCATGTCCAGGAGCCGGTTCACCCCTGCCGGTAGATTTTTGTCAGGTTCCGTATTCCTGGCTTTGAGCAGGTACAGACCTTCATTATCGACACTGCTCAGCACCTGAGCGCCGGGATACTCAAGATAATTGTCAAGCGCAGCAATCAGATAGGATTGATTGTAATACAACACTTGCATACCGCTCTCTGACAATGACTTCAGCCATGCGATCCGCTCTTGATATTGCTCTTGCAAATCTTTGTAGGGCATAGGGATGGCCACGATAGGGCCAGTATTACAGAATGCCTGAATGATAGTAAAACCCAAACCCATCCAAAGCAGTAATCTCTTCATTTATAACTCCATATCTGAATTGGCCAGCAAATCGAAACGGAAGCCTCTGAAATGTACTGATAAAATAATCTAAACCCAAGGATTTACAATGAAAACTTTGGATAAGGTACGACAGTGGAGATACTTCATTTATTGCTATCTCGGGCACTTAACTGGAGATTTTGTCGGAAGCATTGGACAAATTCTCCTGTATTCATGATTAGTCTCAGGCTTATCTCACAAGCCTTACCGAGTCAGCGTAAAAGAGCCTACACCCACAAAACTATTGACAGGATAGCAGTGCCTTGTAAGCTCTCCCCATTACATATATTTCTACACAGGAGATACCCATGAAGAGATGCATCTTACTAATGATCCTGGTGCTGAGCCTGGGTTTGGCCTTTGCTCAGACTTATCTTTGGGAGGATTTCTCCTCCGAGACATTCCCACCTACGGGTTGGACTATCAATGGAGGATCAGGAAACTGGTCTGCCAATGACAGCCGTTTTGCCAGGGGCGAGGCTCCTGAAATGCGCTTTAGCTGGTCACCTACCTTCACTGGTACTTCCCGAGTGATTTCCCCGACAGTGGATACCACTGGAGAGACCTCCCTGAAGCTGGAATTTCGCCACTGTTTGGATTACTATGATGAAACCTTCACGATCGGAATAGCCACCCGCTCTAATAATGGGGCCTGGAATACTGTCTATCATATCGTGGAAGTAAATGCCGATATTCAGGCACATCAGCGTACCATCAATATCGCCAATGCCGATGTGGGCTCCAGCACTTTCCAGTTTTGTTTCTTCTTTACTGGCAATTCCTACAATATCGACTACTGGTATATCGATAACATCCGTCTCTACAAACCCTGGCCCAATGATCTGGCTCTGATGGAAGTCCTGAGTGTAAATGAAGCTTATGCCGGAGTGGGTTACACTCCGATCGTGATGACCAAAAACGTTGGTCAGAACACCCTTACATCCTCGGTATCCCTGAATGTGTACGAGGATGATACACTTCTTCAGAGCAGTCCAGATTTCTACGGTGTTTCCATGCAAGAGGGCTATCAGACGCCTGTTTCATTCCCGGATTTTATTCCACCTGAAACCAATAAAGTGTATCGCCTGGAATTCTCCATCACCTCCGTTGAGGATGTGATAGATGATGACCTTTCGAACAACACCATTATCTTCTATGTCAATACTTGGACGGGAGACAAACAGAATGTGCTACTGGAAATTGCCACCGGTACCTGGTGTCAATACTGCCCTGGAGCAGCGATGGCGGCGGATCAGTTTGTGGATTTTGGTTATAATGTCGCCGTGATCGAGAATCATCAGGGGACAGGCACTACCACGGATCCTTTTGAAAATATCTATTCTGCCGGACGTAATACCTATTACGGCGTGACTGGATTTCCCACCGCATTCTTTGATGGAGTCGTCTCCGTGATTGGTGGTGCCACTACGAATATGATTGGCTATTACATGCCCAAATACAATCAGCGTTCACTGGTGCGTACTCCCTTGCTGATGGATATCTTTGGCGAAACGCAGGAGCGTGGCACCTACAACACTTTTGTCCGCATCAACAAGCTGGCAGCCATGGCAAATCCCAATACCGTTCTTCACTATACCGTTACAGAATCCAATATCACCTTTTCCTGGCAAAACCAGAGTCATCTGAACTTTGTAAACCGCCTGATGCTGCCAGGACTGGAAGGCACTCCTGTGGCTTTGAACACCATGGATAATGGTGAATACGACATTCCCTTCACATTGACGACCAATCCTGCCTGGAACGAGGCAAACCTGGAGATAGTCGCTTTTATTCAGGATCTGGATACCATGGAAGTGATCCAGGCTCAGAAAGTAATGCTTGCCAATCTGAGTATGCCCATCGTCGCCAATGAAGACTTGGTGAATAGCGCAACTGTGGCGCTGGGTAAGATCTATCCCAATCCCTTTGCCCAGGAAGCTAATATCGAGTTTTCACTCAAAAACAGCAGTCCTGCTACTATCCAGATCTACAATGTCAAAGGCCAATTGGTACGCACTCTGATGCAGGAATCCAAAAGCGCCGGAATCCATAATCTGAAATGGACTGGAACCGATGCCCAAGGCCAGAAAGTAGCCAGTGGCATCTACTATATCCGGCTCAATCAGGATGGCGTTACCCAAACCAAGAAAATCATGCATCTCAAATAGTTACACACCTCATCCATATACAATACGGCTCTATTCGTCAAAGATGGAGCCGTTTTTTTAGTCGAGAAGTCGAGGGGTCGAGAAGTCGAGGGGTCGAGAAGACGGGGGATGGAGAAGTCGAGGGGTCGAGTCGAGTAAGTGCTCTTTGAGCCCCTTCTGGTCTTAAGCAAACGGGAACGTTTGGATTGGACACGTCCCCGTGTCCACGAGGCTAGAGGCCGAGCCTTTCGAGCACGTTCCGTGCTCCGCAAACGAGGACGTTTGCGATCCAGTTACACACGTTCGAAAACCCAGCGGTACAACAGGCCAAAAGCCTATGTTACGGGAGTTGCTGTTGTTTCACCTTTCCTTTTTTCACTATGTAGCTGGCAGTTAAAATTGGTACAAGATGGCAGTTGAAAATGGTACAAAAGTGCCACTAATGAGTTCCACAAAACTAAGTTGGAGCTCAAATGATAGGAGCCAGAATGTACAACAGCATACTAACCCTAAAAGAGTTGGGCAAAAGCCAGCGTCAGATAGCTGATGTGCTTCAGTTATCAAAAAGCACGGTAAACAAGTATTGCCAAATGTCAGAAGCAGATGGCAAAATGCACTCCTGCCGGCGCGCCGGCAGGAGTGCATTTTCGGTTGCGGAAGCCTATATCCGGGATCGGCTGCTTCTCAAACCCAAGCTTCGTTCCAGTCGCCTGTATTGGGAGGTTATGGAAAGGTATCCGGGTATAGAAGCCAAACAGAGAGCATTCAGGAGCTATGTGAAAAATCTAAGAGATGAGCTACCCAGGACTCAACAGAGATTTTTCAGCGTCATTGAGACCCTTCCCGGCCGACAGATCCAAGTTGATGGAGGTGAGATGAGGGTCGATTGCGTGTCGGGTGGCCAGATCAAGGTTTATTTCTGCAGCTTTGTCCTGTCCTTTTCCAGGCAGTTATTTGTTCACTGCCAGACAAGGCCGTACAATACAGATGACTTTATCGCCGCCCATTGCCAGTCATTCAGATACTTTGAAGGCATGGCAGCAGAGTATGTCTATGATCAGACAAAGCTGGTTGCCATCCATGAAAAGTATCGCGAAGTACTTTACAATGAAGCCTTCCATCAGTTCTCTGTGAAGTCAGGTTTTCATCCCCTGGTCTGCGAAGGTTATGATCCCCAGAGCAAGGGCAAGATAGAGCGATGTATCCAGGAAGTGAAGCAAGGCTTTCTATACGGACGTTCGTTTGCCGACCTTGCGGACCTGAGGGATCAGTTGCAGGAATGGCTGTTCAGATTCAACCGCAGAATACACAGCACCACCGGCAGAGTGCCTCAGGATCTATGGGCTGAAGAAAAGTCCCTGTTGGTTCCTCCCCCCGAGGTCTATATCCAGCCACAAACCAGGAAGGCAGATAAGACAGGCTTGATTTCATATTCCGGCAATAAGTACTCGGTACCATTGGCTTTTCAGAACAGGATTGTGCTGATTGAGCCGGAGAACGGGATGCTTGCTATCCTGGATCCCTCATCCGGAAAGGTCATGGCCACCCATCAGATCCCTGCCGGCAAGGGGAACCTGATCAAAAACAATAACCATTACCGTGACTTCCAAGTGATCCTCCAAGAATTGAAGGACAAAACCATAAGCAGATTCTCCAGGTTTGCGGACGGCGTTCAAATCGTGGAGAGGTTGCTGACCGACAATCCCAAGATTGCCAGAGATCAGCTGCGTGCCATGCATAAACTGCTTGATAAGTATGACCATCAGACCTGGGACAAGGCCTATCCTCTGATCATGGAAATGCCCACTTTGAGAGCCACCCTAATCGAAAGCATTTTGGCAAAAGCGGAACGCTTGATCAGGCTTGATGACGCTCTCTCACAGCCAACTGTCGTTCCGGTCAAAGAATCGGCTATACAACGATCATTATCAGACTATATGGGAGTGATCCGCAATGATAGAAACCACTAAAAGATACCTCAAAAGAGCCAGATGTTATCATATCATGAATAATCTGGAAGCTGCCATCAGAAATGCTGAGAAAAAGAACATGTCTCATCTGGAGTTGCTGTATTACCTGTTTGAGAAAGAAAACTCGGGCAGGGACCAGACTCTTATCAACAGAAGATTAAAACAGGCAAGGCTGCCAACCCTGAAAACCTTCGATGAATTTGACTTTGCCTACCAACACAACATCACCAAACTAAGAGTCAAAGAATGGCTGTCTTTCATCTGGCTGGAACAAAGAGAGAACATCATCCTCATGGGGCCTCCAGGAGTAGGAAAGACCCACGTTGCTATATCCTTGTGTTTTGAGGCAATCAAGGCGGGTTTTAAAGCTGTGTTCTTCAACATGAATACCCTCATGGAAGAACTCATCCTGGCAGAAAACGATGGCAAACTAAACAGCTTGCTCGCTAACATAGCCAAGAACGACCTTATTGCCATAGATGAAATGGGCTATCTTCCTATGAATGCCAAAGCAGCCAATCTCTTCTTTCAGCTGGTTAGTCACCTCTACGAGTACAAATCCATCATCATTACTTCAAACCGGCTCTTCAACGAATGGGGAGTCACTTTCAACGATAACGTCATAGCTACCGCAGTCCTGGATCGTTTATTGCATCATGCCCAAACAGTTACCATGCTGGGTGACAGCTTCAGACTGAAACATCTAAAGGAATAGTCAGGTGTACCAGTTTCGACTGCCAAACTGTACCATTTTAGATTGCCATTGACAACTATCATGCGGCTACAAGCCGCATCCACTCTTCCACCTATCCACATGAGGTATGCTGACCTCGATCTACTCCTTACGTCAACCTCTCGACTCAAGCGATATCCTGTCCATCCCTCTCATCCCGTCATCTGTGTTCTATCGATGTTAAGCGTTATAGGTTATGCGTCATGCGTGCCATCCATTCTAAACTCACCATTCTCAATTCAACCGCGCTATCATTGCGCACTTCATCCGTAGTGAGTCCGTATTGATAGCGTAATTCGAATGAGGACGCTGCCTGTGATCTATTCCCAGAATCTTGTAGCATGGGCTCCGGACAATGTTGATCCAGTGCATGGTTGAGAGGCATGGATAAGCTCTTATTGCAGGAGCAGTTAGGCTTGGAGAGCCAAACACGTCATCGGGTCTGAGTGGTTTTTGCTTGACAGCCTTATGATTACTGCATCATTAGTTGCCTAAGCATTTCAAGTCCTTTGGGAGCTTGATGCCTGGTCCGGCACCAGCCGAAATGGTCTTGGTCTCCGCGGATTGAATTTATCAATGGAAACTGTCTCGTTCCGAGATATCCAACCTGCGTAACAAGAATAACCAAAGGATATATCATGAAAACACTACTTTCAGTCTTAGCACTGCTACTTTGTATTTCTCTGAGCGCTCAGATTGCCGAGGCACCCACTCAGGGAACTGGTACTGCAGACAATCCCTTTCAAATCGACAGTTTCGCCAATCTGTTCTGGTTAACTCAGACCCCCGGAGTTTGGAGCATGTACTTCATTCAGACTGCGGATATCGACGCCAGTGATTCAGCTTTGATCTCAGATCCTACCCCAAATACTTCAGGCTGGATTCCGATAGGTAGTACTTCACCATATTTTACAGGTTTTTACGATGGGCAGGGGTACAAGATATTCGATCTCTATATGCACCGTCCTTCCCTGAGTTATGCTGGTCTGTTTGGCTATATGCAGACTGGAACGCTGAATCGGATCAATCTGCGGGACGTGTATATCCTGGGATATAACTATACTGGAGGTCTGGCAGGGGTGGCAAATTATGGCTCTGTGGTCAATAACTGTTCCGTGACCGGCTCTGTGAATGGCGTGACCAATGTGGGTGGACTTTTGGGCTATTGTGACGGGTCCGGCACCACCAATAGCTACACCCATGCCAGCGTGTATGCTTCAGGCGACAATGTGGGTGGCTTTGTGGGTCTCTCGGGATGGAACAACGGCACCTATCATAACTTTTGCTATAGCACCGGCAGCGTGACTTCTTCCAGTTCTTACAAAGGTGGATTCATTGGGCGTACAGGCTCGGTAACGCTCAGGGATTGCTGTTGGGATCTGCAGACATCAGGCATGGCGACCGATCCCCTGGCTGTGGGCAAAACCACGGCTGAGTTGAAACAACAAGCCACTTACTACAGATGGAACTTCCACAACCAGTGGAGCATCGAGGAAGGTGTCTCCTATCCTGATCTGGACGCTTTGCTTTATTATAATACTCCACCTGCCTTGTCTTTAGATGATTTGCTGGGATCCGGGACATCCGATTCCCCCTACCTGCTGATGAATGCTGCTCAGTTGAACGTAATGCGCCAGGATTTGAGCGCACATTATGCCCTGGGAGCCGATATCGACCTGAGTGCATCAGTGGCCTGGAACCATGGTCGGGGCTGGGAGCCAGTGGGGAATAATTCCTCACGCTTCACAGGTACTTTTGATGGCAATGGCTATACGATCAGCGGACTTTGCATCAGCAGACCCAAGACAGATTTTCAAGGGCTATTCGGCTACGCCAGCGGAGCCACAATCCGTAGAACCAATCTTGACAACGTCCACATTTTGGGTCAAACCTACTGTGGCGGAGTTTCTGGATATGCGGAAGATAGCAGTATTGACGAGATCAATTTTCAAGGCACGATCATTGCCTATAGCTTTTCAGGAGGGATCGCCGGAGTAGTGAAAAATGGCTCTGTGCAACGGTGTTGGGCGGATGTGGATATGATGAGTTTCAATGCTTATGCAGGAGGAATAACCGGCAATATCGCCAGCAGCACAAGTATCAGCGGAGTAGTTAGCAATTCAGGCAGCACTGGAGCCATCGAGGGTAGCAACAATGTCGGTGGTGTAGTAGGTATGATTTCCTGGGGCTATGTGCTGAATTCCTATAGTCATGCATCCATATCAGGCTCGTATCAGGCCGGGGGCTTGGTAGGTACTAATGGTTGGGATTATCCTGGCCATATCTCTCGCTGTTTTGCCACGGGACTAGTGACCCTCAAAACGGGGGGTTCTTTGGCAGGTGGTTTGGTGGGGTATTTCGTGAATGGCAGCGTCCTAGAATCATACTGGGACACGCAAAGCTCAGGGATGCCTACCAGTTCGGGCACGGGAGCTACAGGCAAGACGACCACTCAGATGATGCAGCAAAGCACTTTTGAACGCTGGAACTTTGATACCCTTTGGCAGATGGGAACCAGGGGATATCCTGCTCACAAAGATCTCTCCATCCATGCCCTGCCCGTGGCATTGACACCTGCTGATCTATTGGGTTCGGGTCTGCCCGATCAGCCTTATGTGATCCAGAGCATCGATGAACTCAATGTGATGCGTCAAGCGCCCGGAGCATCGTATTATTTGAATAATGACATCGATCTCAGCGCCACTTGTGTTTGGAACGGAGGAAGAGGCTGGACGCCAGTAGGTACCAGTACCATCCCCTTCACAGGTAGATTTGATGGCGGTGGTCATGAACTCAGCCATCTGTTTATCGAATTGCCGGGTGGAGTCTATGTCGGCTTAATTGGGTACGCTTCAGGCAGCACGATCAGGGATGCCAGTTTCACAGATGTCAGCTTGCACGCCAGATCCAGTCTTGGAACCGCTGCAGGTCAGGCATACGATAGCCGGATCGACCTTGTATCGATACAGGGGACAATCTCAGGCTTAAACTCTGTAGGTGGCATCGCCGGACAGATCGTACGCAGCATTATTCAGCGCAGTCAGGCAGATGTGACGGCTTGGGCATCAGGAGATTATGCTGGTGGGATAGTAGGTTCAGTAAGCAGCGATGCCAGCTTCAATAGCACAGTCAGCACTTGTGAATCCAGTGGAATGGTTCGGGCCAGTTCCAATGCCGGTGGTTTGATAGGTTCGCTGGGATATGGCTCTTTGATCAATAGTGCTTCTCATGCTGCGGTTCTAGGTTATTCTCAGATCGGTGGAGCCGTGGGACTCTGCGGATGGAACGATCCTGGATCAGTGGTTCGCTGTTACTCCACGGGTCAGATCATCACAGAACCAGGTGGCTACCATGCCGGTGGTCTGGTGGGTCGCTTGCAAAACGGACAGATTTATAACAGCTATTGGGATACCCAAAGCTCTGGTATATCGTCCAATTCAGGAACTGCGACAGGTCTCAATACCAGTGCTATGATGCAGAGAGATAGCTATCGAAACTGGAACTTCGATACATTGTGGCAGATCTTTGAAGGGACGGACTATCCAGTAATGCGTGACCTTTCCATCTATCAAGACCAGGTCCCTGTAGCTTTGAACGAGCTTTTGGGCAGCGGAGTATCAGGAGATCCCTATTTGATCCAGACTCCCAGCCAGCTCAGCGCAATTCGGCAAGACTTGAATGCGCATTACCAGATCATGGAAGACCTCGATCTATCCGCCACCCTGATCTGGAATGGTGGACGCGGGTGGATTCCTGTCGGCACCAATTCTCAACCCTTCACAGGGACCATCTTAGGTGCTGGTAAAAACCTCCAGAACCTGAACATCATGGCTCCGCTTACTGACTATGTGGGCTTTCTGGGTAAGGCTCAGAACTCCACGATCAGCGACCTCAGGTTGAAACGGGTTAGCTTGGTGGGCAATAGCAACCTGGGCGGTCTGGCTGGTTCTGCCGACCTCTGTGCACTCAGCCGTGTGGTCGTGGATGGTAAGTTCAATGGCTTCAATGCCATTGGAGGCTTGATTGGAGTAACATCAGGTGGCTCGATTCAAAGCTGCAGCGCGGATGCAAGCATCATCAGCAGTGGCTATTACCTCGGTGCCTTGATTGGATCAGTGCAGGGTGATGCTTTGCTTTCAAAGTGTTCCAGCACTGGCGCAGTGGAGGGGAGCTTCTTGATTGGCGGACTCGCTGGAGAGCTGCTACAAGGCAGTATTCATGATAGTTATAGCCATGCCAGAGTACGTGGAGATAACACCCTGGGTGGCGCTGTTGGCAGGATTGGCTGGAGTACAGCAGGTCACTTACTGCGCTGTTATTCCACTGGTAGCGTAATCGTCAATCCGGGTGGATATAATTACGGAGGTCTGGTGGGACAGCTTTTCAATGGCTCTATCACAGGCTGTTATTGGGATATGAGCACATCTGGTATGGCTACCAGCAGTGGATCTGGCTCTACCGGGCTTACAACTGCTCTTATGACCTACCCTAATTCGCAATACTACATAGAATCCTGGGATTTCACAAATATCTGGCGGCATGATACTAGCTCCATGCAGAATAGCGGCTATCCGTATCTGATCTGGCAGGAAACTGCAATCCCAGATGCAGTGCAAAACCTGATCATTCTGTCCGAAAGCGGTCAGCTCACGCTGCAGTGGCAAGCCGTAACCGGGGTGACTGGCTACAATATCTATGCCTCTGATGATCCAACTGCGCCTTGGACAGATTGGACATATCTGGGTCAAACCAGTGGCACGAACTATCCCGTTTCTGGAGGAGTAAAGCGTTTCTTCATCGTAAGAAGTGTGATTGATTAGACAGGATTCAGTCAGATCACTGGACATGCATTAGTCCCGGGGGTGTAGCCTTCGGGACTTTTTCTGTTGTATTGAGTGGGCAGGTTGTTTAGCAGCACTGGCCCAGTCTGGACTCAGCACTATTTGATTGACACAAATAGCAGGGCTTTTTTTGTGACAGAAGGGGCCATATATACTGTTTACGATATTGTTCCTGAACTACTTATGAGATAAGAAGGTAGATAAATGCTCGAGAAACTGCTACGCAAGATCTTCGGCGATAAATCCAGCCAGGATCTGAAACATTATGAACCTGTCGTCATCGAAATCAACAACATCTATGAAGGTCTGTCCAAGTATGATGATGATCAGATCAGACAGCGCACTAGCGAAATCAGAGAAGAACTTTCAGCCAAGCTTCAGCCTCTGAGGGCTGAGCTGGCGACCCTGGAACGTGAGTATCGGGAAACCATCGAAGATAGCGAACGAAACCGCATCGACAATCAGATTGATAGCACTAAGAAGCAATTGAAACAGCTCACCAAGGATACTCTGGATGATTATCTGCCGGAGGTCTTTGCCATAGTGAAGGATACATGCCGGCGCATCAAGGGGCAAAGCTTCACAGTTCGGGAACATCTGGTTGAGTGGAACATGGTGCCCTTCGATGTGCAATTGATCGGCGGTATGGCGCTGCATGATGGTAAGATCGCTGAAATGGCAACTGGTGAGGGTAAGACTCTGGTGGCGACCTTGCCCCTGTTTCTGAATGCCCTGGTCGGGCGTGGAGCGCATTTGGTTACCGTGAACGATTACCTGGCCAGCCGCGACGCAGAATGGATGAGCCCGATCTTTACCTTCCATGGTATGCGGGTTGGGTGTATCACCACGGGTATGGACTTCGCCGGCAGGAAGGATGCCTATCTGGCGGATGTAACCTATGGCATGAATAGCGAATTTGGCTTTGACTACCTGCGTGACAATATGGCTGTCTCACCAGAACAACTGGTGCAGCGTGACTTTTACTTTGCCATCGTGGACGAGGTGGATAGCATCCTTATCGATGAAGCCAGAACTCCCCTCATCATCAGTGGTCCCATCGCTCAGGACAAAAATTTCTATCCCGAATTGCGCCCTGTTATCGCCTCTTTGGTGCAAGCCCAGACTGCGCTGATCACCAGGATTCTCTCGGAAATAAGAGAAGACGCGCGTGACGGTGAGATCGTGGGGGATGAACAGCGTCTGGCGAAAAACCTCTTGCTGGTAAAGCGTGGAGCCCCGCGCAACAAGGCTTTCATGAAGATCATGCAGGAATCCAATCTGAAGAAACTGGTGCAGGATACTGAAGGCTATTATCTACGTGATAAGAAGATGCACGAACTGGACGACAATCTCTTCTACGTGGTGGAAGAGCGTCAGAATAGCGTGGATCTTTGTGACAAAGGGCGGGAGATGCTCTCCAAGCGGGAAGCTGACCTCTTCATCGTGCGTTCTCTGGATGAGATTCTCGCCGAGATCGATGAGAATGAGTCTCTATCCCCCGAAGCCAAGATCAAACAGAAAGAAATTGCCACTGGCAAATTCATGGATAAAAGTGAAAAGCTGCACAATATCAACCAGCTCCTGCGCGCTTTCACACTCTTTGAGAACAATCAGGAATATGTGGTGATCGATAACAAGGTGATCATAGTGGATGAGTTCACAGGACGTCAAATGCCGGGTCGTCGTTTCTCCGATGGCTTGCATCAAGCCTTGGAAGCCAAAGAGAACGTGAGCATTGAAGCTGGCACCCAGACTTTTGCCACCATTACTCTGCAAAACTACTTCCGCATGTTTGAAAAGCTGGCTGGGATGACAGGTACAGCCGTGACCGAAGAATCCGAATTCATGGAGATCTATAAGCTGCCAGTGATGGCAATCCCCACTAATGTGCCTGTCACCAGAATCGATCACGATGATCTGATCTACCTCACCCGCAACGAGAAGTATCAGGCCATTATCAATGAAATCATCTACTGGCACAAGCTGGGAAAACCAGTTCTGGTAGGCACCGTGAGCGTGGAAGTATCGGAGATACTCTCGCGCTTGCTTAGAAGGCACGGGATTGCGCACAATGTCCTCAATGCGCGTCAGCACCAGCGTGAAGCGGAAGTGATCACCGAAGCCGGAAGCCCCGGGGCCGTGACCATCGCCACCAACATGGCTGGTCGTGGAACCGATATCAAGCTGGGTAAGGGTGTGGTGAGCCAGAATATCGAGGGCTACAGAGGCCTGAGCAATGCAATTACTGAAGCTAATCCCTATGGCCTGCCTCTGGATGGCTTGCATGTGATCGGTAGTGAAAGGCATGAGAGCCGTAGAATCGACCGCCAGCTCAGGGGTCGTGCCGGACGTCAGGGGGATCCTGGTACCTCCAGATTCTACCTGTCTCTGGAAGACGATCTGATGAGGCTCTTTGGTTCCGACCGCATAGCTCCCATGATGTCCAAAATGGGCTTGCAACAGGGAGAAGCGATCCGCCATCCCTGGATGACTAAAGCCGTGGAAAAGGCACAGAAGCGGGTGGAAGAGCACAATTTTGAGATTCGTAAAAACCTGATCAAATACGATGAAGTGATGAACCAGCAGCGAGAGGTGATCTATAGCTACAGGCGCAGCGTATTGCGGGGTTATGACCTCAAAGCTGAGATCCTGGAAATGATCACCGAGAGTATCCAGAATCTGGTGCAGAGTACGATCCCCGAAGGCAGCTATCCTGAGGACTGGAATCTGGAACGCATCTGCCACTATTTCAAAGGTTTGAATATTGCCATCACTCCGGAAGATCTGGACAGCGATCATCTGAATCTGGATCTTTTGAACAATACCCTGATGGAGATCGTGCACAATGCCTATGAGCACAAGGAAGCACAGATCGGCGCCCAAACCCTGAGAGATATCGAGCGTCGGGCACTCCTGGAAGTAGTGGATGATGAATGGCGGGATCACCTGCATGAAATGGATTTGCTCAAGGAAGGCGTGTATCTGCGGGCTTATGCCAATAAAGACCCCTTGATCGAGTACAAGCGTGAGAGTTTTGACCTGTTTCAGGGCTTGATTGCCAGGATTCAGGAGAATGTGACCAAGAAAGTCTTTACTACCTACATCATCTCCAGGCAGCAGATGCAGGATATGCTGCAAAATGCCAATATGTCCCATGAGGATATCAATGCTTTCCTGCATGCTCAACAGCAGGAGTACTCCACGTCTGCAACCCTGCCTCCGCAGTTTTCCCAGGCTTCTGAGGAAAAACAACGCCCAGTGCGGGTAGCGGATAAAGTGGGTCGTAATGATCCCTGTCCCTGCGGAAGTGGCAAGAAATACAAGAAATGCTGTGGCATACATGAATTTGAGGATTAGAGGAAGAGTAGTATGGCAAAAGGCCTGATAATAGTAGAATCACCCGCAAAGGCACACACGATCAGCAAGTTTCTGAACCACCAGTTCAGCGTGAAAGCCTCGATGGGGCATATCCGTGACCTCCCTTCCCACGAAATGGGTGTGGATGTGAACAAAGAATTCAAGCCCAAATATGTGATCGATACTAAGAAGAGCAAAGTGATAGCAGAACTGAGGGAAGCAGCCAAGAATGCTGATGCTGTGTATCTCGCCAGCGATCATGACCGTGAGGGAGAAGCCATTGCCTGGCATCTGAGCAAGGTTCTGGAGAAGGAAATCGCTGCCAAACCCCTGTATCGAATAGTTTTTAATGAGATTACTGCCAAAGCGATCACAGGTGCCATTTCCGAGCCTGGAGCACTTGATATGGCGAAGGTGGATGCCCAGCAAGCCCGCAGAGTATTGGATCGCGTAGTGGGATACACGATCTCGCCACTGCTGTGGAAAGTGATCGCCAAAGACCTTTCTGCCGGGCGCGTACAATCTGTAGCGCTCAGGCTGATCTGTGAACGTGAAGCTGAGATCAAAGCTTTTGTCCCAAAGGAATTCTGGAAACTGGAAGCAGACTTCTGGCGGGATGAACTGCCCCACTTTAAGGCCTCCCTGGAGAAGTTTGACGGCAAGAAGCTGGAACTGGATACTGAGGCTAATGCCCTGAAAGTGATTGCTGAGATCAAGGATCACGCAGCTGTCCTCAGCGAGATCAAACGCAGTACCCGCAGTGTTGAGCCTCCAGCCCCGTTTATTACCAGTACCCTGCAGCAGGAAGCATCCAAAATCCTCTCGTTTCAGGCGCAACGAACCATGAGCATTGCTCAACAGCTGTATGAAGGGATCGATCTGGGCGGAGAAAGCACGGGTCTCATCACCTATATGCGTACCGATAGCACCAGGATTGCCGATGAAGCCATTGCTGCCTGTAAAAGCCTCATCAGCCAGAGGTTTGGCGAGCAGATGCTGCACACTGGAACCAGAGTTTTTAAGAACAAACAAAGCGCTCAAGATGCCCATGAAGCCATCCGTCCTACAGACCCCATGCGCACTCCTGAAAGTCTGGAAGGATATCTCAGCAAAGAGCAGCTCAAGCTCTATACTCTGATCTGGCAGAGATTTGTGGCTACCCAGATGAAAGCCGTGAAGATCCTGGCGACATCAGCTCAGATCAGCATTGGCCCGGCTCTGTTTTCCGCTACTGGAAATCAAATCACCGATCAGGGATTCCTGAAATGCTACCCACATGTGAACATTCCTCAGGGTGAGCAGATCGATGGAGCATACAAAAAAGGTGATGCACTGGAGCATGATGCCTTTCAGCATTCACAGCATTTCACTACTCCACCATCGCGCTTTACCGAAGCTTCGCTGATCAAAGAGCTCGAAGCCAAAGGCATCGGCAGACCCTCCACCTATGCCACAATCATCAGTACCATCCGCAACCGTAAGTATGTGGCACTCGAGAAGAAAAGCTTTGTTCCCACTCCTCTGGGTGTGGATGTCAATACCTTCCTGGTGAGCAAATTTGACAGCCTCTTCAACGTGAAGTTCACAGCTCAGATGGAAGATAAACTGGATAGTGTGGAATTTGGAAAAGTGATCTGGCACGCTCTGGTTAAGGATTACTATGATGACATGCAAAAGCTCATCGGTGCCGTGGATCTGAAAAAAGAAAAGAACGCCTTTGTTCAAGAGAGCGGGCTCAAGTGCGATCTCTGCGGTGAAGGGGAGATGCTGATCAAACGCAGCAAGACCGGGGAATTCCTGGCTTGCAACCGCTTTCCCAAATGTAAGAACAGCAAGAGCTTTACCCGTGATGCAGAGGGGAACATCCAGATTCTGAAACCTGCTACTCTGGATGAGAAATGCCCTCAATGCGGGAATCCATTGGTGGAGCGTAATGGTAAGTTCGGTGCTTTTATCGCCTGCAGCACCTATCCCAAATGCAAATACTCACGTCCCAAAACCACTGGAATCGCTTGTCCGGATTGCGGAATCGGCGAAGTAACGCCCAGACGCAACAAGCAAGGCAGGGCCTTCTATTCCTGTAGTCGCTACCCTGAGTGTAAATGGATCTCAAACGATAAGCCAGTTCCAAGCCCCTGTCCTCAGTGTGGAAACCCTTACCAGGTAGAGAAATTCTCCCAGGATAAGGGACATTATATCCAGTGCCCCAAATGTAAGCATTTATCGGAATAAGCATGCACTTTGGCGATGGGCTGAAAGCAGCCATATCCAGTATCTCCAGTCATAAATTGCGCAGTGCGCTAACCCTGATTGGCATGGTCATCGGAGTGATGGCAGTTGTCACAATGTTTTCCAGCATCTATGCCATCAAAGCTTTGGTGAATAAAAACATGGAGGGGATGGGCTGGAACTTTTCCATCGTGATCGTGCCAGGAGATCCGGGACAGCAAGAGAGCACCCGCAGTGCTTTCCGCAGTGTCCGCAGGGCTGCCCAAAGCGTGCAAATCCTGAATTTCGAGGATTATCTGGCACTCAAGGATAAGCTGGAATACAAGACGATCTATGGCATGATCGAAAACAATGCCCTGTTTCGCAGAAACAATAAAGACCTGTATGTGCGCTTGCGAGCCACTGAAAACTCATTTTTCTCAAACAAAAGCTTCGACATCAGCAATGGCAGATTGTTCAACCAGCAAGAAACTGACTATGGAGCTGCGGTTGCGGTAATAGGCTACAAATTCGCCCAGGATCACTATGGCAAAGGAAATCCGCTGGGCAAAACCCTGGTGCTTGGTAAGCACCGCTTCAAAATCGTGGGAGTTCTGGGCTCGGATCAGCTCAATAGCGGCAATGGGATGAATTTCAACCAGTTTGAACGCGATGAAGAGATGAAGGCCGTGTATGTGCCCCTGAAGTATGGAGTTTTCCGCTTTGGTACTGGCAAGGGAGTGCATCAGATCTATCTCCAGGCCAGTGACGAAGCCTCCTTCAACACCATGAAAAGCAGAGCCCGGCAATTGCTCCTTTCCCGGCACAATATGTATCCGAACTTCATGTTTGTGGATGTAGGTGCCATGATGCTGACGATCACCAATGAGATGGAGAGCATAATGAAGAAATGGAGTATTACCCTATCTGCCATAGCTTCGATTTCCCTGATCGTGGGTGGGATTGGGCTGTTTTCCACCTTGTTGATCTCAATTCAGGAGCGCATGACTGAGATCGGGATCAGGAAAAGCATTGGCGCCACAGATGCCGATATCTTCATTTACTTCATCATGGAAGCCATTACTCTGGCTTTCACGGGGGCAGTACTGGGAGTAGCCATTGCAGGTACTTTACTGACCGTGGTGGGCAATATCATCAAGTTCCCTTTGTATTTACCCATGGCGGGAGTGGCGATAGGACTCAGCTTTTCTCTGATCATTGGATTCGTTTCGGGATTGTATCCAGCCCTCAAGGCTGCCGGGATAGATCCAATCGTGGCCATCAACAGCTACGAATAGGGGAGAGTGGTGGGTGATACTGGATTCGAACCAGTGACCTCTACGATGTGAACGTAGCGCTCTAACCAGCTGAGCTAATCACCCGATCTAGGGGGAAGTGGTGGGAGATACTGGATTCGAACCAGTGACCTCTACGATGTCAACGTAGCGCTCTAACCAACTGAGCTAATCACCCACTTACCCGATCACGTTTTTTCTGCAGCCTTTTTTTGTCAATGATTTTGCGAGGTGGTCATGTTTGGTCTACGAAAACTCCCTCTCCCCTTGCCGGGGTCCCCAAAGCGGAGTTTACGAAGTTTTGGGGTGGATTCGGGAGAGGGCTGGGGTGAGCTATGGGATAAAGGGCATAGAACATCTTCATCCATTTTTTTTGGGGCTTACGCCACCAAGCTATGGAATGTCGCCCCTCCAGGGTTTTAGCTCTTCGCCAGATAAAACCCCATCTGCGCGGAACACCGAATTCATTCGGTCGGACGTGCCAGATTCATCTGGCACAGGCAGATAGATGCTTCATCTTCACCGGATAAATCCGGCGTACCGACCGGTTGAAACCGGTGTTCCAAGTTACCGTCAATTGTAGATTCTGGCATTCTGGTATGTGGGCTGCCATGCCAGTGAGGAGCCCGACAGCCCCACCGCCTTACGTCGCAAAACCTTTTGAGGGTAACAGATATCTCCCGATCCTCTCCTGCACAACCCAAGCCACGCATGGGATGACCTTGAGTGATTCAGGAGATTAGTTCACGGCATCAGAAGGCAATAAACATACATGAATGCAGAATGTACTTCCCAATGACCCTGGATCAGGGACCGAGCCGGAGTCTATTACCCTATACACACTCTTCTGAATAACAGAATTTTACCTCACCTTCACCTCGAGATCGCCTCGAGTACTCGAGAGTATCTCGAGGTGAAGGTGAGGTAAACCTATGTTAGTCATAGTAGTGCTAGATGAGTGTTTTTTGAGTGAAAACCATACAAAAATGAGCAGCCATAGGCACTCCAAGGATAATTTGTTTGACACATATTACACATTGTATTTGCTGCCTCCAAATGCACATTAAATGAGGAAATCAATGATTATTCTAGTCCTGAACTGCGGAAGCTCTTCCATCAAGTACCAACTCATGAATATGGAAACAACGGATCTGATGGCAGAAGGCATAGCCGAAAAGATCGGTGAAGACATCTCCCTTTTCACTTATAAAAGCCCATCTTACACCAAAAAGAAGCAGGAAATGCTGATTGAAAATCATGAAGAAGGGCTGAAACTGATCCTGGAAGCTTTGATCGATGCATCTCATGGCGTACTTAAGAGTCTGGATGAGATCGATGCTGTGGGGCACAGATTGGTTCATGCCGGTGAGCACTATTCGGATGCTGTGAAAGTTACAGAACATGTGATCGATGTAATGCGGGAGTGCATCTCTCTGGCACCCCTGCATAATCCTGCCAATCTCAAAGGCATCGAAGCCGTCATGGCTGCCATGCCCGAATGCCCGCAGTGTGGGGTATTTGATACAGCATATCATCAGAGCATGCCACCGGAAGCCTATTTGTATCCAATGCCTTTAGAGTTTTATACTACTCACAAAATCCGCAGATACGGGTTCCACGGTACCAGCCACAAATATGTAAGCCTCAAAGCGGCTGAATTTCTGGGCAGGGATCTGCACAATATGAAGACTATCACCTGTCATCTGGGCAACGGGGCTTCCATTACAGCGATCAAAGATGGCAAATCAATCGATACATCGATGGGTCTCACTCCTTTGGAAGGCTTGATGATGGGCACTCGTTGCGGTGATATCGATCCGGCCATCCCGATCCACATGCAACAGCAATTGGGCTTGAGCGTTGACGAAGTAAACAGCATCCTGAATAAAAAAAGCGGAATGTTGGGCTTGTCCCACATCTCAAACGATATGCGTCTCATCGAGGAAGAGATCCTGGAACGCAAGAATCCCAAAGCCATCCAGGCTCATGATGTGTATTGCTATAAGATCAAGAAATACATCGGCAGCTATTTTGCAGTGCTGAACGGTCTGGATGTTCTGATCTTTACCGGAGGCGTAGGCGAGCGGATGCCCATCCTGCGGGAACAGGTATGCCGGGATCTGGATGCCTTGGGCATCAAGCTCAATCTGGAAGAAAATGCCAAGTTCACAGATGACATCCAGGTGCTAAGCACTCCAGATTCGAAAGTGATAGTGCTCAAGATACCTACCAACGAAGAATTGATGATAGCTCTGGAAACCCAGAGACTGCTGTGTGAATAGGCTTGATTCTTGCATAGGTAATACCCAAAACAACTAGTGGATTAGACTGGATATGAATGAACTCAATATAAACTTTTACAAGATGCTCTTCGAGCAATCTCCGGTGTCTTTGTGGGTGGAAGATTTCTCTGAAATCTATACATATCTGGGGGAACTGAAAGCCCAGGGTATTACAGATGTAAGAGCGTATTTCCGCACCTATCAGGATAGTTTTTTCATCTGTCTGCAGAAACTCAAAGTAGTAGATGTAAACAATGCCACCCTAAGGCTCTATAAGGCCAAATCCAAACAGGATCTGATGGATTCCATGCAACTGATCTTCCGTGAAGAAGCAATCGATTGCCTGATCGAATCCATTGTGGCTATCTTTGAAGAACGCAAATCCTTCGATGCCCAGGGTGTAAATTACGATCTGGAAGGCAACCGGTTGCATTTCAGGATTTCCTGGAATATCGCCGGCGATAAAGTGGAAGATTACCAGCAGGTAATCGTTGCCATGCAGGATATGACCCGGCTGGATCGGGTCCGGCAGGAACTGGAAGAGCGGGAAGCCCTGTTCCGCTGTATCTTTGAGCAGGCATCGGAAGGGATGCTGCTCATGGATGGTTCCGGTAAGATCATTCTGGTAAACAACGCTACTGAAAATTTGACTGGAATCAAGACGAACGAATTGATCGGGCTCCAATTATGGGAGTTTTACGATCAGTTTTTCAGCATGGTGAAGCTTTCCACCGAGCGTAAGATGACCAAGGCCATGATCCTTGATATTCTTAAAGATCCTGAGCATGCCTATCGCAGCACCGAATACAGCTTTTGGGACAGCAAACATAAACTCCATGCTCACAAGCAAACTCTGGTTCCCATACAAACTGGTAATGAACACATCTTCGCTGTAATCCTTACAGATCTTACTGCCTTGCATCGTTCTGAAGTGGTTACCACAATACTTCACAGGATATCACATTCAGTAAATGTAGAATGCAGCCTGGAAGAGCTTTTCCGTACGATCCATGAATCTCTGGCTCGCTTGATTAATGTCAGCAATTTCTATATCGCCATGTACGACCGCAAGAGTAATCTGATTACCTTCCCCTATCTGGTCGATGAAATGAATGAAGATTCCAGTCCCATAGAAGCGGATGACAATACATCCCTCACTGCGCAGATTATCTCCGAAGCCAGAACCCTGCTTCTGGATCATGAGGCGATTCTGGTGCGTACCCGTGACCGAGGATTCATGGGGCATGAGTGTAAAAACTTCCTGGGAGTTCCCTTGTTGCTATCGGGAAATGTGATTGGTGCAATTGTGGTACAATCATATTCCAAGCCTGACCTCTACAATGAAGAAGACAAGCTGCTGCTGGAATCCATCTCAGAACAAATAGCCTATGCTCTGAATAAAAAACAGGCGGATGAGAATATCAATGTGCTGTTTCAGGCCATTGAGCAAGCCGGAGAAGGCATCGTGATCTTCAGTCCTGAAGGCACTATCCAGTATGTAAACACAATCTTTGAAAGGATTACCTCCTACCGCAGGATCGAACTTCTGGATAAACCCTTCGAATATCTGCCTTTTGATATCAACAGCCGTAAGGAAATGCAACAATCCTGGCTGCGGGTACGATCTTCCCAACCCTGGCGGGGAAAAATCGATATGATCCGCAAGGATGGCCCCAAGATTACTCTGGATATGGTAGTTAAACCAGTTATCGACAATGATGGCCGCCTTTCCAGCATCATAGCCAGTTGTAAGGATGTCACCTATGAAATCCTGCGGGAAGAGCAGCAAAAACGCACTCAAAGGCTGGAAGCTATCGGCCGTTTGACAGGAGGGATAGCACACGACTTCAATAATATCCTTTCTGCGGTGATCGGATATGCAGAGCTTGCTGGTGACGATATGGAGCCAGAAAGTGATGCTGCGATGAATCTGATTGAAGTGCTGAAAAGTGCTACCCGTGCCAAAGAGATGATCTCCCATTTGATCTCCTTCAGCCGTCAGGAAGAATCCAAGACTGAAGTGATTGATCTCGTGGATCACGTGAAAGAATCTGTAAGATTCCTGCGTAGCTATCTGCCCCGATCGATCAAGATCGTAGAACGTTATACATCCGAAAACTCAACTGTGATCGCGGTTCCGGGTCAGATCCATCAGATCATCATAAACTTGGGTACAAACGCCATGCATGCCCTGCAAAAGAACGGTGCCTTGCTGGAATTGACGGTGGATACGGTGAATTTTACCTCGCACGACATGCAAGCCTTCCCTGAACTCGATAGATGCCAGTACCTGAGGATTTCTGTAAAAGACAACGGAACCGGTATCGATCCAAGTATTCTGGATCACATTTTTGATCCCTATTTCACTACTAAAAACGCCAATGAAGGAACCGGTCTCGGGTTGTCGATCGTACACAGTATAGTCCAATCTCACCATGGAGCGATCCGGGTAAACAGCACGATTGGGGTAGGGACGGAATTTGTAGTGTATCTGCCGCTTTACACACCGGATGTATGGCATCAGACTAATACTGAATCTGAAGAACAGGCTGATATTTCGGGTCATGAAGTGATCATGTTTGTGGATGATGAACCCACACTCGTAAACGTGTTCCGTCAGGGCTTGATGCGTCTGGGCTACAAAGTGGAAGGTTTCACCGATCCCCGCAAGGCTTTGGAACACTTTATCAAGAACAAAGACCGGATCGACATTGTGATTACCGATACAACCATGCCATATATGAATGGTGTGGATCTGGCTTCCAAGCTTTTGCAGACCAGGGCTGACATTCCCATAATCATTTGTACAGGCTTTACTACACTTATTTCCGTGGAGGATGCCCGGAGCAAGGGGATCAGAGATTTTGTCATGAAACCATTCAAAATCAGGGATATCGGCACCAGAATCCGTGATATCCTGGATAACAAAGATAGCGATGAGACTGGATCTATTACTGAATAAGCTGTGTCTTACCAAGACCCGCAGCATAGCCAAAAATGCCTGTGACAAAAACCTGCTCACGATCAATGGCAAGCATGCTAAAGCAGCATCCGAAGTGAAGGATGGCGATGTAATCGTAATGAAGCTGTATGGTTTTGAACACGAGTTCAGGATTACAGCCTTGCCTACCGGCAATGTAGCAAAAAAAGATGCCGGCACATACTATGAAACTCTCAGGCGGGTAGAAATCTCCCAGGGATAATGCCCAATCCGCCACAGGTTCAGGACTCACATACTTTTTTGCGGCAGCTAAGCCTATGCCTGCTGTTTATCCTGGGCATATGCAGCCTGAGTGCGCTTGAGTACAATGTGGTGCATACTTCGGAGTACATTGCTTATTACTCGCCTGAACCAATTTCGTCATCTATGCGGAGGATAGCATCTCTACTCGATGACAGGATTGCCGATTTGCATCAGAATCTGGGCTTGTATCCCACTGCCAAGGTGGCAGTTTATATCGTCCCCGATAAGCATTCCTATCGTGAACTCAGCATTGGAAGAGCTGATATCATTGAGTTCAGCGATGCCTTCTACAGTGGCAGTGAAGGAAGAATATACATCCGTAGTGGCGATCAGATCGAGGACAGCTATACAAATGTCCTGATGCATGAATACATCCATTGGTATGTGGAACAATACTTCATCAGTACGCCACTTTGGTTCCATGAAGGGATGGCTGTTTATTTCAGCGGTCAATTGGGATATGAGAGATATCTGGTTTATCTGCGTGAAAGCCTGCGGGGCAAAAAGGGGAACCTGTATCGCCTGAGCTACAATTACCCCCAGGAGCGTAGAGACTGGGAGTTGTTTTACCTTAGTTCGGCAATGGCCGTACGATATATGCAAAATTCACATACCGAAAACTGGAAAGAGTTTTGGGATATAGTGGCAGCAGGGCACAGGGCTGGAGGCAGGCTGCGCTTTTCCGAAGTATTTGTAATGTCCTACCGTACCAGTGTATATGATTTTACCAGAGCTTTCGAGGTGCAAAGCCGGCGTCAGGGCTATCTTTATCTGTTTGCCGCAGTGAATGGCATTATCTTTCTGATTTTACCGGTAGTGATGCTGGTAATAGCCAGAAAACGGAGAAAGATCCTCAACCGCATGCAGGATTATGACTTGCCTGAGGAATCCGAGCCCGAAGATCAGATCCAGGGATAGTATTCCAATACTCTCTTCTTCAGCTTTCTCAGATCATGGTATTGGGAGATGACCAGCCCCAGCAGAGTAAGCCCTATCCCGGCTATGGTTCTGGCAGTAAGTGGTTCTGCCAGGATGAAGTATGCTTGCCCTACAGTGAATACCGGGATCAAATATGTGAAGATATTGGCTTTTGCCACACCCAGAGTGCGGATCACATCAGTATATAGCAAGAATGCTCCCACTGTGGCACAAATAGACATCATGGCAATAGTCGATAATCCTCTGAAAGAGTGTTGTACACTGAAGAAATGGCTGCCATCATAGATGATGAACAAAGGCAGGAAATACAGCATGCCAATCAGGGATTGATATGCTACTATGGTAAGAGTGCTGTATTTTAGGGTCAGGGGACGCACCGTAAGCCCATATCCCACAGCCCCGAAGATGGCAATCATCAGGAGCAAAACACCTTTCAGCGTGGCAGTAAGCTCTCCACTGCCAATGCTCAGGATAGCCACTCCACTAAAAGACACGATAAGCCCGGCGATTACATATCTGGTAATGGTTTCCTTGAGTAGAATCCATGCTCCAATGGCCGCAAAGATAGGGATCAGGGCGATAATCAGGCTCCCCAAAGTGCTGGAGACATATTGCATGCCATTTGCTTCACCGATGAAGTAGAGAAAAGGCTCAAAGAAAGCCACCAGGAGAAAGCGCCACATATCCCTGCGCTGGATCTTTTGCCAGTGGCTGGAGATCAGCATCACGATGCACAACAGTCCTGCTCCTAAAAGGAGCCGCAGGAAGATAACTTCATAGGGACGGTAGGTCTCGAAGGCAATCTTGTACCATACAAAGGTGATTGCCCAGAAAAACATGGCCGCAATGGCTCGGAAATAGGTGAACCAGAGCTTCATGGCAAGAATTCCACCACTTCTCCAGCCGGAATCATTTTGATTCGCCCTTCATCATTGATATCACGGCAGGGTCCAGCTTCGATTTCGCCGCTGTCAGTATATCCACGCATTTCCCAGAAGCCTGGGGCATAGTATTCCATTAGTTCTATCTTCACTACGCTTTTAGCTGACTTGTAACCCCACAGATAGGGGATGAAAGCCCGCAGAGGACCGCCGTAGTCTTCCGTGAGTAGTTCCCGGTCAAATTCCCAGGCCAGCAGTGATTTTGGTAACTGGGCGATATCTAATGGGATGCTGGTATCGTATATCTCTCCTACAGACCAGAAGCGCACAAAACGGCAGGAAGTATCCATTTGAACAGCGCTGAGAATATCTGAAAGCTTCACTCCTCCCCAATCACCATATACAGACCATCTGGTTACGCTTGTAAGCCTGCCCGAGGCAATGCTGTAGGGCAGCGCTTGTAAATCTTGCCAGCTAAATATCCGGGGAGCACGACATGCGCCCTGCACTTCAAGCGTCCAGTCAGTTCGGGAAAGGCTTCCGGGGTGACCTTCAGCCCAAAAGATGGGAGTATTCAGTTTTGCCAGTTTATGCATGTTGCATCTCCATAAATAGGTTTTCTATGATATCCGTAGGAAGTATCGAGCGGGGAACACGATGCTTTGCTATTTGCTCTGCGGTAGATCCCATCAAATACGCGGCGGTGATCGAAGCCCGGGAAAGGGGAAGTCCCTGAGCCGCAAAGGCAGCTATGATCCCAGACAACACGTCGCCACTCCCTCCAGTGGCCAGACCATCATTTCCCGCGATGGATAGCAGGGTCTCGTGCTTATCCATGAAAATCGTTGTATAGCCTTTCAGCAGTACTCTGGCATCATATTCTTCCACAAACCTGCGCAGGTAGCTTATTGGATCGGATTGAATATCTTTCAGATCTATACCCGAAAGTCTGGAGAACTCAGCCAGGTGAGGTGTGAGGATGATGTTTGGTTTACTAAGAGATTTCTTCAGCATCTCATTCCTGCTGATCAGAGTGATGGCATCTGCATCCACGATAGTGGGAACCTGGGTATGCTTCAGGACAGTGGATAGGACTTTCAGGGCATATTCGTCCAATCCCAAGCCCGGGCCAATAACCAATGCTGTGGCTTTATCCAGCAGGGCTGTCAGATTGGATTCATCAGGCATACCGCTCTTGGGGTTTTCTGGAAGGGGGGTAAACATGATTTCTCCTGGATTGGAAGAATAGAATGCCTGCAGGGCTTTCCGGCTGCTCAGAAATACCAATCCAGCTCCACTACGGAGTGCAGCCTTGGCAGCGAGGTTCACCGAGCCCAGATAGCCTTCACTTCCGCCTATGATCAGCACTTTACCGTAACTGCCTTTATGGGCATCGGGGTATCGGGAAGGGTATTCGACGGTTGTGGCGTCTAGCAGTTTAGCACAGTTTTCTGGAAGAAACTCATCAGGAATCCCTATCGGGATCGTGATCAACTCCCCGCTGCATTTCCTGCCACTGGCCAGAAAGTGTCCATATTTCGGGTATGCGATAGCCAGGGTTGCATCAGCTCTAAGGGCTTTCCCATTACCTGTATCAGCTTCTATTCCAGAAGCTATGTCAATGGCTACTGCAGATGATGGGAGCTTGTCCAAAGCTGTCACGATGGATTCCATCCCTTCTGGAAGATCGCCCCTGAATCCAATGCCATACACTGCGTCTATGATCAGATCGATCTCGTTTAAGTTTACAATGGCAGTAATGTCATCGACACAGGATGCAGGCACTATGGGTATGGACAAGGCTTTGCACAAAGCCATATTCTGGCTGGTTTCAGGGCTCATATTGCCTTTGCCAATCAGTACAATTACCAAATCCTGGCATTCATTATGCAGATGCCGGGCGATTACAAGGCCATCTCCGCCATTATTGCCATATCCGCATAGAATCAGGACTTTCCCTTTGAGGTTCTGGATGTATCTGCTCCTGATGTATTCGGCACATTTGGCTCCAGCAGCCTCCATCAGTACAATCGAGGGGACGCCAAGTTCTTCTATGGTACGTCTGTCCATATCCTGCATTTGCTGTTTGGAAAGGATTATCCCTTTCATGTCATGCTCCTTTCAGCTTGCTTATGCAGCTTGATCTCCAGTGTAGTGCCTTCTCCGATAGTGCTTTCCAACACTCTGATCTTGCCCTGATGATATTCTTCAATGATCCTTTTGGCAAGGCTCAAGCCCAATCCCCAACCTCTGGATTTGGAAGTAACGCCGGGTTCAAAGATCTTCTTCCATTGATTCCTCGGGATTCCTTTGCCTTCGTCACGGATCGAAACATAGATCCAGGAGTCTTTCATGGTGGCGGTGATAATGATGCTGCCGCCTTTACCACTCATGGCGTCAACGCAGTTTTTGATCAGGTTTTCCAATGTCCACTTGATTAACTCCTGATCCATCAGTACCATCACACCTTCGATTTTGCTGATCAGGAAGATCTCGATCTTACTGCCCAGATGGGGCATCCGATTGCGGTAATAATCCACGGTATTTTGCAGTAATTGATGTAAATTCTGTGGCTCCAGTTTGGTGATGCTGCCTACTTTACCAAATCTTGAGGCGATATTGCGGAGATGTTCCAAATCAGCCCGCATGAAATCCACGATCTGGCTCATGTCCGGACGTGTGACTCCTTCTGCAGGTTTCTCCGCCAGGTAGTCAATCCATCCCATCAGAGAGGTAATCGGAGTGCCGAATTGATGAGCAGTTTCTTTGGCAAGACTGATCCAGAGAGTATCCTTTTCAGTGCGCCGGAGCAGCAGCAATCCATAGCTGCCAAAGAATACGACCATGAGAGCAAGAAAGAGCTCCAGATAGATGATATAGCGGATATAAGACAGAGACTGGGGATTGGAGAAATATATGTATCCCAGGGAATCCGCTTCATTGGAAAGTGGTATTTCCGTCATCGTTTCTTTTTTACTGATCAGATGCTTTTGGTCTTCCATCGGCAATTGCCCATAGCGCAGTTGTTCAGAGATGCCAATATTTCTCCAGTAGATGGGTTCTCTATCACGATTGGAAACGATGATCTGATAATCTACGTTCTTTACGAACTGCTCAAAGGAGATGGGCTTGCTGTAAAATGCATATCCGGTAAGATTTGTATCATCGATCAAGGGTGTTTGGATCATGCTATCCATCAGTTTGCTTAGTGCTTGCTGCGAATTAAGACTCAGGTTTACAAAAAGTGAATCTGTACTGACATCGATGTTCTTCCAGACAACCGGGATCAGATTTTCATCGGTTATTATAATCGGGATGGGATTGTCCGGCATGAACTCTGTGGAGATATAATCCCAAAGCTGCTGTTGGAAATCCCAGCGGGTAGTGAATTGCAGGTACTTTGAACTAACTTCAGTAAGTAGCTGCGCATACTTCTCTGCAGATCTCAGATAGCTATCGGTATAGGCGATGTATTTAGCAAAGATCCGTGGAACATATTCCTGCTCCAGTCTAGCCTTGTGAATCAGCACTTGAGTGTATCCAGCAAAGAAGACGAAGATAATCAGGCTTCCGAAGACAATATAGAGCCTCAGGCTGTGAAAACGGTTAGAGTTTCTTTGCTGCTTCCCAGTGGGAGTCGAGCTCTTCAAGGCTTGCTTCATGGATGTTTCCTGTTTTATATTGTTTTTCGATGTGGGCAAAGCGGGTATAGAATTTCTTGATAGTTCCGGTGAGCGCTGCTTCTGCATCGATTTCCAGCTTGCGGGCCAGGTTCACGATGGTAAACAGCATATCACCAATTTCGTCTTTGATCATTTCCTGATCGTTCAGATGTAACGCTTCATAAAGCTCTTCCCGCTCTTCATCAAGCTTGGCGAGGACAGGCTTCAGGTCAGGCCAGTCAAAGCCCACGGACGCCGCCTTTTCCTGAGTGCGCTGAGCTGCGATCAAAGCAGGCAACGAACGGGGGATGCCATCCAGTACACTCTGGCGCTCCAGTTTTTCAGCCTTCTTGATGCGCTCCCAGTTCATTTTTACCGCATTGGCAGTATCAAGATTCAGCTCTCCAAAGACATGGGGATGGCGGTTTACCAGCTTGGTGCCGATCTTTTCCAAGACCTGGTAGATATCGAATCTACCCTCTTCTTTGGCGATCTGAGCCTGAAACACAATATGCAGCATCAAATCGCCCAGTTCTTCGCATAATGCTTTGTCGTCTTTATCCTCTATGGCCTCTACCGCCTCATAGAGCTCTTCAATGAAATTTGGCACCAGCGACTCGGGTGTTTGCTTGATGTCCCAGGGACAGCCCTTATTGGGGTCCCTCAGGGCAGCCACGATATCTATCAGTTCTTGAAAACTATACATTGGAATCTCTTAGGAATATAGGAGTTTGATGGCAAACAGCATTTACCACAGCGAAATAGATCCAGATCATATGGTTCCAGCGAATGGAACTGGGTAGCGCACATGCTGGCAGGAACAGGATCAGCGAATAAAAATACATCAGATAAAAGTAGTGTAGTCGGCCTTGGGAGTTTCTAACCCGACAATACAGGATATACAACCAGCGAAGATACAGATAGAGAAATCCCAAGAGGATGATTACTCCATAGTTACTCATGATTTCCAGGAGCCAGTTATGAGCATTGATGATTCCGGCAGTACGATACTCACGGTCAGTGTCCATGTAATGCTCAAAATTTCCGCCACCCAGCCCCATAAAAGCCGAGCCCGCTGTGAGATCAAAGCTTTCCCGGAAGAGCTGCATCCTGATCTTGATCGAACTCATTTGCACGGTCTCTGCTTCTTCGCCAAAACTACGTATTTCTTTTCTGGCGATACCAGATACTATCCTGACTGGAACTGGAAAGAAACGAGTGATCGCTACACCTAGAACCAGCACTATCAGCAGGCTGAGTAGCTTTGTGCGGGTAGAGCTGAAGAATAGAAATGCCAGGCCTATTACTCCACCTGCTGCCAGCATTGCGATCCGGGCACCCTGTACTGTAATGATGATCATCACTGAAGCCATCATGATGGCACTGAGAGTTTTCGTCAATTTGCCAGCATGAAGCTTTGGCAAAAACAGGGCAAAAGGTAACAGCAACAGCATGAAAGCCGCCAGATTGTTCTGATTGTAAAATGGCCCAGTTGGGGTAAAGTGTTTGATCCCATAAAGCTTTGAGCTGGGCAGATGAGAAAAAGTAGCCATTTCCCAATAGGCGGTGAGTAAATACAAACCCAAGAATCCCAGCAGGATCAGATGCGAACGCTCCAGGACACGGTTGTCCCGGCAGAGGGCATCAAAGACAAGAAATGCGATAAGGTACCGATAGATCAGAAAGGAAAAGTCCAGGGCAAGCATACGATCCTGAGCCCAAATATAGCCAAGTAATGAATATGCCAGCCAGGCAAGCATATAGATCAGAGGTTCATAATTATGTCTGGTGATTACTTTGATGCCGGGAAAGCTCAGTACCAAGACCAGTGCCATAGCGTTTACAAACAAAAACACTACGGTATTGACAAAGTAATTCACTGGATAAAATTCCAGTAGAGCATAGCCCAGCAGCAGCAACCAGATAGCCCAGCGTAATGCCATTCCAGGTCTGGAATAAACGGTCTTGATCTGGAATGGAACAGATGCTACGCTGGCTTCCATGGCTTACATCTCAGCAGTGTCTTTTCCCCGTAGTGTATTGATGATATTCTGAATCTGGGCTTTGTTGTGCTGAAGACCTTCATTAATTAAGGCCAGGACACAAGCTGCCAAAAACGCTGCCATAGTGATCACTACGACCAGTACGGCACGCTTGGGCTTCGATCTCATTCCGGCTGTGCGGGGGGCGTCGATGATCTCAAAGCTGGGCATATCCTTCAATTCATCCAGTTTTGCCAGTTCGAATTGAGGGTATAGATACTCAATTATCTTCTTCTTGATCTCTACATTGATCATCAATTGGGCATAGCGCATACTAAGATCAGGGATTTTGTCGATCTGGATCACATATTTGGGTTGCAGGCTGCTACTGCTATTTTCCAGGTCTTTCATCTTCTGCTGGAGCAGATTCTTTTTGTTCAGCAGTTCCAATACTATCGGTGAGCTTTCCGAATACTGATTGCGGGCGAGTTCATACTCGATCTCAGCTTGCATAAATTTCGCCACGCTTTCACTATACATGCTTACCAGGGAGTTAGTTTGCTGATCCAGGGCGATGGATTTGTTTTGTATCTGAAAATCACGGATCACCAAGGCCAGAGAATCAGCTTCCCGCATGTTTTGATTGACCTGCTGCTCCAGAAACTCCCGCTTCATTCTGCCTTTGCTCATTCTGGTAGTACGATTGTACTTATCCAGTTCATCGAGATAGAATTGGGTGATTCGGCGTGAAAGCTCCTGATCCCTGGTCTCGGCAGAAATGCTGACCAGGTAGCTTTCCTGATCGTAGGTAAGGCGCATAATCTTGTTCTGAAGCTTGAACAGAGCCAGTTCCATGGCGTGATCATGGGGCTTGGTAATCTTGAAATATTCGATCAGGCCAAACTCATTGATTACTCGTTCGCGAAAGGTACGGCTCTTCATGATGGCGATGAAATCGATGGCCAGTTCACTTTTCTGGGTCTTGATCAAGCCTCCGCCCATCATATCCAGCAGATTCGTCGAGAATCCACCAATGCTATTGGATTCTGATATCGGCACAATGGTGGTATTGGCTTTCCAATAGAAGGGAGCCAGCATTGCATAGATGATAGCCGCTACAGCCGCTACAAGCGTGATCACGATGATCAGCTTTCGATTCTTCACCAGAACCAAAGCCAGATCCAGGATTCCCATGTCTTTAATCATAATTTACCACTTTGGGTTTTTGCTGTTGTTGAGAGTATCATCATAAGCTTAGCTTCATCCAGGGGTTCAGGACTTCCGGGATCCGGATGCTTTTGTCCGCTTGCTGATAGGTTTCCAGGATGGCGATCATCAGCCGTGGAGTGGCGAGGCCAGAGCCGTTCAATGTATGCACATGCTGCACTTTGCCACTCACATCTTTGTAGCGGATATTGGCACGCCGCGCCTGAAATTCACCAAAATTACTCACTGAGGATACTTCCAGATACTTCTGGCTGCCCGGAGCCCATACTTCCAGATCAAAGGTCTTCTGGCTGGCAAAGCTAAGGTCTCCGGTGCAAAGGGTTACGACCCTGTAATGCAGACCGAAAGCCTGGAGGATGTCTTCGGCATCCTTTAGCATTTCCAGGAGGGCTTTATCGGAATCCTGAGGTTCCACAAACCGCACCATTTCCACTTTGTTGAACTGATGCAGCCTCTGCAAGCCCCGGGTATCCTTGCCATAGGATCCCGCTTCACGACGGAAACAGGGAGTATAGGCTACAAAGCGTTTGGGCAGGTCCTTGTGGGAGAGGATTTCATCGGCGTAAATATTTGTAACCGGAACTTCTGCGGTGGGGATCAGGAAGAGATCATCTTCATCGATGTGATACATATCTTCTTCCAGCTTCGGCAATTGGCCTGTACCTGTCATGGTTTTACGGTTCACTGCCAAAGGCACCATCAGCTCTGTATAACCATGTTTTTGCAGATGGTATTCCAGCATGAAATTGATCAGAGCCCGCTCCAGCTTAGCACCTTCACCTGTGTATATAGGGAATCCGCTACCGGAAATCTTGGCACCCCGCATCATATCCAGATAGCTATTGTGCATCGCCAGATCGAGGTGATCTACAGGCTGAAAATCAAAGCTGACCGGAGTTCCCCAATGCGAGATTACTTCGTTCAGGCTTTCATCCTGACCCACTGGAACGCTGGGATCGGGGATATTGGGGATAGTAAGCAGCAGCTTATCAAGAGCATCATTGGCGGCACTGAGTTCGGTGGTAGCAGTCTTGATCCGGGCTGCCACATCACTCATTTCAGCCAGTTCGGCAGTGCAATCTTCTTTGTTTCTTTTCTTGGTGGCGATCACCTGGGATACGCTGTTCTGATGTGCCTTCAGAGTATCAAAATCATATTGCAGACGGCGACGGGTTTCATCGACTTCCAGAAGGAGGTCGAGATTTGCCTTCTCGTTTTTGTCCTTAATCGCTTTGCGGATTTGCTCCGGATTCATCCGGATGTACTTCATATCAATCACTGGGACTCCATACTATATCGTTTATTAATCACATTGTTTGGTATTCAGGCAGAATGTTGTGGTCTTACCTTTTGCTCACATTCATCGAGATTTCTATCATCTTCAAATAACTGGCAGCGTCCAGGGAAGCACCACCGATCAAGCCTCCATCGATATCCTGCATGACCAGCAACTCAGCCAGGTTTTCCGGCTTCACACTGCCGCCATAGAGGATGCTGATCTCATCAGACAGGACTTTGTTGTACTGGGAGGTGAGCCAGTTGCGGATCAGCCGATGCACTTCCTGAGCTTGCTCTCCAGTGGCATTGCGACCCGTACCGATAGCCCAGACGGGCTCATAGGCGATCATTATGTCTTTCGGGGAGTAGATATTGATTCCATGCAGGCAACCATCCAATTGATCGATCACTATCTTGGTGGTATGGCCAACTTCGCGTTGCTCCAAAGTCTCACCCACGCAGATGATGGGCTTGATTCCGGCATCGATGAGCTGCAGGATCTTCTCTTTGATCAGGGCATCGCTTTCATTGTGATACTGGCGGCGTTCCGAATGCCCCACGATGCAGTATGGCACCCCCAAAGACGCCAGCATGAGCGCTGAAACTTCACCGGTAAAAGCGCCACTGGTATGCGAGCTTACATCCTGAGCAGCCAGCTTGACCGGAGAACCTTCCAGTTCCCGCCACGCAGCACTCAAAAAAGGATAGGTCGGGGCGATAATCGGCAGGACTTTGCCCAATTTCTTCCCTGTGAACGAGCCTGAGATCGCTTTGCAAAAGCTCCGCACCTCTGCCAAGTCTTTGTTCATCTTCCAGTTACCGGCGATCACTATATCACGCATGCTTCACCTCGGATATTTTTTCTGATGCAATACCAGTCTGCAAAGCAGGTAGATACGTCAAGAAATTTCGCCATTAAAGGAAGATAGCCAGGTAGCGAAGCATGCATGATGGCGCGTGTAAGAAAAATGACAAAGTCCAGACCCCGTCTCTGCACGATACTTTATGATCTGCTGCCCCTTGCCTCTTCAAGTTTTTGTCCTTCAAAGAAGTAGATGTATTTGATAAGGAGCTCTGAAAGCCCACACATGTCTCACACTCTATATGCAGCAAAGATCAAAATAATATGTCCCCCTATATGGTTGCGGTTGACAAATCAGTTGACAAGGCCGAATTATTTCTGTAATCTTGGTGCGGAGCACGTTAGGGCGAATGCCCATAGCCCAGCAGTTCGACTGCTGGGTATGCATCAATCGAACCTGAAGTCCGGGAGGACGACACCCTAAGCCTGAAATGAAAATGTCTGATAACTAGTGCCGTCCTTCACTTCGTTCTGGACTTACCAGTAGGCCGCTACAAACCCAGGATTCAAAATCCTGGGCTAAGCCGACTTTGCGGCTAGCGTCCTCCGGACTGGCACTGCGTCACCACTTGTAGCATAGGTTTTCAACCTGTTGTAATGCAGGGTTTTCGAACCCTGCACCAAAGGATCCTTAACGTCCTCGTTAACGGTGTCACGAAGAAAGTTAAAAAGCCTCAGCCTGGAGCCTCGTCGACACCTAAAAACAGGGCGAAGCTACAGCTTGGGGTGGAAAGATGTGTCCAAACCTTAACCAGGCTTCTTATGTGATAATTACATTAGATCTGAAACTCCAGGCTGATCACTCCAGCCTCGGCCAGAACCTGGAATTCATACTGGCATCTAGGGTTACCATCCATGTCCCGCACAATGGGAACCGGCATGTCTTTAGGAATCAATGCATAGCCGTGCTGGACGGCGCTTGCCTCTGCGAAAGTGTTGATCAGGCTGTCGGCTATTTCCAGCGCTTGAGCATAGACATAGTCTTCATTGGAGAGGCAGGAGAATTCTGTATCGATCAATACTGCTTCCTCCAGAGTCCTGGCTTCATACGGGATCAGTCCACAAAGTTCCCTGATCTTTCGATCCTCCACTTGCAGGACTTCAAGTACGGCCCTGTAAATGTGGGCTGGAGTCCAGCGTTGGTATTCTGTCCAGGGCAGGAGCTCAAAATCTGGCAGGTTGCTGCGCAGATGCTCCATTACTGATGAGGATGAAGCCCCCCTCAGGTAGATTTTTATCTGCCTGTCTCCGGGTCGATATGAAATGCCTATGGACCTGGAGAAATTCCGCAGGATTTGCACTACCTTTTCTACATCCAAATCGCTATCTGCGACCGGCAGAAATCCTCCCATTACATCGATCTGCCTGGCAATGTCTATGGTGTTTTTGATCAATTGGGGCGGGAAGCTGTACAGCGCTTGCATCACTTTAGGTGCTTTGAAGTAGTACTCATTGCAAGCAAAGCGCTTGGCTTCCGGATGGCTGAAAGTGATCCCCTTGCGGATGCAATTCAGGGCATCGATGGCGAGGGAATCCCTGCGCTCCATATAGTGGCAGTCATTGGTGAGCACTACAGGGATTTTGGTTCGATACGCCAGATTCAGCAGTTTATTCATGGCAATCGCCTCTTTGGGCAGGCCATGATTCTGAATCTCATAATAGTAATCCTCGCCAAAGACGCTATGATACCAGTCTGATGCTTGCCGGGCCTCATCGTCTCTACCCTCCAGCAGCAGGGTGCAAAGCTCGCCTACTACGCTGAAGGACAGACAGATCAAATCCCCGGCCTGCTGAGCAAGCTGGCTTTTCGTGATCCTGGGAATCTGCGCATCATACTCATAAGCCAAGGTAACCAGACGGCAGAGCTTTGCCAATCCATCGCCGTTTTTGGCAATCAGGATCACCGAAAAGGCTCTGCCGTCCGTGCTATCGTTCAGTACTTCAATCTCCAGCCCGACAATGGGCTTGATCCCTGCTTTGATACACTGGTGCCACAAGCGGGATGCTCCAGCCACGCTATTGCGATCCGTGATCACTACCGCAGGCAGCTTTTGCCTTACCGCGCTTTGCACCAGGTCATCAATAGCACAGGCTCCATCAAGCCAGCTATATTCGCTGTGAGTGTGTAAGTGGATAAAACTCATCTATCCTCCATATTGAAAAAAATAGCGCTCCTAAAAGGTGTATATCCAATGTTGTTATTTTATGCCTTGCATCATAAGAGATTGTGTCACGATCGGCAGACCTATCGGTTGGTTCAGGTAGATTTATTGAGTGCCAGATCTGCTACTCTCTCACCTCAATGAATACTCTGTTCAGATCAGTTTTTTTGATAACAGTGTCAAAGAGTCCGATATCTTCATTCTCGTGTTTGTTGATTCCAGTATAGACAAGGCTGGCATCTTCATAGCGCTTGAATTTGTAAATAGCATCATTCATCAGTGCGCTATTGAAGAGCCCGAGGCTCACCAGGAGTTCAAAGTCTTTCACGCTAAGCCCCGTAACCTTTTTGAATAGCTTGGGCTCCAATTGTGTAATCACATCCTTTAAGCTCCGTTCCCGATAGTCCGTAAGATACATAAAGATGGGGATGCGTGTGGCAAATTTGATCAGCTTCTCTTGAATCAGTTTGCGCTTGCTGCGATATTCTTTTTCCGTATCAGTCAGTTCTTTCTTTTCTTCACTGGTTAGGTCATCATTAGCTTTATCTTTTTTTATCCTGTTTACCGCTTCGCTTTTATTGATAATGGTTTCGATGTCCTGATTCAGATTGCGAAAACCCTCGATACTCTCCAGTGCTTTCATCGCAGCGTCATTATCCATCACCCGTCTAAGAGTATCATTATCCACATTCACCAAGAGGGCGGATTCCCATCTGCGTGCAAGTAACGTGGCTGTAGTACCGCTCATGGCCATATCCAGGATGCCTGCCGCATCGATCTCTTTCATGCTGCTGCCATCATAAGCCAGCACAGGCAAAAACTTGATGAAGTCCTCAACCTTCTGTTCTGCACTATCGCCATTTATATTCAACCTACAACTGTAATCCGCTATTTGCCGTAAGGCTCGATCGGGAGCAAAGTCAAACACATAGCACTCTTCTTTGATTATCACCTCGCAATTTGGTGATAGACCGTCAGGATTTTTTACAGTCCAGGGGGATTGCACCCGAAAAGCTGCCTGAAAATAAGTCTCTGGACTACTCGTGTTTCTTAACATGAAGATACCCGTCCAGGGCTTAACAGTTACTCCTGTGGTCAGTTTCCCGCAGGATAGAGTAATGCTTTTACTGCTCAAAGGTTCACCCATGGCGTTTAAGACAGGAGGCAGGGCAGCAGCCCCAATCCCAGCACCAGGACCAGCGGCAACGATCACTTGGTAATCACGATAAAATCTGTTTTGACGCTTCTGTAATAGATTGCGCATGGCGTAGCAGCTTGCCACCGAAGGCATAAACCAAAAAGTGTGCGAAAGCAAGGCCAACAGCCTTACATCCGAAAAAGGCATGGGCGGTTTCTGTGCGCCTAGTTTTAGATTATCAATGTTACTGGGCAGAAAAGCTCCCCGGATCAGATCAAGCCATTTTTGCACCTCTGCTTCAAAGACAAAATGGGCTTTATCTCCCAGCCCTTCAGCCGAGAAAAACACATTGAGATCAAATTCGTCGAATTCTCCTTTGTAAGCGATGTCTCGAATGGCATCTGGCAATTGGTATGTCAGCATCACCATCCGAGGCAGCGACAGATATGGATTATCGGCTCCCTCCCAGCTTTCTTTGGCAGCCTGCTCATCGCTGTATGTCCAGTTGTAAATCTGCTCCTCGATAAATTCTCCACTAGCGATAGCCCGAAAAGGAGTTCCTGATAAATACAGATAGTGATCTGTAGTGATGGGCATCACATCCTCAGCATAATACTCCAGACCTTCACCCTGAGCATAGTTCTGTTCCCGATCATCTTCTGAAGCAAAGAGATCGTGAGCGTTTTCCCGCCAGGCTCCATAATGGTATTCATCCAGGATTACTACATCCCAGTTGATAGAGTGTACCCATTCATTTTTGATTTTGATTCCACCCGTGCTTTTGTTTTTGCCCAGAAAATCCTGAAAGGAACCAAAACACACAAAGGGACGATCCCGATTTACCTCATCAAAGGATAATCCCCCGGGTCTGATGAATTGCCAGCCCTCAAAATCCACATGGTTCTTGAGATCCTCTTCCCAGGCGCTTTGCACCGCTGGCTTGAACGTAAGCACCAAAATCCTCTGCCAACCCATTGACCGGGCCAGTTGATATGCTGCGAAAGTCTTGCCAAACCTCATCTTGGCATTCCACAAAAAGTGCGGTGCCCGATTTGCATTGCCCTTGTCGCTGTGCCAGGCTTGAAAATAGGCCATGGTCTTGGCTACTGCTTCCGTTTGCTCAGGACGCATGGCGAAACTTTGTGAACGGCTGAATTCAAGAAGCTGGCCGGAACGCACTGCATAGATGGCATGTTTTAGCTGCTCTACCGAACACTGAAACCACTCTCCACCAGGATTGGAGTAGCCATTGTAGTGCAACATGCGATGCACATCGTGATCCGTGAAGGAAGTACCATCCCCCCGCATGGCACTTTCATCCAACACAATGCGATAGGGCTTTGGCCCAGGACGCTTGGTGGGATATTGCTGAGCTACGCGTTCTTCTACACTTCTTGTAGTAAAGCCAACCTTCAACATACCCTTGTAAGCAGGACTGTTGTCCTCATAAGCGTAGATTCTGGGGTTTAAGGCCGGACGGGAAGGGAAATATTCCTTAGACATCGGCAAGCTCCATGGGGCGAATCATGGATTCGATGAAGTCGATCTCTTCTTGGCTGAGTTTGTATTTCTTGTAGAGTTTTTCGTCTGTCCAGGGCTCGTTGAAGTCCTGGATGGGAACGAAGGAAAAGTTTCTTTGTGTTATGTGCATTGAGGTTAAAGTAAGAGATATCAGAAATCGAGCGAATTTTGTTCTCAGGTAACCCGCACAGTTTTCTACCAACACCCTATTCTCACTTGAAAAAGGGATAATATAGGTTTCCGTAACGACTTCTCTTGGACAAAGAATCTTCTGTTTCGTAGTGACGTTAATCTTCCCATCAGCAGCATTATTTACACCTGCTCTATCTGGATTTAGGTAACCTACACACACTTTATAATGTTCGATTTTTTCCTTGTTCTTACTGACTAAGTCGTTATCAATATAGCTTTCTCCAGAACTGCTTATCAGTGTGAGAGAGCCTTCAAAGCTGTTTTGTTGCCCCCTAATAAATGACCGTAATCCAAACGGACTTACAGAAAGAACTATGTCAGACATCATAGCTTCTTTCTTTGAAAGCACCTTGCGAATCACATTTATGCCTACATTGTCTCTTATTATTATCTCGTACTCATCGAGATCTCTAAACTTAGTGTTTGATACACCATTAACATTTGAGACAAATTCGCAGTTTCCCTTATAGCTATTGTCCCATAAGAAGTAGTTGACTCCTCCTGCAATATCTACTCCAGGAAAGCAATCTCGACTTTTTGGGTAATCAACAATTGTTCGGATTCGCTTGTCTGATTGCATCACTTTCCGAAACTCGTCAAGCCCTCTTCCACCAGCAAACCACCTTGAAGGAATAATCATAGTAATGAATCGTGGATTCATTTTTATTGCTTGATTTACAAACTTATGATATAGAGGAATCGCACTTGCACCTGCTCCCCCATCACTCAATTGATAAGGCGGGTTTCCGATAATAACGTCAAATTTCATTTTGAATAAGTCCTCCGGATTTTCGGTGTGGATAAAGGTATAGGCATGGCTTTCCAGCTCTTCACCACGCTCATAATTTGCCCTGTTTGCTCCGCAAAATGTACAGCGTTCCCCATCCCAGGAGTGTTCAAGGCGCTCATAGTGGATATTGCCGTCATCTGTTTTGAATTTATTGCATACAGAGTATTTACCTTGGGCATGTTTGCTACAATATAGCGAACGGCGTGCCAATAGGGCAGTAAGCTCGGTAATGGCCAGGCCAAAGAGCTGTTTGGTGAAAATATGATCCATGCGCTTTTGGCGTAGGGGAATAGTATCTTCCAAGCCCACATCGAGTCTTTTGGCGATTTCGCGCAGGAATACACCTGATTTGCAGGCTGGATCCAGAAAGGTGATGGTTTTATCTTTCCAGAGGCTGGGAGGGAGTAGATCCAGGATTTGGTTCACCAGATCAGGCGGAGTGAATACCTCATCACTACTCAGGTTTGCGATGCAGGACAGGACATCTGGATTGTAGTTTGTATTTAGCATAGCACCTCCAAGGGGGCTTTCCCCCCATCCTCATCTAAGCCCAGGCGCAAAAAATGCACTGGAGCATAGTCCTTTACAGGTGTGGGGATATACACCTGTTCACCACTATCAGATATCATCGAAAACACTTCTAAATCTGTAAGTGATTCATTCTGGATTATGCTTTGATAGCTGAAATCTCTGCGTTTGATCATACTGCCGTTGATAGGGGACCATTCAGCAAAGATGATGGGCTGGGGATCGTCCCCAACGGTAGTCAGGTTCAGTGCATCTCCGTGGATGATATTGCAGGAAAGAATATATTGAACTGATCCCCGGCAATTGTCCATCGTTTTGTTTTTGAATAGCTCCAGATATTCAGTTTCGAAGATGCCAAAGAGCCTCAAACGGCATTCCTGGACATTATCCTCCTGAATATCAATGCCATATATAGAAGACACTGCGATTATTGCATCCCGTTCATACTTATATTGGTCATTATCACACCGTTTTTTCACCACATCCAGCTTTCGTTTGAGGATTTCAGTAAGAAAATTTCCCGTTCCACAGGCTGGCTCCAGGAAGCGTGATTCGATCCTCTCGGTTTCATGTTTCACTAGATCCAGCATGGCGTTTACCTCGCGCTTTCCGGTAAAAACTTCTCCGTGCTGTACCACTCTTTGTCTGGATTTTACTTGATGTTCCATAACTCCCTTTATAGTGTATAAGTTACATTGCTTATCATGATTTAATTAGGATTCTATCAGAGTGATTTTTGTCAATCGATTTTCTTTCATCATTCTCTCTTCTCTGACTTGCTTTTACCTCGTGTTCATCTCGAGATCACCTCGAGTACTCGAGGTGATCTCGAGGTGAAGGTGACTTAAAGACGAGAAAAACTGGCATGTAATAAGAGAGTGGGCTGAGAGTATGATAATGATTGGTTTGGAGCAGCACAAAGAACCATGGTTTATGATTGATACCCTTGGATAGTTCCAGGTTCACTCAAGCTCATCCCCTGCGGGGCTTGGGTTGGGTTGGAGTGGATCGGGAGATATCTGTCAACTCCAAAAGGATTTACGACGTAAGGCGGTGGGGCAATCGAGTTCCCCACAGGCATGGTAGCCCACATACCTGTATGCCAGAACCTACACTTGACAGCAGAGCGGAACACCGGTTTCAATCGGTCGGTACGCTGGATTTATCCGGTGAAGAAGATGCATCTATCTGCCAGTGCCAGATGAATCTGGAACGACCGACCGAATGAATTCGGTGTTCCTTATGGATGCGGAATTATCTGTTTATAGGCTGATGCCCTGGAGGGGTGACACCCCATAGCTTGGTGGCGTAAGCCCCAAGAATGTGGAGACAATAATTGCATCTAATATACTGTCATTTATACCCCTCACCCTAACCATCATCCCTTGCCGGCATGCCAGCGGAGGCTGGCATCTTCTTAACTAATGCAGAGGCTGAGGAGTTGCCAGCCTTCGCTGGCATGACGACAGTTGCGAGGAGATAGAGAAAAGGGCTGTGATGAGGGGTCTATACCCCATCAAACTGACATTTCAACACCCGCCCCTCGACTACATCAATGATAATCCGCATAGAAAAGGTCTGCTATAGCGGCGAAGAAATCATCATTGGTCATGGCTGTACAGCTACGCAGAAGGTGTTGGTGTACTTCATGATAAGTGGTGTTTGGGGCTCGGTATTTGAGATCGTAAGCGCTAGGACCACCAGGATTTCGATAGAGGAGAACATTGTCTTTCACAGAGGTCATCATGCGGCTGAACCAACGGCGGGAGTGATCGTCCCCAAAGACCCACCAATGGTCGTAAAGTCCCATGGCTCCGATGATGCCACCATTCAGCACATAGCGTTTGATATGATGGGGATATTCATCCACCCAATAATAGTTTGCGGATTTTAGCAGAGAGTTTTGATCCGAGATCAGCACGGGCTTGATACTGCCACTGAAATCGGTCATGGTATTCAGGATCGAATCTGCAACTGCTTTATACAGAGGCTCCTGAGTGAAATGGTAAAGCCGGCAATAGGCGGAAAGTGCAGTGCCTTGGGCCATGCCTGAATACCAGGGGGCAGTGTAGTAGACCATGGTACCCTCGGAAAAGTTAAATTTGTAAGGGAAATAGATCTTGTCACCGATACGGGTTGCTTCCCGGCGCAGGGCTTCCATGGTCTTGATGGCATGCTGAATATACACCTGATCATTGGTGATGTAGTAATCGTTCAGGGCTTCCAGGCTTTTGAAGGATAGATTCACCGGATGGTAATACAAGCCTCCTGCGTATTGAAACAAAAGTACTCCATCCTCGTCCTGAGGAGTATCATTGTTGGTATTGAAGAGGCGTTCCCGGTTTTTGAAGAGCTTTTCGTAAGGAACATGAACCAAAGGATAACCGTAGTCGTTCAGATAGCCGTAGCCATCCTGATTTTGGGCTGGGTTGCCATCGCAGGAGAGTAGCAACAAGGCCATCAGAGCAAGCAGGAGGAGGTTGATTCTCTTCATTTGATCCTCGTATCAGTACTTATGACGCTGAATCATCAATTGATGCAGATCATACATTGTGTTGTTTCCTGAAAGCACAAGAATCTGTCAAGCAAAGACCTTCTGTATGGAATGACGGGGTGGGGAAAAAATAAGGACTATCCGCAGATAGTCCTTAAGTGTCTTGTCATATTATGTTTTAGAATAGTGAATAAGATAGCCCCAGACTCAGGATTTGCTTCCATTGCAGGTCGTGTACCTGCTCTTTGTCGTAGCGCAGTTCCAGAGCCAGATTGGCACTTACCATGCCGAAGAGTTTGGTGGTGAATACGTTTTCCCAGACTACATCGGGTGATTTCCAGTCTTCATTCATCTGGTCGGATTTGGAATTGAACAGCGCTTGATAGACCAGGAGCTTGGAGCGGAAGTTACTGTCGGCTGGCACCTTGAAGATATGCCGGTATTCACTTACCAGTTCCAAACCGCCATCCACTGTAGTAGTGGCATCGGCATTTACGATCCGGCGGTAGTTTTCACGCAGGGCTGCACCCAGGCGTCCAGTGAGTTTATCCTGTTCGGTATCCACGAAAGTGCGGATCACACCAGCGGTTTCGGTGAAGAGGAGAGGATTCAGGATCAGGGTTTCGGCTTGGGAGAGATCCAGAAACTGGGATTCCATGCGGCCAGCGAGGAAGGGATCCACCCAACCCTGAGTGGTAAAGCGCAGCACTGATTCCAGATCAATCTTGTCGGTGGTTTTATCAGGCTTTTCCCAGTACTTTTCTCCCAGGGCATCGGTCTTTTGCAGGTGCGTCTGCCCAAAAGCCAGTTTCAGGGTATTGGTGTTTTTCAGCCAGGGTTTGAGCTGCTTTTCCGCAGTGGTGGTAGAATTTGCCACCCAGGTGATATTGCTGAGTTCGGTGCCCGCCCAGGTATTGCTGAAAGCGCTTTGAGTAAGGGATACAGAGATGTCCGAATGCAGAGTCCAGGCCTCACCAGCCAGACTTGTGGTCACTAATAGCAGCAGGATGACAGGGAATATAAATCTCATGGAATCCTCCTTCAAGCCCAGATGCCTTTCTCGGTGAAGACGATCTTGATTTTTTCCACCAGACTGGCTTGCACCTTGCCCAGATCGGCGTTGTTCACATGGGCGTAGATGCCAAACACAATGGCTCCGGCATTGGCATCAGTGATGTTGACCGCCACGGCAGGATCCTTCAAGATGGCTGCTTCAGTTTCCACGATAGTGCGGAGTAATTCCCGTACCTGATTGATATCCGAGGTGCCGGGAACGCTGATTGAAAGCTCCACTCTACGGGTAGGCAGGGCTGAAAAGTTTGTGATGGAATCTCCCGAGAGCTTGGCATTGGGGACTATCACCTTGCGGTTGTCGCTGGCGGTGATGATACTGTGGAAGATGCCAATATCCTGTACGGTTCCGGTGACCCCGGCCCCAGTGATGCTATCGCCTACTTTGAAAGGTTTGAAGAGGATCAGCATAACTCCGGCGGCAAAATTGCTGAGCGAACCCTGCAAGGCCATACCTACAGCCAAACCCGCAGCACCAAGGATAGCAATGAAGGAAGTGGTCTGCACTCCCAGGCGGGCGATTGCTGCAATGATCACAAAAACCAGGATGATGGCATAGACCAGATTGCCGATAAATAGTACCAGCGAATTGTCCACTTTGCCTTTGGTCATGAGTTTTTTCAGGACATTGGATAGCATCCTGGCAATCCACTTTCCAATCAGGTAGATTAGGATGGCTGCCAAGAGCTTGGCACCATAGTTCATCAGCAGAACGGGTAGTTTCTCAATAAATGCTTCAAAGTTGACTGGCATTTCATTCTCCTTATTACTTGGGATTACCAAGGCCAGGTTTGATCAGCTTTACGCGGATCGTTTTATGAAAAAGACTATAGTATGTAAGATAACTGGGGAAAGTGATTTGTCAAGCCAGATCAGCATTATTGCTTCAGGATTTCGATGGCGCGTTCAAATTGTTGCAGATAAGTGGCCTCAGGATCGAGCTCGATGATGAGCTTCAAATGCTTGGATGCATCGATGCGGAAGGGTTCAGAAATGCCCTGGGTAAAGCGGAGGATTTCGGCTTTGGGAGGCAAGTGACGGTTGTCATATTCAATGGTCAGGATTCCGCGTTTCACTGTGCAGTTGTGCAGTTTCATGCGTTTGGACAGGACGTGCACTTTGAAATACAATAGCAGCCATTGGGCATTTTCCGGCACCATACCAAAGCGGTCGAGGAGTTCGGACTCAAAATCCTCAATGTCTTCCAGCTTTTCCAGCTCGCCCAGGCGACGGTAAATGCGTAGCCGCTCCTCGTCGTCATCGATATATTCCGGTGGGAAATACAGGTCGATCTCGGTCTTGATGCTCTGGCGGGTATTAGGTGTGTCATCAGCATAGAGGGCACTGGTATCGCCACTTTCCACTGCTTCGATGGCTTTGCCGAGGATCCGGTTGTAGTAATTGAAGCCGATGGCTTGAATGATGCCGCTTTGTTTGGTACCCAGGATGGTTCCGGCTCCGCGCAGTTCCAAATCCCGTAGCGCTACTTGAAATCCGGCCCCAAGATAATCGTATTGGGTAAGGGCTTCAAGGCGTTGTCGGGCTACAGTGGTAGTTCCCTTGGGGATCAGGAGGTAGGCATAGGCGCGGCGATTGCTGCGTCCCACACGTCCCCGCATCTGATACAATTGAGCCAGCCCAAAGGTATCGGCACGATCGATGAGGATGGTATTGGCATTGGCGATATCGATGCCGTTTTCGATGATAGTGGTGGAGATCAATACCTGAAACTGCCGTTCCAGAAAGGCTTTCATTACTTCCTCAAGATGCTTTTCCGGCATCTGGGCATGACCCACCACAAAGCTCACATTGGGCATTTCCTTGCGCAATTCTTCCGCCACGGTCTCAATGGTTTGGACCCGATTGTGCACAAAGAAAACCTGGCCACCACGATCCACTTCACGGCGGATGGCATCCCGGATCACTTCCATATCCCGTGGGGTAATGATGGTACGGATCGGTAAACGCTCTTTGGGAGAGGTCTGCATCAGGGAGATTTCCTTGAGCTTGGCCAGGGCCATATTCAGGGTGCGGGGGATGGGTGTGGCACTCATGTAGAGAGTATCCACATTGCTTTGCATGCTGCGCAGTCGCTCTTTGTGACGTACCCCAAAGCGGTGCTCTTCATCGATCACCAAAAGCCCCAGACGGGGGAAACGCACGTCCTGGGAGATCAGTCTATGCGTACCGATGGCGATATCTACTTTTCCGGCGGCAATATCCAGTATGTCTTTGTGGATTTGCTGGTGAGTATGAAAACGGCTGAGCATGGCAATTTTTACCGGATATTGGGCGAGGCGTTCCCGAAAGACACGGAAATGCTGCTCCACCAGCAGCGTAGTAGGTGCCAATACGGCGACCTGGAGTCCGCTCATCACGGCTTTGAAGGCAGCTCGAATGGCAACCTCGGTCTTGCCAAAGCCCACATCTCCGCACAAAAGACGCTCCATTGGAGCGGGCAGTTCCATATCGTTTTTGATCTCCGCCGCAGCTTTCACCTGATCCGGAGTGTCTTCATAGATGAAGGATTGTTCCAGTTCCTGCTGCCATTCATTATCTGGTTTGTGGGGAATCCCTTTGCGGGAATTGCGTTCGGCATAGAGCTTCACGATATCGGCGGCGATCAGTTCGATCTGCTGGGTCGCCCGGTGTTTGGTGTTTTGCCATTTGCTGCTGCCCAGTTTATTGAGTACTGGCTTGGCACCTTCTTCGGCTATGTATTTGGAGACCAAAGAGAGCTGGAAGGTAGGCACATAGACTCTGTCGTCATTGGCATAACGCAGCACCAGGCATTCCACTTCCTGATTGTCCAGGCGGATGATCTTCAGTCCTTCGAAGACTCCGATACCGTGATCCACATGCACCACATAGTCCCCGGGCTTGAGGTTTTCATAGTCAACAATCACCTCTCCGGGCGCAAAACGGGGCGCATAGCGCTTGCGTTTGTAGCGGTTGAAAATCTCATGATCCGTCCACAGGGCAAGGCCGGCATCATCGATGCTGAACCCTTCATGCAAGACTCCGATGTGGCTGGTAAACCGTGCTTCCTCACCCAGGCTCTGGCGCATCCGCTTTTCCTGCGAGGCGTTGTCGAAGAGCAGGATGTGCTGCCAACCTCTCTGGATATTTCGGCTGAGGGTATCGGTGAGGATCCCCAGATCTGCCTCAAAAGGAGGTTGAGCGGTGAAAGGAGCTCGGACGTCCGTGGTCTCGAAAGGCAGGACAAATTCGCTTTGGGAGAGAAAAAGCCTGGGGCTGGCCTGGATCATGGACATAAATACTTCTTCAGACAGCATGAGCTTATCCGGAGGCGGGAGCTTGGCTTTCGTGGTTTGCTTCAGTTCCTTACGATACTGGCTGAAGGTTTGCTCCGTAAGGGCTACAAGCTCCTCATGCACATAATGATAGTTGTAGAAGAGCATGATCCTGTCCTCGGCAGCAAAGAAATCGGCAAAGCTGCTGAGATCAGAGGTGAGCAGGCTGTAGAAATTTTCGATACCTTCAAAGAAGCCTTTTTCCCGCACTTTAGAGATTACCACGCTACCGCTGTCGATATCGCCCAGGCATAGCTCCCGGGCTGGGATGATGGTCAATTCACCGATCTCACCCGGATTTGATCTTTGGGTAGTAGTGGAGAAAGTGCGCATGGAGATGATTTCATCCCCCCAGAATTCCAGCCTTACCGGAGTATTCAGGGCTGGACTGAAGATATCGAGAATGCCTCCACGCCGGGAAGCCTGATAGACTTTGGTGACCTGATATTCGATCTCATAGCCCAGGTTTTGCAATTCCTGTAAGAGTTGGTCAGGATCGTGATATTCACCCCTTTTCAAAGTGATAATGTGTTTTTGCAGACTGCTCCGGGAAGGGATGTAACGCAGCAGCGAGCGGATCGAAAGGCAGTAGATAGCCGGGCTGGGATCATCCTCGCTATAGGTAGCAGCCTTTTGCAGTGTCATCATGCGAGTGGCACGAATCGAGTAGTGGGGGGAACGTTCTTCGTAGGGCAGGATCTCGTAATCCGGCAGATAATAGGCATTATCCCTGCCAATGAGGGTAATCAGATCATCCCAGATATCTTCAGCGATGATATCATCCTGAGCTACCATGATGATGTTTTTGCGGGTTTTGGCCCAGATGTGAGCCGCGATCAAGGCACTGGCGCTTTGGCTGCTATGGTAGATTTGTGTATTTGGAGACCAGGGAACCAGATCATTGAAGAAAGCTGAAGCATTCAGGAATTCACATAGTTTGTCGTAAAGCATATCGTCTCTAAAGGCTGGTCTTGAGGAAACTGCCAACGATCTTGGCGAGTTTGCCATTTTTGAAGGATACGGTCAGGATCGCATCGGAATCGATACCATGCACGGATAGTACAACCCCTTCACCATGTTCCTGATGCCAGACCTTCTGACCGATACGGAAGTGCTTCTGGCTTTCCCTTTCCTTGCTCTTAGTCTTTTTGTAACCGCTATAGGGCATAATAGTTTGGGCAGCGGCGTCCTCGAAATATCCTCTGCCCAGCTCGCGGATAAAGAGGCTGGGCTTGGTGAAGCTGAATTGATCGTAGATGCGGCGTGAATTCGCATAACTGAGCCTGAGGATACGCTTGGCCCGGGTGACGCCTACATAAAACAAGCGGCGTTCCTCCTCGATCTCCTCCCGGCTGTCCATACTCATGCGGTGGGGCAAAAGCTCATCTTCCAGTCCAACTATATACACCACTTCAAACTCCAGTCCCTTGGCATTGTGCAAAGTCATGAGGCGTATGCTGTCCAGCTCATCGGAAACTTTGTCCAGATCAGTCTGCAGGGCGATAAAGGGGAGAAAATCGGTAAGCAGGGCTGGACGGTCGTTTTCCTTCTGAAAGCGCTCTGAAAATTCATTCACTGAGGCCACAAACTCGATCAGGTTTTCAGCTCGCACGATCTCTTTGGGATCGCTGCTTTTATTGTACATGGAGATCAGTCCCAGATCTTCCACCACGGCTTTGACCAGATCAGCAGCAGGGGAAAACTGAGCCTCATGCTGCCAGGCATTCAGTTTCAGGGCAAACTCCCCGATGCGTTTTTTGGCGCTGGCATTCAGGTCGTTGATACTGCCCACGGAGGCAAGGGCTTGGGATACAGAGATATATGCTTTGGCAGCGAAACTGATCAGGTGCCCCACCGAGGTCTGACCTATACCGCGGGGAGGTTCATTGATGATCCTGAGCAGGCTTTCATTGTCGCTTGGGTTTGAGATTGCGGCCAGATAAGCCAGGATATCCTTGATTTCCTTGCGTTGATAGAAGTGCAGACTTCCCACGATTGAATAGGGGATTTGCTCCTGCATCAGGGAGTGTTCAAAGAGCCGGGATTGGGCGTTGGTGCGATACAGCACGGCGATATTACGCAGGGCGATGCCTTCCTGGCGGTCTTTGAGGATGGATTTAGCAATGCTATCGGCTTCGGCATTGCCATCTTCAAAGACCTGGAGTTTGGGCTTGAGCCCTTCACCCAGATCGCTCCAAAGCTCTTTGCTGTGGCGGTTTTTATTATGACTGATGATGGCATTGGCAAGATCAAGAATAGCTGTGGTGCTGCGATAGTTTTGTTCCAGCCGGATGGCTTTTACCTGACGGTAATCACGTTCAAATTCCAGTATATTCCGCAGTGTGGCACCCCGGAAGCTATAGATGGCTTGATCGTCATCTCCCACCACGCATACCTTTTGGTGACTGCTGGCGATTTGGTGGATGATCTCAAACTGAGCCTGGTTGGTATCCTGATATTCGTCTATCATCACATAGCCAAACATCTCCTGATACTTGTTGCGAACTGCTTCATTATCCTGTAACAGGCGTGCGGTATTGAGCAGGATATCGTCAAAATCCATGGCTTGGTTCATCAGCAGGGCTTGCTGGTAGTAATGGTAGATATTCTTGAAGCCTTTCAGAAAGGGGTTTGTCTCGTGCTCTGGAATCTCGATCTCAGAAGGGAGGATCAGCCGGTTCTTGTATCTGCCAATGCGTCCCAAGACCCGGTTGAAAGGGAATTTCTTCTGGTCAAAGCCGTGCTCTTTGTAGATTTTCTTCAGGACGGATTTCTGCTCATCCTCATCGTAAATCGAGAAATTGGCATTATATGGCAGATGGATGGCTTCGTAGCGCAGGATTCGGGCACAAATGGAGTGGAAAGTGCCTACCCAGAGGCTGCGCATCGGAATGCCCAAAAGGTCTTCCAGGCGGGTTTGCAATTCCCGTGCGGCTTTGTTTGTGAAGGTAACGATCAGGATCTTCCAGGGTGGTACATGTTTTTCCCGGATCAGGTAGGCCGCCCTGTAGATGATGCAGCGGGTTTTTCCGCTGCCAGCTCCAGCGAGTACCAGGATAGGGCTTTCAGTATCCTGCACCACTTCCAGTTGGCGTGGATTCAGCGCCTTGAAGTAGTCGATCATTTGCTCAAGGGAGTCTTACAAACAGGGGTTCGCTGAAGCGACCTTCCAATCTACCCCCGTGATATGTCTTGAAGGCTGATACCCTGTACCAGTAGTCGCCTGGTAGCACAGTAGAATCATCGGCGCTGCTATGGATGAAGTTTTGTGTGAGATTGCCATTGATATGCAGGACAGTATCGACTACGGCGAAAGTATTGAAATATGCCAGACTCCGATAGATATAATAGCCATCGGTGTTGATGCTGCTATTGCTGTCCCAGGTAAGATTCACAAATTTGGTGCCGGGCCCGGAACCGGAAGTGGTATATCGGAGTCCGCTGGGCGTCCCGGGAATTTCCAGAGCAGGATTGCCAACAGGGTCCAGTGGATTGCTGCGTTTCAGTCCACAAGCGCTGACAAGCAAAGCCCCGAGAATGAGCAGGATCAGAAGGATTTTTCTCATCTTCAAAACCTCCACTCGAGTCCGGAGGGGGTAATCTGCAAAGGTGAGGATTTCTGCCGTTCCATAATGTCCTGCCAGAGATTGGCATTGTATTCGTTGGTTGATATCACCACATCGAAGACATTGTATCCCCAGACCACGGTTGCCAGTCCCAGCAGCATGATCGCATACTGATAGGGGGTTTGGGCTTTGCTGTAGTATCGGTTGATCTCATCGATCTGAGTGGCAGTCTTGTACTGGTTGTAATTCACCATAGCCTGATCGTAGAAATACAGAGAACCCAACAGGGTGACCAATTCGATGCTCAGGATGATCGTAGCTTTGCTATTGTTCTTTGTAGAAAACTGTCCCCATCCCGGGATGACGGCACTTTTGATCAGATTGGTGCGCAGAGGCAGAGCCTCCAACTCATAGAGTTGCAAAAGATTCTGACGGTTGGTGATATCTTCACGGTAGGTGGCTCGATCCAGGTAGTTTTGCCAGCCATATTTGGTGCTGTCCGAGAACGCCTGAATATCAAAGCTGGTTTGAGCATTCAGGATGCCAAAACCAAAGCATCCAATCAGCAGCACCAGATAAGTCAGCTTGAATACAAAGAGATGGGCTTGAATTGATAAGTTTCTCATGATGATCCTACTGCATTAAAGCTTCGGAGAGCTTGTTCAGGGGGATGATGCTGCGATCCCGGAGATTCACCTGCCACACATACAGAAAGGTCTCATTGGGACTCAGCAGGTCGTATCTGGCTTCATATTTGAATTGACCGGTGGAGAGCAAGATCTTCCAGCCGCTATCTCTTAATTCATGTTGCTTGTACTGCTTCATCAGTTCGGCTCGTTTGGCTGCCACTCTGCTGAGCAGGATTCCTCCCCGGTATTCGTTAATGATGCGTTGGGCAAAAGCCGTGGGATTTTTAGTGGCTTCGATCAGGTTTTGCATTTGCGCTGCCCGGTTGCGGTATTCAGGCCTGTTATCCAGGGCAATGGCCTGATTGTAAAGCCTGAGGGCTTCACTATACTTGAGCTGGGCTTCCTGAGATTCACCTTCGGAATAGATTTGAGCAGCTCTTTGGATGTTTTCCCGGGTTTGATTCAATTGCCGGATGGCAGCCAGCGCAGGCTCATAGTTTGGGATGATTTCAAAGGTCTTGTTGAAGTGCAGAAGAGCTGCATCAAAGTCCCTGTCCTGCAGGAGACTCATCCCTTTTTGCACATACAGGGAGGTAATGCTTTCCAGGCGCTGATCAATCTCAGTTTTCTTGGCTGGAAAATACTGAATGGCGATCTTGAACATCCGGTCTGCTTCCAGATAATCCTGATCGTCGATGAACTCTTCTGCTTGAGCCTGATACACTTCGGAGATCATCTTGTTGATCTCCTGGGCATCTACCACGGGATACTTGGAAAGCTCAAAGAGCTCTTTCAATGCATCGGTATAATAATCTCCATCGATCAGCCTCTGGGCATAATCGATCTTGGTGCGGATGAATTGCATGATATATGTACGGGCAGAGATTTCGTAGGCATTATTGGGAAAATTGTCATATAGTTTTGTGTATTCATCCCAGGCAGCATTGCGGTCCTGATATTCCTCCATGAAAATACTGATCCGGCGGAGTCGCACTTCCGGGATCAGGCTGGAGCGGGGAATCTCTCTGAGGATATTGTCCATGTAAAGCTTGGCAAGCTCCTTGTCTCCGGCCTGATAAGCCTCCATCCCCAAGCTCATATACATTCTGCCCAGCTCCACGTCTGCAGCTTCAGAATTGGCCAGCTTGAAGAATCGGGTGGCCAGATTCCAGTTCTTGCGTTCCAGGGCCAGTCTGCCCAGTTCCAGATAGCTATTGCTGCGCACCAGCTCAGCTCGAGTGACGATAGCGCCATTTTTGCCAATCCGGATCAGATTGTCCAGTTCACCGATTGCACCTGCATATTTCTTGCGGTTGTACAGATCCTCAGCACTGGCCAGACGGTTGATCTCACAACCGCCAAGCACCAGCAGCAAAGCCGGGATGAGGAGGATCAACAGCCCTTGCATACTGCGCAGACACTTATTGCAGAACCAATTTCTAGATGTGATAGGGCAATCCTTCCCGGGCTTCTTCAAAATTGCCGAGTTTTTGATCAACAACGATCTGCAGAAGTTCCGGCCGGGGATCATGGGTGAGAATCACCCGGGTGATATCCTGATACTGAAGCTTCAGCACTTGCTCCGGCCTGGTGTGGCCGGCATCTACCACGATGGTATGAGCGCCTTTGGCAAAAGGCAGGATGCTATCCACGGTTTCCAGATCGGAGGTATAAACAAAATCTCCGGCTGGATCAGCTATCCTGAGGGAATATGCCATCATCAGGTTGGGCAGATTATGCTCTTTGATGATTGCTGCATAGCCCAGGAGATGGTCGTTTACCACGCAGCTTACTTCAGGGAATTGAAGCTCTGCTTCTTTCATCTCACAAACCTTAAGCGGAAAACCAAACTTCTGGGGGAAAGTATATAGCATCTGCAGGCTCTCTATAAAAGATGCCAGACGCTCAGGCATATATACGTACAGGGGTTTACTGCGTCCGCCCAGATAGAGCATCTGCAGAAGCATGTAGATCCCGCTGAAATGATCTGGATGCAGATGCGTGATAAACACCGCATCCAAATCATCATGCCCAATGCCCTGCTGCAAGAGGTGACGACTTACTCCTTCACCGCAATCCAGCAGAAAAATATGCTCATCCGTCCTGACCAGAATACTGGACAAATGTTTATCCTGGCTGGGCATGCCCGAACTGGCTCCCAATATCACAAAATCCATCTTACTTATCCTTTTTCTGGTTGGCAGGAACTACGATCGGCACTTGATCAAGCTTGCGGCCAAAGAGCAGGAAAAACGCCGCAAACAGCAAAGTAGTGATGATTAGTAGCTCTCGACTGCCGATCCGGAACACGATAATTGAGGTCAAAGCAATCAATACATTGATCACATAGATGATTGCCGCGGTAACTTTTACTGAGCCCAGGACGTTGTTGATGCGGTGTGTGGAATGGTCTTTCCCGCCTTGCATCACATGCCGCCCATCCCTTCTGCGTGTATAGCTGACCAGGGAGATATCAAAAATGGCATAGGAAAGCAGCAGTACTGGCAACAGGTAAAACATCTTGTCATTGTGTTTGTTGCCTGCATATTGCGCCATCAGGATCCCCATCGAAGACAGAAAATAGCCGATGAACATGCTCCCCGCATCTCCCAAAAAGATTCTGGCAGGATTGAAGTTATAGGGTAAAAAACCAAAAGTGGATCCGGCAAAACTAAGCGAGATCAAGGCTATCAGGGCCATGGCCTCCTGGTTTGAATTGGTGGTATTGGTGAGGGCAAAAGCAAAGAATCCCAAGCCCAGGATCCCAGCCATTCCGCTGATGATGCCATCCATATTGTCCAGGAAATTCAGGGCATTCATCAGTCCCACCATCCACAATACCATGATCGGTAAAGTGATATAGATAGTGCCAAACATGCGTTGCAACTCATTCAGGCTGAAATTGCTAAGGATAAAGATCAGGCTCACTACAAGCTGCCCACCCATCTTTACCATGGGTTGCATACCGCGCCTGTCGTCGATCAAACCGATGATCACGATCAGGATCGTGCCTGCCAGATAACCCAGCATAGGCCTGTCAAAAAAACGTCCCGGCGAGATTGCCACATCATATACACACAGCAATACAAAGCCCAGGGCAACGCTCAATCCGCCCATCAGGGGGACGCTCTTGAGGTGCATTTTGCGGGCTTCGGGTTTGTCCACAAAGTTTACTTTATTGGCCAGCTTTATAATAAATGGCGTCATGCCATATACGAACAGCCATGACATTATGAATACGCTAAGATACTCATAGATGCGGAATTCCATCAGCTTCTCCATGCTCTTTATAGCTATTTCCATGCTCCTGAGTTTGGGGATTCTGTCAATGTTTTCCTTAGCGAAATCAGGTAATCCTGAGGGCTGATACACACTAAAGCTAAAAACCTGACCGGGGCGTATGCTGCAACAGACAATCCTGACGCTTGCCATCACATGAACTGCTCGACAATCCCACCTGGATTTACCGCACTGGTGTTCCAAGGCCTCCTTTCCAAGGGTTTTTGGATAGACAAATACTACTTGATCAGGGTCACTTTCCTGATACCTTTATTTTCGCCATCTATTTGTAACTGGAGTAAGTAAATGCCGTTGGCACAGGCAATGCCTTCTTCATTGCGGCCATCCCAGGATGTGATCTCTCCCGAGGGGCTGGCAACAAAGCTGAGGTTTTTCACTTTCTGGCCTTTGATATTGTATATGCAGAGGCTGGATTTTCGCTTGGATTCTGGCCTGCCCTCGCCTGCTACAGGTGTATTCAGCAGGATAGTAGTGAATGCGCTAAAGGGATTGGGATAGGCATTCAGGCTGAGAGCAGGAGGAATAAGCGCCAGAGGATCATCATTAGCTACAGGTGGAGCTCCAAACTCAAAACAGCCCATATCAATCTGCCCATTCCAGACACGCCAGTTACCCGCCAGATCATAAGGTGGCAAAAACAGCCCCAGCGTATCTGGTGTACCCGCATTTATGCATGGAGAGAGTGCCGAGAGGCTGTAGTACAAGGGATCGTGGATGTCATCGCCTGCGGCAAAGAAAGGATATCCCGCGAAACTGGAGGGCAGAAAATCTATTGTGTTGCCCGGAACCGGATAGGGCAGGATGCCGTTGATACCATCTTTGACCAGTGCATGATCGATAGTAAGATTAGTATGCTCATTGGGGTCGCCATCCATGGGCTCTACCTTGATCTGGTAGGGAGTGTCGTTGTAAAAGATGGAATTGACGATATTCACTTCACCATTGGTCTTCAGAGTATAGGCATTGCCCTGATTGCCAGCGAAAGTGCAATTTATAATGTCGATACGGGGATTGTTGACTGAGGTTATCGAAGCAATCCCCCCTACATCTCCACCCGGTGATGTGTTGTTGGTGAAAAGACAATTACGAAAAGTGAAATGGTTTTGCTGTTGAGGATACTGAATGCTACCAATAGCCACGGCAATTGAATTATCATCATGCATGGTTAAATTGCTAAATTCACAATTATCAAAACTTACTTCTTCATCACAGACAATACCTACAAGTGGTCTTGCCCAAACAGACGAAGATGTATAAGTACTCGTCGCGTTGCGAAATATGCAGTTACTAAATGAACCTTTGAAAGCAGATATTGTGCCATCTTCCGAAATCCCAGCCTGAATCTGGACTATGCTTCCTTCGTAATTGCCGATATTTTCTATTACTACATTATTCCATGTACTTACCCTCTCGCTGGTTGCAATAAGGGATATACTATTGTATGAACCAGTATAGGATTCGTGTGCTGAGATATCATGTATTCTGAGGTTTGAAAAATTCATGCTCGAGTGATTCGGCCCACTATTCATCACAACACAATAGCTAAGTGTGTTACGTGCAGTAATAGACATATCTGATAGGAAGGTTGTTGCCCTGGCCGCAAATGCGAAAATCCAGGTTGAGGTATTCTCACCCATCTCTGGATGCGGCTCTCCGATCACAGTGGTAGAATCAATGCCACTGCCCTGTACGATTACCCAGCCTTTCATAGCGATAGGAAAGACCTGATCATTGTCGGTACGGGAATACTCACCGGGTAGAATGTGTACTGTGTTTTGATTCAGACTATCGGCTGCAATTCTATAGATTGCCTCATGAATGGTTTTCAGGGCTGTAGCGGGGCTGAGCCCATCATTCGTATCATTGCCAATTGTAGACACATACAAATCCGACTCAATCTCCTGATGATGTGCATTCAGGATATCAAAATTGATTTGGTAGTTATTGACCAGGGGATTGTCACTAAGGTAAGCTGCGTAGTAAGTAGTAGGCTCTGCCACAGAAAAAATATCCAGAGGCATATACAGATTGCTGTTGGCATGTTGGATATAGATATCCTGTCCGGCTCCAGCCCGATTGTTGTAGATCGAGCAGCGATTGATGGGATCGAAAATGATGTTCGTATGGTAACCTGTAGGTTCTGAAGCATATATCCCACCTCCCAATTGCATGGCATAATTATCATATATCTTGACTCCTACAAGTGTTACGGTAGCTCCTCCGATATTGATTCCTCCCCCTATAGTAGAAGTTCTGCCGAAGATTTTACAGTTGGTAACTATTGATTCTGATGAAGCACCCAAGGATACTCCTGCACCTATCCCGTTTGTGATTGAGAAACCTCTGATTTGGATGTTTGTCTTGTATTGGCTTACCATGATGCCTCCTATTGAGTAGGATCCATCAATTATGGTTGAATCAATAAATGATGGATCTCCGGTGGTTCCTTCCAGGCTCATCAAGCTTATATTGCTGGTTTGCATGTTCAAATTCTCGTAGTATCTGCCTGGATATACCAGCACCGTATCTCCGGGATTAGCGGCATCCAGAGCAGCCTGGATGGCAGTATAGTCTCCACTGCCGTCTTGCTTTACGCTAAGAGTAAGCGCCATGGCAAGGCAGGGAAGCAGTACTGCCAGGATTAGCAAGGACAAGTGTCTGTTCATATTTATTCTAAGTCCTTTAGGTTGGGGAGGGAGAAAGATCCCTCCCCACATCTGTTAGTTTACTTCATCAGGAGCATTTTTCTGGTCTTAGTATTACTCGGGCTGCTGATGCGGTAGAAATATACTCCACTGGCTACAGCCACATTGTTCATATCTTTGCCATTCCAGACCACGCTATGCAGTCCAGCTTCCATATCTTTGTTGAGCAAGGTCTTCACTAATTGTCCTTTGAGGTTATAGATATCAAGCCGTACCTTGGCTGCCTCGGGCAGGGAGTAAGCGATGGTGGTGGTAGGATTGAAGGGATTGGGGTAGTTTTGTTTCAGGACAATCTGTCCGGGAGCGGGAAGCACCGGATCATCATTAGCTACAGGTGGAGCTCCAAACTCAAAACAGCCCATATCAATCTGCCCATTCCAGACACGCCAGTTACCCGCCAGATCATAAGGTGGCAAAAACAGCCCCAGCGTATCTGGTGTACCGCTATTTATGCATGGAGAGAGTGCCGAGAGGCTGTAGTACAAGGGATCATGGATGTCATCGCCTCCCAGGAAAAAGGGATTACCCATGATATTGGTATCCGAGTAATTGACTGTGCTACCAGGGCCTTGCCAGATGTCGCTATAACCATTTCTGATGAGGTTGTTGTTGAGAGTTAATGTAGTAGGAATACCTGTCCCATCCATGGGATTGATGGCAATTTCCACAGAACGATCATTATAGAAAATGCTATTGGAGATTGTTACGTTACCATTAACCATCAATGCTTCACCGTTGCCAGTATGTCCGGCAAACGTACAGTTGGTGATGTTCATCTCCGGATATGTATGACCGACAATTAGCACACCTCTTTCATTACAGCTAATATTTGAAAAAAGACAGTTTCTAAAAGTGTAATACTGCTGATATTGAGGATTGGAAACACCCCCAAAACAAAGGGCTTGAGAATCATCATCTGCCATTGATAGGTTGGTAAAAATTGAGTTTTCTACAATAATTATCTCTCCTGCTGAAACCGACAATAATGGCTTTGCCCAAACTTCGCCACTTGTAAAGGTTGATGCAGCATTTCGAAAAACAGAGTTTCGAATTATTCCGGTGAAGTAGCCGTCACACAACAAGAAACCCCAGTTGTCGGTAGTGAATTCTTCAATTATAATCTCGTCCCAAAGGCAGTTTGTGGCATAAGTAATGTTAATGATAGCAAACAAATCCGGACTCAGTTCATGCATCCTAAGGTTCCTCAGATGCAAGGAGTCCTCCTTAAAGCCCCAGATTGCACAACTATTATTCGATCCGGCAGTTGTGATGGACAAGTCCTCCAGACTGGCGTGAGTTTGATAAAAGCTGGTGAAGACTTTTAAAGCATTGTATTGCACGTTGGCATAGGCAGGATCCATCTCACCCACTATCTGGGTTTCGTCTATTCCTGCTCCCAGAACCTTTACCCAACTCTTTAAAGGAATAGGAAAAACCTGCTGGTTGGCAGTTCTGGAATATGTGCCTGGAAGTATATGCACAGTCTTCTGGTTCAGGCTGTCCGAGGCAACTCTATATACTGCTGTCCTGATTGTTTTGAGAGCTGTTGCAGGACTCAAGCCGTCATTGGCATCGTCTCCGATGGGCGACACATAGAGATCATGATTTACTTCCTCATGATGGAATGTCTCTGCGTCTATCAGCAATTGAAACTCATTCCCGGAAGCCCTGAAAGATGCTGCATAATAGCTTGTCGGGTTGGAAACGGTAAACTTATCCAAGGGGATACTAAGATCGTTATTAATGGAATGAGCCACAATATCCTGCCCTGCTCCGGCAGTGTTGTTGTATATGGAACAGCGGTTTACCGGATCAAAGGTGACATTGACATATCCCATATAGCCATTTATGTATATGCCGCCACCCATGTTATAAGCATCATTGTTGTAAATCTTCACTCCACTGAGATACACTGTGCAAAAACTGGCTCCTACGCCGGCACCGTTATATCCCATGTTTTGGAATATATTGCAATTTTGTATTGTTACAATCGCATTTGAGCTAACAGATAACCCGTTTTTACAGTTTGTTATTGAAAATCCTCTTACTGTGATGTTTTGAGAATTCTGCCTTATCCAAACACCCCAAGAAATAGCCCCTCCATCGATAATTGTTGAATCGACATATTCAGCATCGCCTGTTATTGCTTCTAAGCTGATTACACTGATCCCGCTTGTTTGAATTGAGATATTTTCATAGTATCTACCAGGATAGACAAGAATAGTGTCGCCTTGTGAGGATGCCGTGATAGCTGTTTGTATGCTGGTATATTGTCCAGCTCCGGTGATATCTACAATTCTCGTTACAGCATGTAGCCCAATGCCAAGCATACTTAAAAGCCCGGCAATAATCCATCTATGTCTTTTCATAAATACTCCTATAAGTGGGGAGGGCATAGCCCTCCCCGATTTATTTGCCGTTACTTTAGCAATAGCATTTTTCGAGCCAGACTTGTCTTGGGGGTTCTTAACCTATAGAAGTATACTCCTGAAGAACATGCATTACCGGAATTGTCCAAGCCATTCCAGATGGCTGTATGGCTGCCAATTTCTGCATTTCCATGATACAGAGTCTTGACCAACTGCCCCTTTATATTGTAGATATCCAAAGATACCGGTCCAGTCTCCTCAATTGAATACCTAATTGATGTGGTTGGATTAAAGGGGTTGGGGTAGTTCTGTTCCAAGCTTAATACCGGAACGACCGTATTGCTGAGGTCTGCGGTGGAAACCTTGATATTATATACAGGGTAAGCGGAATCACCACCAATCATATTGCTACTCAGTTGCTTGTCATAAATAGCAACACTTCTCATTTCTAGAGGCTGGCTTTTACTCTCGTAGAAGAACACAAGTTCAACCAAACCTGAAGACAGGCTTTCGCCGTCCTCCAGATAAGCGCAGATCTGCTCCAAAGAATCTGTTACGACTACTGCCCCCTTACATATCCCATCAAGCTTGAGACCGATCTCTTTCAGGTTAGATAGATCGACAGCAGACAAGTCAATATATACTGGAGTATAATCAGCTTTTTCAACATACTCAAAAGCGGTCGGGACTTCTTTCTTTTTAGGATCAGTGGGGACTGTCGTGTTCCATTGGAATTCATGATCGTTCACAGTAGTTACGATAACCATGTCTCCGCAGTTTATAGGAAGCATTTTTCCAATTAATGCGCCAACACCGCTATTGGGATCTCTATAGAGACACCAGTCCTTAGCTTTGATCATTTTTATATCATTCCAGATTGAAGCAAATGCATCTGTAGGCCACACACTTTCTGTATCGAAGTAACCAATCCAGTTTTCATAAGTCTGAACGCCATTGGAAGCACTACCATATATCATGAAAGGAGTGTTTTCAGGTGTTAGAAAACCACTATGATGCAATTCTACTGTGGTGGGAGGTAAACCACTGTTGTCAACAGATAGCAGCTTAACTTTATATCCTTGAGGACTTACAACATTATGTGTATCAATGAAGGGTCCCCAGCCAGACCCATCCCAAACAATGTATCTCGATTGATTGCTCTCATACCACACAATCTCCTGCAGGACGTCGGCTACAAATACTTGAGGAGCTATTTCGTGGGTCCCCAGCAACTCATGAAAGAATGAGCGTGCCACAGTCTTTCCTTGAGTAAGCGAGTTTACAACCGGATAGCTCACCCAATGATAGGGGTCACTACGATCATTCTCACCAGATCGAAAGCGATACTGCCAGTATCTGTGATCTGTAGCTCTAAAAGCTCCAATGTCAGCAGGAGTGCCATCTGGATCATTGCTTCCAGTTCCGGCATCTATGCAGGGGGACATTAAAGTGGAGTCCCAAACAGGATAGAAACCGCTGTCCAGGATAGAATCTTCGTTGAACAGGCAGTTTGGGTGAGTAGCAGGATTGTATGTGATTCCTTCAAGCGGCGTAACGGTATTAAACAAGTTATTCTTAATATGAATGTTGTTGCTTTGTCCGGAACTATGAATTCCTGTATAGCAGTAGTCGAATATATTGTTTGTTGCTATTACCCGGCTATTATTGGTTACTGATATGCATGTGCCTAAATTGTTGAATGTGTTGTTGATGACATTTATGTTTTTTGTAGCTATCCCACTGTTATTTATACTTATGCAGTTAGGCTGATATTCTTCCAAGATAACATTGTGGATAATATCAGCGCTTCCGACATGGTCAATACTAATTACGAAGCTGTTGGGATCGGGATTCTGAAAATCCCCATTCGGATTATTGCAACTAAAAGTATTGTTCGATACTTCAAAATGTCCAGATCCATATATATACAGAGCACTTGACGTTTCAGCATAATTATTGTTTATGCTACAATCGGTTACCGAAGTTGGGGAAGTAGTGTTGTTAACAAGGAATAGCCCCGCAGCACTTGATTCCCCTTGACCATCGTCGAACCATCCATTACCGCTTATTGTACAGTTAGAAATGGTAGCTGGGACGTTTGATACAACTGCAAGTCCACGGAAATTGCTACTAAGGCAGTTGGTTATTGTGCAGTTTGTAACAGTAAGCCGATTGCAATCCTGCAGGTTCACATGAATTCCTCCCATAGCATTGGTAAGAGTAACATTGTCAATCAATAAGTTGCCTATGCCCTGGCCGGTTACTCGTATACAACTGCCAAGATACTGAGCGTCTACAATGACTCCCGGTCCCCAACCTATCAGAGTAAGATTTGAAATCTGTCCGTTTGCAAGAGGACTAAAATCAATAGTTTCATTGTATGTCCCAGGCAATACCCTGATAAGAATTGGTTCGCCAGTATATTGCTCTGAATAAACACAGTCCATCAAGTATGGGACTATGGCTGAAATGTTGTCAAATGAGTACTGCCCGCCTTTAGAGACAATTATATTCCCAAGATTGTATGGGCGAAATACAACACTAGTAATTGGGGGGTAAGATATCTGCCCGCTTTGGTAGGATACATACATTACTTTACATGTCTGTAAGTAACCTGGTTTATCAAAAGTCAGTCGAACTTCAGCATTTGAAGCGTAAGTATATGGAGCGCTATAAGAACCAGTTGCATCAACAAATCCGGAGTGGTTCAGAATACCATTTACATACATCTTAAAAGCAATTGTTGTTGGTTCAGGATCGGTTAGAATTCCAGTGATGTAGCCTATAGTCCTCTGGTCAAGGTTGTTCATCCATTCAACAGTATTTGTAACATTGGGTTGCACCCAACTGGAGATTAAGTCTCCATGTTCCCAGTTCCACTCAGAATCTGTTGGAACAGATGCATATTCTATTTTGTCAAAGTAAGTATGATTCAAAATCGTTACATCACTCTCAGATATGTCCTCGAAACAGCTCATTGAAAAGTTATCGATGTCGCTATTAGGCATTGTATTATGAGCAACTCTCAATCCCAGACTTGATCTGGTTGGAACTATCACAGGTGCATAGTGTTGTTCAAATTGAAAAGTGTCATTTTGCTCGGGCATATCAGCTGAATCAGTCAAATCCGGAATTGTAGAACCGGGCTGAGTGTCGTAAGCCAAACAATCTGCATCAAACGAGTCTGAGCTTGTCCAAAACCATGGCCATCCGATTACAAAATCAATGCTGTAATGGGTTGCGATTTGCTCTTGGTTTGTATTGCCACTTTTTTGTAAGCTTCCATGTGAATATGCAAGACATTTAACATTGTTTTGCTTGTAAGGAAACCCAGGTTTCATTTTATCGGGTGGAAATGTAGGGTCATAATTTATAACATTCTCCAATGGACCATAATCACTATCAAGTTCGGAGAAAAGACTCCTAAAAGTCGACGATCCAGTATTGTAGTCATGAGTCCCACTTGCCCAAATGTTTGCCCGAAACAATTGCCGAGCTGCAACAGAACTTAGCTTGGTAATGTATGGATCAAGAACATCAGGATCATAATGATGACTATGAATTGAGTTATAAATCTGGATGTAAAATCGATTGTCATCAAGCCAGTTCTCGAGCCTGTTGAACATTCTCTGAATATTTTCGTTCAATGCTGCCCCTTTATGGGGAGCATCAAGCGATATATACTTAGAACAATAGTGATCAATGTTTTGGGACTCAGCATAGGCCAACGCATATCTGGCTATAATTCCCCCCATTGAGTATCCAAACACGCTGGTACCTTCTTTTAACTGGGTAGGGAGTTGATTGTGTACAAATCTGATGGCCGCCAATGCGACCATCGCATTATCTATTAGACTTCTCTGTGGTTCAGAAAGTGTCAATTGGAACACACTGGAATTTGATGGTAGCGAAGATCGCCACATGTTTACTAAATTTTGCATATGATCAGTATCTTCATAAATAGGGAATCCCTCTAGAAACAACACCGGCCTGATTTCTTGATAACTTCCAGGTACTCCTTGTTGAACTAAAACAACAATATCCCCATGATTATTTTGCCAAACTGTATTTCTGTTGTAAGCGGAAATTGTAATGTAGTCCCTTATTATGTTGACAGATGATAAGTCTGCTACCTCAATTACTAACTCATGAATACCCAATGTCAGATTTGTTAGGATGAACTCAATTGGATCATTCCAAGTTTTTAAAAAATCAACCACGACGGGTTGTTTATCCAGAGTAATTGTAAAAAGGTATTCACCGATTGTGAAACCGGGAAGGTTGATAACTAATGGTATCTGGTTGATTTCGGAATCTATACTGATGAATGCATCTGTTGTACAGTTATGCTGCAGGGTTCTTTGATGATAATCAAACTCGATCGCATCATTGTTCACAATTTGAAAATCGCTGTAATAGGTGTGATCATGCTCCACAAAATATCCACTTGGACTATAGAAACTACACAGTAGAGTTGATGCCGTTAGCATAAAAACTAACGCAAATATGGCAAGTTTAGACATTTCTTCTCCTCTTTTGTTGATCGTTTTCATTGTTAAGTTTGAACTCATTGAGTTCTTGTTAAACCTAAACCATAGATTTCATCTTACACTTTCTATATCCTGTCTATTTTTCCGAAAGGAAGAATAGGCCTGTTATCTTCATCCAGAGCCGCTTAATGGCTGATCCATACGGGTGCGGATCATGCTTTTTATTGCTCACTATTGGAAGCATATATATACTAAGTGTCAAAAAACGGATTTTGGCGGCTGCAAAAACGCGTTTTTTTTCATTTTGAGTGATTTTTTTTATTTTCTATCGAATCCAACGGGGATAGATTCCTCTGTGAATGCTGATTCTGTAATGTACCGGCGCTCGCCGTAGCACCGAAAAAAATAGTACCGGCGCTCGCCGTAGCGCCGTTTAGGTATATACATTCAAATACTAACCACAGAAAAAGCAGAGCACACAGAGATAAAAGAGTTTTTGCCAACGATTTAAGCGAATTGAACTAATAAAGTAGAAGTGTAAGACTTGTGGATCCAGGCATGACCTTCGATATATATCAATGTCGGCGCCTCGGCGAGCGCCGATACAATGGCCAGGACATTGGTATTGCTATAACAGTCTCTCCAACAATAAGATAGATTAAAATGTGTGCTCGGGTGAGTGTTTCTCTCTCATTTCTTGCTCATTATCTACCCTTAATCAAGTCTTAATCAAGCCTTAATTATTAAGGCTTGATTAAGGGTAGATAAAGAAGTGATTGACAGATGTTAAGGGGGGCGAAATTATGACTTTTTCTGATTGTGGTTGTCAGTTTATCAGAGGTTAAAAGGTTATTTAGCAGTGCATTAGGCGAAAAAGCGAGCAAAATGAGCTTCACCAGGCAGGTGGATGGAGGAAGCCATGACAAGGAGCTTGACAAATATGGCCCTGGGTAAATCCTTAGCTGGATCCAGTATCCATTTTCACAGCTCAATTGAGAGAAGGTTGATATGAACAGAATAGTGTGTGTGACAGCACTTTATGTATTGTTTTCCACCATGTCTGCAGTGAGTGTATTACAGGGCTTGGATTCCAGTTTTATCCGGGTTTCGCAGGAAGATACCGAAGCCATCAGTCTTGAGCTCAGCATCCAGGCTCTGGAGCGCAGCGAAGCCGGAGCATTTTCCTTGCCGGAGCAGTTCTCAGCCTTTCAGAGGCAGAAAACCCCGGTCCCCACGCTGGTCGTTCACGTTCAGGTGGCAGATACGGGAGATTATGAATGTGAATACAGCGGTCACATCACGCCGACTGGGATCAGATCAGGGGAGATTTCCGGGGTAGAGCAGGGGGTTGTGACCCTGGGAAAGCCCTATTGGTTCAGGAATCTCCGGGGCATCGAGGTATATATCTCGCCGATTCTGAGCAAAGCAGGTGAATGGGTGGTTTACGACCAGCTAAGCATAAATCTGAACAGGAAATCAGCCTTGGATGAAGGTAAGAGCATAGGCCCCAAGACCAGAGTGAATCCCTATTTTGCGGAGCTCTATAAACAGCATTTTATCAACTATGAATATCGCTATGCAGACCTCTCGGAATCCGGATCGATGGCAGTGATCTGTCCCAGAACCAGCTATGATGTGCAGATCCGGCAATTCTATGGTCTGATCCAGCCCTGGGTGGCCTGGAAAAATCAATTGGGCATCCCAACCAGGGTGTACAGCACGGAGGTCACCGGGGAGACTTATGAAGAAATACAGACTTTCATCCAGGGACTTTATGACCAGGATCCCGACCTCACTTTCGTGCAATTAGTAGGTGACTTTGCCCAGGTACCTTGCAAGGTTGCGACCCTGTTTGGAAACACGGGAGGGATGGATGCCTACTATTCGCTGCTGCATGGAGATGATTGGTATCCGGATATCTTTGTGGGCAGGTTTTCGGCCGAGACTGCGGCTGAGCTCTATACCCAGATCAAACGCAGTATGGAATATGAACAGGGCATCACATCCGGAACCTGGCTGAGTAGGGCGGCAGGTGCCTGTTCCAGCAATCCACCGCTGCCCGGTGATGACGATGAGCACAATTGGGAGCATCTGGATAATCTTCGCAGTCAACTCCTGGACTATGGCTACACCCAGGTTGACAGGATCTATGCCAATGAAGGTGCGAATACCAATGATCTGGTTAACAGCCTGAATTCGGGCATATCACTGCTGAACTATTGTGGGGAAGGATACCCCTCGCACTGGGTAGCCCCGGCTTTCTCAGTATCCGATGCTGAAAACCTCACCAATGCAGGAATGCTGCCTTTTATTCACTGCGTATCCTGCTGGACTGGGCAATTCTACGATGAAACCTGCCTGGCGGAGGCCTTTATGCGGAGCCGTGATCCCAGCGCTGAGGAGGCCAGAGGGGCGATTGCGATCTATGCTGCAGCGCCGGAGCAAGGGATTGCGCCTCCCATGGAAGCGCAGGATCACACTACCCAGCTTCTGGTTGCAGGCACCAAAGGGACCATCGGCGGCTTGTGCTACAACGGTGCAGCCAGCATGATCGATGCCTATGGCGAGAATGGGGCATACAACTTTTTGGCATGGAACCTCTTCGGAGATGTTTCTTTGAGCCTGAGAACCAAGCCGGCGGTGGAGATCAATGCAGTCCTTCCCAACGATTTACCTGCCTATTATGCCAATCTGAGCATGGATGCAGGGGCTCCTGATATCCTGGTTTCTGTATCCAAAGTGGGTCTCCATGTGGTGAGCGCTTTCTCCGGAGCCGATGGGATTGCTCATTTGCATTTCGATGAATCTCCTCAGCCGGGAGAGCGGTACCTCTTGACTCTGAGCGGATTCAACCGCATTCCCCTCCAGCGGAATCTGCTGTGTATCGATTACAACCATGGGGCTACGGTGGTTTTGGACTTGCAAGTGATGCCTGCAGACCAGTTGATCGAGGCTGGTATGGAGGTTTTCAAGACTGTTTTGGTTACGAACCGGGGACAGATTACCGCTCAGAATGTAAGAATCGACCTGATTTCAGGAGTTCAGACCTTTAGCATTGTTCCGATCATTAGTTACCAGATTATCGATCAGATCCTGCCCGGAGAATCAGTAGAGGTGGTGCTCTCCTACAAGGTATCAAAAGGTATCCCGGATCTGGCCACTGTGAATTACACGCTGTGGTTAGCGCCATACGGGGGAGAATTTGCGGGCTCGGATGTAGTCCATGCCCCTACCCTGAGCCTCGAATCCATTACCAGATCACCTCAATTAAACTGGATCAAGCCGGGCGATACATTCACCGCTACATTCACGATCAAAAATTCCGGGAGTGTGGCTGTGAAGGACTTGAGCGGAATCCTCTCATCTCATACAGATTATCTGCAGATCGTCCAGCAGGATTGTGGACACATCAGCATCAATCCCGGGTGCACAGCAAGCATAGCTTTCACAGCCTCTGTGCTGGCGTCATGCCCGGAAGACCTGGTGATCCTGAGTGAACTAAGCCTGGATGCCGTAAACTCCCTTGGGGATTGGGCGCACACCTGGAAAGTCACCAGCCCGGCGTATACGGTGGAAAGCTTTGAAAGCAGTGACCTGCAGACTTTTCCCTGGAGATATTCTGTGGGGCACTGGGATCTGGTGAATTCAGCTTGTGACGGTGCGTGGGGGCTCATATCCCAAACTGCCAGTGCGGATTCAGTATGGCTGGAGCTGAGCTTTTACGCCTTGCAAGCCGGAATGGTGGGATTTCATTACTGTCTCTGGCGCCAGCCGGAATGTAGTGATGCCTGGCAGTTTCGGATCAACAACGCTGTAGCCGCAACTCTGGAGGACAGCAACACCTGGAGATTTTTAAGTTATCCTGTGGAAGCAGGACTGAACACGATCCGTTGGCTGGGGATCCGCAGCCAGATGAATCCCAGCTTGGGTAGCAATCTGCTTCTGGATATAATCCAGATTCCCTATAGGACCTTTATCGAGAATGCCTCGTTGACTTTTGATCCGGAACAGATCACGGTGGCTCTTGCCCCGGGTGAGATTCGGACCATCCCGCTGGAGCTAAGTACTCCAGATGGTAAATTCATCCAATACTCCGCAGTTCTGCAAGCTCAAGCCAAATCTGCAGAGCGATCGGAAGCGCTCAGCCTGAGCTGCAACAAGTCAGCTTTTCAGGCCGGAACGGAAGAGTGGTTTATGTTCACGCTTTACAATACTGATCCTGCCAGCATGATCAAATCCGTAAGCCTTAGGCTTCCGGAAGGGGTTTTGGCTGCACAGGTAACGCATTTTTCCATGCCTGGACAGGCTTCTCTGCCCTTCAGCGGTTTCGGGGGAGATCCATCCCTGATGAATTGGGACAGCGCTTCCGGTAGCATGGCTGATAGCCTGCGCTGTGGGGTGAGGCTGGCAACCGATGTGTCTTTGCCCAGTTTCGAGCTCTATTATCAGATCTCTGGAACAGATAGTAACGGGAATCCGGTGGATTCCGGAGGAGTGCTGCCGCTGCTGAGTACAGACCTTGACATTGCCTGTGCAAGGTTGGTGGCGTCGGATGGAGAAATTCACGATCGTGAGACGGGGCTGATTTCCCTGCGAGCAAACCAAAACCTCATGAGCACGGATGCCGGATCTTATATATTGTCGATCTTCTACAATGGCAACCGGAGGCTGAATATTCCGGTGGAAATCAGCTACAACAGCGATCCTCCCGGTTTTTTTGATGCAATGCATCTGGTTTGTTACCCCAATCCCTGCTTCCAGGGTACTACTTTCGCGTATGCTGTACCCAAGACAGGAAATACAGAAGTGGCGATCTACAATCTCCGGGGTCAAAGGATCAGGAGCCTTGTCAATGCAGAGCTTGACAAAGGCTATTATCGGGCTTTTTGGGATGCGACTGATGCTCAGGGCAGAAGAGTAGCAAACGGCATCTATTTTTGCCGTCTCATTGTCTCGAATGGCAAGTGCGCTACGCTGAAATGCGTCGTGTTGAAATGATGAGCCCGGTTTGGGAGTATTGAAAAACACAAGCAAATGCAGTAAATATAAGATAAACAGAAAAATACAGATACTTTTAGGAGGAAACAATGAAAGTAGTATTGAAACAGAGGATCAAAGGCATGTCCGGGCAGTTGGATGGCTTGATTTATTATTATCACCCACGTTTGAAGCGTACTCTGGCGCGTAAATGCCCGACCATGCCGGTGCAACCGCAAAATGTGGAATATGGCAATATCTCCCGGCAGATCAAGGCGTTGGAGCCTTCCGCGGTCTATCGGAATGATTTTAGGATTTACCTTTCCTACCTGCGGGATAGCGATGAGAGCGTTACCTATCCCTCCTGGTATAGCCTCTATATCAAGATGCTGTGGGCGATGCAGGCCAAATATCCGGAGACCGTGGATCTGAAAACCATCACCCGGGAGCAGGTGGAATCTGCAAACCTTCCCTGCCGCACGGTAAAGGCTGCGGCACAGGATGGTCTGATCCCCTGGCTGCCCTGTTGCAGTGTCTTGATCAATCCTATGTGAGGGTTTTTGTAGATGCCCCTGATCGGAACACCGAATTCATTCGGTCGGTCGTACCTGATTCATCTGGTACAAACACGTATATATTGTTTTATCACCGGATAAATCCGGCGCACCGACCAGATAAATCTGGTGTTCCGATCTATTCTACAATCCACCTTGTCTCTATGCGGATTTGGCAGACTCCGCAAAGCCTTTATCTTGTCTGTAAAACACACAGAGGAGATGATCATGGCTGGGATAGTGTTTTTCAAGACCGCTAAATACATAGAGATAAAGGATTTCTACGGTGGCTTTCTGGGCTTGGAGATATGGCTGGATCAAGGTGGCTGCATCATCTACCGCAGTGGCAATCAACTGCTTGGCTTTTGCGATGGAGAGTTTTCCGAAATCGCAGGCACCATCACTTTATTTTACAGCACCAGGACAGAGGTGGATGAATGCTATACCCGCTGGGCTGGGATTGCCAAAGGGGCACCCCTGTACAATGAGCGCTACCGGATTTACCACTTCTGGGCGCAGGATCCGGAAGGACGCAGCCTGGAATTTCAGAGCTTCGCCCATCCGCTCATGCCCTGGCAAGCTTTGGATGCTGGTCTTGTAAGCCGGCGTAGCATCCGTAAATACAGTCCCGAACCGGTGCCGGAAGAGCTGCTGGCCAGGGTCTTCGAGCTCTGCCGCTACAGCCCCACCGCCCGCAATATGCAGGGGCACTATTATCTGGTGATCCGTAACCGGCAGATTTTGGAAGAGATTGTGGCAGAACGTGGCCCAGCGGGGAATCCGATCCTGGCGGCTCCCTATGCGATCGCTGTGTGCGCCCGAGGTGAGCTCTCCCGCCGGGTGATCCAGGATGCCTGCATTGCGGCTACCTATCTGCTGCTGGCAGCTCATGCCTATAATCTGGGCACCTGTTGGGTGACGGATATGGACAAGGATTCGGTAAAGAAGCTGCTGAATGTGCCCACCGCGGATAACATCGCCTGCCTGACCCCAATTGGTTTTCCCGCGGAGAGTTTTCCCGTGCCGGAGCGTCAACCTGTATCCAGCATGATCAGGATTATCGAGTGAGGATGCTATGAAACCCAAGCTTTTTTTGACCCGCATGATCCCTCAGCCGGGGATTGATCTGCTGAAGGAAGTATTTGAGATATCCTGTAATCATGAGGATAGAGCCCTTTCCCGGCAAGAACTCATTGCCGGAGTGCAGGATGCAGATGCGCTCCTGTGCCTGCTCACGGATAGCATCGATCGCGAAGTGATGGATGCAGCTCCGCGCTTGAAGGTGATCTCGAACTATGCCGTGGGCTACAACAACATCGATGTAGCCTATGCCACGCAAAAAGGCATCAGGGTCTGCAATACTCCAGGAGTGCTTACCGAGACCACGGCGGATCTTACCTGGGCTTTGATCCTGGCCGCTGCACGAAGGATTCCGGAAAGTGACAGCTATACCCGGAAGGGCTTGTTTCGGGGTTGGGAGCCGCTCTTGATGCTGGGTCAGGACGTTTTTGGCAAAACTCTGGGTATCCTGGGCATGGGCAGGATCGGTCAGGCCGTATCCCGCCGGGCTTTGGGCTTTGGGATGAAGATTATCTACTACAGTCCGGATACGGATCCTTCTACACTGGATTTTCCAGCAGAGAAAGTGGATTTTGCTACTTTGATACTGCAATCGGATATCCTCAGCCTGCATGCTCCGCTCACAGATGAAACCCGGCACATGATCGGCAAAGCGGAATTGAAAATGATGAAAAGCTCCGCTATTCTGATCAATACGGCCCGGGGTCCGTTGGTGGATGAAATGGCGCTGATCGATGCCTTGAGGGATGGGCAGATCTTTGCAGCAGGCCTGGATGTATATGAGCAGGAGCCGGATTTTTCCATGGCTATGCTGGAGCTCAGGAATCTGGTACTACTCCCGCATATAGGCTCCGCCAGCATCGAAACCCGCACCAGAATGGCGATCATGGCAGCCCAAAACGCCATAGCCGTGATCCAGGGACAGGAGCCTCCGGCAGTGGTGAATTAGCAGGTCGTACCGGCGCTCGCTGAAGCGCTGATGAATAAACGCATAGCCCGGGACAGCACTTTCGGTGGGCTGGGCAGGCCTGTGCAATAAATATGCATAACCACTACAATCTTGTAAAGTAAACAGCAACAAATGTCTTTTACAGATGGAGATTACCTTTATCAAGCTCAAGTAAATAGTTCTTTACAAGATTTGCCCGCTTGGATACTTAGCAATTACGAGGTGGAAAAGTATTATCTGAAACTTGATTGAGCGATTTGGCGCCTGAATGTGTGAATCCCTCCAGCTCGGATAACTGATATTAAATAAATGATATAAAGGACACAAGCATGGACAAGAAGTGGCTGGTTCCACCTGGTCTGAGTGCTGAGGAAAGCAGTGCCATTAAAGCCATCAGTGCAGAATTGAAGGTTCCCAAATTGGTTGCGGAGCTGCTGGTGAGGCGTGGGCTCAAGACCGAGACTGAGATTCGTGAGTTTTTTCATCCTGATTTGTCACAATTACTGGATCCCTTCCTGTTCCCAGATATGGAGAAGGCGGTAAAGCGCATCATTCAAGCCATCAAGGCCCAGGAACTGATCACGATTTATGGCGATTATGATGTGGATGGTACCACGGCAACGGCTTTGCTCTATCTGGGTCTCAAGCGGCTCGGGGCGATCATCGATTTCTATATCCCGCACCGCATGATAGACGGCTATGGCTTGTCTCTGGGTAGCCTGGATCAGATCAAGGATAGTGGCAGCAAGCTGATCATCAGCGTGGATTGTGGCGTCAATGCCCTTGAGGAGATCAAGGCCATTGCGGATTTGGGGATGGAGATTATTATTACTGATCACCACAATCCCAAGGATGAATTACCCCCGGCGCTGGCGATCATCAATCCCAAGCTGCCGGATTGCAATTATCCTTTTCCGCATCTGGCCGGTGTGGGAGTGGCATACAAACTGCTGATGGCGATCTATCAGAGCATGGAGATAGCTACCAATGACAATATCCTCAAGTATATGGATCTGGTAGCAGTAGGCACTATCGCTGATATTGTACCTCTGGTAGGTGAAAACCGCATCTTTGCCTCGATTGGGCTGCAACATCTGATCGAAAAGAAAAACCTGGGACTCAATGCTTTGATTCAGCTTTGCGGCTTGAACCAGAAGACTTTGGATACCACGGACATCGTGTTTGGCCTGGCTCCGCGGATCAATGCTGCCGGACGCATGGGCAGTGCTGCCATGGCGGTGCAGCTACTGATCTCTACAGACGAGAAAAACAGTGCTGAATTGGCAGAGATCATCGAAAGAGACAATTCCCTGCGGCAGCAGGAAGATCAAAAGACCTATCATGAAGCCTGTGATATCATCGATAAAAAGTACAAAAACCTTGCCCAAACTCCTTGCATAGTGATTTCATCGGACGACTGGCATCAAGGTGTGATCGGGATCGTGGCTTCCAAACTGGTGGAAAAGTACTACCGTCCGGTAATCATGATCTCTTTCAAGGATGGGTTTGGCAGTGGTTCCGGGCGCAGTGTGGCGGATTTTGATCTGTTTGCTGCTCTCAAGCATGTAGAGCACAATCTGCATAGCTTTGGTGGGCATAAATATGCCGTGGGGCTTACGATCTATCAGGAGTATATTGATAGATTCGAGAATGAACTGGCGCGTTATGTATCCGAACATCTGAAGCTTGATCAGATCCAACCTCCGCTGGTGATCGATCACGAGATCGAACTGTATGACATCAGCGCCTTCCTCTTGAACTCCATTGAGCGTTTTGCCCCCTTTGGTCCTGAAAACCTGAGGCCTACACTGATCACCAAACAAGTGCAGGTGGCAAACTATCCATACAATGTAGGCCGCAACCATCTGAAACTCAAAGTAGTAAAAGATGGCGTGTATCTGGATATGATCGGTTACAATCTGGGTGATTATCTCACTTTGCTGAAGAAAAACAGCGTGATCGACATTGTTTACACGCTGGAATACAATAGATTTGGTAATAAAACCACGATTCAGGGTAAATTGCGGGATCTCCGCATTCACTGAGGTAAATGATATGAAATACATCCTGGTGTTTTGTCTGCTTTTGACCCTTCTGGCTGCTTGTGCCTCGACTCCCAGACGGGCACCCATGAATGTTTCAGCATTCACGCTGTTCTCCACCTTCAGCTTTCCCGAGGCGGTTAGCAAGGCGCATTACAATCCCGGCACCCAGACCGTTTATGCAGTATCGCCTATGAGCCACGAGATCTATCTGTGGCGGGAAGGCAAACGCATCAACGTGATCGGAGGATTGGGGCTGAACGCTGCTAATTTCCAGCAGCTTGGTGATATTGCAGTGGCCAATGACGGCAGCCTCTATGCTGTAGATACTATGGCCAGAAACCTGAAGAAATTCACCGCCGATGGTAAACTGCTGGGCACGATGGAACTGAAAGGTACCATTCAACCTCAGAAACTTGCCGTGGGCACAGAGCAAAACCTCTATGTATGGGACGCCAGTTCGGCTGAAATCATCAGCTACAATATGCTGGATGGGACAGAGCTGTTTCGGTTTGGACGCTTCCAGATCGATAGGGTTGATCTGCTATTTGCCAGCCGGGATTATGTGGTGGCCTACGACCAAAGCCGGGATCAGAGCAAAGTCTTTTCCAGCCTGGGGCAATTGATCTCCACAGAACCAGGGCAGATCCTGTATGATTCATTCAACAATGCGATAAACCTGACCACCGAGGCTTTACTGAGTAAAATGAGCGCAGCTTTTTTACCGATGCTGGGGGCAAAGAGCGTAATGACGGTTTCCCGGGATATCCTGGCTCTGGTGGTTGGCACAGAACTACGGCTTTTAAAGATCGAGTATGAGCAGAATCCTTAAAGACTACGGCTTGCCTGTCCTGGCCTCACTGCTGGTGAGTATCTCCAGAATTCCCTTGTATCTGGGATTTCTGGTCTTTTTGGGTTTTATCCCTCTCCTCATGTATTTTGCGCAGGAGGAACGCTCTTTTCGCAAGCTGTTTGGTGCGGCTTTACTGTATGCCCTGGTGCAGATTGCGATTGTTTTCTATTGGATCGGTTCAGTCACGCTACCTGGACTCATGGGTATCTGGCTGATTTATGCTGTTTATTATGCCGTGTCTTTCTACATCGTCCAAAGGGTGTGGTATCGGCTTCCGGCGTGGCGGTATGTGGCTTTTGCATGTGTATATGTCAGTTTTGAGTATCTGCAGAATTTCACTGAGATGCGTTTCCCCTGGTTCAATATAGGCTATTCGCTGGCGGATTACCTGCCTTTGATCCAGGTGGCAGACTTAGGTGGGATGGCGCTGCTGGCGCTACTCATCCTGAGCATCAATATTCTGATCTATCATGCCTTCAAAACCCGCAAACGTTATCTGCTCCATGCAGCTATCCTGCTTGTGGTATGGCTGGGCTATGGTTTTTATGCCCTCAAGACCATCAAACTGGAAGAGCATGATGCCCGGATTGCAGTGATGCAACCCTCGATCCCCCAAGTGGATAAATGGGAAGCTGAGCACTACGAGTACATCATCAGCCGTTATGACAGCCTCTGTGCGGAAGCAATGCATCAGGGCACGAAGATGCTGATCTTTCCCGAGGCAGCCATGCCGGTGTATCTGATGCTGGAACCTGCTCCAATGGCAGATCTCAGGACGTTGCTCAGTAAATACGGGGTTAATATCTTTACCGGGTTTCCGCACAGCACCATAGCGCCATCCGGACACAGCCAGCAATATCTGTATTACAATGCGGCTACACTCTTCAATCCTGATCAGGGATTTGGCGAGTTGTATTACAAGAATATCCTGGTGCCGATTGGAGAGCGAATGCTGTGGCTGGATCAGTTCCCCTTCCTTTGGTCTCTGCAGTTTGGGCAGGCTAATTGGGAGTTTGGCTCCAAAATTCCCGTGTATGAATGTGATGGCTACAAGTTTTCACCCTCCATTTGCTATGAACTGGCGTTTCCGCATTTCATGCAGAAGGCAAACTTCCATCAGGAAACCACCCCCAAGGTGGATTACCATGTGAATATCACCAATGATGCCTGGTTTGGCACTTCATACGGCCCCTGGCTGCATGGGATGATGACCCGGTTCCGCGCTGTTGAATCCAGAATCCAGGTGTATCGCAGTGCCAATACCGGCATTTCCATGATTGTGGATCCATTGGGACGGATTCTGGCAAGAGCAGAGCTCTTTGAGATCAAAAACATCAGTACTCCACTATATACGACGAACAAAATCCCTCTGTACAGCAGGATCACTTACTACCCATGGCTGTTTGTACTGGCTACGGCTATCCTGCTAATTGTTGCACTGCTGAGAGGGAGGAGAAGATTATGAGCAAGTACTATTACACAATCGGAGAAGTGAGTAATCTCCTGGAAGTAAAACCACATGTTCTGCGCTACTGGGAAAGCGAGATTCCTGCCATTCGTCCGCGTAAGGGTGGGCACCAAAGACGCTATTCCCTGCAGCAGATCGAGGTCTTGAAAAAGATCAAGGACATGCTCTACACCCAGAGATTTACCATAGAGGGAGCCCGGCAAAAGCTGAAACAGGACAAGACTGTGTTGGCCATAACCCGGGAAGCCGCAGAAACCAAGGCAAAGCCAGAGCCAAGCACCTTAAGTCCTGCGATTGTGCAGGAACTCAAGGACTTGCGTGAGGGCTTGCAAAGACTTAAACTAAGCTGTAAGAGATACACAGGAAGCAAATAATGGAATTTCAAAAGATTATCCTAACCCTGCAGAATTACTGGGCTGATAAAGGCTGCAACCTGATTCAACCCTACGATGTGGAGATGGGAGCAGGAACCTTTCATCCTGCCACCTTCTTCGGCGCATTGGGATCCAAGCCCTGCGCCATTGCCTATCCACAAGCCTGCCGTCGCCCCAAAGACGGCAGATATGGCGAAAATCCCAACCGCCTGCAGCACTATTATCAGTTTCAGGTGATCATCAAACCCACTCCAGATGACATTCAGGACTTGTATCTGGCGAGTTTGGAAGCCATTGGAATTGATCTGCGCAAGCATGATATCCGCTTTGTGGAAGACGATTGGGAATCTCCCACCCTGGGAGCCTGGGGTCTGGGCTGGGAAGTCTGGCTGGATGGGATGGAGATCTCGCAATTCACTTATTTCCAGCAAGTAGGCAGCATCGATGTATTTCCTGTATCGGTGGAGCTTACCTATGGTCTGGAACGCCTTGCCATGTACATTCAGGACGTGGAGGATTACCGCGATCTGGCTTACAGCAAAGGCACCACGTACAGGGACTTGTATTTTGATAAAGAAGTGGAGTATTCCGGCTACAATTTTGAAGCCGCAGATACGAGCCTGCTGTTTACATTGTTCGGGCAATATGAAAACGAATGTAAAGCCCTGCAGGAGAAAGCGCTGGTCTATCCTGCCTATGATATGCTCTTGAAAGCATCGCACACTTTCAATCTGCTGGATGCCAGAGGCGTGATCAGCGTAACCGAAAGAGCCTCATACATCGCCAAAATCCGCAATCTGGCCAAGCAGTGCGCTTCGGCCTACATTACCAAATACAGCAAGGAGGGAAAGTGAAACACCCCTATACCGGAATCTTAGCAACCCTGAATCCGATCAAGGATCAAATCCTGCAAGTAACCATATATCAGGATCTCCTGGGCAAGTTTGGCTGTGTGATAATCCTTGAGCATGATCCCGATCACTTACTGACCAAGCTGGCTGCAATGGTTAAATACATACGTTCCAAGCGCTTGATGCTTCCCCTGATCATTGATCGGCGTTTCCTGAAATACTCTCTGGATTCCTATCCCTTGGAATTCATTAATATCATCAGTTCCACCCGCACGGATTTGATGACTATCGAAGACCTCCTGGGGGACTTGAAGTTTGAGCCGGCTGATGTACGCTTGCAGATGGAGCGGGAATTTAAGAGCAAATGGCTGCTTACGCGTCAGGTAGTATTGGAAGGTGCACTCAGCCCCAAAATGATGCGAGAAACCCTGCATCTTTCGATCGAAGCCCTGGTGCCAGCCTTCAAGGGCTTTTTCCTGCTGGCCAATCATCCCTATCCGCAAACCTTAAACGATCTAATCGCTCAGGCAGCCTTGATCAGTAAGTGTGATCTGGGCAATCTGCCCATCTGGTACAAAGAAAAAAGCATCCATGCCGGGGATATCGAAAGGTATTTGGGCATCCTGCAAAAACTGATGGAACTCATGGAAACCTATCCGGTGTAGTGTATGATCAAGTGCAATTACCATTTCGGCGATGAAACCCAACCCTTGCTGGCTTTTGCCATCCACAACGGACACCGGATGCCTGAAGAGCTACTGCCCCTCACCGGTGTGGATGAAGCCGGGCGCTTGCAGGAGGAAGATCCTCTTACGGGCAAGTTTGCCGGACGATTTGCCAACAACATCATCGTGCATACCAGCCGTTTTGCCCTGGACTTGAACCGTTCTCCAGAGAAGGCGATTTATCTGCAACCTGAGGATGCCTGGGGCTTGCCGGTAAGGACACAGGAGCTGCCAGAACAGCTGTTGCACGATATGCAGATCAGCTATCAGGAGTGGTATTGCCTGGTGAAGTACCAAATCACCAGAATGCTGAGCAGACACAAGCTCCTGATCGTACTAGATTTGCACAGCTACAACCATCGTAGAGGCGGCCCTGAAGCCCCTCCTGATCCTCAGGTTATGAATCCGGATATCATCCTGGGGCGGAGTAATATGCCAGAGCAATACTACGATCTGGTGGAAAACTTGCGGGAACGGCTGGATGGGAAGGACTTTCTGGGCGAGCTTCTGGACTGCAGATGTGATGTGAAGTTCAGTGGCGGATACTTTCCCCGCTGGCTGCACAATACCTTCCCTGGAAGGGTCTTATGCATCGCAGTGGAGTTCAAGAAGATCTTTATGAATGAATGGACTGGCCGGCACAATCCTGCTGCGCTCATGATATTAAGCGAGATATTCACTGAGCAGGTTCAGAAGTGGCTTAAAACTGTATTCCCGGATTAGCTTCCTGTAATCAAGAGCTTTTTGGTAGATACTCCTGCCTGACTTTCAATTCTAAACAGGTAAATCCCTGCAGGTAGCTGGGGCATAGGCTCCAGAGTCATTTCTTTTTGTCCTGCCACTTTTCCTGTATGGACTTTCTGTCCTCTGATATTGTACAGGGTATAGCCCGAAACCGGACTATCGCTTTTGATCCGCAGAGCCGTTTGGGTAGATAGGGGATTGGGGTAAATGCTGATTCTCACTGGAGCTGGGTTCTGCACTTCATCCTGATTGGTTACCGGAGACAGGAATACATCCGCCAGGCTAAGCGTAAATGCTGGTTCCGACCAGGCTGGAGCGCTTATGGTAGCGCTGGACCAGAGCAGATTGCCAGTCACCTGATTGTATTGAACAGCACTGAGGTTGTCATCCATACCAGCGGCTCCACTCAGCACAGACCATTGCCGCTTGGCTGAAATATGGGGATTTGTATATAGGGAATCCTGGAGGTTTGCATAACGCCCACAGCAGACTGCCGACCCACCATGCCGGAAATGATTTGTCGCAGCCAGATTCATGAGCGGGAGATTGCCATATTGGTTGTAAGCTCTTTGGTTTGTACCGCTGTAATTGGTTTCGATCACGCGGCTGTATGCTTCGTTATTCACTTTCCCTAAAGTGTGGATGATCGTTCCCGAGAGATGAGTGCCATTGCTGATGATGGCATAGAGGTCTAGCGGATTTTGGATGCCATTACTATCTGCATCATAAAACTCCAAAGCCCGGCGCAGATCAAAGAGTATGGGTGTGAGAAACATGGGACTTTCTGCATAGTGGTCATTACCCATGTTTATAGAGGCAAAATTTCCCTGGAGGCTGATTCCTGTGATGGCTCCAATGAATCCCGGGAAGGTGAAATTTGCCCAGGCAATTTCATCAGCTTCAGAGGGGAAATGCACTACCAACAGCGGATTGGCGATCAGAGCCGAATTAGGTGTCCAATCCAGAAATCTGGTGATCACCGCACCGCCTTCAAGGAAGGGATCCTGTGCTGTGGCTGATCCCCAACTGGAGAGCGAGGCACAGCCCAAACGCAGCTCTTCATAGCCTTCACGTTGTTCCCGCAGCGAGACCATATCCATCACTGAATTCATCAAGAGGATGTCTTCCATGTGCAGATCGCGGTTGAGGGCTGCCAGAAAAGTGTTTTGCCCTGAGGCCTGCATGCCCATATAGATACCCAAAGCTTCATCCTGCATGCGGGCATCCATAAGGAAATGATTGTAGTAATAATTCACCAGGCTGGTGTAATAAGTGGCATCGGAATAGCACACCCAAGTCCAATAATAATCCTGCCATACTTCCATGATCTCGTCTGCAAGCAGATATCCCTGGGCATAACCTCTTTCAAAATGACTGCCCCACACCTTCAATACCTTTTTCTGGTCGTAGGTGGTGAGTTCGCCATTGACCTGAGCCCAGGCCATCAAGCCGACCATCAGGATCAGTGCAATTAATATATACTTTTTCATTTGTCCTTCCAAAGCTCTATGATTCATACATGCGATGGCAAGGCTGGAAAAGGGCAAGCCCCAATGCTGTCCAGCACCTCAGCACATCTCTCATCTACAGCACATGGAGACGGTTTTAGTGTTCTCCATGATTCACAAATGCTATCACATGCAATATCCTTGCCAGAAATCCAGCATAATACATTTTGGTATCCAATCTCAATAGGATAGGTACATGCTTCAAAAACTAATGGAAATCATGCTGATGGCAAGGCTAAGCTTGATCCTGACCGGATGTTTCGTAATCCTGAACATCCTGGATGGACACTCCACCTATCAGGTGTTGAAGCCTCATCACTACCACAGGGAACGCAATCCCATTGCCCGCTGGATCTTTCGGAAACTGCGTCTTCCCAATGGGATTGTGATCTTCAAAGCTGTATTGCTGGCGATTCTGATCCCTGCCATCGCTTATTATGCAGCCCACGATCCCTTCACGATCAATATCGTCCTGAGCGTGAGCAATATCCTGTTTCTGGTCGTGGTGTTACATAACTACAGAGTATATCGCAAAGTGAAACATTGGGAGGATGAATGGCGGCAAAAATGAAAGCCAGATTGATTCTGGGAGGCGGTTCGGCCTACGGATTGGCACATATCGGAGTTATCAAAGCAGTTCAGGAGCACTATGAAATCTCCGGTATTGTTGGCACTTCGATGGGAGCCATCCTGGGAGCCTGTGCCGCTTGCTCTATGACACCTGAGGAAATGCTGAACACGGCGGAAGACATCAGAACCCTGGAATTGTTCAATCCTCTGAATCTGGATTTCTCGCATAGCGGCATTTTTGATGGACAGGCATCTTATAAAAGATTCAAAAAATGGACCCAATCGCGCTTTATTGAAACTGGAGATATTCCTTTTGTGGCAGTAGCTTTCGATCTGAACTCTCAGCGTAGTGTGCTATTGGATAAAGGTTTATACGCTGATGCGATGCGTGCATCCTCATCCTTGCCCTATATCTATGCGCCCTATTCTTTGGGGAAATACTTGTTTGTGGATGGGGGAGTGGCTCATCCGCTTCCACTCGCATTCAAGGACATCGTGCCAGGGGATCTCACCATAGCCGTGAATGTACTACCTGCAGTTCCGATGCAAGCGGAACGCCTGGTAAAAAGCAGGGCTGTCAAGCAAGCCAGGATCCTATCGCATCAGGTGTTTATGCAAAGCGTGATGTACAATCAGGGGTTTATTGCCCTGCAAAGCATGCTGCAGTACAAACCAGATATCTATATCGATGCCCACAAGGCAGATTTGAAGTTTACCGATCTGGGCAAAGCCCGGGAATTCTACTTCTACGGATATGAGAAAGCTCAGCAAAGCATCAAAGCCCACCGTGAGCCGGGGTTCAGGGAGTTTTTGGAAGAAAAGTACCGGAAGCTGCTGGAGAAGATAGATTTTCTAGACCTGCTGAAGTAAACACTCCCTCCCCCTTGCTGGAGTTCCCAAGGTGGAATTTACTAGGTTTTGGGGTGGATGCGGGAGAGGGTTGGGGTGAGGGGCATAAAAGACAAAGAGTTAGGTACAATTCAAACCACATTGCTTTGGGACTCACGCTACCAAGCTATGGCCTGTCGCCCCTCCAGGGCTAAGAGGTTCAGCTACTCCTAACGATGGCCTTTGGATAGCTGCGAACCCTCGCATATTGTGTCGCCCATTCGGGCTTGAGGTGTAAAGTGCTTCATCTGCAGAGGAGGATACCTGTATAGATATCTGCCTGTGCAGACGATGGATCTTATCTGTGTGATATACTTGGGAGATCTCTGGTCACCACTTCGATCCGATCATCATATACCGTGAATCCATGACCCGTCAAGCCATCAAAGCCATCCCGGATATTCGCACCACTGTAGGCAAAATGCAGTACTCCATTATTGCCAATATCTACTAGGATATCGTATTCACCCCCTTGTGAAGCAATCATAACTGGTGTGTTGGAATGCCAAACTCCGTCATTATCTGAAGTCCCAGATACCTGACAAATGATTGAATTCAAAGTCGATATGTTCATCCCATCAGTATAGTCCTGATCCTCAACTATGTAAATCGTGAGGGGTGTGTTTTGGGGGCAGTTTGTGATCTTTACATGAACTGGATCACCAATCCTGAACTTGTTCTTCTCTTTATGAGGATTGTTTGATCCTGCACTGATAACTCTGGGAGTGAAGTGAAGACCCCTGTCTGAATAAGCCTTATCAATAATCTCCTGATTCGCTGTTGTTGAATTTCTCATGAGGATGTTGTAGAAATAACGA
>Ga0208041_1000116_pt1 | contig 100517 bp, 89 predicted proteins | sample AD_SCU002_MetaG_FD_184453 | JGI IMG/M metagenome (GOLD analysis project Ga0208041, IMG submission 184453) | Active sludge microbial communities of municipal wastewater-treating anaerobic digesters from China - AD_SCU002_MetaG (SPAdes) (version 2) | ecosystem: Engineered > Bioreactor > Anaerobic...
TTAATTGGTGTAAGGCAATTGGTCATTACCATTATACCAATCAAGGGGATTCTTTTTTTCAACGCTTCCGCTTCTTTGAGTCCACCCGCATAGCAGGTGGTTTTATGTTAGTCTTCGACCAACATAAGAAAAAAGAAATCTTTTTGAGATTTCTTGAGTACGACTATTCATGGTTTTGATGGGAATCTCCATGGAGTGATTTTAAGATATGGCGATCTTTTCGAATGTTTTTTACGTATGTGAATATTGCTGGAATAAACACATACGCAAATGTGGCAAGAACAGAAATATAGATCAAAGATTGTTCATAACCTGGAAGATATGTCTCAGGATCATAAGCATGGAGAATCGCTAAGCAGGATAGTCCATACCAGTATAAAACAGGGATAATCACATAAATCAACATGCTGATCGTCGGTGGATGATCTGCTTCTTTTTTAGGCCAAAGACTTAGACTATAAAAACCGATAATGATGAGCGCGGTATAAATGATTAACACTTTGACCGCGATATGTCCAGGTTGACCTATAATGATTTCGCCTGCTAATCGAAAGAAGAAAATCACTAAGACATAGAGTAACAAACTGAAAAGCTTTTGTTTCATGATTTTTCCTCCTTCACAATCGATTCATCATCTATTTTGACGTGATGGCTTTGATTTTTTTCATAAAATAACCGGTAAATTTTTAGTATTACTGAAAACAAGATGATATATAAAATAAAACCACCTAAGAAATATAACTTGAGACTCGTATCACTCATAAACGAAAATCGTTCAGGGTAGACAAAATGAAATGTTCCCAGATGCATACCAATAAGGCTCACAGCTAAAGGTATTACACCTAAAATGTATATCCACCATTCTTTTTTGAGTTGATGTTTATCAAATGGCTTTAAGAATATGGAAAAAGATACACAAAAAATCATCAAGTTAAGAACAATCAATAATTCGTTTTTGATATCATCTTGCAACGTAACAATCAAGTCATCTATAACAACGATAAAAAAACTAAAAACAGCATATAACATGAAGATAATGATATCAGACTTCACGTTTTCCCCCCGTTCATTCATTTGTGTCTATCTTATCAAAAAATGATTGAAAAATGAAGACTATCGATCAATTAAATCTCTCATATCGCCTAAAATCGCACGAGGAACTGGTAAATCAATCATCGTCTTTAAACCTGGTTTCGCATTGATGACATGTGGAATCATATTGACACACATCGCAATTGTGCCTATTCCACCATCCACTTCAGGTGTAATGGCCATATTGATGTTCGGTGTACCTTTTAGTGTAATATAATCCCCAGTTTGTACACCTGCAGAACCTGGTTCAATCTGTTGAGGATGAATCATATTGATAAATACATCGCCATTAACAAGACCTTGACCTGTCATATTTATACCCGCGAGATGTCCAGCTTTCGCTTCTCCATATGGACTTTTCCGATCGATATCTGTGACAATAGGTTCCATCTGTTGTTTAAATGCATCGAGTTTAACACCAAGTGCATCAGCAATCATATTGACGGATTCATTAAATCCAACATGTCCTGCAAGTTCTCCTTCTGCAACACGATGATAGTATTCATCAAGTGTACTTCCAACACCTTGTTCATGCATCACTGTTGGTCCAAATGGAGATAGGGAGTTAATACGTTTCGCTTCTATAAAATCTACATCAACCATGGTTCCTGTTAATGCAACGACGAGGAGATCCATAATGAATCCAGGATTGATTCCAGTACCTAAAACGGTGACTCCAAATGCTTTTGCAAGATGATCAATCTGTCTTGCTAATTCGGGTTCAGATGCCATCGGATAAGCCATTTCTTCAGCGGTACAGATGACATTCATTTTATGGGTGACAATCTTTTTAATTTTTTCAAAAGCTCCTTTGACAAAACTATCGGTACACAGTAAAACAACATCCGCTTTTTGATGGTCTAAAAGAAGATCGATATTGTCGCTGACAAAGACCTTAGGATGATCAGAGTTAACGCCAATGATCTCGGTGAAATTTCTTCCGATAAGTTCTGGGTTAACATCACAGATACCTACAACTTCAACACCTTTTTTCAAAAGAAGCATGTGGGCCATACCACGACCCATGGCTCCAAATCCCCAAATGATGACTTTAATCTTATTCATACATAAACCCCCTATTGAACTTCATCAAAATAACGAGCAACCGTAAACAAGAAATCTGATAATCGATTGACATACGAAAGTGTAAAAGGATTCATATCTTGTTCAGTTGCGAGTAAAACAAGATCGCGTTCAGCACGTCTGATGGTCACACGTGCGATATTCAACCAAGAACCTGCTTTTGTCTGATCAAGCTTGATAAATTTGGTCAGTGGTTGAAGGTGACTATCATAGTAATCTAAACGATTTTCCAACCATTTTACATCATCTTCTTTTGTGATATATTTGGTTGCATCATTTAATGCGATTTCATGGGCAATCGAGAAAAGATGACCATGAATCGTATCGAGATCAGAAAGTACTTCAGGCACTCTCATGTAATGCTTACTCATCAATAGAAAGGCCATGGTTTCATCAAGTGTTCCATTGACATGAATATGTAAATCAGCTTTACTTACGCGCTTATTAAATAAATCGGTTTGGCCTTGATCGCCACGTTTTGTATAGATCTTCATGTTAGTCCTTCTTTTTTCTTTTCTTCTCTATGTTAGCTGGTAGAACATCATAAGTTTTAAGGATAAGTTTTCTGATGAGATCACGATCATCCGTATCTTCAATCAATAAATATGGTTTTCCTTGTTCATAAAACTTTTCCATGACAACATGCTCAAGCATGGCTTTTCCCTCGTCTGTGGGTTTAATAAAAAGTTTATTATCGGCGAGCACACCCACCATTTTCTCTTTGTAGAAAATCCCATACTCACCAAACATCTTTTTGAAACTCACATACCCTAAAACAGAAACTTGATCTTCAATATAATCTTTGAAATCAACGGTTGTAGCCATTCGATGTCACTCTCCCCATCCACGTGGATAACCAGATAAAAATCGTGATCCATAACATCCGTTCAAATATTCCATCTATAGAATGTGTCATCCATATCAAGACGACTTCAATGATCAAGACACCCATTAATACACCATGGAAAAGCCGTGACTTTTTGTCTTTTGATAAGATGAGATGAACCATCATTCCCAAAACAATTGAACCGATAGCAATCCCATAAAACATTTTGTGCTCATTTGCTTCTTCGAGATTCAATGCCATCGTTGTAAAGGGATGATCACTTTTCCATATACCCATAAAAATAACAGACATTCCAAATGCAATGAGGGGATACGTGATCGCTGATGACCAATCCTCATGATAGTGATAGCCTATCGTAATGATGATCATCATCGCGCCAAATCCAATCCACCCTGAGTTCATCAACCATCCTTGTACAAGTTCTTGACCACCTAACCAAGAGAGTGGGTCAACATACTCATTAAAAAGGATTGGTGCGTCGCTTATCGCAAGGATCACCATAACTACGAAAAAAACAATGGGAATGATGTAGGCTGGATAGTGTATCAAACGTTTCAAATAGGGTCCCTCCAGATCATCATGGGATGTAGTTTTATTTTACCACAGCACCTATGATTGGCTTATTTTTTAACCTTAACACCACGCGAGTAAAGTCGTTCAACAGCAAATGATGCAACATCAAATGCATACTTTTTAGGACCAAAACCAGCATCGTATCCTAACTCTTTAGCAAGTCCATGTTGGATTCTTGGACCACCAATAATCACAATAAAATCTTGTCTTTTATTTTCAGCTTCCAGTAATTCGATAAACTGTGTTAAGTTCTCAATATGGACATCTTTTTGTGTCACCGTTTGACTGATGAGAATGACATCTGCTTTAAGTTCAATCGCTTTTTGAAGGAGTACTTCGTTGTCAACTTGTCCTCCAAGATTATATGCTTTAATGCCTTTATAACGCTCTAATCCGTAGTTTCCATTGTAACCCTTCATATTCATGATCGCATCGATTCCAACGGTATGTGCATCAGTACCCGTGGATGCTCCGACAAAGACAAGAGGTTCTATAAAATGTGATTCAATGTAGGCTTCTACCTCTTCTTTTGTCATCACATGATGACCTGCTTCAACGACATGTAGCGATGATATATCGACTTGATGTTCAGAACGTCCGTAGACGATATAAAAGCTAAACGAATCAGATAATGCTTCAGCATGGACGACTGCAGGATCATGAATACCCATTTGCAATGCGATCTTTTTAGCCGCTTCTTCACCGAGTGCACCGAGTTCTAAAGGTAGTGAAAAAGACAGTTGAACTTTACCGTCATTTTCTGTATCACCATATGGGCGAATCCAGGTTGATTTAGCGCTCATGTGATCCCTCCTTCACGCGTTTTTTTAAAGCATCCAAGATTGGGTTATCATAGATTTCATGTTTGACAAATACACCAGACAATCCTTTACCGCCCTCTGGTTTGCGTGAGATCTCAGCAAATCGTCCTTTTTCAAGGGCTTGGAATAATCCCTCATCTTTAATCTCTTGAAGCAATTCATGGGCATGTTGAAGAACATCATGTGCGCGTTTAACGATGATGCCATCAGGGTTAAACATCATCTCGTTACCAAAATCTTTAAATGCTTTTTCGATATAGGATGCTATGTTTAATGCGATCGCTCGATCACTCATGAATGGTGTATGGATGGCTTCAGTCATCATACCAAGAAGATGAATCGATTGATGCGTTGATACTGCAGTGATATTGAAAAGTGCATCTTGTACACATCCTTTGAATATATCACCTGTCATGTGTTTCGTTGGTGGCATGTACTTGAGTGGTGCATGGGGAAAAATTTCTCTTGCCATCTCTGCTTGAGCAAGTTCATAAAGAAAACTGTTTTCCATGTTTGGATCAATTTCATAGGCATGACCTAATCCCATGAGTGATTCTTTCATCCCTGCTTTTTTTGCAAACTGTTCATTGATGAACTGTGATGCTAATACCGTGTGTGCATGATCAAAAGCATCCGATGTCGTTAAATAATTATCTTCACCCGTATTGATGATGATTTCTGCATAACTCGATAAGACACGTGAAAAGTACTGATCGATCAGTGTTCGTTTGGGGTTGATATCTCGGAAGATGATGCCATAGAGTGAATCGTTTAGCATCATATCTAATCGTTCGATGGCACCCATCGCTGCGATTTCAGGCATGCATAATCCTGATGCATAATTGACTAATTTGATGTAACGTCCTTCTTCTTCAGAGACTTGATCGAGTGCTTCACGCATCAATCTAAAATTTTCTTGTGTTGCATAAGTTCCACCAAAACCTTCCGTGGTAGGTCCAAAGGGAACATAGTCTAAAAGAGATTGTCCGGTACTCCGGATGACAGCAATGATATCAGCACCTTTTTTGGCTGCTGAAATCGCTTGTTTGATATCTTCATAAATATTTCCGGTGGCAACGATCACATATTTACTAGGTGTTGTCTTTTTAGGTGTTTTATCAATCCAGGATGAACGCACATTTTTCATCGCATCGACACGTGCTAATGTGCGTTCAAAAAAGGGCATCAGTTCTCCAAAATATGGACAACGACCTTCGTTTGTATAGATGGATAAATCAAATTTTTGTGCAGCTACACGACGTGCAATCTCTTGAGGTGTTTCTTCAGTATCATGGACTGCATATCCCATGTAATGGCTGATACCTTTAGACAAATCTCCTGTCTTGACGATGTGATCGATCACTGCATTCACAAGAGGTCGTCCAAATTCATCGACACCATCGATACCAAGGAGTCTTAATACCGTTCTTTCAACAGCAACCGTGGTGTGCTGATCGATAAAACGTTGCATCTGATCAGCAATATCTTTGGCATATTTTCTGCAGCTTTGAATGGTTTCTTGATTTAAGTTAAGTTTATTATTCATATGTTTCCTCCTGTTTCACGTTGATGACGGGTATATGGGTTAATTGGCGAATCTTTTGAAACATTAGGGTTTCATCATAAGATGGACCATTGGGACGAAAAGGATTAATCGTGATTAAAAGAATAGGACAGGGTCGGATCACTTCAACACGAATCCTTAACTTCTCAAAGACATCGTGCATACGATGGTGAAAGAGGAGTTTCGCGGGATCATCAATGACTAATGTGATGTCATGTATCTTTGAATCGATGAGCATATCCATCCATCGTGATGTGATTGCACCATGAACAATCATCTGATGAAGATCACCTTGAGCTTCATGTACAGCACTTCTGAATGCTTCTTCCGATTTATTCATACGAACAATCATGTTGTTTTGTCCTACAAGGATAATGGATGCTTTCGGATGATCCACAACATCGATGGCTTGAGGATATGAAAAAACATTTAAGATATGTTGGGTTTTCATCACTGTTTCTTCAAGAAAAGGTGAAAATGCAGCACCAACTGCAAGGACAATTCCTTCTAATTCAGACATTGCAGAAAATGTCATTCGTGAAAAAGCACCATCAACAAAGATGCGTTTCACATACATCTTCATCAGTTTTAAGAGAACATTCATGTCTTGATTGGTCGATGGACCTGCAAGCATGATGGTACCTTCAGATGTCACTCGTACCACAAAAACGTGACCTAATGGTGTGGAAAACGGTGTTTTCGAAAGCACTTCATAGGTAACGCTGGTTTGTTCCAAGCATGCTTGTGTGGTTGCAACCACCATGCCTGGATAGACTGTAATTTTAGGTTTTGGCAAATAATTCACTTGGTCAATCGCTTCACCATCTAAACCGATTGATGTTAACCCCAAAGTTTCATGGCGATAATCTTCAATCAGTCGATTGAATGTCGTAGTTTTTCCTGTGTTTTTTGCTAAACCCACAATGCCGATCGTACGAAAGGCATCAATGCTTCTGATCATGGTTTATACGTTCTTTTCTCTTTAAACGCGCAGGTTCAATCGCAATCTGATTGCCCTGTAATAATCCACTAATACCATCACGTTTTTCTTTTTGACATGCTTCACAATGGCATTCTGAAACATAGTGTTCTGGCTCACTATACGTCGTCATTAAACCCTCATAGTTGCGAAGAACAACCTTTCCTGGAGCTTGTGAGATGACATAATTAGGCATAATTGGAATTTTTCCACCACCGTTGGGTCCATCGACCACAAACGTTGGAATCGCTAATCCACTGATATGACCTCTTAAACCTTCGATAATCTCAATACCTTTAGAAACGGTTGTTCTAAAATGTTCAATACCAAACGATAAATCGCATTGATAAATATAATAAGGTCTTACGCGAATCGCAATAAGGCTTTTCACAAGGTTTCTCATGACAAATACGCAGTCATTGACACCTTTTAATAGTACCGATTGATTACCGACAGGAATACCAGCATCGACTAAACGATCGATCGCAGCTTTCGATTCAGGTGTGATTTCATCTGCGTGATTAAAGTGAGTATTCACCCAAATAGGATGATATTTTTTAAGCATATTCACGAGTTTTTCAGTGACGCGTTGTGGCATCACGACAGGTGTACGTGTCCCAAAACGAATCACTTGAACATGATCGATTTCTCTTAACTTCTTTAAAATATACTCAATGCGTTCATCGCTTGCCATGAAGGCATCGCCACCCGACAATAAAACATCATTGACTTCTTCATGTTCACGAATGTATTCAATCGCACGATCAATTTGCTCAATCTTCATTTCTGCATCTTTTTGACCTGCAAAACGACGTCGTGTACAGTGACGACAATACGTCGAACACATATCGGTAATCAAAAAGAGCACGCGATCAGGATAACGATGTGTTAATCCTGGAACAGGTGAATCGTGATCCTCATGAAGGGGATCGAGTAAATCATTTTTTCCTTGAATGAGTTCACCACTAAACGGAACAGCTTGTTGTCTGATCGGGCAGTGGACATCATCAGGATTAATCAGTGTGAGATAATAAGGGGTAATGGCCATTCTTAAATGCCCTAAGATATGATGAATGGTGTCTTCTTCCTCTTGGGTCAACGGTATATATTTTTTGAGTTCTTCAGCGGTACGAATGCGATGTGAGGTCTGCCATTTCCAATCATTCCAATCCGTTTCACTGACTTGACCGAAAAACTTATGTTTCCGTTCAAGATACTTTTCATTCAATGTGAGTTTCATCATGTTCTCCCTCCGGCATACTTATCCATGAAATAATCATGGAGTTTTTTGTTTTCTCGAAAGAGTTGAAGCGTCAACTCTGCATGATGTTTGGTGTAGCCGTTACCAATCATCATCGTGACATCTTTTCCAACACCTTCAGCACCAAGTGCAGCTTTGGTGAATGATGTCGCCATACTGAAGAGATAGACAATGCCTTCATCTTTGGTTGATAAGATGGATGTCATTTCAGTCGATGGAACATTGACGACATTGATGGTCAAATCTGCCAATTGACCATCTGTGAGCATCATCATTTTTTCATAAACAGCGACACTATCTTTGGCATCTTCGATGAGAATCGAATCAACAAATCCCATCTCTTTTAATAATGAGGCTTGTGCATCTTCATTCACTAATCCAATCACGCGTCCTTGTGGACCAACGTTCTTCTTAGCTTGATAACTACAGAGTAAGCCTGATTTTCCAGCAGCACCGATAATGAAGACGGTATCATTCTTTTTTGCGAGCTTAGCAACCTGAGCGGGTGCTCCACACACATCTAATCCTGCTAAGACGAGTCGTTCGTCTAAATCAGATGGGATTTCAGCATAAATGCCTGAATCAAATAAAATGGCTGAACCGACAATACTGACTTGCTCGTTATTCATATTAATGGTTAAGATATCTTCAATATAGAGTGGTGTCAGTGATAAACTAACAAGCGTTGCAATCTTTGTTCCTTTTTTAAGGGATTGATTATGGTATAAATGCCCCACTTGTTTCACAGTACCTATCAACATACCCCCGCTTTTGGTCACTGGGTTTTGCATCTTTCCTTGTGCTTTAACGATTTCTTTAATCATGACCTTCATCTTCTCAACATCATGATCACATGCTTCTTTGAGCTGATGAAAGGATGCACTATCGATATTTAAGACATCAACATCAATCAAAACTTCCGTATCACCACAAATCGGTGTAGCATCAAGGTGAAGTGCGCCTTGTGGGAGACTTCCCTTCGGTTCAATCACGCGATGTGTTCCAAAACGAGATTCCATCATACCATCCTCCCTATTCCTAAGATGCGTCTAGCTTCATGGGGGGTTGCGATATCTCTACCATAAGCTTTTGCCATGTTAACAACCTTTTGAACAAGTTCAGCGTTACCCTTAGCTAGAACTCCTTTTTCAATGTAGAGATTATCTTCGAGTCCCACCCGAACATGTCCACCGTGTTTGATGGCATACTCAGCAAGCGAAAACTCATACTTTCCAATGCCTGCAACGCTGTATGTGCAGTGTGCAGGGATGCTTTCATGCATAAATCGTACATCTCTTTCTTCACCACTCATCCCTCCATTGATGCCTAAAACAAAGGAAAAGTGCATGGGATCTTTGATGAATCCTTTTTTGTGAAGTCTTAGCACCATATCAACATGACCTTTTTCAAAACATTCAAGTTCAGGAAAAATCCCCCGGTCATAGATCTTTTCAGCAAAATACTTGATATCATTTTCTGTATTGACAAAAATGTCGTCACCGCCAAAATTCAACGTCCCACAATCTAAGGTGCACATTTCTGGATGAAGAAGTGTTGGTTTAAGTCTTTCATCTCTTGACATACCTAAAGCACCACCCGTTGATGGCTGAATGATCACATCAGGACATTTCTTTTTGATCGCCTTCATGACTTTGTCATAACGAAGTTTACTTTGTGTTGGCGTTCCATCATCTCTTCTCACGTGAAGATGAAGAATAGAAGCTCCAGCTTGATAAGCTAAATAAGCTTCACGAACCATCTCATCTACGGTATAAGGTACATAAGGATTTTGTTCTTTGGTCACTTCAGCACCTGATATGGCACATGTAATGATCAATTTATCCATGATGAACCCTCATTTTGTCTTTTGGTACAACACATGTTCCATAAGCTTCTGTAACCAAAACCTTTTCAGCTAAGACATCAGCTGCAGATGAATTGATATCTGGACGAGATGAAATCACTTTAAAGCATTGAAAATGCATACGTCTTGATGTTGTTCCAACATGAACAATTTCACCCATGACTTCGATAAAATCACCGGCATAAAGAGGTGCTAAAAAATCAACTTTTTCATAAGCCCGAAACAAGCCTTCATCACCATCATATTGAATCAATAATTCGGTCGCAACATCCCCAAATAATCCTAATACACGCGCTCCATCAACTAGGTTTCCACCATAATGCGCATCGTGTTGTGATAAACGTAAACGATGAACTACTTTTAGCATATTAATCAACCTCCATCAGTTTAACCTCACCTACATGTAAGGTTGCTTCTGTTTTTGCAATGATTTCTTCAATGGATACATCAGGATGCCGTTCGATCAAGTGTAAGCCATCTTCTCTCACTTCAATCACACCAAGTTCTGTGACAATTAAATCGACTTTCTTATATCCTGTCAAAGGTAGACTACAACGTTTCTTAATCTTTGGAATGCCTTTATTGGTGTGTGTCGTCGCAATAATCACTTTCTTAGCGCCTTCAACTAAATCCATCGATCCACCCATACCTGGAACCAATTTTCCAGGAATAATCCATGATGCAAGAGATCCCTCTTCATCGATTTCAAGCGCACCTAATACCGTCACATCCAAATGTCCTCCCCTAATCATGATGAATGATAACGAGGAATCAAAGAAGGCTGCATGTCTTTTCACGGTTGCATATTGTCCTGAAGGATTCGTTAGATGAACACACACTTCTTCATTGACAGCGAGTGGTCCTAACCCGACGATGCCATTTTCGCTTTGTAGATAAATATCACTGTCATGAGGAATATAATTAGCCACTAATGTTGGAATACCAATGCCTAGATTGACGAGGTTTCCCGGTTTTAATTCTTTTGCGATGCGTTTCGCAATAATATCACGTTCATCCATGGTTGACCTCCACTAAAACATCCACGAAGATATGCGGTGTAATGACCACTTCGGGATCAATATCCACAACTTTTTCATGCACTAATGCAATTACTTTTTCTGAAGCAACTGCCATCATGGGATTAAAGTTTCGTGCTGAACCTTTATACGTTAAATTTCCAAGTGGATCCGCGTGATAGGCATTAATTAAACTGATGTCAGCACCAAGAGGTTCATACAGTAAATAGGATTGTCCATTGATGTCAATGATTCTTTTTCCTTCTTCAACCGGTGTATGAAGACCGGTCGGTGTTAAGACGCCACCTAATCTTCCACCGTAAGCTCGAATTTGTTCAATAAACGTTCCTTGAGGAATGAGTTCAACTTCGATTTTACCTTCACTCATCAATTTCCCTGCATTGGGATTGGTTCCAATATGGGTCACGATGAGTTTTTTAACTTGATTGCTATTTATTAACTTCCCTACACCTTTATCGGGATATCCAGCATCATTACAAATAATGGTTAAATCTTTAACTCCTGATTCAACGACCATATCGATCAGTTTTTCAGGTGTTCCACATGTTAAAAATCCTCCAACCATGATACGCATGCCATCTTTAAAGAATGACTTAATCTCCTCGAGTGATTTCCATTTATTCATGGTGATCATCCTTTCTAGGCATTAATGTTGCTTCTCCTGTTAATGCAAGTTCATCGTGTTCATTAAAGACTTCTGTCGTAAAGACAACACGATTCTTTTCAAGGATGATCTCTTTTACTGTAATCACGATATGAATCGTTGTTTCTGGATAGATTGGCTTAAGAAATTTGAGTGTTTGTGAACAATAAATCATGCCACCCCCAGGAAATTCTAGACCGAATACTTTTGAAAACAATGCACCAACAAACATGCCGTGAACGATAGGCTTTTTGAATATGGTTTTTGCACAATAATCGATATCATGATGTGCAAGATTGAAATCTCCTGTAAGCTTGGCAAATTGATTCACTTCATCTTGAGTAATGATGCGTTCATAGGTTTTTTGATCACCAATCTTAAAATGTCTAATCATAAAATATCCTCTCTTTCCAAAAAAATAAAGAACTGTTGTTAACAGCTCTCCATTTATGCTAAATGGCAGTGAAGAAAGTGTTCCCTCAATCACCAAGGTTAATGTGTGGACGCACATTAAGCTTTCGGCGGTCTACACCTTCAATGAACCAAGCGAATGTCCGATCTTGATTTGGATCATCTACACAATAGCCCGCGCCTCTGTATCGTATCTACATCCATTATAAACGAAGGATGAAAGCGCTGTCAATTGGTTCCTTGCCGATTTTACTGAAAGTAAAAGAGATGGTGATGAAAACCCTTAATCTATACGTGTCATCATTTACAATTCCAAGAACTGGGCGTATACTATAGACATAATACGAAGGAGGTTTTGTGAATGAAAGATTTAGTGAAGTTTTTTGATGGTCTTCCCTGGATTGTCAAACTGATCTTTGCACTGCCAGGTCTTGATGGTATTCTTTGGGGTATTTATCGTATCGCTAAAGGATTATCAACCAATAACACGATGCTTGTGATCATTGGTATTCTCTGGATTGTCCTCGGATTTGCCATTTTGTGGATCATCGATATTGTATCGATTCTTCTCAACAAAAAACTTGTTTGGTTCGTTTAATGATTCAATAAAAATGACGGTTTAGCGACCGTCATTTTTTTCTTTTTGTTCAAATTTTTGGAGTTGTTCTGCAAAGCTTGTCTTAAGTGGGGGATATAACCAGTAAATCGTGAGGAAGTTCGTAATCCCCATCACAATCTCAAAAGGAATATCCATCATCAGATAAGGGATGAGGGGTGAGCCAATAAAGAACACTTGTGCGGGGATATATGCCCATCCATAGATAAAACCAAAGATAAAACCAAAAATCGCTAAACCTAAAGGTGAATCCACCTTCTTTAAAAATGTCGCTAAACTGAACGGAATAATCATCCAACCGATAAACATCGAAGGAAGATGAATCGGTGTCACTGCACCAAATGGGGATAGAATGTTATACGCGAGGACGTGAATAATCACGATCAATGACGTGCGTTTAAAGCCTAATGTTTTGGCGTAGATCACAATCAAAAGTGTCGTCAGCTGAACATTGGGCAAAAAAGAGAAAGCTATTTGTTGAGCCAAAAGAACCGCGGCACATATCGCGATGAGTGCAGTATCTTTGATGAGGGTCTTTTGGTTAATCGCCATGTTATTCTCCTACATGTTCATGCTTAATCATAAAACGGTCTCCGTTTTCAAAGGGGATGTTACTCGGACCCACAGTTGATAGAACGTATTCCGATTCATGATGTGTATAAAACGCTAAAAAAGTGTTTGACCAGTTTGATACGATTTCAACATCATCATGTTTAATACCTAAAATGACTTTACCTTGATAGGCAAAATTATTGAATGTATAGCTGCATGTCTCATCTTGTGCGTATGTTGCTGTTGCACAGATCAGATCAAATTGCCGATCAAGGATATCATAAAAGGAATCACCCTGATAAAAAGGGATATCTTCATCAAAGATGGTTTCACCTTCTAAATCAATCATCGTTAGATGAATGAAACCATCAACCTCTGCGGTGTGGTCTTCGCTGATCAGTCTGATGACAACAATTCCCGCTAAAACCACAACAAGTGAGATGATAAACTTGATGATGGGCTTTTTCAGCCATGCGATATGTTGCATTATGATGAAAAACTCCACAGGTTAAGTTCGGGTGATGTCCATCCCACATGTTGATCGCGATAAATCTTATACATCACAAGTGCTGCAAAAGCTTGAGGTGTTGAAAAAGCGAGATCATCTTGGGCATCACCGCTTAAGTATTTGAAACCTGATGAGCCGCGATAAGACCAAAGAGCTTCGACCAAGTCGATATCTTCGATGGTATATGCTTCAGCACGTGGATCTTCACCAACGGCATAAAGTCCCATAATGGACGCAGCAGTTGATGATGCATTGGCATTTCCCCATGCACTGACGCCTGTGCTTGTTTGATTATTGGTGATTTCAGCGATCATTCGTGTGATATAGAGGCTGACATCAGGATCATCTTGATGTGATGAAACAGCACTTAATGCCATACCTGCAAAATCAGCATCCATAAATGTTGGGTCGTTTGCGAGTAAATAACTGATCACTTCTGTTTGTTTTGTTGAAACTTCCGGACCAAACAAAATATCGTAAATATTTAAGAATGTTACAGCATCATATGGATTCGTTGGAGTGAGAGCAAGAAGTGCATCTTCAAGGCTACTCATGGTTTCATCTTGAGCATATGAAATAAGTGCTGATTTTAAAAGATTACCCATGGAATCAACACCTGGATTTGGATATGTCAATGTATTCAAATCAACCACATCATATCCATGTTCATTGAGCAAAATAAGCGCTGCCAAAACATGTTGACTCAAACCCTCTTGACTGATGTAGGTGTCGAGATGTTCATCTACAAATGATAAAATCCACGCATCAATGGCTAAATCAAATTCAGAAAGCATTGTCGATTCACGAAATGAAATCACCATGTCCTCTTCATAGGTAATCACATCAAGTCCTGTAGAACTCATTTCATCATTAATATATAAACCAAGATAGTAATTATACGTGATGCCATATTCGGTCGGATAAAATCCAGCAACCCCTTGTATGAAAGCACCCCACTGGGAAGTCTGATAATCCAAATCAACCGCTTCATCGATTAATTCGAGTAGTGATAGCGTTGTATCCTTTGGATACACAACTTCTTCACTGATCACAACATCACCTGATAAATCTCTAACTTCGACTGTGAATGTATCTTGATCTTCTTGACATCCAGCAAGTAAGACGATACTTAAGAAAAACAACAACCATAAACCAATCTTCTTCATGTCTATTCTCCTTTTTTTAATTAAAAAATCCATACCAATGGGGTATGGAAATAGACAAAAAGAGGATTTTTGTCCTTCTCAACCCCAGAAGATGACTCGCGTTGACGCATGTGGTAGGTCTCCCGGCTTAACATCATCCTACTCTGCACCTTCCCGCTTACGCAGTGGTCGTCGCATTTCGTCCGTTTCACGGTTGCTGGGACAGCTCAAGAATATACTTGATTCCCTGTTATGCTTGTTAGCACCATCTCGTCGATTCGATTACTTTCATTATAAGCCACGAAGGTTGATTCTACAAGGTGATTTTTGGACTTTTTTTCTTGTTTAGAATGAATCTACTTTCTTACTTCGCTTTCATCAAATCATAAACCTTTTTTAAAAGATCATCACGTATTACTTGAATATCTTCGATCAGTTCTTCGGCTTGGAGTTGATATTGTTTTTTTGCAATCGTATCCGTCAAACCAGGAAGGTTGATCATGATGTTAAGACATGCCCCAAGACCCCCTGAACTGAGTGCTAAAACAGCAACGCCCAAGTCTGAAAGTGTATTTTGATTTTGATAGCGTAAGATCAGTTCAAACTGATGCAGGGCAGATAGCGAAAGTGTCGCAACCTTTAGAGGAACCATAATAGCTTGAACGGTACCTTCTTGAATCTTTTCGTTACGTAATCTCACTTCATCTTCAGTCGTTTTTGGCATTTGATAAGCTTTCATGATGACATTGAAAGCTTCTGTATCACGATCGATAAGGTCCATTAATGCATCTTTGATGACAATGAAACTTGATATAATGTCTTTGAATTCAAATTGAATAGCTGAATCAAGAGCTAAAAACTTCTTTTTATCCACGGTTAAGTGTCCAACCATACGCGCTAATGCGACACCCATCGATGACATCAGCGCAGATACTGAACCTCCACCAGGAGCTGGACTCTTCGAGTCAACTTCTTGAATAAACGATGTGACATTTAAATCAACTAATTTCATGCTAATCCCTCACAATCTTTTGGTCACTGACCACTTTTTTTCCTGCAATATAAACATCTTTGACGTGATTGACGCCAAAATGATACAAAACATAGGTTAGGTTAGGTGCTTGTAGTAAAACAAAGTCTGCATCCTTACCTACTTCAATGGATCCTTTTGTGTGATCAATCTTTAAATGGTATGCTGCGTTAATCGTTGATGCATGCAAAATCTCTTCTGGTGTCAATCCCATATGATTGGATGCAAGTTGTAAAATAAACTGAAAGTTTTCAGTTGGGCATGATCCTGGATTATAATCCCCTGCAATCGATAGAATGACACCTTGATCGATCATCTTGCGTGCGGGTGCATATGCTTTTTTCAAATAGAAGGATGTTCCAGGTAATACATTGGCAACCGTTGTTGATTGACTAAGTTTCTTGATATCTTCATCGGAGATAGCCATCACATGATCAACCGATGTACACCCGAGTTCGACACCTAATCCTGCACCACCCAATGAATGGATTTCATCAGCATGCATTTTGATGGTAAAACCTAATCGCTTCGCTTCTTCTAAAATGCGTCTGGTCTCTTCGATAGAGAAGACACCTTCTTCACAAAACACATCAACAGCTTCTGCGAGATTGTTTGATGCGATGAACTTCATATCATGCATCATCGATTGAATGTAATCTTCTTTTCGTCCTTTATATTCTCTTGGAACAGCATGAGCCGCCATGTATGTTGAAATCACGCGCATCGGATGTTCGTCATTCAGTCGTTGGTTGATGCGTAGTTGTTTCATTTCATGTTCTAACGATAATCCATACCCACTTTTTGATTCAACGGTTGTCACGCCGTGTAATATCATGCGATCAAGTGAATGATATGCTTGATGATAGAGTGCATCAAAACTTGCTTTTCTTGTTTTTTCAACCGTTCCTAAAATCCCTCCACCTTTTTCTAGAATGGATAGATATGGAACACCTTGTTGAAGTTGTTCATATTCATCTTCACGTGATCCAGCATGAACAAGATGGGTATGTGAATCAATCCATCCTGGTATGATGATGGCACCTTTGGCATCGATGAGTTCTGTTTCGGAACCAAGAAAAGTATCACCATCGCCTTCACCAAAACCGAGAATCTTACCATCTTTAATGGCTAAGTAGGCTTGATGGATGGTCTTTATATCATTCATATCTTTACCACGAACAGGTGGTTGATGATAGGGTGTGTATAAGGCTTTGATGCGATAGATGATCAGATCAGCGTACACGAAAGTCCCTCCTTTTATCGATAAGCTTCAATGATTTTTTGAGTGTTAAAATCGCGGAAACCTAAATAATGGATCGCATGTTGAGTGATCTCATCCAAACTCATCTTGTTATCAAAGGGAATGTGATCACATGCAAAGTAATATTTCAAAGAATCAACTAAAGCTTCTTTCGGTAATAAACCTACGATTTCAGCACTGCTCACGGATACATGGTAACGTTTGATTTCCATTTTCACAGTTTCTAAGATTCGATAGATTGGGTTTTTCTTGAAATCTAAGATATTCATCGTCACTTGGACATGTCCGCGCTCTTTCAGTGTTGCTGGTCCTGCTTGAATATATTGAAATCCACCCGATGATTGTCTGATGACTTTCGCAAGATTGTTTGCAATCTTTTCATCTTCGGTTGCAAGATCAATATTGAACGCGATTAAAGGCATCCGTGCTCCAATAGCAACAACACCAAAGGTAGGATGAATCATGGGTAGACCATAATCGGGTTTCCACATGGGATCTTGGATCTTTTCTTTCATGCCTTCAAATTCACCTTTTCTAATTTCAGGTAAACTTTCACGTTCTTTGGTTTGTGCTGCTTTTGCATAAAGAAACACAGGGATTTGATACATCGCTGATACATGATCAGCAAGTGATTTTGCATATTCGACACATTCTTCCATGGTGATTCCTTGAATGGGGATAAAGGGAACCACATCAACTGCTCCCATGCGAGGGTGCTCACCCTTATGGATGTTCATATCGATTTTGATCATAGCACGTTCAAAAAATCGGATCAGCGGTATGATCATTTTTTCAGGATCACCCAAAAGTGTAATCACGGTACGATGATAATCTTGATCAGGTTCATAACTGATCAGTTTAAATCCTTCTTGATCTTTTAAGGGTTCGATAATCGATTGAATTTTTGTAAGATCGCGCCCTTCACTGATGTTGGGTACACATTGAACAATACGCATGATGTTATCCTTTCCTTTTGCAAATAGCTTCCTTGATTTTGTTTACATCTGCATGCACTGGCAACGTGACAGATGCCTGAGCTTGCTTCTCATTGAACGCTTTGACGGTTTCAATCGCATGTTCATTTTGAGCCCATGCGCGACGTGATACACCTGCCATGACGTCATAGGTCATCGCTTCAGTTAAAATACGATCAACCTCATATGAACCATCAAGGACCATACCATAGCCACCATTGATTGACTTGCCGATACCGACACCACCACCATTGTGAAGCGCCACTAAGCTCATCCCACGACTCGCATTGCCTAATGCGACGTGGGTTGCCATATCTGCCATGATATTGGAACCATCTTTGATATTTGCTGTTTCACGGAATGGAGAATCGGTGCCACCTGTGTCGTGATGGTCTCGTCCTAACATAATTGGACCCACACGTTTTTGTCGAACAAGTTCATTAAAGCGTAGAGCAATGTTAAGTCTTCCCTCTGCATCTTGATATAAAATCCGTGCTTGAGTACCGACAACAAGAGCATTCTTTTTGGCTTCTTTGATCCACATGTAGTTATCATAATCTTGAAATCTTCGATCATAAGGAATGAGCTTCATCGCTTCCTGATCGGTGATCTCTAAATCTTCCTTTTTCCCAGATAGGCACACCCAACGGAAGGGTCCATACCCATAATCAAAGAGGAGAGGTCCCATGAGCTCTTCAACGTAAGAAGGCTGTACAAAGCCATCGAGATCATTAAGACCATTCTTGCATATGGATGTCACACCCGCATCATAAACCGCCTTTAAGAAGGCATTTCCATAATCAAAAAAGAAGGTACCTCGATCGACTAAAGTCTCAATTAAATGATAATGTTTCTGAAGTGATAGATTGACTAATTCCTTGAATTGATCTGGGTTTTCTTTGAGCATTTGGGTCCGTTTCTCAAAGGTTAATTGATAAGGACAATAACCACCTTCATAAACAGCGTGGCATGAGGTTTGATCACTTAATAAATCAATCATGATATGCTGTTTAACCGCTTCATCAAGCAAATCAACAATATTACCATGGTAAGCAATTGCACATGCTTTTCTTCGTTGTTGTGCTTGCTTTGCACGTTGAAATGCTTCATCAGCAGAGGTTGTAATTTCATCAATCCATCCTTGCTTGTAACGTGTTTGAATGCGTGAAAGATCAACTTCTGCGATGATCCCTACACCACCTGCAATCACAATCGCTTTTCCTTGTGCTCCACTCATACCACCAAGACCCGATGAGACAAATAGCCGTCCTGCAAGATTATCCTTGTGAGGAATATTTAGTTTTAAACGTCCTGCATTCAGAAGCGTTGAATATGTTCCATGAACAATGCCTTGTGGTCCAATATACATCCAACCACCGGCTGTCATCTGTCCGTAATTGGCAATACCTAAAGCTGCAGCACGATCAAATGATGCTTGATTGTCATATAATCCAACCATTAAACCATTTGTGATAATCACCCGTGGTGCTGTTGGATGACTTAAAAAGAGACCGAGTGGATGACCCGACATGACGGTCAACGTTTGATGGTGATCCATGATCTCTAAATATTTTTTAATCAAATGGTACTGCATCCAGTTTTGACAGACTTGTCCAGTTTCTCCATAGGTCACAAGCTCATAGGGATATAAGGCGACGTCAGGATCTAAGTTATTATCCATCATCACCATGAATGCTTTACCTTGTAATGTCTTTGCACGATACTCATCAATCGGTTTTCCATAAAGTCGATCCTTGGGTCGGAAGCGATAACCATAAATACGTCCCTTTTCCATCAGTTCGTCAAGAAACTCTGGAATGAGTGTATCATGCCATGCTTCAGGAATATAGCGGAGTGCATTCATCATCGCTTTTTCAATATCGCTATCACTTAGATGTGCATGACGCTTGGGGGCACGTCTAAGTGAAGGATCAAAAACGATGGGTTCAGGCAACCGATCAAATATATCGTTTAGGGTTATACTCTTCACGCTTCATCCTCCTCAAAAATCATTTTTTCAAATGATGAATCGGTTAAAAGTTTTTCCATGGTATGTAAATATGGGTATAAGACAACATCTTGTTGTAGTGTTGGAATGTGTTTTCTAATGGCAGAATAGGCACGTTCTGTGATGCGCCCTAATGGTTTTTTACCACGCATATCAATAGCTTGACATGCTGTAAACATCTCCATCGCAATCACTTTTCTCACATTCTCTAAAATCGTTTTTGATTTTCTTGCAGCAATCGATCCCATCGACACATGATCTTCTTGATTGGCTGACGATGGTATCGAATCAACACTTGCTGGATGAGCTAAAACTTTGTTTTCAGATACAAGTGAAGCTGCTGTATACTGGACAATCATCAATCCAGAATTAAGCCCTGAGTACTGTGCTAAAAAGGGTGGAAGTCCTCCTGAGAGATGTGGGTTTACCATACGTTCAATGCGACGTTCACTGATATTGGCTAATTCTGAAAGTGCGATACCTAAATAGTCAAAACTTAAGGCTAATGGTTGACCATGGAAGTTGCCTGCACTAATTGCTTGTTTATCTTGAACGAACAAAATAGGATTGTCCGTGACAGCGTTCATTTCTCTTTCGACGATCATCTTGATGTGATCAAGAGCATCATAGGTTGCACCATGAACCTGGGGTGCACAGCGAAGTGAATAAGCATCTTGAACACGAAGTTCATTTTGATGGGTTGTCATGTGGCTATCCTGAAGATAATTGAGAACATCGTTTGCAACCTTGATTTGACCTGCCTGTTTTCTGATTTCATGAACGCGAGGATCATAAGCTTCAACAATACCATTCAATGCTTCCATGGTTAGTGATAAGGCGATGTTCGCCATCTTCAAGAGATGAAACGATTCTTCTAAAACAAGACCACCGATGGCACACATCGCCTGTGTTCCATTGATTAAACTTAAACCTTCCTTAGCTTTTAGTCCATCTAAGGGGGTTAGACCTGCTTGACGCAAGCCCTCTTGTGCTGCATAACGATGTCCTTGATATTCAACTTCACCTAATCCGATGAGTGGCAAACTCATATGAGAGAGTAATGCAAGATCACCACTCGCTCCTAAACTTCCTTTTTCATACACGATAGGAATCAGATCATTATTTAAATATTCGAGTAACTTCAAAATGGTCTCCACACGAAGACCACTATATCCTTGAATGAGTGCATTAATACGAAGTGCAATCATCGCACGAACGGTTGATTTCGGAAGAGGGTCACCGACTCCACATGCATGACTCATTAAGAGATTGGCTTGTAGTTCGGATAATTCACGCTTATCAATTTTTACCGATGAGAGGTGACCAAATCCCGTGTTGATACCATAGATGGGATCATCACCATTAGCCATCTCTTTCACGAGCTGTCTTGCCTGTTCAACCAACATGAGATTGTGTGGATGAATGCTCACTTCTTCTTGATCGATTGCTATTCTTTTAAGTTGTTCTAATGTTAATGATGCACCATCAAGTACAATCATACGCGTTCCTTCATCACTTGGCTTCTGCAATCAGACATGCCAGTGCAATTGAGTAAAATTTCGATTCTTTGCTATCCGCACGAGATGTTAAAACGATAGGTTTTCTTGCACCTGCAATCACCGATGCGCTTTTTGCTCCTGCTAAAAACATCATACTCTTATAGAAAACATTTCCCGACTCAATCTGTGGCATGACAACAAAATCAACATCACCAGCCATGGGATCGGTAATACCTTTATGAACAGCAGCTTCATGGTTAATCGCATTATCAAGGGCAAAAGGACCCCCTATGGTACAACCCTTAATGCGTTCGTTTTGATTTCTTTCGATGAGTTCAACAGCATCTAAAGTTGCTTGCATTTTAGGATTAACCTTTTCAACCGCAGCAATCATGCCAACTTTTGGATGTTTCACACCAATCGCGTGAAGTACTTCCACACCGTTTTCGATGATTTCTTGTTTAATGTCAACATTGGGATCAATATTCATTGCACCATCTGACATCATGAGAAGTTTATGATATGCTGGAATCTCCATGACACTGACGTGTGAAATACGGTTGGGTGTTCTTAAGCCAAACTCTTTATCAAGAGCTGCTTTCAAAATCACAGACGTATCCACAAATCCTTTCATTAAAATATCACCTTTACCTGACGATACCATCTTGACTGCTTTTTCTGATGCAAGCATCGGATCCTTCTCGTCGATGATTGTAAATTCACTAGGTTTCGCTTGAAGTTCAATGAGGATTTTGATGATCTCTTCTTGATCACCGATCAAAATGGGATGAATGAGCTTTCCTTTTTTTGCCATCACAACAGCTTCCAAAACAGGATGATCGTTAGCTGCTGCAACCACCATCGTTTTTGGTTTTAATAACTCTGCGCGCTTGACTAAGTCTTGCATGGATTTAATCATGTCATACCTCCTGATTTTTAACGATATTCTTTCGGTGTTTCTTCACCTTGAAGTACACGAAGTGCACCCAAAGCGAGAGCTTCCATTTCATCTTCTCCTGGATAAACTAAAACAGGTGCGATAAAGCTGACACGCTCTTTAATCAGATCAACAGTTAATGTATTATAAGCTAATCCACCTGTTAAAACGATCGCATCAAGATGCCCCTTCAATACAGTTGCATATGCACCGATTTCTTTTGATATTTGATAACACATCACACGATGAATAAACTCAGCGTGTTCATCACCTGCTAAAATGCGTTTCATAATCGTTGCACCATCATTGGTTCCTAAATAAGCGACAAGACCACCTTGTCCATAGTTCTTTCTTTGGATTTCTTTTAACGTATGCTTTCCAGATAAAGCCATCTTATAGAGGGGTCCCATAGGAACTTCACCACTCCGCTCAGGTGACATCGGACCATCACCATCAAGCGCATTGTTGACGTCAATCACACGTCCTAAATGATGTGCACCGACACTGATACCTCCACCCAAATGGACAACCACTAAATCCAATGTTTCATAGGGACGACCTAAATCTCTGGCAACTTTTCGTGCAACAGCTTTTTGATTAAGAGCATGAAATAAGCTATCGCGTTTAATATCTGGCATCCCGGTATAACGCGCAATGTCATCCATTTCATCAACCGCGACTGGATCAACAATAAAACTTGGCAAACCATATTGATCAGCAATCATTTTAGCGATGATGCATCCTAAGTTTGATGCATGTTCGCCACGTCTTGCATCTTTCATATCTTGAATCATCTGATCAGATACGGCATAGGTTCCACTTGGAATAGGTTTTAACATACCACCACGTCCAACAACAGCATCCAATGTAGAGAGGTCAATACGATCTTTCTTAAGCTCATCCATGATGGCTTGCATACGAAAATCAAGTTGATCAATCATTTTATGAAATGACAAAATGATGTCAGAATCGTGTTTAACGCTCGCTTTAAAAACCATCTTTTCATCTTCATAGATGGCAAGTTTCGTGGAGGTTGATCCTGGATTAATAGCAAGTATACGATAGGGCATAACAAATCTCCTTTTTATAATGGTCTAAATGTTGATGTAAAGTGACGTAAAATCGGTGATTCATAATCAAAGACGTAGCCTTTGAGTTCATGACGGTGTTGATAAACATGAATCACAGCGTCTGCGACGACATCGAGATGATTATAGGTATATAGACGTCTTGGAATCGTTAAACGCATCAGTTCCATCTTACTTTGTCGATTTTTATGCGTGTCTGGATCTCTACCTAAAAGGAGTGATCCAATCTCAACTGCGCGAACACCTGCTTCTATATAAATCGCATTGGTCACTGCAAGCGCTGGAAATTGATCATAGGGAATATGCGGACAAAACGCTTTACAGTCAACAAATACAGCATGTCCACCAACAGGATATTGGATAGGTACACCCGCTTCATGCAAGCGATCACCTAAATAGCGCACCTGATCGATACGATGTTGTAAATAACGTTCATCCAATGCTTCCATCAATCCCACTGCAAGTGCATCCATGTCACGTCCATTGAGTCCGCCATAAGTAGGAAAACCTTCATAAGGGACAACATAGGTTCTACACTTATCAAAGAGATCATGGTCATCTTTAATCGCAATCACGCCACCCATGTTGACTAATCCATCTTTTTTCGCACTCATTAAAAATGCATCTGCATATGAAAACATCTCTTGAGCAATTTCAAGAATGCTTTTTTGTTGGTATTCCTTTTCTCTTTCTTTAATGAAAAAACAGTTTTCAGCGTACCGTGCACCATCAATGATCAATTTGAGTCCAAAGCGTTCACAGATGGCTTTGGTATCTTTGATGTTTTTCATGGAAACAGGTTGTCCACCCGCTGAGTTATTGGTCACCGTCATAATGACGCCAGCAATATTTTCTTTTCCTTTTTCAAGAATGGTTTGTTCAAGGCATTCCAAACACATGTTTCCTTTGAAATCATGCCAATGTTCGATATCGTAACAATCAGGAACAACACAGTCGAGTGCTCGTGCTCCGGCGAGCTCAACATGGGCACGTGTTGTGTCAAAGTGAATATTTGCGATGTAAAACATCCCTGGATGGGTGACAAGTTGTGGTAAAAAGACCTTCTCAGCACCGCGTCCTTGATGAACAGGAATGAAATATTTATAACCTGTAATCTGTTTAATGACCGCTTCTAACCGGTAAAAACTGCGGCTACCCGCATAAGCTTCATCACCAATCATCATCGCTGCCCATTGTTCTTGACTCATCGCACCTGTGCCTGAGTCTGTCAATAAATCAATATAAACATCATCACTTTTCAAAGAAAAAGGGTTATACCCCGCATTCTTCAAGAGTGTGATGCGTTCTTCTTTCGTGGTTTCTCGGATGGGTTCGACCATCTTAATGCGGTATGGCTCTGCCATGTATTTTTTATTCATGAAACGTCTCCTTCGTGTTGATACCCTTATTATACATAATAAGAAGTAAAAAATAAATATTTCTTGAAAGCGCTTTATATTTTCACATCATTTGATGCATTCTTACATGAAAAAGACATGTAAATTGCTTCATCATGTTACAATATCAAGTGATAGGAGGTCATGACATGGACTACCGTGAACTCGCCCTTAAGGTTCATCAAGAACTCAAAGGCAAAGTCGAAATGATATCACGAGCATCAATACGCTCGAATGAAGATTTGGCTGTTTTATATTCTCCCGGTGTTGCAGAACCTTGTTTAGCCATCCAAAAGGATGTAAAACTTTCTTATTTGTATACCAGAAGACATAATACGATTGCTGTGATCACTGATGGTTCTGCCGTACTTGGCCTTGGCAATATTGGACCTGAAGCTGGTATGCCTGTGATGGAGGGTAAAGCGATTCTTTTCAAACTATTGGGCGGTGTTGATGCAATCCCTTTATGTATTGACTCGCAAGACCCAGATAAAATCATCGAAACCATTTCACTTCTGCAGGGAAGTTTCGGGGGTATCAATTTGGAGGATATTTCTGCACCTCGATGCTTTATAATTGAACAAGAACTTAAAAAGCGTTGTGACATACCTGTCTTTCATGATGATCAACATGGAACAGCAATCGTCGTAGGTGCTGCACTGACAAATGCATTGAAACTTGTCAAAAAATCAATCGATCAAATCAAACTCGTCATCAATGGTGCAGGAGCTGCAGGAACATCCATCGCCCACTTTTTGATGTCACTCGGTGTTAAGCATATGGTCATTTGTGATAAAAACGGAATTCTTACAAAAGGCGATCCCACATTATCACCCACCCATCAAGCTCTCGCACACATCACAAATCCTTATCAAGAAAAGGGATTACTTAAGGATGCCTTGAAGGATGCTGATGTTGTGATTGGTGTTTCAGTACGAGGAGTCATCAACGAAGACATGATTAAATCAATGAAGCCCAATCCCATCGTCTTTGCGATGGCAAACCCAATCCCTGAAATCATGCCTGATGAAGCTTATCATGCAGGTGCGTTTATCGTAGGAACAGGTTCCTCGAAATTTCCTAACCAAATCAATAATCTCCTCGCATTCCCCGGTATCTTTAGAGGAACACTCGACGCACACGCTAAAGACATCACACACGATATGATGAGAGCTGCATCACTTGCTATTGCATCGTTTATTCCTGAAGATCAACTTTCAAAAGATTACATCATTCCAAACCCTCTTGATCCTCTTGTTCATCAACGTGTTGCTGAAGCTGTGAAGAAATGTGCTTTCGAAACACACGTCCCTAAAACACATGATTAAAAATCAAAAAGGCTCTAGCGTTGCTGCTAAAGCCTTTTTTTGATCCGTCATCATCGTTAGTATGCGATACGTACGGTGTCTTGTGTTTGTATGGTTTCGCGTGCTATTTGCGCAATTTCAGCGGTCTTGCTGTATAAAGTATTTTCTGAATTATTGACACATCCAACGATGCATTGTACGACGAACTTGACAAACTCTTTGACATAACGTAGTGTTTTCATAGGGACCTCCCAAATTGATATTGATTTGCAAATTAATTTTATCAATCTATTTTTGCCATCACTTGATTTTTTTAATTTACACCTTAATTATATTCATTTACAAAAAACTTGTCAAGTGTTTTTGCTCATTTTTATTGATTTTATTGATTTTTGTATTGATTTTATTAATCATTTATTGTTTTTGTTGATGTATTTTTGATTTTTATATCATTTTTATCAAATAAATGCAAAAAAGACCAATCTGTTGATTGGCCTTATTCTTAAGATACATCTTATGAGAAATTATCGAAAAAGACATTTTCTTGTCGAATCTTGTGTCTGTTTAAGACTTTGATACATGCGTTGATCATTCCTGGTGAACCACATAAGTAGGCTTCGCTTTCGGTTAAGTCACCCACGTGACGATCGACAACATCGGTAATCAATCCTACTTCACCCTTCCAATCATCGGTTGGTTGAGGTTCAGATAATGCTGGGATATATTCAAAGTTAGGAAATTCTTTTGAGAGTTCCATAAACTCTTCGGTATAATACAAGTCGCGTTTTGACTTTGCACCAAAGAAATACTTGACGCGTCTATTCATCCCTTTGTCTCTTAAGTAATAAAGGATTGAACGAATGGGTGCTTTTCCTGATCCACCTGCGATACAGATCATATCGCGCGATGATTCTTCTTGTAAATAGAAATCACCGTAGGGACCTGTCAGGATCACCTTGTCACCAACTTCTAAAGCTTTGTGAACGTAGGTCGTTGCTTTCCCGTTGGGTACTTGACGAATGATCAATTCAATCTGATTGTTATACTTGGGATGCGATGCGATTGAATACGCGCGAATCACATCGATTCCAGGTACTTTTAACTGAGCGTATTGTCCTGGTTTAAAGATCATTTCCTTGGGTTCAATCAGTTCAAAGCGAACCAATTTAATATCATACGTCAAATCTTCAATGTGTGAAACTTTTGTCTTGTATTCTTTAGCGTTTAATAATTCTTTTGGAATTTCAATTTTCATGTTGTCTTTGACTTTGACTTGACATGATAATCGTATACCTTCAGCACGTTCCTTCTCGTTTAAAAACGGTAATTCGGTTGGTTTAATATCACCACCGCCATCAATGAGCTTAAACTTACAAAAGCCACACGTTGCTTTACCACCACACGCAGATGGGATAAAGATCTTATGCTGAGAAAGCGTATTTAATACAGTTTCATCTCCGGTTACCGGAATGATCTTATCATCATTGATTTGAAGGACTTTTTCGCCACCGCCACCTAATGCCTTTTCAACGACGATTAAGATGACAGCGATGATCACAAGCACTCCAATTAAGACGATGGGAACAAAAATGAGATTCATGTCGTCCTCCTTATATGCTTGCTAAGCCGGTGAAGCCAATGAATGCGAGCGCTAAAATACCTAAAATGATAAATACAATTGCTTTGCCTTGTAAGCCTTTTGGTAAATCAGAAATCTTTGCCATCTTTTCACGAATACCAGCAAGTAAGATGATTGCTAGTGCCCAACCAACGGATGAACCAAAACCGAAGGCTGCTGTTTCACCAAATGTGTATTCACGGTTGACGAAGAATAACGAGACAGCTAAGACCACGCAGTTCACGGTAATGAGTGGTAAGAAAATACCAAATGCATTGTACATGGATGGAACAAATTTTTCCATAAAGATTTCAAGTAATTGTACAACAGCTGCAATCGTAATGATGAAGACTAAGAGTGCAAGCTTCTCTGTACCCGTGGCAAGTAATAGTTGATAAATAGGCCAGTTAATAATCGCTGTCAATGTCACAACGATGATCACGGCAAGCCCCATACCTTTTGCATTCTTCACATTCGTTGAGATTGCAATCAGCGGACACATCCCCAAAATATAGACGAGGGCGATGTTATGATTTAAGATTGATGCTAAGATCAGTTCAAATAAATTACTCATCGTTTATCCCTCCTAATTCGTTTCATAGAACTTGGACCATTCACGAATGCCCCAAATCAACAAGCCTAACACGAAGAATCCACCTGGAGCGATCGACATGACAACCCAATTGGGCCATGTATCAGGCATAATTTGATAACCCAAAAGTGTTCCACTCGCTAAAAGTTCACGAACAATGGAAACAACCAAGAGTACTAACGTATAACCCATACCTGATGCAAATCCATCCACTAACGTGTAACGTACAGGATTCTTAACTGCAAATGCTTCAGCACGTCCCATGACGATACAGTTGGTAATGATCAATCCAACATAAGCACCTAAGGCACTCGCGATACTTGGGAAGTATGCTTCCAAGAACATTTGTACAATAATAACAAAAGCAGAAATGATCACCATATAGGTCACCATACGAACTTTACCAGGAATAAAGTTACGAATCAGTGATATAAATGCTGATGACGCCATGACAACAAAGGTCACGCCTAAACCCATCGCAATCGCATTTTCAACGCGGTTCGTGACAGCAAGTGACGAACATATACCGAGGACAGCAACAACAATAGGGTTATTGCGATGAAGCCCATCTTTTAAGATGTTAAACCATTTGGTATAACGCAAACGTATCCATTTCATCGTTTCACCCTCCTATTCTTCTCGGCTATCCCAAGCCGCTTGATATAACGCATACTGATCATTCATAATGATTTCAAATGCTTCTGAGGTTCGTGTGGCACCTGTAATCGCATCAACTTCATTCGGTTGATTGGGCGAGCTGTCTTTATTGACTTCTAAAGACGGAACCATTTTGATACCTACAAAATTAGCAAGGTACTTCGCTTCAGCGATGATACCACCTAAACCAGGTGTTTCTTCTTGTTTCAGTACCTTAATCGCAACAATCGTTTCAAAATCATCTTCTAATGTGATCACTCCAGAAATGGGACCCCATACACCACCACCAATGAAGGTGTAGGAAACATTGCCTGATGCTGTATGAAGATAAAATGTCAATTCATCAACAACAATCGTTTCAATTTCATCATCGAAAACAGTGTGAATATTACCAAAGTTATAACTGACTTCATTCGCATCAAGTACCGCAGCTTTAAGTTGAGCAATTTTATTTTGTTCGATGCGATCACGCGTTAGAGCATCCACACCCACGAGCAAGCCTGACGTTAATAGACCTAGAATCAAAACGAAAACCATCATTTTCATGTTTTGTTTCATGCTTGAACCTCCTCATGTTTAACGGTGAGGTTATCAATCAAAGGTGATACTGCACTCATCAAGATGATTGCAAATGTGACACCTTCTGCATACGTTCCAAAGAAGCGAATGATAAATGTTAAGAGTGCGAGTCCAAATCCATATAAAATTTTACCTTTGGTGTTTTGAGGTGCTAACACAGGGTCAGATGCAACAAAGAATGCACCAAATAAAAGACCACCAGTTAATAAAGAAAGGATGGGATCACGTCCAAAGCTATCTTTAAAGAATAGATATGATAATCCTGTGAGGACAAAGAAGAATCCAAGATAACTCACAGGGACTTTCCAGTCTCTAACATTTAAAACAAGAAGTAAAACACCTAAAAGTAAGACACCTGCTCGAAATGTTTCACCCACAACACCGGGAGCTTGTCCAAATAAAAGTTGCGCTGTTGTGAAGGGATAGGGATTAGCTCCTCTAAAAAGACTTAAAAGAGGTGTAGCACCTGTAAAGAGGTCACCACCAGCATTTAACCAATTGGTTGACATCTGAACAGGGAAGGAAATCAAAACAAATAAGACACCGACAAGTGCAGGGCTAAAAATGTACTTGCCACTTCCACCAAAAATATTTTTTCCAAAAAAGACCGCAAAGAATGTCGCAATACCGACAAGCCATGCGGGTACTCCTGGGGGTAAAATTAAGACCACCAAAAGAGGTGTGATCATCCATTCGGAATCGAATGGTCGTTTTCTAATCTTCGAAAATGCATAATCAATGATCAAACTGACTGCAAATGCAACTGCTGTTAATAGAAGCACTTGAAAACCGAAGATGAATGTTCCAATCGCAAGCAAAATGATTAATGAGCCTGCAAATAGCCACGTGTTACGTGTCTTCAGTGCGTCGTTTTTAACCTTAAGGTTCGTATCACCCATGTTGTCACCCTTTTCTATAAAATCACTTAGATGGAATTGTAGACCACCGTATTTTTAACCATATTATAGCATTCATCAGCCTGTTTCACAAACGCTTAGCACTTCAAACGAATGATTTGTTTACATTTGGCACTTTGTAAATTATTACAAAGAAAGACTACCTTATGATAAATAACTCTTCTATTTAGAGAAAAAAGTGCGGACGTTTGTCCACACTTATGGTTTGACTGCAATCGCATCGATTTCTATTTGAACATCTTTAGGTAATCTTCTCACTTCAACAGCTGCACGAGCGGGCTTATGCTCACCAAAAAAGGCTGAGTATACTTTGTTCATTTTCGCAAAGTCAGCGAGGTTTGTCATGAAGACCGTGCATCGCACAATGTGTTCTTTTTTCAAACCTGCAGCTTCAACAATCCCTAACACATTTTCAAGCGATTGTTTGGTTTGTGCTTCAATGGTTTCTGAAATGAGTGTGTTGGTTTGGGGATCAAATGGGATCTGACCGGATACATAAAGTGTTTGTCCAGCCATCACGCCTTGGCTATAAGGACCCACTGCTTGGGGTGCACGTTCCGTTTGGATGGTCTTCATGTTAACGTCCCGATGCATCAATCATCAGTTTGGTTAAGGTTTGAGCAAATAAGGTTGGGTTTTCCAAAGGTAATCCCTCCATGAGTAATGCTTGGTTGTATAAAAGTGATGCGTAATCATTAATCTTGGTTTCATCTTTTTCATAAACACGTTGCAATGCTTGGAAGAGTTCATGATCAGGATTGATTTCAAGAATGCGGTCAGCTTTCACATCGGTTTGAGTTGGCATTTGTTTGAGAACTTTTTCCATCTCTAATGATAATCCTTCACCAGAAACTAAACATACAGCTGATTCCTTGAGACGCGCTGAAAGCTTAACATCTTTGACTTGATCCTTTAAGGATTCTTTGATCGCCTTCAAGATGTTCTTGTGTTCTTTTTCTTTCTTTTTCAAATCTTCTTTCTTCGTATCATCAATGAAATCTGCTTCACCTTGTTGAATGGATTTAAAGGGGATCTCTTGATAGTTTTGCATCATTTGGATCATGAATTCATCGATTTCATCTGTTAATAGGAGAACTTCGACGTTCTTATCTTTCATCACATCCATTTGAGGAAGAGACATGATCGATGCTTTGGTTTTTCCTGATGCATAATAAATCGATTTTTGATCTTCTGGTTTACGATCGATGTATTCCTTCAACGTCATGTAGTCATCACTTGTTGATGTTTTAAACATAATTAAGTCTTGGAGTTTGTCTTTATTGAGTCCAAATTGATCGTAGATGCCATATTTAAGGGTAATCTTGTAGTTGTCATAGAACTCAATGTACTTATCGCGATCATGATTGAGCATGCTTTCAAGTTCGCTCTTGATCTTCTTTTCAAGATGAGATGCAATCTTTTTCACTTGCTTATTTTGTTGAAGCAGTTCTCTTGAAATATTTAATGATATATCTGCAGAATCAACAAGACCCTTCACAAACTTGAAGTAATCAGGAAGAAGGTCTTTGTTTTTGTCTTGAATGAATACACCTTTTGAATAAAGTTGAAGACCCTTTTCATAATGTTCACTATAGAAATCGTATGCTGGCTTTTTAGGGATGAAAAGAAGTGCTGTATAGGTGAGCATACCTTCAACATCGGTATGAATGACGCGAAGTGGATTTTCATAATCATTGAAATGATGTTTATAAAAATCGTTCATATCTTCTTCTTTGATGTCTGCTTTTGATCTTTTCCAAATAGGAATCATTTGGTTAAGTGTTGTTTCTTCAAGTTTTTCTTTTTTATCTTCTGTCTTTTTCATCATCATTTTGATGGGATAACGAACATAGTCAGAATACTTTTTAACTAAACTTCTTAATTGATAATCCTTTAAGAAGCGTGAATAATCTTCTTCAGATTCTTCATCGTTTTCATCATCTCTTAAATAAAGGGTGATGGTTGTACCTATTTCATCGCGTTTGATGTCTTCAATGGTATATGAATCTTCACCTGCTGAACGCCAGCGGTATCCTGTATCGCTATACGGTGAACGTGTTTCTACGACAACCTCTTTAGCTACCATAAAGGATGAATAGAAACCAACACCAAATTGACCAATGATGGATAGGTCTTTTGCTTCAACTTTTTCCATGAAAGCCTTAGATCCACTTTGAGCGATGGTTCCTAGATTTTCAATGAGTTCTTCTTCGGTAAAACCAATACCGTTATCTTTAATCTGCAATGTGCGATCAACGTCATTCGGTTCAAGCCAAATTTCATAGGTTGCTGATGGAACCTTTTGATCGGTTAGGGATAGATAATGACGTTTGTCAATCGCATCCGATGCATTGGATATCAATTCGCGAAGAAAGATTTCTTTTTGTGTGTAAATCGAATGAGTCATTAAATGCAAGAGTTTCTGTGATTCTGTTTTAAAGTTTTGTGTTTTTGCCATAATGATTTCGCCTCCATTTACCATTGTATCGAAAACAAAAAGAATGTCAAGTAAAAATGGCAATCTATTGTATCAAGTGCCAATTTGTGTGAATCTATCGTAAAAAATGAAAAGCGGATCATCGATTGATGATATCCGCTTATGAAGCTTTATTGGATTAGATTGCACACTTTTCGTAGTCACATTCTGGATTATTACAATGGATGCATCCTTGTTTTTTAACCAAAACATCACCACAGAGTGGGCATAATTCTTTTTCAATCTTTTCAGGTGTATGTCCAGATGAAGAAACGGAGATGTGTGTGACATATTCCTTAACATCTTGAGTTTTCTTATTGATCCATTTTTCTTCGAGATGAACATGTGGTGGAATGGCTGGATTCAAATCTTCGGTGTTTTCATTAACGCCAGCTAAGATACCAATCTTTGCGCAACGATCTCTAAACACAGTTGCTCCCTTGAATCCTAACTTCCATGCCGTCTTATAGATATTCATGACATCATCAACGGATGCGCTGTTATGAAGATTGAATGTTGAACTGATAGCAGTATCCACATACTTTTGAATCGTTGCTTGTACGTGTGCACGATCCATAAATGAAATGTTTTGTGAGGTAATCAGTGCCCAATCTGGAAGTTGTTCTGGAGATACCCCCATCGCCTTCGCTAAAGCAAGTGGTGTCTTTTCCCAAATGGTAATGGTCTTTTCTTCTTCGAACATGGAGACAATACGACGTGTGTAGTTTATTTGGAAGAATGGCTCAACACCGCCACTTACACCGAGAATGTTTGAAATTGAGCCCGTGGGAGCAATCGATAACAGTCTTGAGTTTCTCATACCATATTGCTTGATAAGTGCATCGGTATCTGGATCAATGCCGGTTTGATAGAATTTCGATTTTGAAATCTTTTCATAATCGAAACGAGGGAATGATCCAAGTTCTTTTGCACGTAGTGCAGATGCTTTTGCAGCTGCATTAAGCATACGACGCATGAGTTGATCAAGGAATGTTAAGAATTCTTTGCTACCATAAGGAAGTCTCATGGATAACGCTAGGTCTGCTAGACCCATCACACCAAGTCCAACTTCACGATATTGTCTGACGTGTTCTCTTTGTTCAGGAAGTGCATGACGATCGCCAAGCATCGTGAGCAGATCATCTAGTGCAACAATCATTTCTGAGACGACAAAGTCAAAGCGTTCCCAGTCATACGCTGCATTTTCTAAGAAAGGATTACGTACGAATGCATTAAGATTGATACTACCTAAGTTACATGAACCATGTGGCATAAGGGGTTGTTCGCCACAAGGATTGGTCGCTGTAAAACGAACATCATCATATTCAGATAAGAAATGATAGTCGTTCATATGGTCGATGAAGATGACGCCTGGATCTCCCATGGTGTGTGCTGCATAACCGACAAGTTTTAATAAATCTTTTGCATTAATCTTCTTTTCAATGATTTCATAAGGTGTTTCAAACTTCATGACCCATGTTTCATTGTTTTCAACGGCATTCATGAATGCATCGGTTACGGCGATTGAAATGTTTGCACCATTGACTTTAGATAAATCAAGTTTTGTGGTAATAAAATCAATAATATCTGGATGATCAATGTTTAAAACAAGCATCAAGGCACCACGACGATTATCTTGTTGAGTATTCAACGTGGTATGTGAATACTTTTCAGCAAATACCATCACACCAGGTGTGGTGTTCGAAGAGTTATTGACTTTTGCACCTTTAGGACGAATTTTGGATAGATTCATCCCTTGACCACCACCGTAAGAGTAGGTTCTTGCGATTTGATAGTCAACTTTATAAATGCTTTCCAAACTATCTTCGGGATCTTGAACAACATAGCAGTTCGAACCTGTGATGTTTCCATCACGACCGATTGCGTAGAGGTTACGACCACCGAAAATGGCTTCTTTGCGTCTAAAAATCTTTTCTAGAGACGATTTACCGAAAGCGATGCGCTTAATGAAATCCTTCTTATCTTCGCCATTGATCAAATATTTCTTTAAGATTAAATCTTGGCGTTCATCGTTATCTCCCCAAGGGTTATCACGATCTGTCTTTTGCTTTTCACGGTATTTGATGTAAGAACGAGCTGCTTCATAGTACTTTTTCTTCATTAAATACAATTCAACATCATCTTGAATTGTTTCAATCGCGACATCTTCGTTCTTGGCATAAGCTTTGGTGATTTCTTGTGCCTGCTTGAGACATTCCTCATCCGTGAATGTCAAACCTACACTGCGATAAGCTTTCTGCATCGCTGCAGCAATCTTATGCAGATCAAAGGGTTCTGTGGTACCATTGCGTTTGATAACGTTCATAAAAAAATCCCCTTTTTCTTTTCAATTTTTTATCCCCTACCGTATGTCTAGGACGAAACGGTTTACGTGTATTATAAACCATTTAGAGGATGATTTCAACAACGAAACTTCATTATGTGAAGCGAAAAATTCTTTCGCTTTTGATACTTCGTATCATGCTTACATTTTTGAATAAAAAGAAATGGCTTCATCATAGGGTATTCCTCGATGAAAACCAAATGTAAATCTTGTTCATTTTGAGTTTTTGATATTACCAGTGATTAACAACTTTTTCAGCAAATCCCATCATATCTTTAATCTCAATGACATTTCCACTCGGAAGTGTAAAGGTTCCGCTGAATTTCCCGAATACTTGATGTTGAATGGACTTGATGATCACGACGTTCGAATGACTATATCGATCTAGGATTGGTGTGAACGTCAAGTTGATGTGTTTCTGTTCATCGGTGATCGTCCACGGTGACATAAAATCATCGTGTCGATCTTTATTTGGAATATTGAAGATGACATCATCATACTTAATGGTTTCATCATCGTAGAAAAGCATATTCTCTGTTGCTTTTGAGGTGTCACCAAATCCATATCCAAGATTAAATCCAATTTTCTTGTTTTGATAAACACCACTTAAACTAGACCAATACCATGTGTTCTTATATGTCCAAACGCCACGTCCCCAATCGAGCACACCATATGATCCATTAAAATCATAGATCTTATCACCTATTTTAACGTTACCTTTGGCCTGTAAAAGATTAATCTTTTGATTGTAATAAAAGTGTTTCTTCTTTTCAAATGGAGTGACAATGACCATCGAGTCTTTGATAGTGGGTTCAAGTTGGAGTTCAGCTTTCAGATCTAGACCTTGTGTGAAATCTGAAATAGAAACAATAATGTTTCTCTTATTACCATTGATTCTGTATTCAAATGATTGTTTTTTTCTCTTAAAAATGACATCTCCTTTTTGAGAGGTGCGTGGTAAATTGAGTTTCCCGTTGGGAAACCATCCCATTTTGGTCGATGATATTTCTTCTGGTTTTGAAAAATCAAAAAATGTACATGATGTTAACCACATGTAGCTGTTATCTGCAACCGTCAATGCAATACCATATTGATCATTTCCTATATAATAATAATCCCACTCTTTGATGCGCATACCTCTAACTTTCACCATATCGCGATCATAGTCTTTCACAAGTGATGTTGAATAACCCGCTTCGATGATATTTCCCTTAGCATCTAGTAGTGGACCTTTGGTCAATTTGTGCTGTGCCATCTGTCATCCCTCTTTCTATACTCTTCACTTTTAAGGATAACTCAAAAGATGTCAATGTCATCCTCGCTTGCTTCATTTTTAGATGATTCCTGTTTGCCTTCTCAAGCAAAAAGCCCTGTTTTGACGTATAATAGAACTAGTAAACGAGGTCAACCATGAAACGCTATCGAGTGGGCGTTGGTGAGCTTGTATCCTTCCTGTATGCGAGTGGTGATCTCTCTTCAGAGACATTCCAAAACGTATCTTTATTCGAAGGGATTAAAGCGCATCAATATATACAAAGTCAATATGGTCAAAACGATGATGCTGAAGTCAGCATACAATACATCCACCAAGATGATGAAAACGAGATGCTTTTGCAAGGTCGTATTGATGGATTGATTATGGTGGGTGAAGACAGGTGGATTGAAGAGATCAAATCGACACGTCAATCCATTTTTAGTGATTCATTTACACCAAATCTTGAACATCTTGCACAACTCAAAATGTATGCCTATATGTATCTTAAAAATCAACATCAAGATGACATTCAAGGACGAATCACCTACATTCAACTCTCCGATTATAAAGTGCGTCACTTTGAATTCTTTTTCGATGTTGATGTATTAGAACCCTTTTTTAAAGAGTCGATTACACGTTATAGCCAGTGGTTAGAAAAACTCTATGCACATTTAGATCGTAAACGTGAATCGTTAGAAAAACTATATTTCCCCTTTGAAAATTACAGACGTGGACAACGCGAAATGATGAAGGCAGTCTATCAAACCATGAAAGATGATGATTTGCTCTTTTCCATCGCACCCACTGGAATCGGCAAGACGATGGCCTCACTTTTCGCGACACTCAAATCATTATCAGAAGACAATCAAAAGATCTTCTATTTATCCGCAAAAACGCAAGGCAAGAAAGTTGCCCTGGATACCATGGAATTGCTTCATGAAGCCGGTTTAGAGACGAAAACGCTTGAGATTACATCGAAGGATGTCACATGTTTTCTTGAAAAAAGAGAGTGCGATCCTGAGAAGTGTCCTTTCGCACGTGGTTTCTTTGACAGACTGACGACCGCGATGCAAGATATCTTTGATCATGAGACATTGATGAATCGTGAAATCGTTGAGACTTATGCACGAAAGCATATGGTCTGTCCATTCGAATTTAGTTTATATGTATCCTATTACGTTGATGTCATCATTTGTGACTACAATTATGCGTTTGATCCACGTATCCACTTGATTCGCTATTTTGATGATTCTCAGTTCAAACCTCTCATCTTAGTTGACGAAGCCCATAACATGATCTCACGTTCACGTGATATGTATTCTGCAACACTGATACGCTCAGACATGATTACATTAAGACGTGCAGCATCCAAACTTAAACCTTCCATTAAAGGTCCCATCAAAAAAATACTTGATCAGTTTGATCTTTATGCTGAACAACTTCAATCATCTTCTTTTCTTTCATTTCCACATCTACCGGATTCATTTCTTGAAACCGTACATTACGTGATGAAAAAAATTGAGAATGCACTCAAGGAAACGCCTAAGTATCCGAGAAAAGCCGAGGTTATGGAAGTATATCTCCGGTTTTTATCATTTTCAATCATTTCAGAATTCTACAATGATCGATTTGTGACCAATGTTGAACGCTATGATCAAGATGACATCGCACTGACACTTCAATGTCTTGATGCGAGTGAATTCATCTATGATACGATTAAAAACAAAACTTATGGAACGGTTCTCTTTTCAGCAACCCTCTACCCCATTGAGTACTATAAGGAATTGATTGCTGCCGGGTATGGTGAAACGTTAAAAATACGATCTCCATTTGATCCATCACGATTAAAACTGATTGTGATGAATACGATTAACACCCGTTATCAAATGCGAGATGCATCTAAGCATACCATCGTTTCCGTCATCGAAGAAGTGATTCGTGCCAAAAAAGGAAATTATATTGCGTTTTTCCCCTCTTATCAATACATGCATCAAATCATGAGTGAACTCCCTAATGATCTTCCATGTGATCTCATCGTTCAAGAAAGAGAAATGGAACCTCATTTAAGAGATCTCATCATCGAACGATTCAAGAAGAATATTGAGCGTTCGCAACTTGCTTTCTTTGTGATGGGTGGGATGTTTGCTGAAGGTATTGATTATGTGGGTGATATGTTATCCGGTGTCATCATTGTTGGTGTTGGACTTCCCATGATTGGTGAATCCAACAATCAATTAAAGATGTATTATGATCAAGCTTTTGGCAAAGGATTTGATTATGCATATACTTATCCTGGAATGAATAAAGTGATTCAAGCAGTTGGACGTGTCATCAGACGGGATGAAGATTATGGGATTGCCATTTTGATTGATGACCGATTTACAACAAAAACCTATCTCAATCTCTTTCCACCCGAGTGGAAACATTATGAGATTGTCAAAAAACCTAAAGATTTGGCACCCATACTTTCATCCTTTTGGGATAAGTTTAAGGAGGAATAATATGTGCGGACGTTTCACCATCACGGTTGACCTCGAAGATTTGCGTGTCTATTTAGAAGAACATTATGATATTCATGAGATGAAGGCAGCGTTTGAACTTCCTCGCTTTAATGTTGCTCCTGGACAAGATGTTATCACGATTATCAATGATGGTGCAAAAAATAGAGTCGGTACCTTGCGCTGGGGACTTGTGCCTTCGTTTGCGAAAGATGAAAAGATCGGTTATCAAATGATCAATGCCAAAGCAGAAACATTGCATGAAAAACCTTCATTTCTTCCTTCTTTCCAAACAAAACGTTGTGTCATTTTGGCGGATAGCTTTTATGAATGGAAAAAGACCGATCACGGGAAAACACCGATGCGTATTCAGTTATCCTCTGAGTCCATCTTTCCAATGGCTGGTTTATGGAGTACCTTCATCAAACCAGATGGCACAAAACTTCATACCTGCACCATCATTACAACCGAAGCCAATGCATTGATGAAAGATATTCATGAACGTATGCCTGTAATTCTCGATGAAAAAGCGGAAAAAGCATGGCTTAATCCGCGCAATCAAAATCTTTATGAACTATCTCAATGGCTCAAACCATTTGATGCATCTCAAATGAAAGCATATCGGGTTTCTCCTTTGGTGAATACAGCAACCAATGAAAGTCCTGAATGCATAAAACCTGTTTAACAAAAAAAGACCACAGCTCAACCTGTGGTCTTTATATTATTGATGTCTAACGATGTCGATTCTCTTGATCTTTAAACCACTCGCATGTGATTTGAATGTTAAACGATGAATGCCTGGGTTTAAGATAACTTGTGATGCAATATCAAACCACTTACCATCGGTACCGTTGGTTGTCAGCGTTGATAATACGCGATCTTCACATAAAATGGAGAAGGGTAATTGAGCGAAACTCGACACATCGGAAGCGATCGATAATTCGACAATGTATTTACTGAAACTCTTGATATCAACGACAAAGGAAATGAGTCCATTCTTTTGAAGAAGGATGATTCCATCTTTCACTTGAACTTCAGCATTATGCCATGTAGCTTTTTCAACATGAAGATGTGTTTTTCCCCATGCAAGATCTGAGATTGCGAACGGATGATCCGTTGGGATGACACTTAAGTCAAAGGCATCACGGTTTTGATGACGTTTACGATTGGTAAAGACATAATGATTTTGACATTGATGTAAAATCAAGGACACAACTGTCGTGTGTGCATTACGCTTCACGTGATAAGATGCATGATCTTCAATTTCAAACGTTAAATTGAAATGATCATCGACATCTAACGTATAATGAGTCGTTTTTGGATCGAACTCATCAAGGACAACACCATTGACAAAGACCCGAGTTAACACTGGAAGTGGAATAGGTGAAGGCTGTGGCTTGATGGGATGATTCATTTCTTTCTGATAACGATAGGACTGGAGTAAGAAGGAAACAATGTTAGTTGCAACCAGTTGAGCTTCTGCCAATTTCAACGCACCTGATTCAAAGGATTCAATCATGTTATCCTTTAATGAGTTGTTTTTCGCATCCACGACAACCATATATAAGTCACCTTGTGCACGGACCATGGCTTTGATATTGGTTCGTGTACCAGGTTCTTGGTCATCATTCATTTTTGCCCACCAGTCTGTCATGACGATACCTTTGAATCCCCACTCATGACGGATCACACGTGCAATCAGATCATAGTTACCTGCAGCCCAGATACCATTAATAGGATTATAAGATGTCATGATAGCTTTAGCTTGAGCTTTTTTAACAGCCATTTCAAAACCTTTTAAATAGATTTCGCGAATGGCACGTTCACTTGCAACGCTATCAGCATCAAAACGACGATATTCTTGATTGTTAAGGGCAATGTGTTTAATCGTACCTGTGACACCTGCACGTTGCAATCCCTTCACAATGGCAGCTCCCATGTACCCTGTTAAAATGGGATCTTCAGAAAAGTATTCAAAGTTTCTTCCACAGAGTGGATGACGATGAATATTCATGCCTGGTCCGAGTAAGATTTCGATGTCATATCCAATCATTTCAAGACCAACACCATAGTAGAGTGCTTCTGCAAGTTCTGTATTGAATGTTGCAGCAAGCAGCGTACCGTTAGGCATTGAAGTGGCTTGCATACCAGAATCCATACGAATACCTGATGGACCATCTGAACAACAAACGATGGGTAATCCATAGCGCTCTAGTTCTTTAGAAGTTGCACCAAACGCACTTGCTGTACCTGGTGTAACTTTAGGCGATGACATGCCTTCACCACGAATGAGTGTTGCGAGTTCATCTTTGGTCATTTGTGCAACTAAATCTTTAACTGTAGCTTTTTTCTCATAAACATCACGAAGAGAGACAAAATGATCAGGAGCTTTCAGCGTCTTAGGACGATATTGATCAATTTTTGCTAATAAGTCAACTGTTCTTCTTGGTACTTCTTCATGTACGATTTGCGTGTGTCCATTGACAAATTTGGGTTTAATACGTTTAAACGTTTTGACCGGTCTTAAGACCTCTTCGAGGGTTTCAATGACCTTGGTTTGATTGATCGTATAATTGAGTTCATGCCATGATGTAGAAACATCGTGTGCGAGTTCAATCACGTAGTTTCCAGCTTCTAATACATAACTTGAGGGATGACCTGTTAATCCTGTTTCATCATAAGATGCAAAATCATATTCATCAAAACTCAAACTCAAAACTTCAGATTCACCTGGTTTGAGCACACCGGTTTTAGCAAATGATACAAGTACTTTTTCTGGTTTTCCCAAAAGACCTTGTGGTTGACGAACATACACTTGAACGACGTCTTTTCCAGCAAAATGGCCTGAATTTTTGACTTTTACATTGATATTCATGTGTTTCTTATCAGGATCAAACGTAATCAGTTCGTGATGAAATGTTGTATAGGATAATCCAAAACCAAAGGGGAAACGAACAGCTTCCTTTTTAAATGTTGAAAAATAACGATATCCCACATAGATATCTTCATGATAGATGCTTTCATCATGTCCACCATAGGTAGCTGTCGAAGGATAATCGTGAATATCATAGGCAATGGTATCAGGTAATTTACCACTGGGTGAAACAATGCCGGTTAGTACGTCAGCAGCGGCGCGACCACCCTCTTGACCACCATGCCAAAGATAGAGAACAGCATCCATTGGGTAGCGGTCCATAAACGACATATCCATCACATTTCCTGTGTTAAGCAAAACAACGACATGATTAAAAGATTGGGTTACTTTCTTCATCATGTCTTCTTCTTCTAAAGATAAACGATATGATCCTTCAGTATCACTATTGTCGCGGTCTTCACCTGCAGTACGCCCAATGACAATTAAAGCGACATCTGACTCACGTCTCGCTAAAGAAATGATGTCATCCGTCAACGGCATTTCTTTTTGACTCCATGGTTCACTTGCCCAAAATCCTGAACCCGCATTGAATGGATGTTCTTTTTCCCATGTGCGATAGGTTTCTAAGAGTGTGTCATTGACTTTAACAAATGGATTTTCAAGGAGTGCGTCAATGATTGATGTCACGCGATCAACATTGACAAGACCACCGGATCCTGTACCACTTTTATAGTAGTCTGTTTGAATGCGACCAAAGACAGCAATTTTTTGGTCGATTAAGGGTAATACATGGTTTTCATTTTTTAAGAGGACGATTCCTTCACTTGCTGCCAAGCGTGAAAGATCCTTTAACCCAATGACAGGTTGTTTTTCCCCACTTTTTAATGTTTGTAAATAGTTTTTCATAGGCACCTCAACTCTTTCACCTTCCATTATAAATGGAAACGTTCAATAATGCCATAGGTTTACGAAATCGTTTTCTAAAAGAAAACACACACCATGGTGGTGTGTGCATGATTTAAGCTTGAGCAACACGTACAATTTCGTCATAGATGAGGTTTAATAGGTCATCTTCATTCATATCAATCTCATCGTTGATGTATTGAAACATCAACCCTGTTATCAAGGCACGTATCACATACGTTGTCGATTTTTTAGGCTCTTTGGCTGGAAAAACTCCTTCAACAACACCTAAGTACATGATATTCGAAAATCTTTTTTCCATTGCTTCTTGGATCAATTGAATTTCTGGTTTTAACTTAAGATCAATACGCAGTGATTGATGATGAGGTTGATTCATGATGACTTCCATTACTGCGCGTGCATCATTCATCACCAGCAAGGTGCGTTTGAGTTCCTCAAGGAGTGCACCTTTAAAATCCATCACATGCAAATCTTGAAGCAAGATAGATTCGTAGTGTTTGAGTAAATAACGATATGTCTCAACAATCATTTCATCTTTACTTGAAAAGTATTCATAGACTGTTGATTTTCCAATGTCTGCATCATGAGCGATCTTTGATAACGCGATTTGTCCAAGATCTTCACCACGTTTGACATAATTAACCAAGGTTTGATACAACTTATCCTTTGCGGTTTGCATGGACTTCCTCCTTCATCTTTCTACGATTGACAGCAGCATAGATGGTAGGAACAACAACAAGCGTTAACACTGTACCATAGAGGAGACCACCAATCGCGGTGATCGCCATGGGTTGTAATAGTTCTGCACCTTGACCAAAGCCAAACGCTAAGGTAAGGAGTCCTAAAATGGTGGTTAAAGCTGTCATAAAAATGGGACGTAAACGTGTTTTACCCGCTTCGATAATCGCATCATGAATGGTATATCCTTCTTCTCGTAAAATACGAATATAATCGATTAAGACAATACCATTGTTGACGATTACACCGACAAGGATGATCAATCCCATGATGGATACGAGGGATAGATAATTACCCGTCACCAAGATGGCCATGATTCCGCCCGTAAAGGCTAGTGGAATCGTTGACAAGATGATCAATGGATATATTAAGGATTGGAACTGAATCGCCATAATCATGTAAACCAAGAGAATGGCAACCAGTGCAGCAATCGTCAATTCATTAACTGCCTTTAAGATTTCTTCAGATTCACCTTCAAGTGTGACTGCATATCCTCCTCCATACGTTTGATATGCATCTGTCTTTAGATACTCGTTCACAGCATCAGCGACAACCGTACCAACTCGTGTTACATTATAGCCATCTTCAATTTCTGCAGTGACATTCAAGTAGCGATTGGTTCCATCCGTATTAATCACTGCAAATCCAGTGACTTTCGATAATGAAGCAACCGAAGAATCTGTATCCTCAACAAGAGGTGCAGGAGACAAGCTGACAAGGGTTGGATCAAGTGAGAAAGGATCTAAAACAATCTCACCTGCTGTGACTTTTAAATAAGGATTGACAACAAAGTTAATCGGATCTCCCATGACATAACCGGGTAACATCGCATTGAGGACGTATATGCTTTGTCCTGATGTTTCGATATAACGATTGATCATCTTCTGTGTTGCAACATCAAACAAACGAATGCCTGATAAGAAGTTTTCATAATCACCAAACACATCAAATGTGATACCACCCGATACTGTATCCGAGGGTAAGTTAAGTTCATATTCGATACCTTCAATATTGACAACAAGTGATGCTGTTGCGCCTAAACTTTCAAGATTGGTGTATAAGAATGAGATACTATCCATAATATCTTGATGCGTTAAACCAAAAACCATGGCTTGATCCATATCGACAGTAACCTTGATGGAATCTGCACCTTGTGTGATTCCCCCATCAATTTTGGTTACACCTTCAATATCAGATAATAGAACCACCAAATCTTTAGAAATTGCTTCAAGCGTTTCTAAGTCATAGCCACTCACTTTGATGTTAATACCTTCTGCACCTGCGAGCGCAGCTGTACTATTTTGGGCATCAACTGTAATCTCAATAATATTGGATTCATCGAGTCCCGGGATTAAATCCACATCAAATCCCGCAATCACATCGATAAGTGTTTGTGTATAATCTGCCGTTGACTGATCACGATTGTCTTTTAAGTTCACGGTCATTTGTAAATTTGATGAGCCTGAACTAAACATCATGCGTCCAAATCCACTTTGACCACCAATGGATGCAGAGACTGTTTCAACGTCGCTATCTTCACGAATCAATTCTGTTAATGCATCTGCATATGCTGCTTTTGCATCAAATGATGTCAGCGATGTAAATGTCACATCTACATGAATTGATCCTTCATCGGATTGTGGCAGGAGGATAAATCCTTTGGATGCAACTGCCCAAACCATACCACCTAATAAAAGGAGAACAGTAACAATCGTGATGAGTTGATGATGAATCGTCCACGTGACAGATTTTTCATAGATCTTTTTAAATCCGTGAAGCATCTTTCCTTCTTTTTTAACCTTTTGATCCGATAACATGCGTGATGCCATGGTAGGAACAAGGGTTAATGCAATAAATAGAGATGCACCTAATGAATACGCAATGGTTAATGCCATACTAATGAAGATTTCAGCAATAAAACCTTCAATAAAGAAGATTGGAAGGAAGACTGCTGCGGTTGTCAGTGTCGATGCGGTGATAGCACCTACAACTTGATGTGCACCAGCAATGGCTGCTTCTTTTTTCGACTTGCCTTCACCGATCATGCGATAGATATTTTCAATAACAACAATCGAATTATCAACTAGCATCCCGATACCTAATGCCAATCCACCCATGGAGACAAGGTTTAGACTGACATTGCTAAAATACATCAACATGAATGCAGCAATGACTGAAATGGGAATAGCTAAACCAACAATCAATGTCGGTTTGATATCTCTTAAGAATAAGAAAAGAACAATGATGGCTAAGATGGCTCCAAAAATAATGTTTTGAAGAACCGAACTAATCGATTGATTAATATATTCTCCTTGGTCAAGTAAGATGGTGTAATGAGCATTTTCACCTTCTCGTTCCATGACCATATCAAGCTTTTCAATTATATTTTGTGTAACTTCCGTAATCCCGTAATCGGATTGTTTGGTAAATGCAACTTGAATACCTTGAATACCATTGATCTTTGAATAGACATCGGTGTTTGCATTCACATAACGAATACCATCTGCTTTAACGAGATCACTGATGCGAATAATTTCTGATCCATCAAAAGCAATCGGTAAGCTTTCAATATCAGATAAGGAGTTTGGACGATCACCTAAATAAAGTAGGCGTAGTTCGCCATTATCTAATGCGACTCCGATAAGTCCGCCCACATTTTGTCTTTCGATGATTTCAAGAACACCTTGATGTGTTAAGCCATATGTTGTTAAAATTACTGGATCTAAATCGATTTCTAGAATAACATCTGCAGCACCTGAAACACTCACATCAGCAATACCAGGAATCGATTGAAGATCGAGTAAGAGATCGCGATTAATCCATTCTGTGTTTTGAATCAGCGCTTCTTCATCGGTTAAAACTTCATCATAATCACGAAAAAGTGTGACCGTCATCACAGGTAACATATCTGGGCTAATACGTAGAATTCTGGTATTACCCACGCCATCAGCAAAATCAATATTATTGATAAGCTCTCTTAATTCAATGACCACGGTGTCCATGTTGGCAGATTCAGCAAATGTGATGATCGATATACCAAAGTTTTCATTGGAGATCGATGATACTTCTTGGAAATTACCAATGGTCGACACTGCAGCTTCAATGGGGTTTGCAATGTCTTCTTCGACATCTTGTGGTGAAGCTCCTGCATAGTCTGTGACCGTAACGATAAACGGTAATTCTATTTCTGGAAATAATGTTAAAGGTAACCGCGTGACTGAAAATATACCTAAAACCATAATGATGAGAATTCCCATCAATACCGTGATTGGTTTTCTTACGCTATATGAACTCATTGTCATCCTCCTGAGGTGAACACTTGCCGACCGACCGTTCGGTCGGACACGTTTGATTATATCAAGAATGTATGATAAAGACCAACACTTTTGCATATCTTTGTGAAATCATGTGAATAAACATAAAAAAATCCCACCAAGGGGATTTATGACTTCTTTTGTCTTCGTTTTAACTCTGTTTCAATTTGATCAAGTTTAACGCCTTCTTGAACCATGAGAACCAAGGTATGATACACTAAATCACTGATCTCATAGGTCATCTCGGATGAACTGTGGTTTTTAGCAGCAATGATAACTTCTGCTGTTTCTTCTCCAACTTTCTTAAGTATTTTATCGATTCCTTTGGTAAATAGATACGTTGTGTAAGATCCCTCAACAGGATTTGTTTTCCGCTCTTCAATGGTTTGATAGAGTTCTTCAAGTAAAGATAATTGGGGTTTGTTTTCTTCTTGAGTCAACGGATTTTGAAAACAACTCATCTCACCGGTATGACATGCGACGCCAGTTTGTTCAACCATCAAGAGTAGGCTATCTGCATCACAATCATAAGACATACTAACGACACGCTGTGTATTTCCTGAGGTTTCACCTTTGACCCATAGAGATTTTCTACTACGGCTGTAGTAGGTTGCTTGTTTGGTTGTTAGCGTTATGTCTAACGCTTCTTCGTTCATATATGCAAACATGAGGACTTGCTTTGTTGTTGATTCCTGAACAACGACAGGAATCAATCCTTCTTGGTTATAATTGAGTTGATCAATGTTTATCTTCATAGACATTCTCACTTTCTGATGGGTATCCCTTGATCACTCAAGGTCTTTTTTAATGTTTTGATATCAATCTCATTGTAATGAAAAACGGATGCTGCAAGTGCTGCATCAACTTCTGTATCTTTGAAGCAGTTAACAAAATCATCCATCGATCCAACTCCACCTGATGCTATAACTGGAACAGAGACACATGCTGTGATACGTCTTAATAATTCTAAATCATAACCTTGTTTCATCCCATCGGCATCAATTGAGTTAATCACGAGTTCTCCAGCACCGAGTTCAACTCCACGTTTTGCCCATTGAATGGCATCCATATGGGTATTCACTCGACCACCTTTGATGTAGACATCATAGGATCCTTGTTCATTTTTTTTCGCATCAATGGAAAGTACCACACATTGTGCTCCAAATTTGCGTGAAGCTTCTTCAATTAAACTTGGATTTAAGACGGCTCCGGTGTTCACTGAGATTTTATCTGCACCTTTTCTTAAGATCGTCGTGAAATCATCAATCGTGTTGACTCCTCCTCCGACACAAAAGGGTATATTAATGTTTTTTGCTACGGACTCAACAAAGTCAAGTGATATTTTACGTTCATCTGAAGAGGCGGTAATATCATAGAAAACAAGTTCATCTGCGCCTTCATCACTGTATTTTTTTCCCAGTGCTGCAGGATCATCAACATCACGCAAATCATCAAATTTTTTACCTTTGACGACGCGTCCTTGTTTGACATCAAGGCATGGAATGATGCGTTTTGTTAACATGCGAGAACCTCCTTTAAACTTAAACGTTTCTCATAAAGTGCCTTACCAATGATTGCACCTTCAACACCTATTTTCTTCAATTCAGTAATATCTTGAAGCGAAGTAATTCCACCTGATGCAATCACATTCATGGTTGTTTTTGATTTCAATCGTTGATATAAATCAAGATTTGTTCCCTTGAGCATACCATCTTTTTCGATATCCGTACAGATGAGCGTTTTGACACCTAAGGACTCCAACTTAATGAGCATATCAGAAAGCTTAACGCTCGTCTTTGTTAACCAACCTCTCACCATGACTTCATCATTTTTTACATCGAGACCAATAGCGATACGCTCACCATATAATGTGATCAATGATGATAAAAATTGTTCATCTTCAATAGCTTGAGTTCCAATAATGATACGATTAATACCTGCATTCAAATACATAGCTGCTGTTTGGATATCTCGTATTCCTCCACCGACCTCAATAAACATGGAGACTTTTTGTCTAATGCGAAGAATAATATCAGCATTCTTAGGATGTCCTTCTTTTGCTCCATCGAGATCAACAAGATGCAAATAACGTGCTCCTTCTTGTTCATAGTGTTTGGCCATGTTTACTGGATCGATATCATAGATGTTTTGTTGACCAAATTGACCTTGCATTAACCTTACACACCTACCATCACGTAAATCAATTGCAGGAAAAATGTTCATGCAATCACCTCTCGGTAATTATTTAAAATACGTTGACCAATTGTTCCACTTTTCTCGGGGTGAAATTGTGTAGCTATGATGTTCTTATTTCGAACAACAGCGGGAATAAACACACCATAGGTTGTCCCTGCTAAAACATCATCCATCGGCGATTTCACATAGTATGAGTGAACAAAATAGACATAATCACCCTCGGATAATCCCTTTAATAAGGGATCTTCTTTCATGATTTCAAGTGAGTTCCATCCCATATGAGGAACTTTCAGTGAAATATCAAGCTTATCAACTTCTCCTTTTAGGAGTCCAAGACCTTGATGTTGACCATATTCATATCCCCATTCATAAAGAAGTTGCATACCAAGACAAATGCCAAAGAGAGACTTGTTTTGCTTAACATGATCAAGAATATATGGGATAAGACCTGAACGTTTGAGTGCATCCATGGCATCTCCAAAAGCACCAACGCCTGGCAAGACAAGCGATGTTGCTTTCTTGATGACTTCAGGATCCTTTGAGATGATTGTCGGTATTCCAGCTTGTGTAAAACCACGTAATACTGAGTCTAGATTTCCGGAATCATAATCTAAAATGACATTCATACAAGAACTCCTTTTGTGGATGGTAAATCTTCCGATACCTTTCGTGTCGCTATCTTTAATGCACGTCCTAATCCTTTGAAAAGAGCTTCAACCTTGTGATGATCATTGATACCATCGATCATACTCATGTGAAGTGTGATACGCGCTTCGGTTGCAAATGATTTTAAGAATTCATGGATATTTTCTAATGATAATCCCCCAATACGTTCGCGTTTAAAATCAGCTTGAAAAACGAGGAGTGGACGATTTGAAATATCGATTACTACACGTGCAAGTGCTTCATCCATTGGAAGATATAATGAACTATATCGTTCAATACCTTGTTTGTCACCGATTGCTTCACGAAAAGCTTGTCCTAAAACAAGACCTACATCTTCAACGGTGTGATGATCATCGACTTGGACGTCTCCCTTTGCGAGAATCGTTAAATCAAATCCTCCATGAAATGCGAAAAGTTCAAGCATATGATCGAAAAAGGGGATACCTGTTTGTATGTTGATCTCTTTTTTTCCATCAAGATTGAAGGATAATGCGATATCTGTTTCTTTTGTTGTTCTTTTTTGATTTGATATTCTCATGAGATAATCTCCTTGATTGCTTGTATCAGACTATTGTTTTCTTCAGGTAGACCAATGGTGATACGCGATGATCCATCTGGCCACTCGCGAATGATGATACCTCGTTTTTTGAGTCCATCACTTAAGCGTAATGCTTGTGGTTTGATGTAGATAAAATTACCCTTTGATGGTTCGACAGGTAATCCTAGATTGACTAGTGTTTGATACACTCGTTCTCTTTCATCGACCACGTGTTGAACATGATTGATCATCTCAGATGTACGCTCTAGTGCCAGACATCCAATCGCTTGTGAGATTTGATTGACATGATAGGGTGATCGAACGCGATGAATCCATTGTGTGACCTCTTGATGGGCAATCATATACCCTAAACGGATGGATGCGAGTCCAAATGCCTTCGAAAATGTACGCAGTAAACATGCATGTTGATACTTTGTTATGTCGTTTGTCATGCTTTCACGTTGATCAGCAAACTCGATATAAGCTTCATCAATGACAACAAGCGCTTGTGTTGATGTCAGTAAGCGTATAATATCTTCTTTTTTGAACTGAAAACCTGTGGGATTGTTCGGTGTACATAGAAAGATAACCGCAGGTTTATCTTCTTGAATGGCTTGAATCATCGCACTCATGGATGATTCACTTGTTTTCTCAAAGTTTACACCCCGATACGTCATGCCATATAAATCCGCATACACGTGATACATACTGAATGTGGGTTCAAACGCTATGACGCGATCACCTTGGGTTAAAAATGTCTTAAAGATCAGTTCAATCAATTCAGATGATCCGTTACCAATAACGATATCATTGGCATCCACCTTAAGCCATGTTGATAGTTTTTCTCTTAGAGTTGTCGCTTCATGATCTGGATAACGATGGAATGCAATATCTGTGAGTAAAATTCCATCTTGATAGAGCATATTAGATGTTTCATTAGCATCCAAACGGATGGGATAAAACGTTTGATCCACGCGATAGGGTTTTAAGAATTCGACTTGTCGATTGGGTTTAACGGTAGTTTTCATCTTGTCTCACCTTAATCGAATAAGCGTGTGCATCAAGTCCTTCAGCTTCTGCTAATCCAATAATGTAGGATGATGCTTCACTTAGTGCTTTTTCTGAATATGATACATACGATGTTCTTTTAACAAAATCATACACCGATAGTGGAGATGCAAATGTAGCAGTTCCTGAAGTGGGTAATGTATGATTGGGTCCAGCGACGTAATCACCTACAGGTTCTGGTGTGTAGCGACCTAAGAAAACGGATCCTGCATGTTCAATACGATCAAAAACGTCCCATGGATGATCTGTCATGATTTCTAAATGTTCAGGCGCAATTTGATTGGCCAGTTGAATTGCTTCATCGAGTGTTTGTGTCATCACAATAGCACCATATTGATCAATCGATTTACGAATGATATCGCTACGTTTCAAGGATGGAATCATCGATTCAAGTTCATCTTGAACACGATTAGCGAGTTCTTGTGATGTTGTGATTAAAAGAGACGATGCTAAAACATCATGCTCAGCTTGAGCAAACAAATCTGCAGCAACTTCTTTCGCTTTTGCTGTTTCATCAGCGATGATTAATACTTCAGAAGGTCCAGCAATCATGTCAATGCCGACATCTCCCATCACCATCTTTTTCGCAACAGCCACGTAGATGTTACCGGGACCAACAATCTTATTCACCTTTGGAATCTGTTGTGTTCCATATGCAAGTGCACCGATTGCTTGAGCACCACCAACCTTATAAATCGCATCAATGCCTACGAGTTTTGCAGCAACCAAAATATTGGGATTGACTTTACCATCGCGAGATGGTGGAGTCACCATGATGATTTTATTGACACCTGCCATTTTTGCGGGAATGGCGTTCATTAAAACAGTTGAAGGGTATGCAGCTGTCCCACCAGGTACATAAATACCCACGGTTTCAATGGGACGTGTGCGTTGACCCAAGATTGTATCTTGATTTTCTATTCTAAAGTCCTGATTGATTTGCTTTTGATGATAATTTTCAATATTAGCTTTCGCATAATTCAAATTTCTGATCAAATCAGGACTTACGCGTGAAAAAGCATCGTTGATTTCATCTTCAGTGACTAAAAAAGAGGTTAGAAGTGCCCCATCAAAGGCATGTGTATAGCGTTTAACAGCCGCATCTTTTTCTCTTATCACATTATTTAAAATATCTTTTACTGCTTGATTGACTTTATCATCGGTTAATTGTGCACGCATCAACCATGTTTCATACCACGCTTGACGATTTTCTTTTTGAATGATTTTGATCATGATTGTAGAACCTCCATTTTTTTCACGAGTGCTTGAATCGCCTCATATTTGAATCGATAACTCACACGATTGCTAATCAGTTTGGCACTGATTGCCATCATGTTCTCTAATACGATAAGTCCATTAGCCTTAAGGGTTGACCCTGTTTCAACAATATCAACAATCACATCCGATAAACCTACAAGAGGTGCAAGTTCAACTGAACCATTGAGTTTGATGATTTCGATCGGTTGAGCTTTTTTCTCGAAATACGCTTTGGTGACGTTGGGATACTTTGTAGCAATCTTTAAAACTTCATCTTTTTTCGTAAGCGACTGTCCATTCTTACCTGCAATCGCGAATTGACATGTTCCAAATCCCAAATCAAGAAGTTCATAGACATTGGCTTTTTCTTCTAAAATCGAATCTTTCCCAATCACACCAACATCTGCTACACCACGTTCAACATAGGTGATGACATCTGATGGTTTGACGAGCATATACGTCGTATCAGCGACCTCATCGTAGAAGATAAGTTGACGCGAAGACTCATCGATTGAGTTCGCCCAACCAATCGCTTTAAATTTCTCGATAGCAACCTCACCTAATCGTCCTTTAGGCAAAGCAATCGTTAGTCCTTTTTTCATGATTGAAATACCTCTTTAACTAAATCTTTGAGTGTCAATGTAAATCCAATGGCAGGACAGCGTTTACCTAATTGCTCAGTCAGTGGATCATATCTGCCACCTCTTAAGACAGGCTGCATCGATGATTGAAGATAACCTTTAAACATGATACCTTCGTAATAGTCAAAAGCTGACATCATCGATAAATCTACAAACGTTTTGTTTAAATATCCCTCTTGATGAATTCGCGATTCAATGGATTTCATTTCATCAATAATCTTCATCAGTGGTTCACTGAGTTTAAGATCACTGAGTTTGCGGATAATATCATTCATGGTTCCTTGAAGATCAAAAATGCGAGAGAGGATGTCTTTTTCTACGGAAGATGGCTGCTGATCTAACCACTTTTCAAGCGCATAACGATCTTTATAGTCAATCCAATTCTTCATCGTTTTTTGAAGATCAAGATCACTTGTCATCGCTTTGATGAGGGTGTTGATCCACCGGCTATCTGATAATTCCATGACGTAGCGTATCTTTAAGTTCTCGAATACTTGATATCCTTGGAGTAAAACTTCTTCAACGGCTTCTTTTGATTCATTTCCCAAGTATTCAATACCAAATTGCTTTTGTTCTTCAATCTGATTGAGTGAATTCATTTTAAATCGGGTTGACAAATAGTAGAGTTTGAGTTCGTGCTGATCCCATTTTGAGAGCACCTGTTTCATGATTGCAGTCGTGACATCAGGTCTTAGCACTAAAACTTGACCCTCTTGACTGATCATCTTCACCATGGTCTCTTTTTTGAGTCGTGGATTCATGGTCGTGAATGTATCATAATCTTGAAAAAATGAGGGTTCAATCAGCATATATCCTTTTTTCTTGACTTCAGCTTCGAGCTGTTCGTGTATCTTTTGTTTCGTTTCAAAATAGATTAATTCTTCTTCTAGTGTTAAAAAAGTCATACGTTCCTCCTGGTAAAATAAAAATCGGATAGACCTGATATCTATCCGACGTAAGTGTTTGTGATAGAATACCAGCCCAACAACAAGAGAAGGGCTCGTATCCGTTTAAGCTATTGCTTAGGAAACAACCCTTGTTTGATGATGGTGATGGTGATGTCTAACAACTCTAGAAATAAAATAAGCCATATTACACCTCAACATGCTGTTTTTGCATGTGTCTACAGTATAACATGGCTTTTTATGACTTGCAACTAGAAAACGTATCCATTAACGACGACGTCTAAAAATACCCATACCTCCAGATGATCCTCCACCACCTTTGTTCTTGACAGCAACGCCACCACCTCCAATGAGGATGAACAACATAATGGGAATGATCACACCTAATCGATCACCCGTGCTTGCAAAAGGTGAAAACAAAAACAAGATCCAACTGAGTGGTACATGTGAATCATCACCAGAGACATCAGGATTATTGATCAAATACTCCTGATAAACGTCCATATCATAATTAAAAGACTCATAACCATAAGCATCAATATAGATGGCAGATAGAAGTTCATAAACCATATACATGACACCCATATCGAGATCATCGCCCCACTCATCGCCATAAAGCGTGTTGTCAACGATGTCACCTAACTGTGTAGGCGTGAGATACTGTTCCATGCGATAACCCACTTCGATTTGGGTTTCTGCTAAAACGAGGTAATCAATCTCATCAATGACTTCTTCAGTGAAGAACAATAAGACCAGTAAACCCATATCGTTTTTACCAATCTCCCATTCACGAAAGATTTCTGTTTTATCATATTCAGCGATTTCACTTAAATTTTCAACGACAAAGGTTGCCACAACAAGTTGTGCACCCCCATCGACTTCATCTTGAGTTACTTCATATAACCGTTCACCTTCGCGTGTGATCGAATGACGCGTGGCTTGATATAAGATATTCGCATAATCATTGACATAATATTGATCGGTTGGACGTGGGTATTCACGTGACGTACAACCAAAAAGGATCAGCAAAAGACCGCTGATCATGATGGATAAAACGATGAATTTGATCGATATTTTAGTCATTGAAATCGATGACGGGTACTTCGTCAGCACCATCATTCATCTTCCAATAATCGACTTCTCTTTCAAAACCAAAGAGTGATGCGTAAAGAACGCGTGGAAAACGACGTACTGACGCATTGTAATCTTGAACAGCTTCATTATAATCACGACGTGCAACAGACAAAGCAGATTCCATCGATGAAATTTCATCAATGAGTGCATAATATCCACCGGTTGCTGTGATCAGTGGGTTATCTTCTACGACAACTAAAAGATCAGTGAATGCAATCGCTTCGGCAGCATCTGCTTCAATGAGTTCTTCCATGGTCGATGCAGATGCATAGGCAGCACGTGCTGCTGTGATCGCATTATAAATCGTTTCGGCATGTTCTTGTAAACCGCTAACTGCTCCAAGAACTTGACCAATCTTATCGTGACGTTCTTGTAGACGGTTTTCAATCTGTGCATACTTACCATCGATGTTGGTATCAAGTGTCACTAATCCGTTATATCCCGTAATGAGCATGATACCTAAAAGAACAACAATAAAACCAAAAATCCCTAAACCAAGATATTTTTTAGCCATGTCTATCCTCCGCTTTTTGCGTATTGGTGATAACAAATGCGCCATAAAGTTCATATTTTATCATTATTATAGGCTAATTTTTGATATTTGACAATAGATGTGATTTTGAATAACAAAAAAGGCTTTCGCCTTCTTTGATTAAACGAGTTTGGATCTTAATTTCGATGAAATCGCATCAACCGTGAGGACCATAATAATGATCGCAATCATGATGGTACCAAGGATATCCCAGTTACTGTTTTCAGCAGATAAAATCATCGATGCACCTAAACCACCGGCACCCACAATCCCTAAAACAGTTGCTGAACGCACATTAATATCAAGACGATAAAGTGTGATCGATGAAATATCAGCTAATATCTGTGGAAGAATCCCATATCGAATCTTGGTAATCGTCGTTGCACCAACAGCTTCCAATGCTTCGAGTGAACTCTTATCCATGTTGTCAATCGTTTCTGAGAATAGTTTTCCAAGCATACCGATTGAGTGAATACCAATCGTGAGCATACCGGTTAAAGCATTCATGCCAAATCCTTTAACAATGACAAGCGCAAGAATGACTTCAGGGAATACACGAATAGCAACCAAGATGGCTTCACCAAATTTGGCAACTTTTGTGCCAACAATGTTTTTACTGGCTAAAAAACTAAAGGGTAAAGCAAGGATAGCACCGACGAGTGTTCCTAAGAAACCGATGGCGAGCGTTTCAATCGTTAAGTAGATCACACCTTCTTGAAAAGCATAAACCCCTCTTCCAAAAAAGAAATCCACATTGATATCTACCATTTGACGACCAATGATTCTCAAATTAACACCAATCGTTTGTAATCTTAATAAATTAATGGAAGATCCTTGAAAGGAAATGATGACAGCAATCAACACAATCGCTGTAAAAATACCATTCATGATCCACGTCTTGGGTTTTCTTGCTAACATACGTTCTGCATTGGTCATTGGAGTTTACCTCGCACATAGTTAGAGAAAAATTGAACCACTAAAATCACGACGAGCATTAAAATGAGTGTTGCTCCAACGCGATCATAGTTATAAAGGATGTTGTCTTTAATGATCATCCCAATACCGCCGGCACCGACATAACCCAAGATAGCGGATGCACGAACGTTGATTTCAAAAATATAGATGAGATAGCTCAAGAAAACCGGAAATACTTGAGGAAAAACAGCATAACGGAATGCTTGAACTTTGGATGCACCTGTTGATTCAAGTGCTTCATAAGGGCTCATATCGACCGTTTCAATGACTTCATAAAGCATTTTGCTCATAATCCCGAAGGTGAAAATCGTAATCGCAATCACCCCAGATAAGACACCAATACCTACGAAGTAAACAGCGAGTACGGCAAGTAACATCGCTGGTACAGTTCGAATTAAATTCATGATAAAACGAATGGGAACATAAACCCATTGACTCTTAAAAATGTTTTTCGCTGCTAATATTGCAAGAGGTATAGCTAATACAGAACCAATCACGGTTCCAGCAAGACTCATTTCAATCGTGCTGATCAAAGGTTCCCACAATTGATTGATAAAACCAAAATAATCGCCCCAAGTGCGACCTGCTTTGGGTGTAAACATCTTTTTGATGATAACACCTAATTCAGAAAGATTAATCAAACTGGGTTCAAATCGAATAAAGAAGCTAAATATCACGACAAGTGTCGTCACAATTGCTAAGATGATCCAGATTTTATTGAAAGGTTTGACGATGGTTTTGCCGTTTTGTAGCGTAAACTTCGTCATACTATTCACCTAAAAGTTCATCATGCTTGAGTGAACGACCATAGATTTGAACTAAAACTTCATCTGAAACGCTTGAAGATGGTCCATCGTATACCACTTCACCGTTTTTAATGCCTATAATACGGGTTGCATATTTGACTGCTAAGTCTACGTGATGCATATTCGCAACAATCGTAATACCATATTCACGATTGATCCGTGCAAAGTCATCCATGACTTGTACGGTTGTGATCGGATCGAGTGATGCTACGGGTTCATCCGCTAAAATAACTTTGGGCTTTTGTGTTAATGCGCGCGCTAAAGCAACACGCTGTTGTTGACCACCTGAAAGTTGATCAGCGCGTTGGAATGCTTTATCAAGAATACCCATGGTATCCAATGATTCCAGTGCTAGGAGTTTGTCTTCTCTTGGGAATAGTCCAAATAATGTTTTAAAGGTAGGGTGATAAGCAACCCTACCTGTCATCACATTATTAAAGACGGACATGCGCTTAACCAAATTAAACGATTGAAAAATCATGCCTATACTACGTCTGAGCATACGTAAGTCCTTACCTTTGATCGAAGATATTTCCACATCATCGATAAAGAGTTGCCCAGACGTAATCGAGTGCATTTTGTTGATCGAGCGTAAGAGTGTCGATTTACCCGCACCGGATAAACCAATAATTGCAACAAACTCACCATCACGGATTGATAAATTGATGCCCCGAAGTGCTTGTGTTCCATTCGGGTATGTTTTGACAACATCAACAAATTTTATCATGTGATAGGTCCTGTTTTCTAAGATTTTTTAATGATTAATCCTTGTTTAAGAATTCGTAGAGGGCTCTTTCGCCATCATAGTCAGCATCGTCTGCCTTTAAGTAACCTGTATGGTTATAAATTGCAAGCGCAGCGCCACCTTCTTCAGTTGCAATGATTGCAATGAATGCGTCAGCAAGAGCTTCTCTTAAACCATCAGATAATGAAGAGACCGTTGAAATCGTATCATTATAGATACCTGTTGTTAATGCAACAACCTTAGTTGCTTCAATAACTTTTGAATAATCGCCTTCAGTATAACCATTAGCAACTAACCAACCATTGTATGCGGTCGCATGATAACGTGCATCAAAGAATGTGAAGACTGCATCAACTTCATTATTCAATAATGCAAGAATCGAGTTTTGGTGACCACCGATGACGGTATGACGAACTTCACCAGCTGCAGCATTTGGATTTTCAGAAGTGACAAACTTCATTTCATTTTGGCTGAGTAAGAATGAAGGATAAACGTAACCAGAACCAGAAGTTACTGATTGTGTACCGACATGTTTACCCGCGAGTGCTGCAATACCGTTTGTTTCATATTGTGCATAATCAGCATTACGAACAAGAAGCATGGAGTAATAGGATGAAACCTTGAAGTTTGAATCTGTGGTTGCATCATAACCAGCTGTATTCGCATTTTCAATGATGGTATCGAGATCTTCTGTGATTTCACCACCAACGATTTGTGCTTTGTACGCATTTCTAACAGATGTCAACAATACATTAGCCTTACCAGGATATTCTGTGGTAATGAATGCATATTGTTGAGCAGTTAAGAAACCAACATGGACTTGACCTGATGCCATCGCTTCAATCACGGATGCATAGGAAGTACCGATGGAAATGTTGACATTGATGTCAAAACCAGCGTCTGCAAGTTCTGCTTCAAGCATATCTTCCAAGGACTTAACTTTGGTAAGCATAGCTGAATCAACTGAAGATGAAGGCACGAACTGAATAATCAGTGTTTCTGGGTCTTCTGCTTCACCGCCGCCGCAGGCAACAAGGCCAACTGCAAAGAAAGCAATCATGAATAACAAGAAAATCTTTTTCATACGTTTCCCCTTTTTTTTATTTTTGGATGTTTGATTTTGCCCGTTTTAGGTATCAAAAAAAGACATTCCACTTTCATTATATGCCATTAAGGTCAAATGTCAACGAAGGATTTTTGTGTTTTTTGATTTCTTCAATGTTTTTCTTATTAATTAAATAATTAATAGATGATATGTTAATCGCATGACAATGCGATGAAATCATGAAAAAAAACCTAATGATATTCATCAATAGGTCTTTTTAATATTATTCAGTTCTCAGTGCAACAACGGGATCTCTTCTCGCTGCAATACCACTTGGGATAAGTCCAGCCAGTAAGGTTAATGTTGTTGATAAGATCATGAGCATCACACCATTTAAAACTTCTAAACGAGAGAAATCAGGAACATCGATTAACCGCAGGATAATCGCGTTGATTGGAACATTCAAGATGATCGCAACCAACACGCCAAAGAAACCTGATGCAAGTCCTATGAGTAATGTTTCAGCATTGAAAATGCGAGAAATATCTTTTTTTCGTGCACCCAAGCTACGCATAATCCCAATTTCCTTCGTACGTTCGACGACTGAGACATACGTGATAATCCCAATCATCACCGATGAAACAACAAGTGAAATCCCTGCAAACGCGGCCAAAATGATGGTGATTGTATTGATCAACGAGGAAATCGTTGATGAGATTTGTTCTGCTAAGTCCGTATAAACAATGGATTCTTCTTCTGTTTTTCCAACATTATAAAGATCCAAATAGTCTTTAATCAAATCTTTATCTTCAAATGATTTTGGATAGATTTGAACGCCTGTAGGGGAATCATCACCACCGAGTTGACGCATCACGCTTTGGAATGTCACTTGCACATTGAATGGTTGACCGGTAAGAACATTCACAGTTGGGCTTGCTTCTTGTGCGAGAACGACATCCGATGTCTTTGCACGATCTAAAAGTTCATCCGTTAACATCGTTGTATAACCAATGCCTGTATCAAGGAGTTCACTTGATGCATCTTCTTTTATCCGTAGGATACCCGTAATCGTTACTGTCATTGCATCGGAAGATGTATACATGGCTTCATAATCGGTGGAAGGAACATAGACGTCACCTAATTGGACATAGAAATCATCATTAGGAACAATCTTAAATGTCTTTCCAATAAAATCATTAAATGTATACGTTTCATTGACTGAAATACCTAAAGCATTAAGAAGGTTGAGACTCAAGCGATTCTGACTATCGACGATTAAGACCAGTTCATCATAGCGTTCAGGATACGATCCCGTGAGAATATCATACTGTGATTGGATAAAATCAGGATTATCGGGAATTTCACTAAAGTAGCGACGTGTACCAAAGAATCCACTTGATGTTTGCGTCGTCACTTTGATATAGTTTCCAGTCTCTGTTTGATCGACGACATTGAGTGCAATCGCTCGTGTATAACTAATCGAGTTATAGTACGAGGTATTCATAGACTCAAGATAATCAATGAACGCTTGATCAATCACGTTAAGATGGATCGTCTGAGAGGCATCAGCATCATATGCATATAAGGTATCCCCTTCAGGAAATTCATTTTCAATGGGATCACCAAATGGTGTTCCGGGAGGAGGTCCAAAATTGTCTGTCTCAACCACGGCATTGATGGTGATGGGGAAACCTGCGAGTGCATCGCTCTGAAGTGAATTTGTATATGAAGTCATCCCATTCGAGATGGATAACACTAACGCAATCCCTACAATACCTATGCTTCCTGCAACACTGGTCAAAATCGTTCTTCCCTTTTTGGTTAGGAGGTTTTTAAAGCTCGTTTTGATCGCGGTAAGATAAGACATGGATGTTTTCTTGTTGATGAGTTTTTCACCACGTTCAACGTCTTGAGGTTTGACAGGTCTTGAGTCTTCAACGACTAATCCATCGACAAGTCGTACAATGCGATCACTAAATTTTTCTGCGATTTCACTGTTGTGCGTGACCATAATCACTAAACGATCTTTCGAGATCTTTTGAATGAGTTGCATGATTTGCACAGACGTTTTGCTATCAAGTGCGCCTGTTGGTTCATCAGCTAACAAAATCTTTGGATTATTCACTAATGCACGCGCAATCGCAACGCGTTGCATCTGTCCACCTGATAATTGATTAGGGCGTTTGTGAATGTGGTCTTTTAACCCTACTTCAGTTAAAACATCCGTTGCTCGCTCTTTTCTTTCTTTGGCTGATACACCTGATAATCGTAGTGCCATTTCTACGTTGTCAAGTAATGATAAGTGACCGATTAAATTATAACTTTGAAACACAAATCCAATGGTTGCGTTTCTGTAAGCATCCCAATCTTGATCTTTAAAATCTTTTGTTGACTTTCCGTCGATTAAAAGATCACCACTGGAATAGCGATCGAGTCCACCAATCAAATTGAGCATCGTTGTTTTTCCAGAACCTGATTGTCCGAGAATAGCAACGAACTCATTATTCTTAAATTCGAGATTGATGCCATTTAATGCAGGGAAAGGTTGACCCGCAACAACATAGCTTTTTTTGACATTAACGAGCTGCAACATAAATATCCCTCCTTGGGGTTTATAAGCAACATCATTATATCACTCGACTCTTAGACATTCTTTAGATTTGCCCAATATTTAATTTTTCACACACATTCACATCAAAGTGCATTTCACTTGATATTATTTCGAATTCGAAATATAATGAGCAAGAAAATAAAAATAAAAAGGAGCATTAACATGTTAAATATTGGAATTATTATCGGAAGTACACGTGAAGGAAGGGTGTCCCCTCAAGTTGCATCATGGGTGAAAGAGATTGCTGAAAAAAGAAATGATGCAAACTATCACATCATCGATGTTAAAGAATTTCATTTGCCACTGCTTGGCGAATCGAACGATCAAGAACCTTTAAAAAGGTGGAATCAAGCATTATCAGAACTTGATGGGTTCATCTTTGTTACAGGTGAGTATAATCACAGTATTCCAGCATCACTAAAAAATGCACTCGACAGTGCCCGTGATCCTTGGAATAATAAGGCTGCCGGGATTGTATCTTATGGTTCTGTTGGTGGTGCACGTGCTGCTGAACATCTTCGTGGCATTTTAGGTGAACTCCAAATGGCTGATGTTCGAGTTCATGTTGCATTATCCATGTTTACTGATTTTAAAGACTGGTCAGTTTTTCAACCTCAATCACTCCATTTAACGAATGTTCATGGCATGCTTGATCAGTTAATCTTATGGAGTAAAGCATTAAAGACCATTCGTCCATCTCAAGCTTAAGAATTCCTATCCATATTCTTTCCATAAAAACAACATATTTACCTTGGCAGGTTGTATTTCTTGACATTTTTAGTTAAAATACTAATATACGACACGTATGGAGGATAATAACGATGCCAAGAAGAATTACTGATGTTTGTATCGCTTGTGGCGCATGCCAAGCAGAATGCCCAGTAGACTGCATCTCTGAAGGTGACATCTACGTTATTGATGAAGATATTTGTATCGACTGCGGTGCTTGTCAAGCCGTATGTCCAACAGATGCAATTATCGAAGTTTAAGTTGATTAAAAAACATTAAGGAGCGAATAACGCTCCTTTTTGTTTTAATTGATGGTATAGGATAGACTTCCCTTTGCATCATTGGCAACAATCCGTAATCGATATCTTCCCTCATGAGCAGGTATGATGTTTTCTCCTTCAAATAACTCGATGACTTCATCATCTTCTGTGACCAGAAAACACTTAAACTGACCTTGATCAATCTCTTGATCGATCGTGATTATCCATTCTCCATCCACCGTCCATCTTTTCAGTGTAAAAATGCCTGAGAAGCGCTTGAAGGATATGTGATCGTTTGTTTCTACCATACCTAAAAATGAATATGTGTCACCTGACTGAGTCCATCTTGATTCATCGTCATAGATGTCTCCGTGCTCTGAAAACTGACATCCATATAAGGTCATTACAAGCATTAAAATAAATAATAAACCCGCTATTTTCTTCATAAAAATCCCCCTTAATTGACCTCACTCGGTGTACGAAACAACTCATAGTACTCCAGATGCTCATTTAAGCGTAGACGTGCACGATTGAGCATATCCTCAAAATTGAGGTTGAAATGCGCGAGGATTGGAAAAATAAAATCATATTCTTGTTCAGCAATCTTAAAATCAGCGATTGATATGATGAGTAGTTCCTCGACCAGTCGTTTTACTGCATGTGGACTCATTGAAAAAACCGCTTGATAGAGTGTATCCTTTGGAATACGATATAAGGCTATTTCTTCAAGATTGACACCGATAAGCGTCGATAAAACAATCAACATATTGAATTCACTTTCTCGAACAATGCCATCAGCTTCAACCATATAATGTGCTAAAACGATTAATACCAACTGATCAAGAGGTGTGAGTTCGCTCATTTGGTTCATTAAATGATAAAAGTTTCGATGGTCTTCGGTAGAGGTTTGATGAATCGTTGAGATAAAATCAAATAAGTCTTTTTCTTTTGACTTTAGCTTTTTATCAACAGCCATCATGGTATATCCCATACGCATCACCTCAAGCCATTTATCTTGATCCATATGATGAAAGATATGTTTGACTTGATCTTCTGTTAAATACTCTAAACTCTTGATATCGAGGTTCATCCATTTTGACATCATCCATACCAGATTAAGTTCATCGATTTTAACTTCTAAATCTGAGGTAATGATCATATTTAAAAAGGCAATAACAGCTCGCTTTTCATTATCAGTGTATCTTTTCATGAATGCCATAACAATCACCTCATTTTCTTTTATTATACCCTATGATAAAAAAATAAAAACACCTTTTCGGTGTTCAATAACTGGTGCATTCCCCATAGATAACCATACAAGAAAACAAAACATTGAATCAAACGTATAAGTTTATTGTTAAGAATGAATCGAGACACTTAATTCCCTAAAACAAAAGCGACCAATCAAATCAAACATTTATCTATGGGGAATACACTTTGATTATACACCCATTTCATCAAATCATGACAAATAATGCAAAAAAAATGAGAGCCTACTGGTTCTCATCGTTTTTCTTGTAAGGTTTATCAAAAGTTTTCTTCTCGTAAGGTTTCTTGAATTCTGACTGACGGTTGGGGTCATAAGGCTTCTTATATCCCTCTTTATCACCGGAAGTATAAGGCTTCTTATAGGGTTGACCTTCTCTTGGTGCGTAGGGTTTACGCTCTTCACCCTCTTTGGGTACATAAGGCTTACGATATTCTGAACCCTCACGTGGTGTATAGGGCTTACGTTCTTCGCCTTCTTTAGGTTGATAGGGTTTTCTATACTCAGAACCCTCACGTGGTGTATACGGTTTACGTTCTTCCCCATCTTTTGGCTGATATGGCTTTCTGTACTCTGAACCTTCACGTGGAACATAAGGCTTCTTTTCATCGCCTTCGCGTGGTGTGTATGGCTTTCTAAATCCAGGCGTACGAGGTGGATATGGTTTACGATCATCATCCCCACGACGTGCAAAAGCTTCACTTTTCGCCATAGAAATCATGGGTTCATCGTCTTTGGTAGCTACCTCTTTACGTTTTCTTGGGAGATCAGAACGCTTAAAGCCCTTTCTGTCATCTTCCTCTTCCATTAATTCGTGATAGGATTTCTTGCTCGATTCTTTGTAGTTCTTCACAGATTCATTCTTTTCCTTTTTTTGGTTTGTGTTCATTTTTAATCGCTTCATTAAAGCGTCTTTGAACATCTTCGCAACTATCTTATAATGATTACATCATTTTGTCAACATAAGGATGAAAACTCATCCATTTTTGAACATTTTAGGGCAGTAAGGACGCTGCAGCTTCATCGAGAATGATGGTGCAGTGGGGGTGAAGCTGTAAGATGGATGCTGGAAGTTGAGGTGTGACATCTCCATAAATCATGCGATAAACAGCTTCTTTTTTCTCTTCGCCTGATGCAATTAAGACGATATGTTTTGCACGCATGATGTTTTTTATACCCATGGTGATCGCATGTGTGGGGACGAGATCTAAACGTCCAAAAAAGCGTGAATTATCTTTTCGTGTGCGTTCATCAAGTTCAACAACAAATGTTTCATTGCCAAGTGGAGTTCCTGGTTCATTGAAACCGATGTGCCCATTAGAGCCTATGCCTAATACTTGAAGATCAATTTGATTCTTTTTGAGTAACCGATTGTAATCTTTTGCAATCGTATCGATCTTCGCGATATCATTATCGGGAATATGTACATTTTCAATAGGGATATCAACATGTTTAAAAAGGTGTTCATTCATAAACGAAAAATAGCTTTGAGGATGCTCGCGATCAATGCCTACATATTCATCTAAATTGAATGTTGTAATCGATTGAAAAGATATCTTCTTTTCTTGATAAGCTTCGATAAGTAAGTTATATAATCCTATGGGAGATGAACCTGTGGCGAATCCTAATTTTGCATGAGGATTGGTTTGAATGAGTTCGATAAAGATGTCAGCTGCTCGTTTTGATACTTCTTGGTAATTCTTAACAAGGATGATTTCCATATACTTACCTACAACTTTTCAGTGATTCACGAATATTGCCATTATGTTCATCGAGCATGGCTTTTATTTGGTTTTTATCTTCAATATGAGACATGATCCCAAAAATCGCGTATTTCACCGAATGATATTTATTCAAGTAAGCTTCAGCAACCTCTTCACTGCATCCTGTGACCTCCATCACGATATTGGTTGCACGTGAAACGAGCTTGTTATTGGACATTTGAACGTCAATCATTAAGTTTTCATACACTTTTCCAAGTTTAACCATGGAAGCTGTTGTAATCATATTGAGAATTAATTTTTGAGCGGTTCCCGATTTCATCCGAGTTGATCCAGTCAGTGGTTCTGCACCTGTGATGGCTTCAATGGGATGATCAGCAACGCGAGCTAGCTCACTACGTTCAGCAGTGGTAATACACGCTGTTTTCGCACCAATTGATTTTGCGTATTCAACGCCACCAATGACATAAGGGGTTCTACCAGATGCTGCAATACCAATCACAATATCTTGATCTGTTAAATGTTCCTTTTTAAGATCCTTCTTAGCTTGTTCTTTGGAGTCTTCGACACCTTCAATCGGATAACGTAAAGCCTTATCGCCACCCGCGATGATGCCTATGACTGTATCAGCAGGTACACCAAAGGTTGGTGGACATTCCGATGCATCAAGCACACCTAAACGACCACTTGTTCCAGCGCCAATGTAGAAGAGACGACCTCCATTTCGAAAGGTCTCTGTGACAAGATCAACGACAATCGTGATTTGATCGATGGCGCGTTCAACAGCGAATGGGACGGTTTTGTCTTCGTTGTTGATCATTTGCAAGATGCTTTTTGTCGATGCAATGTCGATGTTCTTTGTGTTTTCATTACGTTTTTCTGTACTGATTTTACTGATATCTACCATGATGTCACCTCGGAAGTTAGTTTTTTGATGGCTAAGCGATAAGCACCTAGCACTGCTTCATTTGGGTGGTCTTCCATGTCACTCAAAGGAAGTTTTTCTTGGATATATGCGCTGAAGATGGATTTCACAAACGGAGCATTTTGGATGAATCCACCACGTAATCCGATGCGAATGGGGCGTTTTGTTTGAAAGCGTCGTGAAGCCATCATGACTTGTTCAGCAAGTCCTATCGCTTCATGTTTTAATAAAAGATATGCCTCTTCATCAGATGCTAAAGCACACTCTGAAATGATTTTAGCAAAACGTGCAAGTTCGGTTTTGGTTTGACTATATACAAAGCTGACAAGTTCATCTCGCGTTGTGATATGCATGTGCTCACATAGTTTAGTCTGAAGGGCTGATAGCGGTTTACCTTCATCGAAAGATCTCGCAATATGTTTGATGGCTTCGATCACAAGATGATACGCTGATCCTTCATCCCCAAAGAGGTAACCATAACCTCCGAGTAGGGTCGTTTGATCATCTTCAAGCATCATCACAGCACTTCCTGTTCCACCAATCGCCATGATTACATGATCGTGATCTTTTCGATCAATCGAGTAAAGTGCAATCATCGCATCCGTCACCAATTCAGCCTTAACGTTAAATTGATCTTCGATTTGATGAATCAGTTCATGCTTGTTCTTGATTTTTGTGGCTCCTGAAATACCCATCATCACCATGATCTGATCGTCTTTTTGTCGATGTTTCGTCAACGCTTCAATCGTCTTCATGATGTTTTCGGTCGCTCGTTTTTCATCGATAGAAAAGTTTGAGAATCCAAATTCAGCTCTTAAGATTTCTTTTCCCTTTTCATCATAGAGTGCACCAATGGTTTTCGTTCCTCCACCATCAATCCCAATAATATAGTTATTCATATTTGACAGGAACCCTCCCTTCCAGCTGTAACTGTCCTTTGAGATAACTCATGAGGACTTTGACTGAGTTGGGTGTATATTCATACATGCAAACATAGTTTTGAATATGTTTCGTATAAAACAAATCATAAGGATTTCTCATCGCAATCACATGGAGTTCAACACCTGTTGATGCGATTCGATTGATCAAGTTAATCTGTGAAGGATAGATGTTTGCGTTATAGGATGTAATCAACACCTGTTTGACATGTTTGACTTTTAGTAAAGCTTGTTCAATCTCTTCATCGTTTGGATTAATCGACATGGTATGTGTTTGAAGATGAGGAAGATCACGTTTGATATGACTGATGATGTCATATAATCCATCGGTATCATCAGCTTGTGTGGTTGCTTTGGGTAGAACACCAATAAAGAGTGCTGAATCCTTTAAAACGAGAGGTTCCCCCTTCACTCGTGTTGCTGCACGTTTAACCACATCATAACTTTTTTGTTTTGTTTCCTGATTCTCGATGATATGATTAATCGCTTCATAAGGCGAATTTAGGTCTATTTTTTTCAATCGCTCTTTATATTTTAATACTCTTGATACTCTCTCATTGAGCGTATCTTCTGTGAGCTCACCTTGTCTTAACGCTTGTTTAATACGTCCGACAGCTTCTTTTTGTAGTGGCTCCGAATGGCAGATACAGACCAAGTTTGCTCCTGCTTGAATCGCCATGAGTGATGCTTCTACAGTCCCATAATGATCTTGAATAGCTTTCATTTCCATACCGTCAGTGACAATCAAACCTTCAAATCCTAATGTTTCTCTTAAGAATCCAGTTAAACAGGATTTAGATAATGTGGTTGGTCTACCATCTTCAGTGAAAGCAGGAAAATCGATATGAGAACTCATCAGTGCTGCGATGCCTTCTTGAATGGCTTTCTTAAAAGGGACAAGTTCCACCGTTTCTAGGCGTTCGATAGGATAATCAACTTTCGGTAGGGCAAGATGGGAATCTAAATACGTATCCCCATGTCCAGGAAAATGTTTACCTGTTGCAAGAACATGGTTTTGTAATCCCTTCATAAATTGAATGCCATAATCAGCAACACGTTTTGGCTGATCGCTGTAAGAACGAACACCGATCACAGGGTTTTTGGGGTTATTATTCACATCTAAAACAGGTGCAAGATTCATATTAATACCTAATGCTTGAAGTTCTTGACCCATTAAATCGCCCATAATATACGCATCTTCGAGACGATTTGCTGCAGAAACGGTCATCGCACCAGGAAAGAATGTTGCTCCATGGAAAATGCGTGTCACCATACCGCCTTCTTGGTCGATAGAGATCAGTAATGGGATACCAATTTCTGCCATCGCAAGTTTCTGTAAACTTTGATTGAGTTCATAGAGTTGCTTTGGATGTTGCGCGTTTCTTGCAAAAAGGATGATGTTTCCGACCTTATAGTCTTTAATGAGTGATATGGCATGATCAGAAAGAGTCGTTCCATCGACACCAAACATCAAGAGTTGTCCAATTTTTTCTTCAGTTGTGAGTTTATTCATGTCATACATCATAAAGATGGAACATCTCCTTTAGTGTTTGAAATGTTTGTGCATCGTTTGTTAATTTTTGCTTGATGGTATCGAGATCAATCATCTTGTGCTGTAAGAATTGATCACCAACAAGGAGTTGTATAAATAGGTGAGAGCCTTCTCTAAATGGAGGTAGTATCTCAAATTCGGGATGTATTTTTTCAATGATTTTGAACAATACCATCCCTGCATAAATGAGATCAGCTTCTTGATCACATGTGACGATGAATTCCAATCCATGACACAATTGTCCTTGATGCTTCGAAAACATCGGTGTAAAATACTGTTCCCTCAATGAGATTCCTTGAAGATGGTATTGATTGAATTCATGAATCACATCTTCTACCTTCATCCAAGGGGCACCGATAAAATGAAATGGTTTTGTTGTTCCACGACCTTCCGATACATTAGTACCTTCAAAGATACATGTTGCAAGATAGGGGTAGCACGTCTCAGGGGTTGGAATATTCGGTGATGGAGCAATCCAATGACGTCCTGTATCACGATAATGCATGCTTCTTTTCCATCCCTGAAGCGGAATGACGTGTAAATCACAATGAATCTTTTCAATCTCATTAAAATAACGTGCAAGTTCACCAATCGTTAAACCAAATCGCTGTGGGATTGCATAATATCCGACAAATGAACGATAGGTGATATCAAGGATATTTCCTTCTACTTTCACTCCACCAACGGGATTGGGACGATCGAGCACAACAAAGGTTTTCCCATACTCTTGGCATGCTTGCATCGCATAAACCATGGTGTATAAAAAGGTATAGAAGCGTGCACCAACATCTTGTATATCAAAGACTAAAACATCAACATCGTCTAGCATCTCTTGTGTTGGTTTTCTTGTGTTACCATAAAGAGAATAAACCTTTGTTTTGGTTTTCTCATCAACATAAGGATCAAGATGAACACCTGCTTGAAGATTTCCTCGAATACCATGTTCAGGTGAAAAAAGTGCAGTCACATGAACCTTTTCAACAAGGATATCCACTGTGCTACGAAACTCGTGGTCAACACCTGTAGGGTTGGTGATAATACCCACGCGTTTTCCTTCAAAAAGATGAAGATATTCATCGATTCGTTCGAGTCCGACTTTAATCATGTTTTTCTCCTAAACTGATGAGGTAAAGTGAAGCTTTTTCGTGAATAAGTACCGAGAGAATCATCGGTAGTGATAATCCCGCAAAGACCATGATCAGTGATGTGAGTGGTGTAAGCATCAAGGCAAAGGGGATAAGATGGATGACAAATAAAACAAGAGTTCTTAAAAAATATTTACCCGATAATGCGAAAGCTAACTTCATCATTAACGTTAAATTCAGTCGTGGGTAAATGTTAACAATCGGAAGGGTATAAAGTGTGATCACTAATGCGACAAAGAGAAATGCAAAGGTGATGTAATACCCCATTTGATAAAACAAATTCTCGTTTTCTCTTAAAATATCGACATAATAAGTCACATTGAAGTATCCAATTAATAAGACAACAATCAAGATGATCCCAATTTGCAATTTTCTCATGAAATCCGTCTTGAAAAAGAGAAAATAGGTTTTAAATAACTTCGTTTCATTCTTATGCTTGTATTCATAAAGAAGTTTATATCCCGCAGCAAGCGATGGAAAAAGTGTGATCAGTGGGATTGATGTGAGGATCATGAGTACGTTAATCATGATGATTCTAATCACCCAGTCAGCAATCGTATTGATTTTTTGATAGAACGATTTTTCGTAGTTCATGAATACCTCACATCAGGTTAACCGACAATACCGGTTCTTTCAATCGATTCAACAAAGCCTTTTTGAACAAATAAATACATGAATAATAGGGGTAACATCATCAATAATGCTGAAACATTACTGATCAATGCTAAGAACAACGGATTTTCCCAAATATCTTGACCAACAAGATTGAGTGCTCCTGCATAGAAGAGTGCAGCATATACGTTTTCTGCAGCATTGATGAGCCGCATCGTAAGTAACGGGAAACTTGCTGTTGACACTTCAAAGATTTTGACAAAGTATGCATCATTCCATTGCCATACAAATGCGAATAATCCAACGGTGACCATTGCACCTCGTGCATTGGGTAACATCACATTCCAGAATGTACGGAATACGGATGCTCCATCAATCATGGCAGATTCTTCTAATTCTTTTGGCAATCCTCTAAAGAATTGACGGAAGATGTAGATAAAGATACCTGAACGGATGCCCATACCAAGTCCACTCATTAAGTAGATCGCGCCTTCTTTACCAATCAACTTCAAGTCTCTAAAGTAAAGGTATTGTGCAAGAGATAATGCTTGTGGTGGAATCACAATGGTCAAAATGACCAAGATGAAGAGAATGTTACTGCCTTTAAATCGTAAACGGCTAAACGCGTAACCCGCGAGTGCGGTTGAAGCTAGCTGTAAGATCATCGCGACAAACGATAACTTAAAGGTATTCAATAATGCATCCCAATAATCTAAAACCATCATCGATAATTCAATGTTTAAAATCGACCAGTTTTCAGGAATCCAAACAACAGCGGGGTTATTGACATCTTGAGGTGCGCGAAGCGCCATCAATATCTGTTGAATGGTGGGAAATAGAATCACAAAACATAAACCAATCAAGAAGACATAACGAAGAACAGCTCCTGAAATTTCTTTAATCTTTCGATTTCTTCGATGCATCACGCGTGGTTCAGTCACTTTTTCGATATAGCCTTGAACAGAAGCTCGCACACGATCATAAATGTTAATTTTCATAGTGTGAACCTCCAATCTTAAGACCTTTCGCTAAGACGGCAAGTGATCCAAGCATCACCAAGATCGTGCCCACATAAATCCACGCCATGGCAGAACTTAATCCCCATTGCTGACGATTGAGTTCATCTGAAATAATGCCTGATACCGGAGACGTTAAGAACGTATCCACCAGTGCATACACGGTCACTGTCACGATATGGGGTGAAACATTAGGAAGTGTAATCAACCAAAACATTTCATAACTGGTTGCTCCTTCAATCTTCGCTGCTTCATAAAGATGTTTAGGCACGGACTGAATACTTGCAAGGAATAACAGAATCGGAACACCAGCAAGTGCTAAAATATCATAAATACGGGTAATCAAACCAACGATAAACGTTACCAAGATGGGTGTCATACCGGTTTGCATCAAGTAAAATTCGAGATCAAAGATCTTATCAATACCTGATTGTTCCAAGATTGCAGCAATCGCTTCACCACCGCCCAGTGCAGTTGCAACCGCGGCTGAGTTTAAAATAACGGGGATGAAGAAAATCGCACGAATGGCAGCACGTCCTCTAAACTTCATGTTGAGTAAGACAGCGATAAACAAGCTGAAGATTAACAAAACAGGTAAGTTAATCAACGAGTCACCCGTTGTATTGAGCAGTTCAACCTTAAAAGATGATGTCTGCGTGACATGGGTGTTAAAGGCATAAACATAATTATCAAAACCAATGAATGTCTGTGTAATTTGTCCGACTTGAGGGGTGAGCTGATAAAAACTGTATAAGAATGATTGAATAAGTGGCACCAAGAATAATGTGACAAAACCAATCACCCATGGTGCGAGGAATATCGCTGCCCATACCCGCTTTTGATTCTTATAGGAGAGTTCAAGCCGACGTTTTTGATCAGGTTTTGAGTAAGCGCTATTGTCTTTTTTTCTGATTTTCATCATACGCTTAACCTCCGATGACCATATAGTCCATCGCAGGTACGGTTTCTCCGCCAATCCCTACAGGACTTAAATTATAATTGATGATCAGTTCAAGACCATGTGAATATGTCACACGATACACGTTATTCGAAACGCGTACATGGTTTAAAAGATATCCTTGATGAAGACCAAGTTCATCCATTTCTTGAATTTGTGCTTCAATCACATTGATCCAGTTTTCATAATGGGTTGACATGAAATAATTGTACTCTGTGGATAACAGTTCTCTTGAATCATCATAGGATAATGTATACTTGATGTTTGATCCCGTTTCGAGTGCTTTTAAGAAATTGTATTCCACACTTCGTGTGCTCACTGTATTCAAACTGGTCGACGCATAATCGATCAAACCTGATAAAACGAGTTGTAATAACGGAATTTGATCATCAATGATTGAATAAAGAGTGGCTTCAGTGGGTAGATCCACGATGACATCGGCATAGGGTAGTGCAAAACCAAGAGGATTTTCCATCATCAACGTTTCTGTCATCTGTGATAGTAAGTTATGCTGAACACGTAATGCATCTTGTTTATAAATCGATGATTTTTTCGTGTAGTGTCCTGCTAATGTCGAACCTAAATAACCCAATGATAAATGCTCACCATCATATCGCTTACTAAATTGTTGATAAATCGCATCATAATAAATCGGATTGATGACATAATCATCACCGGAGTGTGTATATTCGGTCTCTGAATAGGGTAGTCGAGATGGATAATGATAGGTGAATGCATAAGAGAGTGAACCATCAATACGACTTGCTGTATATCTAAAATCATCAAAGAGTTTGTGATAGTCAGATGCTGTGACAAAATCAACTTTTGCATAGAGTGGAATATTCCATTCACTTAGCTTATCAGCTAACCGATTGTAATCGCGTGAGCCACCTAAAACACGTTCAATCTTGGCACGATCTTGAATGCCTGAACTGAGTCCACCATTCATCATACCTAAATAGGAGACCGTCATGTGTGTCACATCACGTTCTCTTAATCGTTCAACGATGTCACCTGCCTGATCGAATGTTGTCATCGAGCGTGTCGTATAATATGGAATGCCTAGAATAAATTCTTTCTTATCATAGGCTCCAATAAATTCAACATTTAAAACAGTATCTGATGTGTTGTCACGATCGGTGACGCCTTCTGCCATGATATGTGCTCGGTAAGCATTGGCGATTCCTACGTAGGAATTACTTGCACCTGTCAAGAAGTGGTAGGTCACACTAAAATCAGTATTCACAATTTGTCTCGTCCAAAGATTAATGCCATACTGGTTAAAACCAGACCCCAGCGTCACACGTTCAGTTTCACGTAGATCAAACGATGCATAAATCTTGTTGTATGAATCAATACGCCCACTCACATCAGCGTGAATATTCGCCATGGCATCACCATCAGTGATGATCGCTGCATATCCACCTTGTTCTTTCACCATGCCATAGAGTGGAATACTAATCTTTTGTTGTTCTTCTTCCATCTTTTGAGATAACAAGGATAGATCTTGTCCATATAGACGTTTACGATATGGATTTTGATAGTATTTACCATTATTGAACTCAATTAACGCACCATTTCCATCCGGAACAACCATATAACCCTCTGTGGGAACACCGGCTACTTGATCGATTGCTGTTCCGAATAAGGGGTAGAGTATAATGTTTGCAATCTTAATATTTTCTGGTTCAACGATGGAATCACGAATGATGGTTGTCTTCACACCTTCTGGGTGGAGTGTCACTTGAAGGGCGAGTTCGAATTCAACTTTTTCAGTAAACTCAAAGTAACCATACATTGCATTTTCTTCAATGGCTTGTTCACGTGTGTAACCAAGTTTCTCATAGAAAACAGGATATAAACGATTTCTTACAGGTCGAGACATCCCTTCATAATCTGAGATTTCATAAAGCTCAGTGACGGGGTCAAAACGCTTATATGCAAAACGTTCTAGCGTATCACGATCTTCAACATCCAACGATTCCATGAATGCTTTGGTTAGATATTTAGGAAAGAAGAGATAATCGACTTCTAAATCTTGAATCAAATAGCGTACTTGGAAACCATAAGGAACATATTTGATTTCAAAGGTACGTTCACCTTCAGCATTCAGTAAGCTTGCAGGATGATAGATACTCATCTTGTAGTTATTGATCGTTGCAATCGCACCTGATGCATTAAAATACGTGATTTCTAACGTTGATTTTTGTTTTTCAATCGCGGTATTTGTAATAGGTTTTGCAGGGTCATCTTGCCATGGATCACGGATGGTTGGATTCGATTGCCATACTAATCCATTTCGCTTATCAACGACTTTGAAATACGATGTCGTTTCATCGATATAAAGATCAAAATTGGCATTGGATGTGACCAAGTTATTTGTATTTGATAATCCACTTGCATCAACAAAGCCTTCAGTCGAATATTCAATCTTTTCAACTTCAGGGATGGATTGTTTTTTCATGTTAAACAAGAATAAGTAACTTGCAACTGCACCAACAATCAGGGTTATGATCATGATTTTTTTCATATTTCCCCTCCTAATAGCGCAGATTCAGTTCTTCATAAATCGAGACGATAAATGAAATGAACTGTTGAATCAAATCAAAGAACAATAGACCTAAAAACATCATCACGCTCATGGCAATAATCGTCGCAATAAACGCAAGAATTGTTTTACCAAGACCATACTGATGAATATTTAAGATTCCCATAAATAACATCCACGCTGTGAGTGCATAGGCGATACCCATCAACAAGGTATAAAATGCCATCTCTTCAAGCGTTAAGAAATTGGATAGGATAATCGCTGGATAACCGAGGATAACAACAGGAAATAAAGCATATCCTGTCACCATGAGGATCTCTTTATATTTTCCTTTACCTTCCATGAGGGTTGTCACTGACCAGTTACCCACGGTAAATAAGAAGATGAGTAAGGCAACCGAAAAAATCTCTTGAAGAGAGTTCAATTCCATCGGATTATTCGGATTAATCAAAACGCCTTCATATTGAAATTGAAAAATGCGAAGGAATGCGAATAGTGCAATAAACACGATTGCAACCGACATTTTTCCCTTCTCATAGCGTTTGAACTCTTCAAAACCATCAAATGGGTGAAATAAGAGGGTCTTTGGGAAGAGAATAAAATCAAATAACCATTGTTTTAATTTAGTCTTCATAGAGGATCGATCCTCCTTTACGATAGGTCTTTCGAATCTTTAGGCCGATCGCACCACCCATGATGACGACCACAGTGAGGATAATGTAACCAAAATTCGCTTTAATAATCGCGTTACGATATTCTCTAAATGCTTTGGAGTAATAGTACTGATCATGACCAAGATCAAAATAGGTCATGGCTTCTTTGAATCGTCCTTCACGCAGTAAATACTTGCCGATACCGTTATAGGCGATTTCATAGTTTGTATTCAGTCTGATAACTTCTTCCCAAACAGCTGCTGCACGATTAAAATCACCTTGTGTATGATATGAGATGGCAAGATTCACTGCTCGTCCAAAATCAGTGAGACGATAGACGATCACGGTTCTAGCTTTTCGGTCTAGTACGAGTAAATCATCGCCTAAATAACCTAAAGCAACACCTTCTGAGAATTTATCGGATTGCATCCCTTCATCACCATTGATGTATAAGAGATTGCCTTCTGAATCATAGGTGAAGATGCGTGAACGCTTTTGATCTAGAACAGAATAAATACCATCTTTGGTTGATGCAATATCAACTAAAAGTGAAGGTCCTGTAATGACATAATTATTCATACCTTCAATATAATGCACATCGCCCATGGGTTTATGGTAACCACGACGCTTCAGTGTATCAATACCTTTGGGATTGATCAATTGAATCATGTTTTCAGCATTGGTTCCTGATGGTTTAGATGTTGCATAAATAAAGCTTCGGTCGTTGATTTCAACCGATGTGTATTCTGTTGGTAAATATAACTTCAACTGAGCCAGTTGTGCTTCCGTCATCAGTGAACGTCTAAAAATTTCAATGGGGGTTAACGATACTGGATTGACTCCAGTAAAACGGTTAAACGATCCATCGGTATTGATTTCCATGATGCCTTCATAGACGTTTTTAGCAACCACATACATACGTTCTGTGGTATCAACCGTGATATCTTGTGGTTCAAACGCAATCGATTCAAACGTTGGATCTTCCATCTGTGAAAATACATCAATGACTTCAAATTGATGATTGAGTTTGATAATCCGGTAATTACCTGTATCAGCGACATAAATACCTGAAGGTTTAACATCTAAACCAAAAGCAGCCTTAATCGTTAGAGGGGAAAAATCGACCTCACCTAACGCAGTAAGTTTATCTTGATATGCTTGTGTCAAAGGAAAACTACTGTATTCATCTTTCAACGTAAATGTATCATCAACAACAACGATTTTATTTTCAACGGAGTCTATCATGTAGATATCATCGTTATAGATGACAAAGTCTTCAGGGGATGTTAAGGTTGTCCCTAGTGTTTGCGCATTAAAATAAGCAGCAAACGTCATACCTGGAGCTGAGTGAACGACATCGCCATAATAGGAGTAATTATAGCGTATTGATGCAAATTGTATCGGTAAGGTAAACATGAATGACACAATGAAGAAGAGTTTAGTCATCGTTTCACACTCCTTACTTCATACCAGAATGGCTGAAGGTTTCCACAATGCGTGATTGTGAAATGATGAAGAATGTTACAGGAACAATCATCATGATGAAAGAGACGGCAGCAATCGTACCTGCGCGTTCAATCGAACCTTGAGCAATCTGTCTCAGTGCATAGGACACCGGTTTTAACTCTTCACTGAAAATGAAGGAACCACCATCGGTTGTCCACAAACGTTGGAACAATAGGATGACTAAGGTTAACCAAGCAGGTTTCACCAAAGGCATGACAATTTGGAAGAAAATACGATATTCACTTGCACCATCAATCTTCGCTGATTCAATGAGTTCATCAGGAATCTGTTGCATGAACTGCTTCATCAAATAAAGACCTAAGGATGATGCAATCGCAGGTAAAATGATGGCGAGTGGCGTATCGATTAAACCAATGCGAGAAATAATGATATAGTTTGGGGTTGCAGTGACTTGAGGAGCAAACATCAAGGAATAAACAACCATGGTAAAAATGATGTTACGTCCTGGGAACTTATATTTTGCAAGGGGGTACGCACACATCGATGCGATCAACACATGGCCTACTGTACCTGTCAACGTAATCAAAATCGTGTTAAAGAAATATCGTGAAAATGGAATCCACGAATTACCAATCAGTTCCGATAGATCTCTAAAGTTATCAAACGTAATATTTCGTGGGAATAGTCTTGGTGGGAATAAGAACAGCTCATCCAACGATTTAAATGCGTTTGAAACGGTCATAATGAGTGGATATGCTGAGAACACACCAAAGATTAACAAAAGTCCAAACAGTGCTGCATCTCCCCATTTAGAACGATTGAGCTTGCGTTTTTTCTTGAAGTTTAGCGCATTCTTCAAGGTGCGTTGTAAGGTGTTTGTCATCTTACTCACCCACCTTTCTTAAGATGTTACGAACGAGTAAGTTCGCACCCATCATAATCAAGAATAAGAGCGTTGCAATCGCGGATGCATACCCCAGTTCGAAACGTGTTGAACCGTAGTCAATCAAGTGGGTGACAATGGTATGTCCCGCATATTGAACCGATGGGAAACCCACAAGTTGCATCGAGACTTCTGCAATCGCCAGTGAGGTCGTAATCTGCATGACTGCACCAAAGAGGAGTTGTGGTTTCATCGAAGGAAGCGTGATGTACCATAATTCTTGCCAACGATTTTTAACACCATCAATCGCGCCAGCTTCAAAGAGTGTCTTGTCGACACTTTGAAGACCTGCAATAAATGCTAAGAATGAGACACCAAGTGATAACCATAGCTGGACGATAATGATCACCCATATGATATAATTGGTATCTTTTAACCATAGAATTGGATTATCAATAATCCCCATGTTAAGTAAAAAGGCATTTAAATAACCGTGAATATCACCAGAAAAGATGATTAACCACATCAAGAATGCGTTCCCTGAAATCGAAGGAGCATAGAAAATAAGGGTCATGAATGCTCTTAATTTCGGAGGTAGTTCATTGATCAACCATGCGAAAACAAAGGCTAATAAATAGGACACAGGTCCCGTAACAACCGCTAATATCAATGTATTCTTGAGGGCAATAATAAAGACATCATCATCGAGTAATAGCTTCGTATAGTTATCTAAACCAATATAACGTGGGGGTTGTAAGAGGTCATACGATGTAAAGCTAATCCCTAAAGACATGAAGACAGGAATGACTGTAAACGTCATGAAAAGAATGACATAAGGTGCCATTAAGATATAACTGTGTTTATGTTTTTTTACCTCTCTCCAGAAGAGATCACGACGTGTCTTTTTGGAGATGGTCGGTTGTATAAGTTGTGCTTGCATGTGACCCTCCTAATCGAGACCGAACTCGCGACGCTTCTTCTCTATTTCAGCGTTGATGGTTTGAACATAATCATAAATGGTTTCTCTTGGATTGGATGAATCTTCATAAACCAAACGGAACGCATTATCCAAGTGACGTCCAGTCATGTATCCACCTGGTACTTCTGGAATACCCTTAACCCATTGCCACTGTTCATAGAGCTTTTGGTATTCTGAAACTTTCCATGGCAATTGACTCATCGCTTCAATATTGGCAGAAGGATAACGTGCTGCTGCACCTAAGATTCCTTCCATTTCACGACCATATTGGACTTGAATTTCAGTACTTGTCCACCACTTTAAGTATTCCCATGCATCATCTTTTTTATCAGATTGATTGAGAATCATGATGCCTGTTCCTGAAGAAACAGTTTCTCTTCTGATTTGAGTGTCACCAAGTTCATCTTCATACTCAGTCCCGGGGACTGGGATGAAATCCCATTTACCACGAATTTCAGGTGCGAAGACTGCAAGTGTGTTATACGTGTTATAGTATGTAATACCAACTGGCATTTGACCTGAACGGAAACGGTTCACAAAATTTGCTTCAACCGGGAACGAATAATCGGTATAAAACTGAGTCCACATTTCAAAAACCATGGGTCCAAGACCTTCATTAAATCCACTTTCTCGGTTATTGTTGATATAAAACTGTCCATCATGTTGATAAAAGAGGGTTGAGAAAATCGGGTTGGGTGGAAGTTCAGTGACACTTCCTTGTGTCTGTGGAACAGGTAGGTAGAATTCTAGGTTATGCTTTTGAAGATTAGGAATCATTTGAATCACATCGTCCCATGTATCTGGAGCGGTGAGTCCTAAATCTTGGAAAATATCAGTCCGGTAGAATAACATCAAGAAGATTTGTTGTTCTGGAAGTGCATATACACCACCTTCATAGGAATATGGTGTGAGTCCACTTGACATAAACCGTGTACTGATATCATCAAAATCATCAAAGTTTGTTAAATCATACGATGCATTTCTCATCGCGTAGTTTACAGGAACGCTGTTACCAAGACCCATGGCCACATCAGGACCAACGCCTGATAATGTCGCTGGAAGTAGCACAGCACCATTGACGAGTTTTAAGTCAACACGAATACCTGTGTTGGGTGTAAATGATTCGTCGATTAACTTACGAAGTACATTGGCTTGATCTTTACCGATCGATAGCCATACCTCAACGGCATCTCCGGTTACTTGTTGGGTTGTCCCAATCGATGAATAATCGGTGACAAACGTTGAAAAGAATGCACGCATGTTAAACCATGACTTTTCAAAGACATTGGCACGTGAACGTGGCAAATCTGCTTCTGAATCATGGACCAGCATATAATCGATTTCAAGAGGATGTGCATTGAGTAAGATCACTAATGTTCCCAGTGAGGAGACATTCGCGTTATAATTAGAAAGATTTTTATGAATCTCTCTTGGTTTCTCAATAAAGTCTTCAAGCTGAATCAAAATGGTATCAAGAATACCTGTTTTTTCACTCTTTGAGCCCGAGAGTTTGATGATCGCTTGACGAACTTCGGTCAAGTTATCCTTTTCTGTTTGAAGACGTTCAACCAAATGAGGAATACGTTCGGTGAGTTGGTAGTCGCGGTATTGGTCAGGTTCTGGACCGGTGTAGACCAAGATTTCACGATAAAGACGATTGAGTTGATCAATCGAGCTTTGAATTTGGGCAATGAGAGGACCATATTGACCAAGGGAGACTTCCATCTCTAAGGTATGAATATGACCTGCTTCAAGATAAAACAAGAATGGTTCATCTTGTGTTCCTAAGGTTTGTAAACGCCAATTGTTATCATGCTTAAACGCATAACTTTCAAGTTCTTTAAATGGGATTTCCCCATCGATATAGATGTTACGACCCACATTCATTCCTGATGCGAGTTTTTGTTTCACGCGCATGCTGATTTCATATAAACCATCTTCAGCAACCGTAAACTGCCATGCGATCTTATCACCAGCAACACCCCAGTTGTTACCACCGATCGTGTTTAATTTGATTTTGGTGGGTGATGTTGGGCTTGAGAGTGGGCTTGTACGATCGTTTAATGGATAGAGCGTAGGTGAGGTTGTAAAATATGGATCTTCTGTTTCAACAAGGGTTAAACTTGATGTCGCTTTTTCATAATTGTTTGTTTCATAAATCGCTTTGATTTCATCGTATGTTTTTCTTTCTTTCACAGATGAAATTTCAATCGCTTCAATCATTAAAGGTTCACGAATAGCTTCAAGACCAATCGTGTTTAATCCCTCTTCAAGGAAGAATGCATAAGGTTCTTGAATGTATCCTACAGCATCTTTAAAATAACTTTCTGTCCACATGGGTTTTTCAACTTGACTGGGACGAATGTCGTTTTGGTATATATCTTGAATCACATCGTTCTTATTGCCCCAAATCCGAGGGAAAATGAGTGACCGTGCATCTTCAAATGGAATTTCGCCATTGATATAAAGTGCACGTTCAATCGCTGAACTCTTCCCCGGATAGGGATAATAAAAGAGCTTTAAATTATAGAATCCTGCTTCATCGATGTTCACGTTCCACGTCGTCAAACCTTCATCTGAGGTCAATAAGACACTGGTTTTACCCTCATACGTATTGATGACATCCACGGGTTCAGTCGCATCGCTATATGCATGACCCATCAAAAGGATATGTTCGATCTCAGGAAAAAGCTGTTCATGTGAAGCGGTATATTGATAATAAGCCGACTGATCATAGTAGGCTAAATCAGATATATCGATGGTTTCAGCATTGTTTTTATTGAAACTCAAACGATCTTGATTGACCGATGAAACGATCACATCGACCACGAGATAAGTGATCAATAAAAGACCGAGTGACAGTAAAATAATGACCAGTTTTTTCACGAAAACACTCCCTTTTTTAAAGGATTCCCCCCTTGCAATTTATCTTGAAGGGGGGAATCTTTCACTGTTAATTTCCTAAATAATCTTCAAGCGCAGCTTCGTAGATCGGTTTGATTTGATCCATAACCGTACGCGCTGTTCCTTCACGTATCGCAATATTAATGTTACGACGCCATCCGTTTTCGCTATACGCACTAATGCCTAACGCGTTAATCAGATCGAGATAAATCTTGTCGTAAATCGCTAAATAAGCTTCAACATAAGCTTCATCATCAAACTTGGTAATGAGGGTATCTTCAAATTCAAGTTCATAACCAGCATCTGTCTTCCACATTTGAAGTTCATTCCATACGCGGAACACGAGTTCTTCTTTTTCAGGTGTCATACCACTTGCGATATGATAAACTGCAACACCTGATACAGGAGACGCATAATCACCGGTATAGGTTGGAGATACTGGATAAGGAACAAATCCTAATTCAAAGGGTAATTGACCCCATCGGTTATCAGCTGTGACGAACCAGAGTTGACCTGGATACATCGCAACATTACCACTCATCCAGTCAGGAGAACCTGCGTCATATTGTGGGGTTGGTTCAAATAAACCTTTAGTATAGAGCGAATTTAAGTATGTGTATGTTTCAAGTGCTGGGTTTTGCGCAAATGCAACACGACCAGAATCCTTATTGATGAGTGAACCACCATTAAGCGGAACCATGTGTTCTGCATATTCGGATAACATACCACCAAGTGCATACTTGTTTCCACCGAGTGCAGTCAGTGCCGTCTTCACGGATTGTGCCCACGCTTCAAAGGTTGTCCAGTTCCAGTTATCTGCCATAAACATTTCTGTTGGATTTTGAACACCAAGGCTTGCGACTAAATCAGCATTATAATAGAGCCCTGATGATACCGTTAAGATACCTGATTCAAATCCGTAGATATGATCACGATAAGAACCCACTTCACGATAACTGTCGCGGATATTCGTACCAATCGTAGTCATGTATTGATCAACTGGGACAATCGCTTCTGCCAAAGCAAGTTGTTGAATCCAGTCAGAGACTGACCAATAGATTTCTGCTAAATGTTCTCCAGAAATCGATGATTGGATAATTGCTGTCACGCGGTCTGGTCCCCATGGAGCATTGGAGGGATAAGGTACATACTGAACATCAACGTTAAATTGTTCTTCAACTTGTGTTTGACGTTCTTGTTTTTGTTGCTGTTGTGTACCAGTGTAACTTGCATGGAATGGATCCACTTCATATGGTGCACCGTGCATAATACGAATCACAGTAGGATCGCGCTTCACACATTGTCCATTGATTAAATCTTCATGAACACCACATCCTTGTGCAGTGAGTACGGTGATGAGACGTGTGACTGTCACCAAAATACCATCACTACCTGTAACTCGATAGGTCAACGTATAATTACCAGCTTGGTTTAAATTCAAAGCGGATAATCCTTCGACAACTATCGAAGATGAAATATCACCTGATACAGAATCTGTTGCAGTTACGCCTTCCAAATGGTTAAATGGATCACCAACCGTAATGGTCGCTGCTGTTGCACCATTGATCGTTGCTGTTGCAGTTGTTGTTGGGGTTGGTTCTGGTGTCGGTTCCCCTTCATCTCCACCACAGGCAACAAGCGTGAGAGCAAAAATCATGATCAGGAATAATCCTAAGATTTTCTTCACGTATGAAACCTCTTTTCTTTCAATTTTTGAAGTTGTAGTGAATACACTACATCGTCTATTCTTAGTTCAATTATAACGAATAATCACGCATTCAGCACACGCAGCCTGTTCTTTTTCGAATTTGAAAAATTATTTTCAAGGCGCGTTGATAGCCTCGCACGTACGCGCGCGTTGCTAACACAAAGTACCCGATGGTGTCGGGTACTTCGGAAGCTTCAATTAGAGTTTAAAAATTAACTTCTTTTCTTAAGAAAGACAATGAGTGCTGCACCCATTAAGATGCTTAAGGTAATGAATAATGCGCTAGAACCATTGATTGCAGATCCACAACCTGTTTCTGGAACAACTTGGAGAGCTTCAATTGCTTCTTCAGCTGCTTCAAGAGCTGCTTCAAGAGCTGCAATTCTTGCGATTGCTGCTGCTAATGCTGCTTCATCATCACCAAATTGGTCTTCAAGATCAGCTAATGCTTGTTCTGCATCTTCGAGTTGTGCAAGTAGATCAGCAATATCATCAGCCTTATCATCATTGAGAACCGTGACTTCAAAGGTCACAACAGTTGCATTACCTGCTGCGTCTTCAACGGTGACTTCAACATCATAAGAACCTGGAGTGTTAACATTTAATCCACCATTGTTCGATACATAAATGGCGAGATCATCAATCGCATCAAAATTATCAAATGCAACGATGTTAGCAAGAATTGCTTGGTTAACGTTTGCATATTGACCTTCAACGATTTGATAATTGTCATTGACGATGAGTGCCATGGGGGCAGTGATGTCATCAACAGTTAATGTATAAGTGCTTGTCTTGATGAAGTCCTCGTCAACATCAGGAATACCAACTGCGTCGTAAGATACAACTTGATCATAGAGGAGTGCTTGTGCTGCTGTATAAGCAGTTCCCATGTTAACACCAACAACTATGATAAAACCATTTTCTTCAAGTGTCAAATTTGTTTTCCATGCATCAAACATACCTGAAGCGTTGGCTGGTGTATTAAGACCATTTTCGTCAACTAAATCCCATGTACGTCTATTGATTGTTCGTATAATTTTTCCATCTCCACCAACTTCAATAATTACACCGGCGCTACTCCAGCTGAAAGTTGATAATTTGAAGTTAGTAACATCAGTATAAACAACGGTTTTGGATGCAAAATTGGTTTCTAGCGTATTCATGGTTCCTGTAAACGGATAAGAGGTACCATTTAACACGATATTAGGATCAACGCCTTCAATAAAAACATTAAACACAAATCTTAGATCAATTTCATATACTCCTGGTTCAGGGCTGTAGACGTTTAGATTTTCCGGTACTGTAAGTTCAATCAAATCGGTAATATCATTACCGTAACCATCATCTGCTGAAATACCTTCCATCAGATTTACAAATGTTTTTTCATCAATATATCTATTGGCTACACCTACATATTTTGGAGGTAATACACCAATGATAATATCAACATGAATATCTTTGATTAGTGTAGAATCTTCAGGATTAATCGCCCGATATGTTGCAGAATATACTGCACCAAACACTGATGTGTCAACTTGAGTGACTTCACCTGATGCACTATATGTATCCGTGGATGAATTATAAGTAAAGGTAATAGTTTCTAGTACAACTCCATCTAGATCAAAAATCACTTGATAATCCACTTTGCGTACAGTATTGATAATATTTCCATCAACATCGTACATATCTAAATATGTCGCTACCACTGTATTGGGGAGTTCAACTTCACCATTAAAATCAATGACAAAATTTATTCCTGGAGTTGCAGCATCATCATCATTTGCACCTAATTGGTCTCCAAATGTTGGTGCTTGGTTTATATAAAACGCTTCCATAGGTTCCACTGTGCTATCAATCATTAATGTGGGGAAAGTTTTGATAAATGATGTGGTTTTTGCGTTCAATGTACCTCTATCATTCGTACCAAATGATACAACTGACCATCCTGCAGGAATCGTCACTAGGTCTGGATTACCTGTTATAATCAATGAACGATCTTCGATTGGTGCGGTATCTTCTACATCAGCATATATCCACTTTGTATACTTGATTGGTTCTAGTTTATATCCATCACTATCTGAAGAATCGAGTTTCATTCTGATATGTGTATTTCTGGTTGTAACAGGTTTTGATTCTGCAGGCGCGGCATCATAAGCTGCTTTTTCTTCAGGAGTTGCTAAACGCCAATCTGGAGCTGCAACAGTACCTTCATTGAAAATGTAATAAGTTAAAATTTGGTCTTCAAACATTTGGAGTTGCCCTTCAGCATCAAAATATGAGTATATTCTGTGAACTACTGAGGTTAAATCGGCACGTCCATTAATTGTTGTCAATACGACCTCTTCATCGGTGTTATTAATAGTCAATGCAGCAAAAGCGTTCCAGGATAATAGTCCACCCATTTCACCTGCTCCGTATAAACCGTCTGCATTTCCATCAATAAACTTGCTCGCAAAACGAACAGCTCCTCTAACAAAATGATAGCGGTGTCCAGCATACTCCATATCCCAAAAGGAATCTCCTAATTTGGTTTGAGTACATGCATTTGTTGCCTCTAAACAAGCGACTTGATCATAAGGGTATAAATCAATCAAATCGCCTTCTGCTGCTTGAGTTGTGAACGATGTCGCAAATGCAACAAACAAACCAAGCAAAAACAAAGCCAATACTTTTTTCATTTTTATCCTCCTAATTTTCGTTCTATTTTAAGTGTATTTTACACTTTAAATGAAAGCGCTGTCAATTTTATGAGGGAATGTTTCATGTTTTCGGGAGCGAATTTTACATTTTGATAATTTTTTTCACTCACATGAAATTAGAAAACGGTCCCTGGTAAATAGCTGTAGAACGTTCTTGATGTTGTCACGTTGTCGATTGTGACTGATACGGTGTAACTGATCGTAAGCGCGCGATCTGGCATCTTAATCACACGACCCGTGTGATCAACATACTCTGGATTGTCAGACACAAAGGTTATTTCAGCATCTGGGAAGTTCTGTGAAACTTTGTACTCAATAGCCTTCATTTCTTCAAAGAGAGGAACAAGACCAGCATTACGCATGGTTTGTGGACAGTTTTTACCTGAGAAGTCAACATGGTAACGCATGTGCGTTAAAGGCAAGTTGTACTTGATCAGAAGGTCAGTTCCAAACTTCGCTGTTCGTTGCCATGTTCGATAAACATCAGCATCTTGGTTAACTCCGGTTTCAATACCGATACCATTACGATTACCACCACCAAGATAGGTTGTGCTTTGTCCTGGGAGAACTGAACCATCACCTGCGTGATATCCTCTTTCAGTTTCTGGTAAATGTTGATAGAGTTCTTTATCATCAATGGTGAAATGCCATGATACAAAGAGTTGATTGCCTGCCATTGCATTACTGTATAAATAGTTTGCATGAGCGAGAGCTCCCGATCCAGGATTCGTGTTTGCAGTATCATGAACGACGACCCAGTAAACATTGTATGGATTATATTGTGTGATACCTTCAGGATGATCGGTCATTCCAATACCTGGACGAATACCTTCACTGATGGGTACAATCTTTGATTGGTTGATGCTATAATCTCCAAAATAAAACCGTGAGACGCTTTCATACTTGAAATCATTATAGTTAAATCCAACACCGACTGCTGTCCAGCGATGAGGTGTGGTGTAGGTGACCATGCTTGACGTCAATAAATCGAGAAGATTGTTTTCATCAAGAGATGCATATACTTCAAATGTGTACGTGTTTTGAACGCCTGGATCATCAATAAGAGTTGCTGTGATGGTGACGATACCTGGTGTATGAAGTGAAACAATACCATAGGGATCAACAGAAGCAATCTCAGGATGATTTGATGTATAAGCTACTTCTGCATCCTTGATTGAAACGGGGAATGGTGTTGCTTCAAGGGTGAGCGTTGTACCAACAAGATTATTGTTGAGGACATTGACGGGGGTAATTTCAATTCCGGGGAATGTTGTTACGGTCAGCGTCACTGTGGCATTGATTGCCGTATTTTGTGTAGAACGCACAGTTAAGGTAACTTCACCACTGCGAAGGGGTGTTGCCAAACCCTCACGAGTAATGGTCATCACTTCGGGGGCTGACGTAATCCAGCGAATATAGTCAGTGGTTAAATCATAAGGTAGAATTTGATACGTGAACGTATGTGTTTCGCCGATCATGATTTCAGTAATCGGATTATTCACAATAAGTTTGACTGGAATCAAAGGATTATACGTTGATTCACTGATGATTTGAGATTTGAGTGCATAATGACCCAGTAACATCGATGATGGAACATTTTCAAACTTATTCATATCTAAGGTTTCCATGCCCCAGTAGTTAAGCGTCATTTCAACACTATTATTGGCATTAGAACGCGCTAAGAATCCCGAAGCATTAACAATGGAGTTAAAACGTACGTACGCGTGAATGGTTGCTGTGTTTTCAATGATGATGCCATCGGTCACGTTTAAGATATCGTTACGTTCAACTTTGATTTCGAGTGTTTCTAAGTGTGTTGCACTCGGTTTAACCGATATTGCTGTCATAACATCGGTCAAGATGTTCTTTCTAATTATGATTTCTCCATCATGAGAACCCGTTAGGCTAATAGCTGTGCCTGTTGTTCCATCAATTGTATTATTTTCAATATAAACAAGACCAGACATGTTTGATAATGTGATGAATGAACCTGTAATATCGGTTGCTTGGATGTTCGTAATCACGAGATCTTCATGTGTTGATGTTGATGTAATGGATGAATTTCCTGTCATGATGAGTTTGTCGATATAGACACCATCAGCATCAACCGTGATGTGACCTTGAACGTTTGTATGATCTCTACCTAATAAGAACATATCATCTTGGGTGATGGTGAAATCACCTGTATAGTTACCTTCTAAGACAAAGATATAGACACCATCAACACCGACTTCAAGTGCGTCCTGAATGGTTCTAAACGCATCATAACCATAAGTAAACTCCATAGTTAAGAAAGGGATTGAACCTGAGGTTAATGTACTATCCACAACAATCTGATTTCGAATATCAAGAGAGTGAGTTGCTACAACTTGATCATTCATTGTGGATGTCGCGATTAAATCAACTTCTCCTGCTTGGAGAACGACAATTTTTCCTGTTTCATCTATGGTTGCAATCTCTTCATTTGAACTGCTCCATGTGACATAGGGATACGCTTGGTTTGGGAAAACTTCAACCGATAATATTTCTTCTTTTCCATAAAGAGTCACATCAGTTGGTCCATTAATGGTGAGGCTTTCGATTGGGTTATACACCTTAATCACGATTTCTTCTTTGACATCTTCATCATAAGCTGATGTGATGACAACCGTTGTTTCACCAGCAAGTAGAGGTGTCACAATACCGGTATCACTTACGGTTAAAATGGTTTCATCAAGCGATTCATACGTAACATCTTCTTCGCTTAATACAGTGATTTGACCTGTTTCGCCAACAATCATGTCGTGTTCGTAATCTGTCACACTAAGTGTAACTACCTTACGAACTGTAATCGTGATATCGACTTTAACAGCGGGATCGGCTACTGAAGTGATCGTGAGTGTTGCACTACCTTCAGATACGCCTGTGATGATCCCTTCATCATCCACAGTAAATACTGTTGAAGATGATGTTGAAAAGGTCACTTCATCATTTGATGTATATCCTACTTCTTGTGTGTCACCTGCAGTGATCACAATCGTTGAAGTCGTCGCTTCAAGTGTGATGCGTTTTAGAACCGTCACCGTAATCTCAAAGGTCACTTCATCGTTAGAGATTGATCCAACCGTGATGGTTGCTACACCCTCTGTGATTGCAGTGATCTTGCCGTCTTCATCAACGGTGACAATATCATTGTTTGACGAAATAAATGTCAATCCCTTCTTATCCGTCGATTCTACAGGAAGTGTCAGTGTGTCACCTTCTTTAAGGCTCACTTCACTTAGACCATCAATGGTGATATTTCCTGTGCAACTTGCTAGAAATAAAGCAAGCACGAGGAAGAATAAACTGGTCGTGATTTTCTTCATACCTCATTTCCTTTCTGTGCAAGCATCACAAGATTACTAATCTCATGACGCAATTTAAGTATACCTTTGGTATCTCTTGTTGGATGAACATCGTTACTTAACATGACAAAACCTATACGATGCATACGATCAATAAACATGTTGCATCCTGTAAATCCTGTATGAATGATTGTTTGATCAAATTCAACATGAGCTCCAGCTGAGGACCTACCGGTCGGTTTATCCCACCCTAAAGCTCGTGCAAGTTTGGATCCATCATCCAGTGTTCGAATTTCGCGAACCTTAAATAATTCATCCAGTGTTTCTTTTTTCAACACAAATGTATTGTTTAAAATAGCTTTCATAAAAAGTCCCACATCATGTGTCGTTGTGAATAATCCTGCATGACCTGCTTCTCCACCCATCGCAAACGATTTTTCATCATGGACAAGCCCTTGTAAGTAGCCTTGATAGACAAGGTCGTTTCTCAGTTCGGTAGGTGCACATCTGTTTGGATCGGGGTGATAGGATGTATCTATCATGCTCAAAGGTTTAAAGATGACCTCATGTGCATAATCCGAGAGTCTTTTCCGAGTAATTTTTTCAATCATCTGACCTAAGAGGATAAATCCAATGTCCGAATAGACGATTGATGAACCTACAGCATTGATCAGCTGTGCTTCATAGGCTTTATCTAAAACTTCATCGCGGGATTTTAATGTATGAGCACGTCTGATATCTGCAGGTAATCCTGATGTATGTGTCAGTAGGTGGTAGACTGTAATCTCTTCATGTTTGAATCGCTCGAGAACATCCATCACTTTCGTTTGCAGGCTCAACTTGTTTTCTTCAATCAGTTTCATGATCATCGTGGTTGTTGAGATCACTTTGGTAAGGGATGCGACATCATAAATGACATCTTTTCGATTTTTCTCTTTTTCGGGATATAATCTAAAAAATCCCAAGGTATTGCTATCAATAAAACCGCTTTCATTCACGATGGCGTAGGAGGCCCCTGGTAGGGAGCCCTCTTCAATCGCCTTTAATAAAATGTCATCAATTGCTTTCATATCTTTAGTATAAACTTTCGAACCAAGAAAATCACTACGGCTAGTCCAGAAATTGATCCACCGACAATGACAACCGTCATGACGGTTTGATTCACGGGTTGTTCAGGTTCAACAGGTTCATCGATGGGCTCACATGAATCGCCATCCCATTCTTCTCCTGTAGGACACTCGACTTGGTTATCCACACATTCACCATCGATCAAAGTCTGATCAGGTTCACAAATGGGTGGGTTATCCACACACTGTCCATCAATCAAGGTTTGATCGGGCTCACATACAATAGGTTCTTCTGGTTCAACATCGCTTGGCCACGGGAATGAAACATAGGTTGTCCAATAGGTTGTTTCAAGTCTCGTTAATGCTCCGGTAACAAGCACATTGGTACTGTTTAATGTCTTATAACTGAACAGTGAACTGCCTTTAATGATGTCATATTTTTGGTTATAACGTAGTTGTTCTAATAATTCACTTTCGTTCGTCCACGCATTGGTTTCTGCATATCGATAAAATCCATGTCCTATAATCAAATCGACATCGCTTGCTGCACAGAGTTCTGCCCACCAATCCACAAGATCAGCGTAAGGGGCTAAACTGTGGTCAAACTGCCAGTATAACTGGGGCATGATGTAATGCAGCCATCCTTCTTCGACCCATTTTTTGGTATCTGCATATTGTGCAGAATAGCTTTGCATGGTCGAAGTTGAGGTATTTGAGCCATCAATGCCTTGAGATTTCCATATCCCAAAGGGAGAAATACCAAATTTAACAAAAGCTTGTTGTGCTGTATTATAGTTTTCAACGATTTCAAAGATATCACGCACTAAGATGTTGACATTTTCTCTACGCCAATCAGCTAATGTTTGTCCTTCTTCTTTGGTTGCTTCATAGGTATCTTCATCTTGCATGTTATCCATACCATTATAGGAATAGAAATAATCATCAAAATGAATACCATCGACATCGTAATTCGCCATTAATTCTTGAATAATATTTTTGATGTATGCACGAACTTGATTTTCACCTGGATTTAAGATGAGTCGTCCTTGTAAATCCTGAAGGACTAAATCAGGATGTTGACGTGCAAAATTATCGGGATGAAGTGCTGCGAGCTGAACTTCTTTACTTCCTGATGCATTTGATACCCGATAAGGGTTAAGCCATGCATGAATTTCGATACCGCGCTTATGGGCTTCTTGGATGAGATATGCGAAGATATCCCAACCTGGATCTTGTCCTTCAATACCTGTTAAATAGCGTGAAAATGGTGCATAATCAGAAGGATAGAACGCGTCATTCATCGGTCTAACTTGGAAGAAGATCGTGTTAAAATGAAGTTCTTCGACGCGATTAAGAATCTTATCAATTTCGTTTTTGTATTGAGCTTCTGATGTATGCTGAGGAATATCGATATTGCCGACGGTTGCTACCCAAACAGCACGAACTTCCGCATCTTTTTCAACATAAGGTCTTGGAAGTTCAATGGGAATGGATGTGTTGTAGTAAGTGACATATTCACCATTTCGTTCCACATATTGATTGTCTTCATTGGGAGGTAAGTTCAATCTAATACGCGCTTCAAAGGTATCTGATGTATTACCCGCTAAATCTTCTGCATAGTATTCTAAGGTGTATGTTGCATTGATGGTTAATTCTAAGGGTGTTGTATAAACTGCCCATGCAGTCCATGCTTTCCCATTATGAAGACGATACCATGTTTGATCGTCTTCATCCGTATTCGTTAATGAAATCGTGACTGGATCGACATAATATCTACCATCATAGGTACCATCGATGATGATACCTGGTTCATCAGGTGCTGTTAGATCCACATGAATCGTCTCTGTGGTGACGACCAAACATCCATCATTATTTCTGTAATCAATCACATAAGTGCCTTCAGTTGTAAAATTGAGGGTATCTGTATAATTTGTCCAGGTTCCGCCATTGATGCGATAAGATACATCTGTTTGTCCGTTGATAGAAACACTGACTTCACGGTAATACGGATAGTTTCCTGTTCCTAGAATGTCAATTTCAGGAACGGGATAACATGGTAAAACGACATGAATGAGTTGATTGACTTCAACCGATTCAACACCCTCACTATTCACTGTCTTGGTACGAACGTAATAATTACCTGTTCCATCCAGTGTAATAGGACCGGTATATAGATTCCACTCTCCGACATTTCCATGGTTAATCGCAACCCAAATATCTGATCCACCAGATGTAATAGAGATGGTTGCTCCTGAAAGATAACTTGTTCCACTCATTGTTCCATTCACGTAAATGACGGGAACATCATTATTCGCTTTATCAATTTCAATGGTATAACCGCTAATCAAAGATTCATCTAACGTTGTAGTGACTGCTTTAACATGAAGATTGTGAACACCTTCGGTATTGAAGATGATCGGTGCACTATAGAGTAACCATTCACCACCGTTGATGCGATAATAGATCGTATGATCGGATGTGATGGTTGCTGTGACATTGCTCGTATACACTGATCCATCTTGAGTTCCTGTTAAGACAACAACAGGTGAGATCACATCACTTTCTGGCCATGTATTTAAGGGAACTGATGTCCAATGGGTTGTTGTTAAGGTATTTAACTGCGAATAGGTTAAATAGTTTGCACTATAAAATGCTGATCCTTTAATCTCTGGATGTTTTTGATTGTAGCGTAGTTGTGTTTGGATTTCATCAGATAACCAGTTATTCATGTTATGAATACCGTGACCGATGACAAGATCAACATCTGTTCCTCTCACGACACTTGCCCACCAATCAACAACATCTGCATAAGGTGCAGTCGCATGTTGGAAACTCCAGTAGACTTGAGGACAGATATAATGAACCCATCCTTCATCAACCCATCGTTTGCTATCTGCAAATTGATCGTGATAACTTTCAGATGTTCCTGTTGAAGTGTTGGACCCTTCACCTTGCGATTGCCAAATACCAAAGGGGGATACACCAAAGCGAACATCCTTATTGTTCAACTCATTATGTGCAACCACATCTTCCATCACACCACGAATGACATCATTGACGTTTTCTCGACGCCAATCTGCGAGTGTTTGGTCTGGAAGTTTGTATGTGTTATAGGTTGCTGTATCGGATGTTAAACCTGAATATGGATAAAAATAATCATCAAAGTGAACACCATCCACATCATAAAGATCTAATATCTCTTTGACAACGTTACGAATGTAGGTTTTGACCGCTGGTTCACCTGGATTTAAAATATACGGATAGACATTATTGGAATAGTTACCTGCAATCACGAGATCAGGATTTTGTTTCGCAAAATTATCGTTATGCAGGGTTTCTAACATATCTGCTTTGTTAAGAGCTGTATTTTGAACACGATAAGGATTCATCCACGCATGAAATTCTAATCCTTGAGCGTGTGCGTAATCCACCATGTATTGCATGAGATCCCAACCTGGAGATACCCCTTCAACACCGGTGACATACTTACTCCATGGTGCATAATCTGAATCATAGAATGCATCATTCGTTGGTCTGACTTGGAAAAGAATGGCATTCATATTTTTGGCTTTAATTTTTGCAACTAAGCTTTCAAAATCAGCTTTAAATTGTGCTTCACTGGTGTGTTTGGGTAAGTTTAAATTGAATACAGTGGCTACCCAGACAGCACGAAACTCTGTATCCGATTCTTCATAACTTTGAGGAATCGTTACAGGTGTTGTTGTGTTGTAGTGAAAAATGGTTGATCCACCACGAACAAGATTAATCAGTGGTGAACTTGCTTCTGTCTTAGGTATAGAAAAACTAACGAACAGAGCCAAAACCATCATGATAAAAATCAGTAATTTATACCTCTTCATGAATAACCTCCCCCTTGAAAAGCTTTTTAAGATAGTTCATACCTTGATTTGCTTTCTCGGTGTCGATAAATGTTTTATACGTGAAAAAGACATGGCCTTTCACGATATCATGCTGATTGGCATAGTTAACTTGATGCACAATCTCCATAGGATCTAAGTAACGACCATCCGTACCCAGCCTGTAAGCTCCGTGGCCAATATAGAGTTTAACATGGCTCTTTTTAGCAACATCAACCCACCAATCTAAAAGATCTGCAAACGGAGCGAGTGCATGACCAAAATCCCAATAGATTTGAGGAACAATATAATCCATGATGCCTTCTTTCATCCAGGATAAGCTGTCCGCATATTGCCCGTAATACGATGAACTGCACCGTGGATCAACGTTGGCACCTTGTGGATCTTGATCTTTTGTTTTCCAAATACCAAAAGGTGAAATACCAAATTGAAGGGTGGGTCTAATCTTTTTAATCGCTTCGTTCACACGCTTCATTGCGTCTGTGACGTGATGTCTTCTAAAATCACCTAAAGACCACGCTTCATGTTCTCTAAATTCATAGTCTTTCAAATCATTGTAAACATCATCAAGTCCCGCATAGGGATAGAAATAATCATCAAAATGGATGCCATCAACATCATAATGACTGACGATCTCAACCATTGAATCAGCAATAAACTGTTTGACAACCTCATGAGAAGGATTTAAGATGATGCCACCCTTCTTATCAATTAAGATATGTTCAGGATGACATTTAGCAAAATTAAGGTCATCACACGTCTTCAAATATTCATCTTTTGGCATCGCTCCACTCATGGAAACACGGTATGGGTTACACCATGCATGAAAAGATAGTTGACGCTTTTTCGCTTCTTTAATGATCCAAGCTAAGACATCAAACGGAGGTTTCTTTCCTTCTTGACCTGTGAAATAACGGGAATATGGATTGAGTTTCGATTCATAAAAAGCATCGTTTGTTGTTCTCACTTGGAAGAAAATCGTGTTGATGTTGTAAGAAACCGCAGTATCGAGCATGCGGATGATACGTTTTTGGTAGTCATCGATATCTTCGACGGTCGGTAAATCAATATTGACAACATTGGATACCCAAAATGCACGAACTTCCTTTTCGTGATACCTTGTAGGTATTTCAACGGGGTCTTGTGTTCCAAAATGAACAACGATATCTTTGGTTTCGTTTTGATGATAGATCTTCATGTTATTTCCCTTCATAATATGTTAAATAAGGCTTATGCGCGATGACGAGTTCATCGAATGCTTTCTTCGCTTGAATGCTTGAATGGGTGAGTGGATGAATTTGAAGTGCAAGGAGAGCTTTACCCAAATTCTTTTCATAGATTGCATCGGCAAGAAGTTCTTCATAGGCTTTCACACTTTGAATGAGACCTCTGACCTGTACGGGAAGTTTTCCAATATGCACAGGGATAGGACCATCCTTTGTGATCCGGCACGTAATCTCAATCGCACAACCATCTGGTAAGTCTGTGATATGTCCGTTATTGACGGTATTGACGACTTGATAATCGCGTTTATCATTGACGATCGAGGAAATCACACTGCATGCAACATCCGAATAATAAGCTCCACCACGTTTAGAAAGTTCTTCGGGCTTTTCCTTCAGATGAGGATCTTGGTATTTCTTAAACAGTGCTGTTTCGATATCTTTGACAAGTTCAGCACGTGTCTCATGCTTTTCATAAGATGCTAAGAACTTTTTAAACATCTCTTCGTAGAAATAGTAATACTTCAAGTAAGGCGATGGATATGCGTTAAGTTCACGAATAAAATCATAACTCCACGCGAGTGGATCGATATTATTCATCGTCATCTGTTTTTCTTTCATGAGCATAAAGATTTCCTGTAGACGATCTTTTTTTCTATGATAAAGATTAAAGACAAAGGATAAATGGTTGAGTCCACCAAAGATGGGAACGAGATCACTGGGCTTAACATTGAGTTGTTCAGCAAAATGCATCGTCATGTTAATCGGGACGTTACAAACACCGATGTAACGTTCAAAATCACAATAACGGAACACAGCTTCGGAGACAACACCCGCAGGATTCGTGAAATTGATCAGCCATGCTTGATCACATAGTTCTTTCATATCCTTGATGATGTCAAAGATAACGGGAACTGTTCTTAAAGCTTTGAATACGCCACCTGCTCCATTCGTTTCTTGACCAATAAGTCCATATTTTGCAGGAATGCGTTCATCTTTAATACGTGCATCGAGTAAACCAACACGAAACTGTGTCGTCACAAAATCAGCACCTGGCAAGGCTTCTCTTCGGTTTAACGTCAAGTGAATGGTCATAGGAACACCTGCTTTTTCAACCATACGGCGTGCAAGATTGCCTACGATGTCTAGTTTTTCTTTTCCCTCCTCGATATCAACAAGCCATAATTCAGTGATTGGAAGTTCATCGTGACGCTTAATAAAACCTTCGATGAGTTCTGGGGTGTAAGATGATCCGCCACCGATGGTGACAACTTTTAGTCCTTGTTTCATCGTTTGATCCTCATTTCTATTAGATTTGATTCAATGGTTTCATCTTGAACGATATGCAGATGATCAAGTGCACGCAAGTATCCACCAATCATTGGAGGATAGATAGGTCGTACAAGATAAGCCTGTGGAACTTCTTCCTTCAAGCATTTAAGCATGGTATCAATCAAGAGTTGGTTGCCTTCTTCAAAGACTCTTCCTCCAATGACAACCGGGATTTGATGATGCTCTTCTTCGATCTGTTTGATCACACCTGCGGTTTGATAACCAAGGAATGTTGCGATTCTTTCAATAATTTCTTGACAAACTTCATCACCTTGATTGGCAAGTTTGAAGGTGAGTGCGGTGATTTCACCCATTTGATGACGGTCTAGTTTGGGTTGGGGGTAGAATAAGGCAACTACATCGGCCATCGTCTTAACACCAAGTAGCGGTGGAATAGCATCCATCAGTCGTGTCTTTTTATAGGTCAATTCTTCTGCGCGAAATGCATAGTGTAGGGCTTCTCGTGCGATATCAAGTCCACCACCATAAATACCTAAGGTAAAGCCTAAACTTCTTAAAATGGCTTTTTTACCTTCACCATGGATAGCAGCGGCATTCGTTCCCGTTCCACAAATACATACAGCACCATAGGGTTCATGGAGTCCGCTTCTTAAAATGAGCCATGCATCATTTTCAATTGTAAAAGGGATATCTTCTAAGATAGGTTTGGTTGCGCGTGATAAGCGTTCAATATCGCTTTCTAAATCTGCACCTGATAAACCAAGGTGTGCATAGGTAATCTGTGATTGAGTGATGTTCATGGTCTGAAGCATCGTATCCATCATCTCAGATATAACTTTTTGATAGATCTCAACACCGAGTGATTGATGATTGCATCCCGATGAAATGGCTTGGTAAAGGAGATGGCCTTGACGATCAAATAAACCAAGATGAGTCTTTGTTCCTCCACCATCGATACTGATGATCATGTATGTCCTCCTATACCCAATAGGTTACTTGTCCTAAGATGACTTTTCGTTTTGCTCCGGTTGCTTGAAGTAAGTTAGATGGTCTAAGCGATAACGTCTCATGACCTAAGATGAGAAAAGCCAGTGCTTCTTTGGCTTTTGAGTTAAAGCCCAAATCTTCGAGTTTTAAAATGGTTATTTCTGGCAACTGCTTCTGTATGTTTTCTAAAATAAACGTATTATACGCCCCACCACCTGAAAAGATGATGTCATCTAAACCGTTTTTAGGGATAATCCATGTTTGGTAGGCATCGACAATCGATTGAATGGTGATCATCGTCAATGTATGGATGATATCTTCTGGTTTTTGATGTTTATATGCTATAAGAAGTTGATCTGTGAGTTGATCACCGAAAACTTCACGTCCGGTTGATTTAGGAGGTTCTAAGCGAAAGAAGGGATGATCCATCATCTCTTGATAGAGTTTTGAAATGAGTTTACCTTGTCTTGCGATTCCTCCATTGTCATCATAAGGTTGTTGATAGAGTCGTTGCATCGCGCGATCAATCATCATGTTTGCAGGTCCTGTATCCATCGCAATCACATCATGTTCGGATGCACCTTTGGGAAGATAAGTAAGATTTGAGATACCACCCAAATTATGAAGAGAACGTGAACGTTTGGGATCAGAGAATAAAATGAAGTCAACATAGGGAACGAGGGGTGCACCCACACCACCTTGAGCGATATCTGCGTTTCTAAAATGTGAAACAACTGTCGTTTTTAATATCGATGCAATCGCACTTGGATCTCCAAGCTGTAACGATGATTGAATGAGATGTCCTTGATTCTCGTTGATATGCCATATCGTTTGTCCATGTGAGGCTACAAAATCAATCATTTCAAGTGAGAGATGTGCATCTTCACATACTTTTTTCGCAGCATGCCCAAATGCATATCCTAGTTTCATGTTAAGACTAGAAAGAAGTGCAGGGGTAGCTGCCTTCTCGTTCATCGCTTGTCTGATTTCTTCTTTTAAGGGTTCATCGATAGGTATGGTCTGAAAGGCAATGATCTCTACCTTTGTGTTGAGATATGTCCCTTCGATGTTAGCAACAACAACATCAATCCCATCCAATGAGGTGCCACTCATGATACCTATAGCCATCTGTTTCATGCTATACCTCGTTATACGTCTATTATAATGCAACCCAAGATTAAAATCTTGTATGCGCTTTCGTTATGATTGGTTTTTTCAATTTCGTGAAAAAAGATAGGGGTCTTGAAAAAATAAAAATCCACCCCTCGCAAGGGGTGGTTTTTCGCCACGCCTACAAGGCTGGTTACTGGCGGCCCCCATTTGAGGGCCTTTTTGATGGCCCAATTGCCTTCGACACCCTTACTTACCCGTGAACG